>Ga0210399_10000408_pt1 | contig 34462 bp, 35 predicted proteins | sample IncBWC14MmetaG_FD_150865 | JGI IMG/M metagenome (GOLD analysis project Ga0210399, IMG submission 150865) | Forest soil microbial communities from Barre Woods Harvard Forest LTER site, Petersham, Massachusetts, United States - Inc-BW-C-14-M | ecosystem: Environmental > Terrestrial > Soil >... | reverse complement strand
CCCCACCAAGAAAACCAACCGCGCGCGGAAGTGTATCTATACTTTAGAGGGCAACCGAGATTAGCGACGTGTTGTCATCCCGAGCAACGCGAGGGATCTGCTTTGGCAAGAATCGAAGAAAAAGCGGATTCCGAACCCCGTTCAAAAGGCGAACGGGGTTCGGAATGACAAGGTTTGGCATTATTCGGCAAGCTGCCAGGGAGTAAACGCGGGGCGGGATGAAGCCGACGATTCAAAAATATATCGAATACATGCGCTCGGTGCGGAACTCTTCGCCGCACACGCTGGTGAATTACGGCCACGACCTGGAGCAGTTCGTGGCCTTCCTGACGCCGCCGGGAACGGAGACGACGAAGCTCGCGCAGGTGAATCACCACGTGATCCGGGAATACGTGGCCCATCTGCACGATACGGGGCTGGAGAAGAGCTCGATTGCGCGGAAGCTGGCGGCGCTGCGGTCGTTTTTCAAATATTGCGTGCGGGAAGGCCGGCTGAATGAAAATCCGGCGCGGCTGGTGGCGACGCCGAAGCTGCCGAAACGCGTGCCGGCGGTGCTTTCAGCGGAAGAGATGAATGGGTTTCTGAACCAGCTTGCGGGGACTGGAAAGACTGCGGTACGGGGCGGCGCGCGGAAGATAGAGCGGGACGCCAGCGGGCCTAGGTTAGTAAAGAGTCCGGTGGTTCCGCGCGGAATTCCGCCCGGTATTCAGGAAGATGGGCTGCTTTTGCCGCGGGATCGCGCGATTCTGGAATTGCTGTATGCGGCGGGGCTGCGCGTGAGCGAGTTGACGGGGCTCAACCTGGCTGATATGGACCAGAAGGATCAGATGCTGCGGGTGCGAGGGAAGGGCAACAAGGAGCGCATCGTTCCGTACGGAGGGAAGGCGGCGCAGGCGCTGAGGGCATACTGGCCGGTGCGGGATTCGCTGTTGGAGATAAGCGAAGAGGCGGGGCGCAGATCCAGCGCAGATGCCGTGTTTCTGAATTACCGGGGCGACCGGCTGACGCAGCGGAGCGTCGGACGGATCGTGAAGAAGTACGTGAAGCTGGTGAACGTGAACTGGGATTTGCATCCGCACTCGCTCCGGCACGCTTTTGCGACGCACCTGTTGGCGGATGGAGCGGACCTGCGGGCGATTCAGGAATTGCTGGGGCACCAGTCGCTTTCGACGACGCAGAAATATACGCACGCGTCGATACGACAGTTGATGGATATTTACGATAAGGCGCATCCGCACGCTTGATGCCTGGCCGGGCAGGCGGACCACATTAATAAAAAATTAAAATTGCATCTTGGAAGTTCTATTCCACATCCAAAAACACTTATATGCAGTTATTCTAGGTGTGTTTTCCAGAGGAGCCGGATGAAGCGAAGCGGGATTTGTGCGGCGGCGGTGGTTTTCCAGAGAATGGCTGGCATTCGTCGGGTAAGATCGGCACGCACCCCTGTCGCCATGATCTTTTTTGTTGGGATTGCCCTTCTATTCTCTCAGACGATCAGGTCTCAAACGATCAAGATGCATTCGCACGATGTTAAGAATGGCGAGCACCTTTACAAGTCAGGATGTATTACTTGTCATGGAGCCGACGGCAGGGGCGCGCCGCAGACTCTGACCGAGTTCCAACGTCCCGATACTTTTCCCGATTTCACGCGTTGCGATCAGACCACACCCGAGCCCAACTCAGTGTGGAAAGATGTGATTGTCCATGGCGGGCCGTCGCGTGGCTTCTCACAAATCATGCCGGCCTTCGGCGAGCTGCTTACGTCGAACGAAATCGATGACCTAATCACCTACCTGCGGAGTTTCTGCCGCAACAATCATTGGGCCCGTGGCGAACTCAACTTGCCGCTCCCGCAGGTCACGGAAAAGGCATTTCCGGAAGACGAGGTAGTGTTGACCACCCAGGTGAACACTCACGGCGCTCCCGGAGTGTCCAGCCACATCATTCACGAACAACGCTTCGGCATGCACAATCAGATTGAAGTAGACGTCCCATTTCTGTTCCAGGACGAGAAGCATACCTGGTATGGCGGAGTAGGGGATGTGACGCTGGGCGTCAAGCGCGAAATGTGGTCCAGCCTGAGGACCGGATCAATCCTCAGCCTGTTTGGCGGGGTGATTGTGCCCAGCGGCAACAAGTCCCGCGGCTTCGGCACGGGCACCACAACGTTTGAGACCTTCGCCTCATTTGGCCAACTGTTCCCCACCAATACCTTCATCCAGTTCCAGGCTGGCGCCGATTTGCCGCGCCATACGGACATCGCGCCGCAAACGGCTTTTTGGCGCACGGCGATTGGGCAGAGCTTTGCTGCCGATCATGGCTTGGGCCGCCTATGGTCGCCGATGGTTGAGTTCGTCGCCGATCGCGAGCTGGTGGACAGAGCAAGGACGAACTGGGACGTGGTCCCGCAGATGCAAGTCACCATCAGCCGCAGGCAACACATTCGCGCAAGCCTCGGATTTCGCAAACCGTTCACTAACGTCGCGGGCCGGCAGAGCCAGGTTGTCTTCTACATCCTTTGGGACTGGGGCGACGGAAAGTTGACGGAGGGTTGGTGATGCAGAAGACTTCCTGGAGTGTGGCCGCGGTTCTGACATTATTTTTGATTGCTTCTCCCCTCTTGCTGCATGGAGGCGACGGGCGCTCCTCTTCCACGCAGAATTTTCAGACATCCGACCGCTGCGTGGCTTGCCACAACGGCATGAAAACCGAGGCGGGAGCAGACTATTCCATCGGGCTCGACTGGCGCGCAAGCATCATGGCCAACTCCTCGCGCGACCCTTACTGGCAGGGGAGCGTGCGGCGGGAGACGATTGACCATCCCACGGCGGCAGCGGAGATCCAGGACGAATGTTCGCATTGCCACATGCCCATGACGTACTTCGACGCGCACGCGCAGCAAAAGAAGGTGGATGTCTTCTCCCACCTTCCGTTCGATGCGGATAAGAAGGACAACGCAAAAGCCGCGGACGGCGTCTCCTGTGCGGTATGTCACCAGATCTCCAAACAGAACCTTGGCACTCCAGCCAGTTACGTCGGCAATTTCGTAATTGACCCGCCGGAGGCCCCGAACCGGCGCCCCGAGCATGGGCCTTTCGTTATCGATGCGGGCCATCAGCGGGTAATGCAGAGCTCTACCGGAGGATTCTTTCCTGAAGAGGGCACACAGATTCGCGATTCGGCTCTTTGCGCGACTTGCCACACCCTGTACACAACTGCCTTGGACAAGGATGGCAAACCCGCCGGCCGACTGCCGGAGCAGGTGCCTTACCAGGAGTGGCAACACAGCGATTACGCCGGCAAGGGCAGTTGCCAGTCGTGCCATATGCCTGAGGTGAAGGAAAAAACTCCGGTAACTTCTCTCTTCGGAGAGTTGCGCCAGGGCGCGAGGCATCACTCCTTTGTTGGGGCAAACTTCTTCATGCAGCGGATTTTCAGCAACTATCGCCAGGACCTGAGCGTGGCTGCGCTGCCCGCTGAGCTCACTGCCGCCTCAGAGCGGACGGTGAACTTTCTTCAGTCGCAAAGCGCGCGTGTGAGCATCCAGAATCTCGAAGCAGGCGACGGGAAGCTGCATGTTGATGTATTCGTCGAGAACCTCACCGGGCACAAGCTGCCGACAGCCTATCCTTCACGGCGCGCTTGGCTGCATGTGGTGATCCACGACCGCAACGGCCGGACAGTGTTCGAATCCGGCGCGCTAAACAAGGACGGTTCTATTCAGGGAAATGTGAATGACGCCGATCCTTCGCGCTTTGAGCCGCATTTTCGCGAGATCACCAGCGGTGATCAGGTGGAGATCTACGAGCCGATTCTGGGGGATCCGGAGGGCCACGTTACCACCGGTTTGATCACTGCCGTTGGATACCTCAAGGACAATCGTCTTTTGCCTCGCGGGTTCGACAAGAGTACGGCGGAAAAGGACATAGCGGTGGTGGGAGATGCCGCCGAGGATCCTAACTTCAACGACAAGGGAAGCGTGGTGCGCTACTCACCGGCAGTGGATTCATCCGCGGGTCCGTTCCATATCGAGGTTGAACTCTGGTACGAGCCCATTGGATTCCGCTGGGCCCACAACTTGGGCACCTATCAAGCGGACGAGCCTCAACGCCTGGTGAGCTACTACGACTCGTTAGCCTCAGGTGCCGCGGTGATATTAGCAAAGACCGAGGCGACGAAATAGCAGACGAGTTTTCATCAGGCATTGGGCGTTAACTCTTCTTCTATTCCCCCCTCCCCCTGTTTTTGCGATCTGTTGATTCTAGAGGAGGATAAAGTCGTTTGTTTTGTATCAGATTATAAGTATTAAATCTAAAGATGGTTAGGGAGTGGCGTGGGACCGAGCGAGCGGGAACGTGCGCAGGCATACATCACCAGAATAGATTTATACCCTGTTAGTTAATTCATTGTCAAGTAAAAAAAGAGTCAAAATCCGCACCCCTTGAAAAAGACTCAAGGGTGCGGCACCCAGAATACCTCAGCCCATCAATCTGTCGGCCACCCGCCACCATCCGTTATGACTAGGTAACGTGATATTGCGCCATAGGACTATTGCTTGGTACTCTAAGCCCAGGACGATGGCATCCTCCCCACCCCAAAAGCCACCGAAACCGGAGCTAGAGTATCACCTCCCATTTAAGCGATGGGATACCATCTCCGAGTTAGGCAGATCTGCTATACAGTGGGCTGGTTTGGTTCTGGTGGCTTACTTTTCTATCGGAGCATTGACTCGCTTGCGGGGCGAAACACTTTCGCGGAGCTCGGTGTCAAATTCCTAGGAAACTTGACTGTTAGCAGGAGCATCATAACTTTATTGACTGCCAGCGGATGGGTATATGGTTTGGGGCAGCGTTCGTTGCGCCGGAAAAGCATTGAACGACTCGCTCCAGCTAAGAATGAGGTTGAGAAGCTACTTGATAAGAATCGCAGTTCGAGCAATCTCACAAGCAAGGGGACTACTCCACGGACGAAAGGGAAGAGGTGAGCTATGAACACCGATGTTGTTCTCGTATCGCTTCTTGGGTTATTCGGCCTGTGGATTGTGGTCTATTACTTGTGGCCTGATTTCCGAAACGATTCATACCGTGAGGACATCTTCTCCGTCCGAGACGAGATGTTCATGTACGCCGCAAAGAATTGCGTACCGTTCGATCACCCGGCTTACACGATCTTGCGAACGCGAATGAATGGCCTGCTCAGACATGGGCACGAATTAACACTCACGCGATTGCTCATCCTGTTTGCGGTCTATAAGGATTTGGAGCGTATCCCGAATGAGTCATTCAACGAATGGGAGCGTGCAGTTGAGCAATTACCAGACCAAGCGCAAGAGCAGATGAGAGACTTCAACAAACGGACCAACATCTTCGTCTTGCAGCACCTTGTGTTTAGGTCCTTCTTTCTCTATCTGGTGGTGCGACCTCTTATGTACGTGATTCGCGTTCGTGATGTGATGGATAAGCCACACGTAACGAACACCGTGGAGAGGCTGGAGAGCGCGACCCTTGAAGGAGAAGAATCGGCCGACTTAGTGACTGTATAGGCGATTGAGGTTCTTCCGCGACTCAACTGAAAAATAAGAAAACCTGATGATTGAATGCACACCACTTGCAAGCACCACTTTCTAATAGGAGCCGGTTTAAAGAGCAGAAGCCTTTTTCTAGTGGCTACGGCACCTGTCACACGCTCGACAAAACATTGACCATCTGCCAAGTGGGCAAGTATAATTATGGTTTGCCTTTAGGCTTTGGAGGAGAGATGTACGCCGTTATACAGACCGGAGGAAAGCAATATCGTGTCGCACCGGGCGACACCATCCGCATTGAGCGGGTCAAGGGTGATGTGGGCGAGCAGGTGAAATTCGGGACCGTGCTGGCGGTACACACCGACGACAAGAAGGTTATGGCGGGATCCGATGCGTCGCAGGCCAGCGTCACGGGCAAGATCGTGGAGCAAGGCCGGGCGAAGAAGCTCACCGTTTTGAAGTTCAAGAAGACCAACCAGTACAAGATTCAGCGGGGCCACCGGCAGAACTACACGGCCGTGCAGGTCAGCGAGATCAAGCTGTAAATCATCGAGAGGAATTAAGTCATGGCACATAAGAAGGGCGGCGGCTCGTCCACAAACGGGCGCGATTCACACGGACAGAGGCTGGGCGTAAAGCGGTTCGGCGGGCAATTGGTGAACGCAGGCACGATCCTGATCCGGCAGCGCGGCACGAGGCACCAGCCGGGCGTGAACGTGGCCAAGGGCAAGGACGACACGCTGTTTGCGCTGGTGCGGGGCTACGTGAAGTTTGAGGACAAGGGCAACCGGGGGCGCTTCATCAGCGTGACACCGGCGGCGGCAGAGGCAAAGGCCGCGAACTAAGTCCGAAAGCATTCGAACGGCCCCGGCGCGAGTCGGGGCCGTTTTGTCTTTATGAGCGAAAGAAAGAGTTTTTAGCACAGAGGACGCAGAGATCGGACAGAGTTCGCAGAGAAGAGTGAAGAATGTTTGTTGATGAAGCGAAAATTTCGGTGAAGGCGGGGGATGGGGGAAACGGCTGCGTGGCGTTCCGACGGGAGAAGTATGTGCCGCGCGGCGGGCCTTCGGGCGGTGATGGCGGGCGCGGCGGCAGCATTTACCTGGAAGCGAATCCCAACGACAACACGCTGTTGCGTTATCGGTATAACCGGGAGTTCAAGGCGGACCGCGGGCGGCACGGGGAAGGCTCGAACTGCTCGGGTGTTTCGGGCGACGACACAATCTTAAAAGTACCGGTCGGCACCCTGGTGTTTGATGCGACGGGAAACGTGTTGCTGGCGGATCTAAAACGGCCGGGGCAGCGTTTGCTGGTGGCGCAGGGCGGACGAGGCGGGCGCGGCAATCAGCATTTCGCGAAGCCGTGGCATCAGGCGCCGCGTGAAAAGGAAGAGGGCGAGCCCGGGGAAGAGCGAAATTTGCGGCTGGAGTTGAAACTGTTGGCGGACGTGGGGCTGGTGGGTTTTCCGAATGCGGGGAAGTCCACGCTGATTTCGGTGATCAGCGCAGCGCGGCCGAAGATTGCGAATTATCCTTTCACTACACTGGAGCCGAACCTGGGCGTGGTGAACGCGGACGGGGGAACGGGCGGGCACGGGACGGAGTTGGGGCGCACGTTTGTGGTGGCGGATCTGCCGGGCTTGATTGAAGGCGCGAGCCATGGTGCAGGCTTGGGCATTCGCTTTTTGCGGCACGTGGAGCGGACGCGGCTGCTGGTCCATCTGATTGATACGAGCGACATGGCGGAGATGGACCCCGTAAAGGCGTTTGAGATTATCGAAGGCGAGCTGGGTGCTTTCAGCAAGAAGCTGCTGGAGAAGCCGATGATCGTTGTGGCGACGAAAGTGGATGCCACGACGAACCGGACGAAGCTGGAGGAATTGCAGAAATTCTGCAAGAAAAAGGGATTGGAATTTCACGCGATTTCAGCGGCTTCCGGCGAAGGCGTGAAGGAGTTGGTGCGTGGGATTGCGGACGCGTTGGATAAGATTCCGAAAGAAAAGCTCGGGGATGAGGAAGCAGACGGAGCAGATTCTGCAGCGGTCGAGGAGGACGGCGGGATTATCGACATCGCGGCATACGAAGATGCTGAGGAGTCCGAACCCGGCGAAGAGGGTCCACCCGTTCCAAAGAATTCGTGAGAGAATTGGGTTGGAGAGCATCCGGGAGGCGGATTGACGACTGCGCAGGCTAACCGTACGGCGGCGAAACACCAACCACGACGAATTGCAATTTTTGGCGGCTCGTTTGACCCCATCCATTCCGGCCACCTGGCTGTAGCCCGGGCAGCAGACCGGCGATTCAATTTTGACGAAGTGCATTTCATTCCCGCAAGCCGTCCTCCGCATAAATTGAAACAGCATCTGGCTCCGTTTCCGCACCGCTTCGCGATGGTGGCGCTGGCGGCAACGGAGCATCCGCATTTCGTGCCGTCGCTGGCGGAAGCGGGGGAAGATTTTAGCGGAACGCAGTTGCACTATTCGGTGGATACGGTGCGCTATTTTCGCCATGCGTATCACGGGCAGGGCGACCGGATTTTTTTTATCATCGGCGCGGACGCGTTTCTGGATATTCCGATGTGGAAGGAATACGAAACGCTGCTGGGCCTTTGCGATTTCGTTATTGCGAACCGGCCGGGCATCCGGCTGGAGGCGCTGCGGCTGGTGATTCCGCCCGACCTTCACGGGCGGCGGGACTCGAAGCGTGAAAAAGAAGAGGACACCGTCGCTCACGGCTCGCCGATTGTGGCGCGGCTGGATAAGACGACGGTGTACCTGCTGGAGAACGTGGCCAGCGAAGTGAGCGCGACCGATATTCGGCGAAAAGCGAGCCGCGGGCAATCGATACACGGGCTGGTTTCCGCACGAGTGGAAGAATACATTTTGAAACAGAGGTTGTACCGGTGAAATTCGAAAAACTACCCAAGGGCGTCCGATTGGCTGTGGAAGCGGCGCAGGAGAAAAAAGCGGGCGCGATTACCGTGCTGGATCTGAGCGGTTTGAGCGCGTTCACGGAATATTTCGTGATCTGCACGGGATACAGCACGCCGCAGTTGCAGGCGATCTGTTCCGAAGTGGAGGACGTGCTGTACAAGGAAATGAAACGCTCGCCGGAACATCGCGAAGGGCGCCGGTCGGCGGAATGGGCGCTGCTGGATTTTGGCGGATTTATTGTGCATGTGTTTGGCGAACAGGCGCGGCGTTTTTATGATCTGGAGCGGTTGTGGCGGCAGGCGCCGTCGCTGGTGCTGCCGGATGAGCCGGAAACGCACAGGCGGAAAGAGCTTTCGGAAAAAGCGGGATAAAAGAGAGCCGGCCGCGACGGACGGTATGACGCCTCCATGATTTCGCAGGTTTCCTTTCTGGTTGGGTTCCACGTATTCCAAAAATCCAAAAGCACAGGCAGGAATGCCTGTGCCACCGGGGTAGACTCGCGGGATGAAGATTTGCCTGCTGATGCTGGGGAAAACGCGGCGACAGGAGATGGTTGCGGCGCTTGATGATTACACAAAGCGCATTTCGCGGTCATGTCCTATTGAAATCGTTGAAGTGCGGGATGCGGCAGCGGCACTGAAACGGCTGGATGCGAACCGCGCGGCGGTTTCGGCGCTGCTGGATGCAGGCGGCAAAGTGTACGGCTCCGAGGCGTTTGCGAAATGGCTGGGAGAGCAGCGGGAGCGGGGGATACGCGAAGTGATTTTTGTCTGCGGGGATGCGGATGGTTTTCCCGACAGCCTGCGGGAACGCGTGAAGCAGAAACTTTCGCTAAGCGCGATGACGTATTCGCACGAACTGGCGCGGGTGATGCTGGCGGAGCAGATTTACCGGGCGTTCGCTATTTTGTCGGGGAGCCCGTACCCCAAGTAGGTTTCGGGCGCGGCTGCGGCGGCGATTATCCCTGCGAGCAGGTGCGTTTTACGGCATTCCGTGAAATGATGTGCAGCGGTAAAAACTATGGCCATACGCATTGCGCCGGATCAAGACCAGCCGTCGGTGGCGATTGAAATCCCATTGGAAAAGCCGTTGCCGGACTACGATCTCGAGCAGGTCGAACAGCCGACACCGCGAGACATTGACGCGCTGCTGGTGTCGCAAGGATTTCGCGATTTGGTCGACGACACGCGTGGTGTGCTGACGGAATTAATGTGCAACCCGCCGCCGCTGCCGAACGATACGCATCTGGTGGACCTGGGACTGAGCCACGTTCCCGATTTTGAGATTAGTCAATTAACGGGCGCGATTTGCCCCGGGGACGATGGAGTGTACCGGCCGGGCCTGTGGATCGTATTGAAAGACAGAAAATCGCCGGCGAAGCAATCGTTGGGCGAAGTGGCGATGGAGCACGCACGAATCGTCGCGCACGAGCTGGTCAAACGCCTCGGAATTTGAATCGGGCGACTCCGATCATCAGGAATAGCTTCCATTCGCGCGTTCGTGGCGCCTCAACTTGACGTTTCTGGTGCAACTCCGCAGACTTGAATAATCCACATGAAATTGCGCGCGTGACGAGGAATCGGAGTTATGCCGGAAGGAAAGGGATTGCTGATTGTTTACACAGGGCCGGGCAAGGGGAAGACGACTTGCGCGCTGGGCACGGCGTTTCGCGCGGTGGGGCAGGGCTTGCGTGTGCTGATGGTGCAGTTTATCAAGGGCTCGTGGCATTACGGCGAGCTGGATGCCGCGAAAATGCTGGGCGACGATAAGTTTGAAATCCGGCCAATGGGGCGGGGTTTCGTGAAAATCGGCGGCGCGGAAACGGATCCCGAAGACATCCGGATGGCGGAAGAGTGCTGGGAATCGGGCCGCGCGGCGATTTACAGCGGCACATTTGATCTGGTGGTGCTGGACGAGATCAATTACACGATCAGCTACAAAATGCTGGACGCGGAAAAAGTGGTAGCAGCGCTGACGGGGCGGCCGGAGCAGGTGCACGTGATCTGCACGGGGCGAAACGCGCATCCGAAGCTGGTGGAGGCCGCGGACCTGGTGACGGAAATGAAGGAAGTGAAACACCCGTATACGAAGGGTATACTGGCGCAGCGGGGGATTGATTACTGAGTGGGTGGTACGGTTGAACTGAGAGCCTGTTGTTGAGGGATATCAGTAATCAGCGATCAGTAATCAGGAAGCAAGAAAGCAACTCCAAACTTAGAACTAAGGACTGAGAACTTCTCCATGTCGTGGTTCAAGCGGGATAAAAAATCGATTGACCAGGTGACGCCGCCGGAAGAGCGGCGGGTGCGCACGGAAGGGCTGTGGATGAAGTGCGAGTCCTGCCGCGCGATCGTGTTCCGGAAGGACCTGGAAGAGAACCTGTTTGTGTGCCCGAAATGCCAGTTTCATTTCCGGGTAAACGCGAAGAAGCGGCTGGAACTGTTGTTTGACGGAAAGTGGACGGAGCACGACGCGGGAATGGTTTCGACCGATCCGCTGAAATTTGTGGACACCAAGCCCTACGCCAAGCGGATTAAAGAAGCGCAGAAAAAACTGGGGATGAACGACGCGGTCGTCACCGCCGAAGGACAGTTGAATGGCCGGCCGGTGATTTGCTGCGCGATGGAATTTGGATTTATCGGCGGCTCGATGGGCGCCGTGGTTGGCGAAAAAGTGACCCGGGCGATCGAGATGGCGATGGAAACGCGGCAACCGCTGATTGTGGTGTCGTGCTCCGGCGGCGCGCGCATGATGGAAGGCACGATCAGCCTGATGCAACTCGCGAAGGTTTCCGCGGCGCTGGCACGGCTGGACGAGGAAAAGTTGCCGTACATCTCGGTGTTGACGGACCCGACCACCGGCGGCGTGACGGCCAGCTTTGCTATGCTTGGAGACCTGAATATCGCGGAGCCTGGCGCACTGATTGGTTTTGCGGGGCCGCGCGTGATCGAGCAGACCATCCGGCAGAAATTGCCGGATGGTTTTCAGCGCTCGGAATTTCTGCTGGAGCACGGATTCCTGGACGCCGTGGTGCACCGCAAGGACATGAAGGGCTTCATCTCCAGCGCGATCGACCTGCTGACCTCCTGAAATGAATTACGAAAACGCGGTTCGCTATTTACTTTCTTTGGGCCGCGAACTGGCGGCGCCCACACAGGCGGCCGCGGCGAAATTCAATCTCGAAAACATCACTATATTACTGGAGCGGCTGGGGCGGCCGGACCGCACGTATCCGTGTGTGCATATCGCGGGAACAAACGGGAAAGGTTCGACGGCCGCGTTTCTGGAGAAGATTCTGCGAGAGGCTGGCTTTCGCACCGGGCTGAACACTTCGCCGCATCTGGAGAGGATCAACGAGCGCGTTCGCATTTCGGGGAAAGAGATTGCTGATGAGCGGTTTGCGGAGATTTTTACGCGCATTCATGCGGCGATCGAGGAGTTGCTGGCCGAGGGGAAGCTGCGGGCGCATCCGACGTACTTTGAGTGCGTGACCGCGCTGGCGTTTGAGGCGTTTGCGCGGGCGCGTGTGGATTTCGAGGTGATCGAAGTTGGGCTGGGCGGGCGGCTGGATGCGACGAATGTGGTGACGCCGCAGGTGTCCATCATCACGCGCATCGATTTTGACCATGAGAATTACCTGGGGCATTCAGTGCGGGAGATCGCGGGGGAGAAGGCGGGAATTCTGAAGCCGCAGGTGGCCGCGGTATTCGCGGCGCAATTGCCGGAAGTGCGCGAAGTGCTGTTGGAACGAGCGAAGGTGCTGCGGTGCCCCGTGGTGGAGACTGGCGAAGCGTTTCGCGTGGAGAATGAGGCCATTGAGAATGGCCTCGCGCGCGCCACGGTCGTGGAAGTTGCAAGTGGGAAATCCTTTTCGTTGGAGCCGAGACTGGCGGGCCGGTTCCAATTGCAGAACGCGTTGAATGCCGTGGCGGCTGCGAGGATTTTGCAGAATCGCAAGTATCGAGTTACCGATGAAAGTATTGTGAGCGGCATTGCAACGACCGAATGGCCCGGGCGATTGGAACGGCTGCAGACGCGGCCGGATGTGTATCTGGACGGAGCGCACAATCCGGGCGCGGCACGGGAGTTGGCGCTATTTTTGGAAGAGAATTTTGCGGGGCGCAAGGTGTACTTGATTTTCGGAGCGATGCGAGACAAAGCGGTAGACGAAGTGACCGGGATGCTTTTCCCGCACGCTTATGAAGTGATTTTCACGCAGCCGGGGACGCCGCGGGCGGTCAGTGCCAGGCAGCTTGCGGAGATGGCCAGTGACCACGCGAGGGAATTTACTGTGATCGAGGATGCGGAGCGGGCGCTGGAATCTGCGCTGGCGAAAGCGGGGCCGGAGGACGCAATTTTCATCACCGGATCGCTGTACCTGGTGGGCGAATTGCGGCACGCGTGGAACGCGCGCAGAAAAGTCGCGTCGCGATAGAAAAGACCGTAGAATGGGGCTTCTTTCAGGTTGCTGCCGGCCGCGCGGCCGGCGTTCTGTTTTGTAGGAGCGGAAAATTACCAGGGCGAAGATGGAACGCATAAAGGGGAAAATGACTGCCTCAGGTGAAAAATCAGGAGAGCCGCTGGTGGGAATTATCATGGGCTCCACGTCCGATTGGGAGACGATGGAGCACGCCGCGAACACGCTGCGGGAATTGGGCGTGCCGTACGAGACGCGCGTCGTTTCCGCCCACCGCACGCCGGACCTGCTTTTCGAATATGCAGCGAGTGCCGAGAAGCGCGGGATCGCGGTGATCATCGCCGGCGCGGGTGGCGCGGCGCATCTGCCGGGAATGGCCGCGTCGAAGACAGTGCTGCCGGTGCTGGGAGTGCCGGTGGAATCGAAGGCGCTAAAGGGATTGGATTCACTGCTCTCGATCGCGCAGATGCCGGGAGGTATCCCCGTGGGCACGCTGGCGATCGGAAAGGCCGGTGCGATCAACGCGGCTTTGCTGGCTGCGGCGATTTTGGGGAACAAGCACCCGGCGATTCGCGAGGCGCTGCGTGCTTTTCGAATTGCGCAGACGAAAAAAGTTCTCTCGCAGCCCGACCCGGCTGCCGCGGCACGGAAGGCGCTGAACGCAATGCACGCGCAACTTTCCGGAAAGAAAAAGAAATGACCATCGGGATCCTCGGCGGCGGACAACTTGGCTACATGCTGGCGCTGGCCGGTTATCCGCTGGGGCTGCATTTCCGGTTTCTGGATCCTTCGCCGGAAGCGCCAGTGGGGCGCATCGCCAATCGAGTTACCGCCGATTTCAACGATGAGCAGGCGCTGGAAAAATTTTCACACGGGCTGGAAGTGGTGACTTACGAATTTGAAAATGTTCCGGTGGCAGCGGCGAAATATCTGGCGGAACGCGTGCCGGTGTATCCGCCTGCGGTTGCGCTGGAAGAGGCGCAAGAGCGTCTGCAGGAAAAGCGGTTGTTCCGCAGGCTGGAGATTCCAACGACGGAATTTGCGGAGATTACGAAGCGCGCAGATTTGGATACTGCCGTGAAGCAGGTTGGATTGCCGGCGATGCTGAAGACTTGCCGGATGGGCTATGACGGCAAAGGGCAGTGGGTGCTGCGAACAGCGGAGGACGTAGAGAAGGCCCGGGCGGAAATGCCGGATGTTCCGCTGATCCTGGAAAAATTTGTGCCATTCGCGCGCGAGCTTTCGATTCTCGGCATGCGAGGACGAAGCGGGGAAATCGCGTTTTATCCGTTGATTGAAAATCACCATCGCGGGGGGATTCTGCGGTTGTCGCTTGCGCCGGCGCCGAACCTGACGGCGAGCCTGCAGCAGGAAGCGGAGCACGCGGCGCGGAAGGTGCTTGAGGCGCTAGGTTATGTGGGTGTTTTGTGCATTGAGTTTTTCGAAATTGGCGGGCGACTGCTGGCGAACGAGATGGCGCCGCGCGTTCACAATTCCGGACACTGGACGATCGAAGGGGCGGTGACCAGTCAATTTGAAAATCACCTGCGCGCGATTCTGGGAATGCCGCTGGGCTCGACGGCGGCGGTGGGCGTTTCCGCGATGATCAACCTGATCGGCGAAATTCCGGAGAGCGTGGAGGTGCTGAACGTTTCGAACGCGCATCTGCATCTCTACGGCAAGGAGCCGCGCGCGGGGAGAAAGCTGGGACACGTCACCGTGCGAGCGGACCACTTCGAGAAGCTGCAACAGCGACTGAGCGCGCTTCCTGGATTTTTTCGCCGGGCCGAGTATTGCCTGGAAAAGGCGTTGCCCGAATTGGTTGCCAGGCGCGCCTAGGTCCGAACCGAGTAGGGAAAACTAATGAACCGATTTGCGAGGATCGTGAACGACCAGAGTCCCGCGGCCCAGGCATACAGATTCACTGGCAAGCGAGACGGGTTACGCCAACAGAAGCGCGAGGTTGACACGTCTTGGCGCGCTGACGGATAGTGCCGGAGTCGGAGATTGCCCCATGACCACGATGCAGCGAGGCCTTTCGCGTCGAGGCCTGCTCAAGTTGCTCGGATTGGCCGGCGGTGGCCTGGCCGCCGGCGCATGGCCACGGGGTGGCGTCGTGATGGCTCAAGACCCGCCTCGCGCGTCGGCCCTCGAGACTTTCACGGGGCCCGGGGCGAACCCGCACTGGAATTCGGTTGGCCCCTATCTGACCGAGCCGCAGAAAGTCCCGCTGATTCTGCTGACGGACCGTCCCGTTCAACTCGAAACGCCCCGCCACTATTTCCGAACGGCATTCACCCCCAACGAAGCTTTTTATGTGCGGTGGCACCTCGAAGAAATCCCCAATCGCGTGGATCTGAAGCAATGGAAATTGCAGGTGGAAGGGAGCGTCAAGAAATCGCTGGCGCTGAGCCTTGCCGACTTGACGGAGAAGTTCAAGCCAGTTTCCCTTGCCGCAGTTAATCAGTGTTCCGGTAACAGCCGCAGCCGCATGCAGCCTCGCGTGCCGGGGGCGCAATGGGGAAACGGTGCGATGGGCAATGCTCTTTGGACGGGCGTACGCCTGCGCGAGATCCTGGATATCGCCGGCGTGAAGAGCGGGTCGCTGCAATTGCAGTTTCAAGGACTGGAGACGGGACAAGGGCCAGCGGGATTCGGCTCAAATCTTTTTCTGAAATCGCTCGACCTGGCGAATCCTGTGGTGGATGAGTGCATCGTTGCGTACCTGATGAACGGCGAGCCGCTCCCGATGCTGAATGGATTTCCGGTGCGTCTCGTCGTTCCCGGATACTTTGCGACTTACTGGACGAAATGCCTGACGTGGATTCGCGTCCTGGACGCTCCAGACGAAAATTTCTGGATGAAGACTGCCTATCGCGCGCCGGATACGCCAAGAGGGAACACGAGTCCCGAGGATGTTAAAGCGGGCAAGGTGAAAACGGTTCCGCTGGAGAGATTTCCCGTGCGATCTTTTCTCATCTCGCCCGATGGATCTTCCAAAATCCCCGCTGGGCTAAGCGTCACGTTGCGGGGTATTGCGTTCAGCGGTTATGGCCGCGTGAATCGAGTGGAAGTTTCGGATGATAGGGGAAAGACGTGGACCGACGCGACTCTCGGAGAAGACCACGGCGCGTACTCCTTCCGCACCTGGGAAGCTCCGTGGAAAGCGAAGTCTCCGGGACGTTATTCATTGGCTGTGCGTGCGACGGATGAAAAAGGCAAAACGCAACCCGATGAACCGGTCTGGAATCCCGGCGGATACCTCTGGAACCGCATTGAACGCCAGGAATTGGTGGTAGGAGATGCCAGCTAAGGGGAGAACCGCGATGAAGAACAGAGCCGTGGCGATTCTTGTGATGGCATGTGGCACGGCGATCTCGGCGGGCGTACTTTACGCCGACTTGAAAAAGGGTTACTACTCTCCCGACCAGCTTGGCAGCATCCAGCAAGCGGTTCCCGCCGCGATTTCACCGGATGCCGACTATGAGGTCGCAGCTTATCCTGTGCCCATCCTAGAACTTGCCCCGGGCGATGGCCGCCAGGACGTTCAGATCTATTGCAACACCTGCCACAGCCCACGCTACATCACGATGCAGCCGCCGCTTCCCGCTGCAACGTGGGAAGCCGAAGTGAATAAAATGAACAAGGCTTACGGTGCGGGAATTCCCGAGGACTCCACTCGCAAAATTGTCGTGTACTTGCAAACTCACTACACTCCGGAGAGCCGGAAGCCCTAGGCTAGTTGCATTCACGCTACGCGAAAGCTGCGGCTCGATGAGGAGGGCGCCGATGAAAGGAGCCCCTACAGACCTCCCTTCCCATTCCCCTTGGTTCGTGCGTAAACTGCCTGAGTCCGCTGTTGTGGAGGTTCTGGCCATGATTTTGGATTTTTATGGACTGCGCGAGCAGCCGTTTGGGGTCACACCTGACCCGTCATACTTGTACGCGAGCCGCACGCATTGCGAAGCGCTGGACTCGCTCACCGAGGCGATTCTAGGTGACCGGGGATTCCTGGCCCTGATCGCCGAACCAGGCATGGGCAAGACGACTCTTCTGAATCAAGTGCTGGAGGGATTGCGCGATACCGCTCGAGCGGTCTTTCTTTTCCAGACGCAGTGCGACTCCCGCGAATTTTTTCAATACCTTATGAGCGAGTTGGGAGTCGATTCCACGGGCATGGGGCTCGTGGCCATGCACAACAAACTGAATGAGATTCTGTTTGCTGAAATGTTGGCTGGCCGGCGTTTTGTCCTGATCGTCGATGAGGCACAAAACCTGGATGAATCTGTGCTCGAAACGATCCGTATGTTGTCGAACTTCGAGACGACACACTCCAAACTGGTGCAGATCATTCTGGCCGGGCAACCGCAACTCGGGGAGAAACTGCGGGAGAATCAACTGGCCCAGCTGTCGCAGCGAATCACGGTCGTGCAATATCTCGAACCGTTCTCGCCGGAGGAAACGACAGGCTACATCAGGCACCGTCTCAAAGTAGCAGGGTATAAAGGCGAATCACTTTTCGAGCCAGAGGCCCTGGCCCTGATTGCCCAGCAAAGCCAAGGCATTCCCAGAAATATCAATAAGCTCTGTTTCCGGTCATTACTGGAAGGCTATGCCGCGGGGTCCCAGAATTTATCATCTGACCTTGTTGAAAAAGCGATCAGCAGACTTCATTTCATAGCCACGACGCGTCCGAAATCGATTTTGGCGCCAGTGTCATTCGCCATGTCCGCATCCAGCGATTCGCACCAGGTAGTATCCCTTCCTTCGATGCCATCGCTTACCTATCAGCCGTCCGCTGCTTTTCCCCCGCGTAGACGGGGGATTTGGATGGGCGCAGCTGTTGCCGTGCTGTTGGCAGGGGGTTTGATCCTCCCGCATTCTGCAACGATGCAAATGGCAGAGGTGAAGCGTGGTAACTTGACCGCAAACACGAGCCTCGTGCAACCCGAAGCAGCGGAACTGAGCAGTTCAACCTCCAGCGTACAGGAACCAACGGAGAGGCGTGAAGCTGCCGCAACGAAGATTGGCGAGCGAGGCACGCCCAGCGTGACTGCAATCCAGGCGTTTAGTACGGGCCACGACGCCCAGGTTGTCGTCGCGCTTGAGGAAGCAGTTCAGTACGAGTCGGCGCGGCTTGACTCGCCGGATCGCGTCTATTTCGATCTGCATAAAGCCAAACTTGGCCCATCCATCGCGCAAAAAATAGTTCCCATCGATGATGGATTACTCAAGTGGGTGCGAGTCGCGCAAAATAGCGACGGCGTAGTCCGGCTGGTTCTCGATGCGGAAGGCGCCAAAGACTTTTCTGCGAAACTTCTTTCTGATCCGTATCGCCTGGTGATCGATGTCCGTGCCCAACCGCTGACCCCTGGAAAATCCGGGCAACTCTCCCTGGCGCGTGAATTGGGTCTAAAAATCAATCGTATCGCGATTGACCCAGGCCATGGAGGATATGACACAGGCACAATGGGGCCGCACGGGCTGCTCGAAAAGGACCTTTGCCTGGATGTAGGCTTGCGCCTCGGCGAGTTAATCAAGCAAAACTTACCGGGCACGGAAGTGGTCTATACCCGTAAAGATGACAGACATGTGTCGCTTGAGGAGAGAACGGCGATTGCTAACGATGCCAACGTGGACCTCTTCCTCTCGATACATGCAAACTCGAGCGAGAGCCGCGAAACGCGTGGGGTCGAAACCTTTTACCTGAGCCTGGCAACCTCGCGAGAATCCAGGGCCCTCGCCTCGCGTGAAAACGCGCTCGCGCAATCGTCCCTTCACGATCTTCCGGACATGATCAAGAAGATTGCGCGCAACGAGAAACTCGCAGAATCAAAACAATTCGCCGTGGATGTTCAGCAGGCGCTTGCAAAGCAACTCCAGCTTGTGAGCCGTCAAGAAGCAAACCGCGGAGTGAAGCAAGCGCCTTTTGTCGTTTTGACCGGTGCAAACATGCCCGCGGTGCTCTCGGAGATTTCCTTCGTCAGCAATGCCAACGATGAAAGTCTGCTGCTTGAGGGCAGCCAACGCCAACGCATTGCCGAAGGCCTGTACCGCGGCGTGGCGTCTTATCTGAATCGCGTGCCGGGCCCGCCGCCGGCAAAGCCGAAACTCGTCGGCGAAAATCACTCCGTCGTATCAACGGCTTCGCAACCCCAATAAGCGAAAGAATTCGATCTTTCTTTCCCTCCGAGACAAGCAAACCTGTTGGGCGAGGTTGTCAATTCAGCGTGTTTTTCGCGGAATGAAAATCCCCAAAGGTGAACCTTCCCTCAAACTAGCGGGTAAACGCCTGAGTAATCAGAAACTGCCCCAGTACCCGCGGTGGAGGCTGGTTGCCGCAGGGTTTGGCTGGATGCTACGATGCTGGGTTCCATGAGTCCCAATGGTCCCAACCGGCCCCGCATTGGCATCCCCTGGCGCACGTCTGAGGAGGGCCGGGGCAGCTTGCTTCCCTGGCGGGGCAAGAACCGTCATTATGCCGAAGCGGTCAAACGCGCCGGAGGCGAGCCAGTAGAGCTGTCTCTGACCGATTCTGAGCGTCTTCAGGCCCTTCTGCCCACGCTGGACGGCTTTGTGCTGCCGGGCAGCCCGGCGGACGTGGAGCCCCAGGAATACGGCCGCAGCAATACCGGTAAGTCGGAGCCCGCCGATCTGCCCAGAGAGCAGACCGACCGGGCGATCCTGGCCCATGCGTTTGCCCAGAAGAAGCCCGTCCTGGCGATCTGCTATGGATGCCAGCTTTTGAACGTGTATCTGGGGGGGACGCTGATTCAGGACCTCCGGACCGAAACGGGGACAACCCTGGCGCACCGCCGGAAGGATTTGACGCCTGAACCGGCGGATGACCCGCGCCACCCGGCCCAATTTGAGCCGGGAAGCCGACTGGCAGCCCTTGCTGGAGCAGCCGAAGCGGTGGTGAACAGCTCGCATCACCAATCGATCGAACAGCTCGGGCGGCAACTGAAGATTACCGGGCACGCCCCGGACGGCATCGTCGAAAGCGTTGAGTGGACCGGGGACACGAACTGGGTGACCGGGGTGCAATGGCATCCGGAACGCATGGAAGGCGACCCGCTGGCCGAACGGCTATTCACCGATTTCGTCGGGGCTGCTCGCGCGGCCCACAAGATCCCAGCGGGGAAACAGTAAGGGCGCCGACCAACCTGGAGTGCGAGTTTACGAATCAGACTATGGGGGAATCATGATTTCATTGGCGGGGAAAGCGGTACTGATTACAGGAGGTTCGCGCGGCATTGGAGCAGCCGCGGTAAAACTTTTTGCGCAAGCAGGAGCGGACGTGGTGTTCAGTTACAACTCGGCCAAGGAAGCCGCGAAACAGGTGGAACAGGAAGCTGCAAAACACGGCACGCGCGTGGAAGCATTCAAGGCGGACGTGGGCAAGCACGACGACAATCGCAAACTGGTGGAGCACACCATCAAGCGCCTGGGGCGGCTGGACATCCTGATACCAAATGCCGGTGTGTGGAACCTGGAAGATCTGCCCATCGAGAAAATGTCCGAGAAGCAGTGGGACGACATGATTCGAATCAACTTGAAAAGCGTGTACTCGGTGATTCACTTCGCGGTGCCGCACATGATCAAGCAGAAGAGCGGGAAGATTATCCCGATCAGCTCCACGGCGGGGCAGCGCGGCGAATCGCTTCACACGCACTACGGGGCTTCGAAGGGCGGCATCATCAGCCTGACCAAGGGGCTTGCGTCGGAATTGGCGCGGCACGGAATCCTGGTGAACAGCGTGGCGCCGGGATGGGTGGCGACGGATATGTCGAACCCTGTGCTGGACACAAAAGCGGGGCAAAAGATGGCCGCGGCCGCAATTGCGCTGGGGCGCGCGGCAACTCCCGAAGAGATTGCCGGGCCAATGCTCTTTCTCGCATCCGACCTGGCCAATTTCATGACCGGCGAGATATTGAACGTCAACGGGGGCTCGGTGCTGTGCGGTTAAGCAAGCAAACTTCCCTGGCTTGTCTGGCAATGGCGATCCTGCTCTCGCCATTGGCGACGCGTGCGCAGAATCCGGACATGGTTGCGCCGGAAGCCAGCGAAGCCAGAGCCAAAAAAATACTGACTCAATTGATTCAGGCCATGGGCGGGCCCGCGTACCTGGACATGAGAGAGCGCCAGTGCGACGGGCGCAGGGCAGCGATTGGCCACAACGGGGCGCTTGCAGGTTACGTGCAGTTCAAGGATTCGTGGGAATTCCCGGACAAGAATCGCACGGACTACGTCGCGCATGGACGCAACACACTTTTGGGTTACATGATCGGCGTGCAGGAACTGGATTTGTCGCATGGCGGACTGGTGATCACACTGTTCAGCGGCGAACACGGCTGGACGATGGACCGCGGCGGAGTTTCGGAAATGCCGGAGGATACAGTTGCGGAGTTTCAGCAAGCGGTGCGGCGTAGTTCAGATAACCTGCTCAGACTGAGTCTGAAGGATCCGGAGCTCGGGTTCCGATGGGGCGGGCAGGACACTGTGGATTTGAGAGAGGTGGATTGGGTGGAGATTTCAGACCAGGAGCAACGGGTGTACCGCCTCGCGGTGGACAGGTCGACGCATCTGCTGATTCGGAGTGTTGTGCGCGTGAAAGACGAAAACACCAGGCAGGAGCTGGAAGACGTCACGATTTTCACGAATTACCGGCCCAAGGGGGGTGTGCAGGTGCCCATGCAGGTAACACGCGAGCGCGACGGGCGCCGCATCGCCCAGGTTTTCTACGATAGTTGTGAGATCAATCCGGCGCTTCCCCCGGACTACTTTACCCGAGAGGCCCTGGTCCAGCGATTCAAGGAAACCGGCGGCAAAAAGGCGAAGTAACTCAATCAATAAAATTCCCTAAAAATGACATTGGATGACGCGTCTTGGGTTTATCATCCTTCCAGATAATGCCAGCTCCAAAGGCAACGGCAAAATTGATCACTGTATAATAACCAGATGAGCAACGTCTTTCTGGCGGACTGGAACCCTGTTAAGTTAGAAGGTCCCAGCCAACACGTTAAACCGCGACCGTGCCGCAGACGGCGCTACGGACGGTTGTCATGATAGGCCGCAGGATCGGACTAAAATGAAGACTCGGCGTGTTTCCGGCTTCAGCCTAACGGAACTTGTCGTGGCGATGGCGGTGGCCATGATTCTGATGGCCGTCGGCCTGCCGTATTTCCTGCGTGCCTACCACTCTTACCAGCTCAACAGTGCAGCGACGCAGGTGGCCGACATATTACGGTTAACGCGTTATGAGGCAATTCGACTCAACAAAATCGCGAATTGTGTGGTTGGGCCGGATTCCGTTTATCCGACGATGACGAACGCCTCCATGACCGACGTGAATGGCAAAGCACTGACAGGACTGGGTTCGCGGGCGATCCTGCTGGGCTCGAGTGGAAATCTCGTGAATGCGAGTTCTCTGCCAGGGGCAGGATCTCTGCCCTCGGCAGCGGCGCTTGGCGCAACCACCCCCACAGCGGTTCCCCCCTCCGGGGGTACCATTCAATTTGATGCCCGCGGCGCTGTGACCTCCGGAAACGTGACCGTCTTCTATCTGAACGCCCCTGGCTCGCCGGAGAGCGGAGTCCGGGCCGTGCTTTTGATGCCCGCGGGATCGATCCAGATCTGGACCGGAGATTCCAGCGGGAACTGGCACCAAATGCGATGAAGCCTCGATTGCACCGAAGCAAAACGAGAACAGCGGCCGCCCGGCGCGGCGGTGAAAGCGGATTCACGCTGGTGGAGATGCTCATCGCCACGGTAATTGTGCTGGTCGGCCTGGTGGCTGTAGCACAGCTTGTGCCGACCTCGATGATGATGAACGCCAACAACCGGAGCGATGGGACGGCGTTGGTGATCGCCCAGCGGCAGATGGAGGCCTTGCGGGCGGTCCCCTTGACCGCGACTACCTTTACCGATCCGCTTGGCGTGACTTGTCCACTGGCCACGACGTGCAATGTCGGTGATCCCAGCAAATCGGGAGTGGTGGGGAGTCCGGTGGTGCTGTTCAATAATTCGCCAGTCATTAATTTCGCATCGGGGCTGGTGCCCGGGTATGAATACACGTACACCGACCCGAACGACCCGACAGCAGCGTTGAACGACGTGCGGTGGGCGGTGGTCACCGTGACCAACGGCACCAACGGCCCCGTAACCGCCAAGCGCATCATCGTCGGAGTATTCCGGCACGGAATGAAGACGCTCACTTACCCGATTTCGCTGGATACCATGGTGTTGAAATGAGAGCCGCGATGACGCAGCCTGCGCGCGGATTTACCATCCTGGAATTGATGGTGGCCACGGCCATTTTCATGGTGATTTGCGGGGCCATGTTCGGATTACTGCAACTTTCGCAGCAGAAATACTCCAGCGAGACGCAGCTTTCCGGAGCATTTCAGGAGACGCGGCTGGCCATCGACCAGATCGTGCGGGATTTCAATGTTTCCGGCTTTCCATCGCAGAACATCTTTTCCACGCTGCCTGTAGACACTACGAAGTACGCGGTCGGCCCGGTCGCCTGGAGCCCGAACTATCTGGCGGGTACTCCCTGTTCCGTGGGGACGGGCGGAGGCGGAACCTGCGCGACGCCGGGTGATTTTGATTTGATACTGGAAACGGATTTGGGGAATGGGAATGGCGTGAGCTGGATCCGTTACCAACTGATTGGCACTACGCTCTTTCGTTCGGTAGTGGCAAAGAAATCGGGAAAGGATCCGGCGGCGGAAACTTCGGGTCCGGTCGTGACGGTGCCGTTCCTGACGAATGTCTTGAACTCTCCGGCGCAGCCTATTTTCAAGTTCACGTGTGATACCCCCGCAGGGCCGCAGCCGTGCCCCGGTGCGGGAAATAACGGCGTGCCAAACCGTATCCGCGACGTGGACATTATGTTGATTGTGATGACCCGGCAGCCCGACCCGCAGACGGGGAATCTGAAACTTGTTGAACTGGAAGGCCGGGGCCACCGGGTGAATTAAGACCCATGAGACGAGGCACACGAAAGATAGTGAAATCATGACGGGCCATCGCCAATTCGACGAGAGCCGGCGGGAACGAGGCGCCGCACTGCTGATTGCGATATTCGCGCTGCTCCTGATCAGCGTTGTGGGGATTGCATTGATTGTTTCCTCGGGCACCGATTCGGCGTTGGCGAGCAATTACCGAGGCTCCACCGGCGCTTATTATGCGGCTCTGGCGGGACTCGAAGAGGGCCGCGGGCGGCTACTCTGGAAAAATCAGGATTTTATTAATAAGACCGTGGCTAATTTTGTGCCAAGTGGCGCCGGCACATTGGATGTTCACCAGGTGCTCTACATAATCAATCCCGTAGGTGGCGAAGCCATTGTGCCCAACGATCCCGCTAATCCGTACGCGGACAACGAATATGGGACGGAGTTCACCTGGGGCCTGGGGGGCGCAACTATTCAAGGGCCGGTAAATTCGGATTCGCCAACGGGAGCATATCCGGGGCCGTTTTTTAAATGGGTTCGAATTAATCCTGTCACTGAGTTTTCCATGGGGGACGTGGACGTAGACGGCCTGGGTGTCCATGATAAGGTCACGCCGCTTTTCTATGATGGAACTGGATTGAATCGCACCCAGACCGGGAATCAAGCTCTCGAGGTTACCACGCTGGCGGTTTTGCCAAACGGCGCCAAGAAGATGCTGCAATATGTTGTCGCTCCTGTTTCATTTAACCTTTCCTTCCCCGCCGCTCTGACGCTGCTCGGATCGAATGGAAACAATGTGCAGTTCACAGGCCCGAACCAGTCGACATTTTTCGTGAATGGAAACGATCAGTTCGGGGTGGGAACTTGCGCGCCGGGGACCACGCCGGTTTTTGCCATTGGCTATGCCGGTGGGAGCGATGCCTCGGGTATCAATGCGACGCCTGCTGCCCAGTTTCCAGGATCGGGAGGAAGTACGACCGCGCCAAGCGTGGGGAACGTAGTGGTTCCATCCGCATTTCAGACGCCTGTCGCGCTTAATTCCTACCTGCAGAATATTGTGAGTAATGCGGATGCCACGCTTTCACCCATGCCTCCAGCCGCGACGGCTCTCGGCTCGCAATTGCCTACTACCATGTCCGCGTACAACCCCATGACCGTGGTGGTCAACGGCGACCTGGACCTGACGGGTTGGCATGGCATCGGATACGGCCTGCTGCTCGTGACGGGCACCCTCATCTACGATCCGGACGCCACTTGGAACGGAATCGTCTTGGTCGTCGGAAAGGGGGATTTCGTCTCCACAAAAAGCGGTACGAATCAGTTGAACGGAGCCATGCTAATTGCCAAGACGGTGGACATTAGTGGTAATCCGCTGGCGACGTTTGGACCCTCTAGTTTCAGCCAAACGAAAGGCACTCCTAGCGGGTATGGGATTTACTACAGTACTTGCAATGTCCAAGCCGCGCAGCAGCCCTCGACTTACAAAGTTCTTTCCTTCCGGGAAATTGGGCTGGCCAATTAGTTCGCGCGTAGCTCCGGTATCGCAGCGAAGTTTCGCAAAAATGACCGGGCAACGGTGGCGCGGTATACTAAATGAATGGGTCACACTTCGAGAGAGCCGCAGATTCACGGCACAACGGTCTTGTGCGTCCGGAAGGAAAACAAAGTTGTGCTGATCGCCGATGGGCAGGTGACTATGGGCGATCATGTCATCAAGCACACCGCCAGGAAAACGCGGAGACTCTACAACGACAAGGTCGTTGCTGGATTTGCTGGCTCGACCGCCGATGCGATATCTCTATTCGAGCGCTTCGAAGGGAAGCTCCAGGAGCATTCGGGCAATCTGCAAAAGGGATCCGTGGAGTTGGCGAAGGAGTGGCGCAAGGACCGCGCGCTGCGGCACCTGGAGGCGCTGCTGATCGTGGCCGATTCGAAAGCGACGTTTGTGCTTTCCGGGAACGGCGACGTGATCGAGCCGGATGACGGCCTCTGCGCCATCGGCTCCGGTGGGATTTACGCGCTGGCCGCGGCGCGCGCGATGATGAAGCATACGAAGTTGCCCATCAAGGAACTTGCGCTGGAGGCTATGCGCATCGCCAGCGAAATTTGCATTTACAGTAACGCGAACTTTACCGTAGAAGAGATCTAGGGGAACCGCCGGAATCGTCTCCTCCGGCCAAGGCAAGGAATCGGAGTTTCATGGCTATCAAGACTGAAAAAGAGATCACATTGTTTCCCGGCGGCAACGGCGGCGTCACCGCCGAAGAAGGCGAATTGCTTCCCGCACTGGACGACATGACGCCGCGGGAAATCGTGGTGGAACTCGACAAATATATTGTCGGGCAGGCGGCGGCGAAGCGGGCCGTGGCCGTGGCGTTGCGGAATCGCGTGCGCCGGCAAAAGTTGCCGCCGGAAATTGCCGAAGACGTGCTGCCGAAAAATATTCTGATGATCGGGCCGACCGGCGTGGGCAAGACGGAAATTGCGCGCCGCCTGGCGCGGCTGGCGGGCTGCCCGTTCGTTAAGGTGGAAGCGTCCAAGTACACGGAAGTCGGCTACGTTGGCCGCGATGTGGAATCGATGGTGCGCGACCTGGTGGAAACTTCCATTGATATGGTGCGCGAGGAAAAGCTGGACGAAGTGGCCGACCGGGCGGAGCAAGCCGCTGAGGAACGCGTGCTGGACCTGTTGCTTCCGCCGCAGGTGGAAGCTCCGGGGACGCCGGAGGCGGAGCGCGCGGCACAGCGGGAGCAGACGCAGCGTACACGGGAAAAGCTTCGCGTGCAATTGCGCGAGGGCAAGCTGGACCAGCGCATGGTGGATCTCGAAGTCCGCGAGCGCGCCATGCCTTCGTTCGAAATTATTTCCAATCAGGGCGTCGAGGAAATGGACGTCAACCTGAAGGACATGCTCAGCGGATTCTTCGGGCAACAGAAGAAAAAGCGCAAGATGAGCGTGGCGGACGCGTTCGAGTACCTGATCCAGGAAGAAGAGAACAAGCTGATTGACATGGACCAGGTGACGCGCATCGCCGTCGAGCGAGCCGAGCAGATGGGCATCATCTTCGTTGATGAAATCGACAAGGTGGCCGGGCGTGAATCGGGCCACGGCCCGGACGTTTCCCGCGAAGGCGTGCAGCGCGACATCCTGCCGATTATCGAAGGCACGACGGTCAACACGCGGTACGGGATGATCCGCACCGACCACATTTTGTTTATCGCTGCGGGCGCGTTTCACGTCACCAAGCCCTCGGACCTGATTCCGGAATTGCAAGGCCGTCTGCCCATCCGCGTGGAGATGCAATCGCTGAAGGAAGAAGACTTTGTCCGCATTCTCACCGAGCCGAAGAACGCGCTGATCAAGCAGTACATCGCGCTGCTCGAAACCGAAGGTGTAAAGCTGCAGTTTACTGAGGATGCCGTGCAGGCCATCGCACGCTTTGCCACCAGCGTGAACGAGCAAACGGAAAACATCGGCGCGCGCCGCCTGCATACCATTCTCGAAAAAGTTCTGGATGAGCTTTCCTTCGAGGCGCCCGACCTGAAAAAGAAAAGCGTGAAGATTGACGCTGCGTACGTCAACAAGCAACTTGCCGATATCGTGAAAAACCAGGATTTGAGCCGTTACATTCTCTGAGTTTCACGCCGCCACAATGCATACGTCCCGCCGGGAAATAACCCGCGCACCACGCCCAAACGGAATGGAGGGATGCGGGCTTTCTTTCGTCGGCTTTTTCCTGGCCCTGGCGTTTCTCGGAGGCTGTGGCGCGCCTGGCGAGCCGCTGCCGCCCACTGCGCCGGTTCCCCAGGCCATCGCCGATCTGACCGCGAAACAAGCGGGAGATGGCGTGCTGCTCACCTTTACCATGCCTGGGAAGAGCACACTCGGCGAAAAGTTGCAGCAAGTGCCGGCGTTTGAAGTGTTGCGTGGAATATTGCGCGCCGATGGCACGCCGGATCCCAAATCGTTTCGAGTGGTGGACACCGTGCCCGGAGTGCTGATTGCCCGCTATTCGCAGCGCGGCCAGGTCCAGTTTATTGATCCGGTTTCACCCACGGATCCCCAGCTTCGTTCAGGCCAACCGTTCGTATATCGCGTGCGCACGCTTTTTTCGGCGAAGCGGCCCTCTCCCGATTCGAAAGACGTCTCGCTGCGCCTCTATCCCGTCGCGGAGCGGATTTCTTCGCTGGACGCGAACGTGACTGAGCAGGGCATTAATCTAAAATGGCCGGCGCCAACGCACACTTCCGTGGGCGAGCCGCTTTCGGCAGTGCAGGAATACCACGTGTATCGCGGCGAGTTGGATCCCGCAACGGCAAACGTCGCTGCAACCGATCCGCAGCAGGCGAAATGGAAATCGCCTCTGCTTCAGCTTGGGGCCACAAGCACAACCGATTATCGCGATTCGGGTTTCGATTACGGGAAGACATACGCTTACCTGGTCCGCAGCATAATCGGTTCACCCGGTGGCGCACTTGAATCGAGCGACTCTCCTCTGGCCATCGTCACACCCAAGGACACGTTTCCTCCGGCCGCGCCCCAAGGTATCGTTGCCGCGATCCAGCCAGGGACCACCCCGGGCTCCGTGGCGGTGGAACTCTCCTGGTCTATAAACGTGGAACCCGACCTGGCGGGCTATCGGGTTTACCGGAGCGGGCAGGAGGGGGCGCGAGGCGCTCTGTTGACCCCGGAACTCTTGCCGTCCCCCGCGTATCGTGATAACTCTGTGCAATCCGGCCAGCGCTATTGGTACACCGTGACGGCCGTGGATCGCTCGGGCAATGAAAGCGCTCCAAGTCTTGCGGTGGCAGTGGAAGTCGCGCAACCTTCCCGCTGATTCCGTGTTCTTACTGATGAGCGACTGTCTGGTAGGCAGCCCAGCACCATGCCTGCGAACTTCAGCCCGCCGGGTTACCGGTGGTTTCATTTTCTTCGTTACACTCCCGCACGGGTTGGGTTGTATGCCGGAGTTTGGCTCTCCCTGGTTTTCGTCGCGTGGGTTGTGATCGCGAATCGCGTAGCGTTCCTGGACCCCCTGGCGCAACAGCGGAACGTGATTGCCACATTGTTGCTGGCGATGATTGCCGCCATGCCGGTGCTGCGTTTCTTGCGCTCGCCGGCGGAATTGTTGATCTCCGGCCTGCTGGCCTGGAGCGTGATGACGCTGACGTATCGAATTCTCAGCCTGAAATTTGTTCTTCTCCAGGATTACTACAGCACTTTCCATGTATTCGTGCTTGGGGCCGTGACCTATCTGCTTTTTGCAACATTGTCGTGGATTGGTATGATTGTTTGGCGGGCGCGAGAAGCTCAGGGTACGCACACCTCCCGCTGAACAGGTTCCCACAAAATGAAATTTTGCCGGTTTGTCCCCAAATCCGCAGGCGTAGCTTCCCGAGTTTTACCCTCTTATGGTCTGATTGAAGGCGAAGTCATCTACGGAATTTCCGCGCCTCCCTGGCTGAAGTGGTCCCGAGAGGAGGCTTCGTTGCCGGTGCGCGAAGCGCGATTGCTGGCGCCCGTCGAGCCATCGAAAATCGTGTGCGTGGGGCGCAACTATGCCGCGCATGCTTCGGAAATGGGCAATCAGGTACCGAAAGAGCCGATGATTTTTCTGAAGACGCCCTCGTCTGTAATCGGGACGGATCAGCCGATCGTGCTCACCCGTTATTCAAGCCACGTGGACTACGAAGCGGAGCTCGCGGTGATTATCGGGAAAAGATGTTCGCAACTCAGCGATTCGGATGACGCCTTGTCTTATGTTCTCGGTTACACCTGTCTCAACGACATCTCCGCGCGCGATTTGCAGAAGAGCGACGTGCAGTTCACTCGCGCAAAGGGTTTTGACACCTTCTGCCCGGTAGGGCCGCATATTGAGACGCAACTTGATCCGCTCAACGCGCTGGTGGAGGCGCGCGTTAACGGCGCGGTGAGGCAGTCCGGCAGCACCTCCCAGATGTTTTATCCAGTGGAGTTTCTGATTCGCTGGCTTTCGCGCATGATGACGCTGGTTCCGGGCGACGTGATTGCCACCGGGACGCCTGCCGGCGTCGGACCGCTCACGGCCGGCGACACCGTGGATGTTTCGGTTTCCGGGATTGGTGTGTTGCACAATCCGGTGCATGCCCCGGCTTCCTGACTTCGCAGAGCTTGCCCGCATTCGGTACTATAAAAGGCAGTAGGGAAGGCTAATGTCCCGCCAGAGGCACCCCTCAGGCGGCGGGTAGTTGGCTTCCTCTATCAAATATCCCATGTCTATCTGTGTAAGGGGTTGAGCGTTGAAAGAGTTGCTCGCCGACTGGAAGTTGCTGCTCATGATTGGTGGCGGAAGCCTCGCCGCCCTCGCCTTGATCGCTTATGCTTTCGCGCGGCCCGCGGCTGATCCGGAGGCCGAGGAACGGAAGCGCCGGCTGCATCTGAACCTGATCGGGCGAATCGCGGAGGGCCAGGTGGTTGAACTCGCGCAACATCCCGCCCTTCCAGCCGAAAAGCGCGGGGGATTTTTTGGCATGCGCTCGCAGCCGTTGGCAGATACCCGGCCGCGCAGTCTGGTCTCCTACAGTTACTCGATTTCAGGCGTGACGTATCACACCGCGCAGGATATCACCGGGCTGGAGAGCCAAGTGAAAATCGAACGGCTGGTGACGGGATACCCGACCAGCGTGAAGTACGACCCCGCGAATCCCAGCGACTCGATTGTGGTTGCCGACGACTGGTCGGGCCTGCGATAGGATTTCCAACCCCGGGACGTGCCTCGCTTGCGCATTCTTCCCAGGCCCAATTTACCGCCAGGACGCCGTTGGTGACGGAGTTTCCCTGCATTCAGCTTTGCACGCGAATGCGTTATGCTTTGGCTGGCCGGATACGCCGTTGCTTGCACCGCCAATGAAACAGGTATTTCTTTCCATTCTGACGACGCTGATGATCGTTGCCACGACGCTGAGCGCGATGGTGATTCTGGTGCGCGCAACACTGTTCGTAACGTCGATCGAGTCGCCGCTGCCGCGTGCCGGTGCCATCCTGGCTGAAATATTATTGGGGGTGGTGCTGTTGCTTGGCACCGTGTGGCTCGCGACCCATGCGGCAGTTCTGATTTTCTCTCCAAAGAGCGACAAGCCCGAGGGAGGGCCTCTTGGCTGAAAAGAATCGTACCTGGGAATCCCACGCGAATGCGGACCGGATGGAGCAATTGCGCCGCATTTCGGAAGAGGCGGAGGCGGGCGGCGGGGCGGAACGCCGCGAGCGTGAACACAAGGCCGGGAAACTTTCCGCTCGCGAGCGCATTGAATTGCTTCTGGACGAGGGCACGTTCGAGGAACTGGACAAATTTGTGCGGCATCGGTGTGTGGATTTTGGCTCGGAAGAGCAGCGGCCGGCGGGAGACGGCTTCGTCACTGGATTTGGCCGTATCGAAGGGCGGCTGGTCTATGTCTTCGCGCAAGATTTCACTGTGTTTGGCGGATCGCTTTCGGAGACCAATGCGCAGAAGATCGTGAAGATCATGGACCTGGCCATGCGCAACGGCGCGCCGGTGATCGGACTGAACGATTCCGGGGGCGCGCGCATCCAGGAGGGAGTCGCGTCGCTCGCGGGCTACGCGGAAATTTTTTTGCGCAACACGCTGGCCAGCGGCGTGATCCCGCAGATCAGCGCGATTATGGGCCCGTGTGCGGGGGGCGCGGTGTACTCGCCCGCCATCACCGATTTCGTGCTGATGACCCGCGACACTTCGTACATGTTCGTGACCGGGCCGGATGTCATCAAGAACGTCACCCACGAAGAAGTCACCAAGCAGGAGCTCGGCGGCGCCATGACACATAATTCAACTAGCGGCGTGGCGCATTTTGTTTCCCGCGACGATGCGGATTGCCTGGCGATGGTTCGCGAGCTGATCGGATTTTTGCCCTCCAACAATCTGGAGGATCCGCCGCGCCGCGCGTCGAACGATCCGGCGGATCGCCGCGAGGAATCGCTGAACTCGATCGTTCCGGAAGATCCACTAAAACCCTATGACATCAAGGACGTGATTCACGCGCTGGTGGACGAAAACTACTTTTTTGAAGTGCACGAGCACTACGCGAAGAATATCGTGGTGGGATTTGCGCGTTTCGACGGGCGGCCCGTGGGCATCGTGGCCAACCAGCCGGCCTTCCTTGCCGGCACGCTGGATATCAATGCTTCGGTGAAGGCTGCGCGCTTTGTGCGTTTTTGCGACGCATTTAACATTCCCCTGATTACGTTCGAAGACGTTCCGGGTTTTCTCCCCGGCACACAGCAGGAGTATGGCGGCATCATTCGCCACGGCGCGAAACTGTTATTCGCGTTTGCGGAAGCCACCGTTCCGAAAATTACGGTCATTACCCGCAAGGCGTATGGCGGCGCGTATTGCGTTATGGCGTCGAAACATATTCGCACCGACGCCAATTTCGCCTGGCCAACGGCGGAGATTGCGGTGATGGGCCCGGAAGGCGCCGTGGACATCGTGTACAAGCGCGAGCTAAGCAACGTGCCCGAAGCGGGCCGCGCCGCCTTGCGCAAGGAAAAGATCACCGAGTTTCGCAACCGCTTCGCAAATCCCTTCGTCGCCGCCGAGCGCGGCTACATTGACGCCGTCATCGAACCCGCAGAAACGCGAGGGCACATCATCACCTCACTTCGCGCGCTCGAAAACAAGCGCGACACCAATCCCAAGAAGAAGCACGCCAACATCCCTCTATGAAAAACCGATTGACTCGCGTCATCGAAAAACATGGAGGCTGGTTCATCGCTTATATAAAGGAAGTGCCTGGAGTGAACACACAAGGGAGAACCTTCGTAGAGGCTTGGTGCAACCTTGATGATGCGCTCCGCATGATAAAATCCTGCAGGTTGCCCAATCGCAAATGTTCAAAAAAATCCTGATCGCCAACCGCGGTGAAATTGCCGTACGTATCCTCCGAGCCTGCCGGGAGTTGGGAATCCAGACCGTTTCCGTTTACAGCGAAGTGGACCGCACCTCGCTTCATGTACGGCTCGCTGATGAGGCTTACCTAATCGGGCCCGCAGCCTCGCGCGAGAGCTACCTGCGGATTGATAAGCTGATGGATGTGGCGAAAAAATCCAGGTGCGACGCGCTGCATCCGGGTTACGGCTTCCTTGCGGAAAATGCCGCGCTGCCCCGCGCCTGCGTGGATGCTGGGATTACGTTCATCGGGCCTTCCGCCGAAGCCATGGAAGCGATGGGCTCGAAGACCGCGGGCAAGCAACTGGCGCGGCGTGCCAACGTTCCGACCGTGCCGGGCACAAGCGACCCAATTGAAAATCCTGACGAGGCGCAAGCGCTGGCGCAAAACATGGGTTATCCGGTGCTGCTGAAAGCCATCGCGGGCGGCGGCGGCAAAGGGATGCGCGTGGTCCCGAATGATGCGGCGTTTGCGCCGGCGTGGCGCGATGCAGCGTCCGAAGCGCTGAACGCCTTTGGCGACCAGCGAGTGTTTCTGGAAAAATATCTGGTCGGGCCGCGGCACATTGAGATTCAGATTCTTGCCGACGCACACGGCCGCTGCGTTTCGCTTGGTGAGCGCGAATGTTCCGTGCAGCGGCGGCACCAGAAGGTGGTCGAAGAAGCGCCTTCGCCCGTGGTGACTCCAGAACTCCGGCGCAAAATGGGCGATGCGGCGGTGCGCCTTGGCCGCGCCGGCGGGTACGTCAACGCAGGAACAGTGGAATTCCTTGTGGATGCCGACCTCAACTTTTACTTTCTCGAGGTCAACACTCGCCTGCAGGTGGAGCATCCCGTCACCGAACAGGTGACGGGCCTCGACCTGGTAAAACTCCAGATCGCGATCGCCGCCGATCACCGCTTGCCATTTGCGTGGGAAACCATCACACCGCGCGGCCACGCCATGGAAGTGCGCCTCTACGCCGAAGACCCGGACAACAATTTCTTTCCCTCTCCCGGTAAAATTATTTCGCGCCAGGCGCCCACCGGTCCGGGTATCCGGCTTGATGACGGCGTGTACGAAGGCTGGACCGTGCCGATGGACTACGATCCGCTACTCAGCAAACTGATCGCCTGGGGCAACAGCCGCGAAGAGACCATCGCCCGCCTCCGCCGCGCCCTTGACGAGTACACCATCACCGGCATCCGCACCAACGTCGGCTTGTTCCGCCGCATTCTTACCGAGCCGGAATTTCTCCGCGGCGAAATTCACACCAAGTGGCTGGATGAAATGCTTGCTCGCCCGCATGCGCCCGCAGCACCGCCGTCCCAGGGTACGGAAGAAGCCGCTCTGATCGCCGCGGCGTTATGGCATAGCGCGCAATCGAGCGCCACTTCGGTCGGTAGCGCGGAGCCCCCTGCGACTCCTTCTCGCTGGAAGATGGAAGGGCGGCGCCAGCAAATGGATCACATGCCATGAAGTTCGAAATTCAGCTCACTGGCGTTGGAGGAAAACGGAAACACGTCGTGGATTTGGAACGAAAAGGGGAGGTGTCCACAATTTCCCTCAACGGCAAACCCGTTGACGCCGACGCGGTGCGGATTGCGCCAAACGCCATTTCCGTGATACTCGGCGGGCAGTCATTCGAAATCCACATCTCGCGTTCCGCGGACGGCACGCTGAAGCTGCAGTGCGGCCCGCACGAAT
>Ga0210399_10000407_pt1 | contig 34474 bp, 30 predicted proteins | sample IncBWC14MmetaG_FD_150865 | JGI IMG/M metagenome (GOLD analysis project Ga0210399, IMG submission 150865) | Forest soil microbial communities from Barre Woods Harvard Forest LTER site, Petersham, Massachusetts, United States - Inc-BW-C-14-M | ecosystem: Environmental > Terrestrial > Soil >... | reverse complement strand
GAACATGACGCCGAACTGACTGACGGCTAAGTCGAAGGGCGCACCGTTTAGGACGCTGACCTGGACATCTGCCTCGACGAAGCTGACATTGGAGCGGCCGGATTGGGCGGCGCGCTGACGGGCGAGCTCGAGCAGTTGGACCGAAAGGTCATACCCCACTACTTCGCCGTCAGGCCCGACCATTCCTCCGAGAGCGATCGTCAGCCCGCCACCCCCGCAGCCGATGTCACAGATCCGTTGACCCGGCTGCACGTCGGCGGCCGCGATTACATACGGCGAGACAGCTTCGGTCAGCCGTTCGCGTCGCGGCCACGCGTCGGTCCAGCGTTGGTCGTTCCACCGCCGGGACTCCCCCTCGTTGGCCACGACGAAAGGGTACAAGGGCACGCCGTCTCGGCCCGATTAGTTTCGGCACTATGAGGATCGGCCTTGTCATCCTCCCCACCGACCGGTGGCGTGAGGCACAGCATCAGTGGAAGTGGGCGGACGACGCGGGCTTCTGCACGGCCTGGACCTACGACCACATCCGCTGGGGCGGCATGCCGGACGGGCCCTGGCTCGCCGCGGTGCCGGTGCTCGCAGCAGCCGCCGCGGCGACCAGCAGGATCAGACTCGGAACCCTCGTCGCCACCCCGAACTTCCGGCATCCCGTGACGTTGGCGCGCGACGCACTGGCCCTCGATGATGTGAGCGACGGCCGGCTCGACCTGGGGCTCGGACCGGGCAGCGAGGGCTTCGATGCCAGCGCGCTGGGACAGCCGCCGTGGTCTCCCGCCGACCGATTGGATCGATTCTCGGAGTTCCTCGCGGTGCTCCGGCCCATCGTCGAGGGTGCAGCTTCGGAGCGGACAACGCTGCGGACTGACCACTACGCCGCGAACGAAGCGCCGAGCACTCCGGGCGCATTACAGCGGCCGCTGCCGCTGACGATTGCGGCGGGGGGCCGCCGGGGACTGCAACTGGCGGCACGGTATGGGCGAAATTGGGTCACCATCGGTCCGACGGGACCGGTGGAACGCACGCCCGAGACCGTTCTCGACGCGGTGCGACGACAAGTCGAACAGCTCGCCGAGGCGTGCGCCGCCGCGGAACGTGATCCGGCGAGCATCGGAAAGGTGTTGCTCTGGATGCCATACGAGCCCCAGATCACGTCATCCGACCAGTTCGACGAAATCGCAGGCCCCTACATCGAGCTCGGTTTCGACCAGTTCGTCCTCCACCACCCAGACCAGACGGGCCCTTTCGGTGGAGACGTCAGAGCATTCGAACAGATCGCCGCCCGATACGGCGCGGGCTGAACAACAACAACAACAGACTCAGTCGAACAAGGCGGCAGCGACCGAGTCCTCGAGCGTGCGGTCGTTCGCCCACATCAGCTGTTGCTGCTTGGCCCGGCGGTAGTACAGCTGGATGTCAAAGTCGAGCGTGAAGCCGATACCGCCGAAAATCTGCTGTGCCATGGCGGTGATGTCCCGGAACGTAGAGCAGGCGAAAAGCTTGGCCATCGGTGCCAACGACGACAAGGACCGGCCGGTCGCTCCCGCCCACGCCGCCTCGTGCACCAACTGCTCGGCCCCGTCGAGGGCGGTCACGGCGTCCGCGAGGTAGTGCGCCAGCGCCTGGAAAGCGCCGAGCGGCTTGTTGAACTGCTGGCGGTCCTTGGCGTACTGCGTCGTAATCTCCAACGCGTAGCGCGCCCCACCCACCGCGTGCGCGGCGAGAAGCACCAGCGCCGGCTCCAGAACACTCTGCCAGGTGTCCCATCCGGTTCCGGCCGCACCGATGCGGTCCGCCTCACTGATGGTGACCCCGGAAAAGGCGACCTCGTACTGCGTATCGGAGGCGATGGTGAGCTGCTGTCGCAAGGTGACGCCAGGCGACGCAGGATCGACAAGGAAAAGGTCGACGTCCTCCTCCCCGTCGCCGGTGCGAGCGAGTACGACAAGACGGTCAGCCGATGAGGCGAACGCCACGTGGCGCTTGAGACCCGAAAGTGAGAATCCACCCCCAGCGGCGGTCGCTCGCACTTCGACACCACGGGGAGCAAACCCATTCTCAGGTTCCAACCAAGCCGGGGACAGGATGGCCTCACCCGTCGCGATGGAGCGCAGCCAACGGTCCTTCTGTTCGGCGCTCCCCGACGCGGCGAGCACACCTCCGGCCATCACCGCGCTTACGAAGTGCGGCGTAGGAGCGAGCGCCCGGCCCAGCTCCTCGTACAACGCGACGCCCTCGATGAGCGACATCCCCGAACCGCCATACTCTTCCGGTAGCAACAACCCGATCAGGTCGAGCTGACCCAGTTGCGACCATAGTTCGGGCGGATAACCGACCGGGTCGTCCTCCATGGAGCGCACGACCTCCGGCGGGCATTGCCGCTGCAACAGGTCGCGCACCGTTTGCTGGAGCAGCTCCTGCTCCTGGTCGAATTCGAGGTCAAGCACCGAGCAATCCCTTCATGTTCACGGGTACGACAAAGCCACAACGCGTCATGACGCGGGCGGCGCTGGGCGCCATTGGTCGCCCCGGCGGGCCCACGGGTTGTCCGACGCGTCAACCGGCAACGCGACACGCGCCGTGCACGTCGTCTTCACGTCGTCGTCCACCGACAACGACACGTCGATCGTCACGAACCCGCAACCGACCGGATCCACCTCCACCCCCGAGACCACGCCCGACAGCGTCATCGTGTCCCCGGGGAAGACCGACCCCTTCATCCGGAACCGAACCCACCCCAGACGCCCGTAAGGACCCGTCCAATCCGTCAGGAAGCGCTCGAACCAGGCCGCCTGGTTCGGGGTGTTCAAGAAGATGTCCCGCGTCCCGTTGCGATTGACGGCAAAGTCCTTGTCATGATGCATGGGCCGCCAGTCCCGGGTGGCCAGAGCCCCCAGGACGACCGTCGTCGCCGAGACTGTGTAATTGAGGGGCTCTAGGGCAGCCCCCACCGACACGTCCCCAAACAAGCGTTGGGGTTCCACCGCCAGCGTCACGACGCCGCCTGCCCCGGTGCCACTTCCCGCCGGTAGCCGAACCCCGTATACGACTCCTTCGCGACCAGCTCCCCGTCCTGGTTCGTATAGACGACGTCGATCACCCAGAACCGCCCCGTCCCCAGTTTCGTCGTCTTCTCATCCGACACGGACCGCAGCACCTGGTGCGTCCGCAGCACGTCCCCCACTCGTACCGGCGTGTGGAACTCAATGGTGTTGTCGGTCATCACGGCCTCGGGCAGTCCGAGATGCTCCTTCAAATCGAAGTGCACTTGCAGCGGCAGCGCCTGCTCCGCCCGTCCCGGCGCCCAGTGGTGCGGGCGGAACCAGACCGAGACCATGGACGGTGGGGCGACCGGGCCGCCGGTGATCGCCTCTGCGGTCGAGTCGTCCCAGAACAAAGGGTTCCCGTTCTCGACTGAGGCGCACGAGGTCCAGATGTAGCCCCGCTCGACCGGGAACTCCCCCGTCTCGTGGTACTGCTCGACCCCGATGAGATCGCGCACCTCGGCCGGCGCGTCGGCCGCCGTCACGCCACTACTCCGTGGGCGACCCAGCGCGCGACCGTCTCGCCGTCCACGCCCGCCTCCTTCAAGAGGTGCTCCGTGTCGCTCTGCCCCGGATCCGGCAGCTCTACGACCCCTTCGTGTCGCGGCATGCCCGCCAGCAAGGGCGCGAGTTGGCGAAGCTCGCCGTGCTCAGGATGAGAGGCGACCCCGACCACCTGCCGGGCCGAGAACTGGGGGTCGGTTACCACCTCGCCGACCTCGAGCACTGGCGCCACACAGGTGTCGCCGCCGGACAGCGCCGCCACCCACTCGTCGAGCGTGCGGCCAGCGAAAGTGTCGGCCAACGCGGCCCGCAGACGTGGCTGCGCCTCGTCGTCGTACTGCAGTGCTGCGAGCTCGCTACACCCGAGGGCGTTGCAGAGGTTGGCGAAGAACTTGGCCTCGATCGCACCCACCGCCAGCCACTTGTCGTCCTGGGTCCCATACACCGCGTAGCAGGCGTAGCGGCCCGACAGCACGTCGTGGCCGGGTCGGACGTCACCGCCGAGCGCGAGCTGCTCGTCGATGGCGAGCGACATCAGCCACAACACACCATCGGCGACGGACACGTCGAGGTACGCACCCCGTCCGCTCGACCCACGCCCGGCCAGCGCAGCAGTGATCGCCAGCGCGGCGTGCAGCCCTCCGGCTGCGGCGTCCGCGATCGTTGCGCCAGGGATCGGAGGAGCGCCCCCCTCCCCCGGTCCGCTCATGGCCAGGTACCCGCCAACCGCCAGGTAGTCGAGGTCGTGCCCGGCCCATTGGGCGTGCGGGCCGTCCTGGCCGTAGCCGCTCGTCGAGCAATAGACGACGCCGGGATTCCGTGCCGACACGGACTCGTAGCCCAGGCCAAGCCGGTCCATCACCCCAGGCCGGAAGCTCTCGACGAGGACGTCGGACACTGTGGCCAAAGCGAGGAACGCCTCCTTGCCTTGCACATCCTTCAGGTCAAAGAGCGCCCGTCGCATGCCGCGGTGCCCGCTATAGGAGAAGAAGGGCGGCACGATCGGCTCCGCGCCCGCGGCGGGAACCGGTCCCACCTTCACCACGCTGGCGCCGTAACCGGCCAAGAGGTGGGTACAACGCGCCGCGGGGCCGACCGTCGACAGGTCGAGCACGGTGACCCCGGTCAGGGGTCCGGCTGCAGCAGCGTCGGCCACGGGTCAGAAGTTCTTGGGGAGCCCGAGCTTGCGCCGGGCGATGATGTTCTTCTGGATCTCCGAGGCACCCCCGCCGATGGTGTCGATCACAGTGTAGCGGTAGGTCGACTCGGCCCGACCGGCCATAGGTGCCTCCGCCGTCTTCACCCGCAGCTGCGAGCCGGGACCAGCGATGTCCATCGACGCGTTCGCCAACCGCTTGGAGAGTTCCGTCGCGAAGAGCTTGTACTCCGACGCCCACGCCGTAGGCGCGGCTCCACCCTTGGCCGACTCGAACACGAAGCGCAGCCCAATCGTCCGTGCCACCTCGAGCTGTGTCGCCAGTTGTGCCAACCGCTGGCGTACCACCGGGTCGTCCTTCAACGGCCGCCCGTCACGCTTCGTCGTCTTCACGTATTCCACGAGCAACTCGAAGCGTTGCTGAATCGGCGAGATCGTGAACATCGTGAAACGTTCGAGGTCGAGCGCCTCCGAGATGTACTGGAAGCCGTGGTTGACCTCCCCGACCACGTACTCGTCCGGAACGAAGACGTCATTGAGGAAGACCTCGTTCGTGCGTTCGTCACCCATGGTCCAGATGGCATTGATGGTGATGCTCGGCTGGTCAAGAGGCACCAGGAACAGCGTGATGCCGGCGTGCTTGGGAGCCTCGGGGTCGGTTCGGGCCCCCATCCAGTACCACTCGGCGAAGTGCGCCGAGGTCGTCCAGGTCTTCTGACCGTTGAGCTTCCAGCCGCCCTCGACCTTGGTGGCCTTCAGCTGCATGGAGGCGGCGTCGCTGCCAGCGTTGGGCTCGGAGTAGCCGACGGCGAACTCGACCTCGTTGCGCAGAATCTTGGGGAGGAACTCCTCCTTCAGCGTCTCGTTACCGTGACGAATGATCGTCTTTCCGACGATGCCGACGCCCTTGCCGATCTGGGGGCCGCCACGACCCGCCAACTGCTCGTTTAGGAGGTATTCGTAGACGCCCTCTCCCTCGTAGCCTCCGTAGTCCTTGGGCCAGGTCATGCCCAGCCACCCCTTCTTACCCAGGGATGCCATGAAGTCCCGCCGCTTGGGGGTGTCGACGATTTGCGCCATGTTCTCCCGGGTCGGGTCGAAGACGTCGGGGTCGTCGTTGGCGTCGAGGAAGGACTCGACCTCCTTCACGAAGGCCAGCTGCTCCGGTGCGAATTCGAAGTCCACTCCCTGCCTCCAGGCTTCGGGCTGTTCCAAATCTGACGGGTCGTCAGATTTGCGGCAACATCATAGGGCAGGGCATGGCGTTACCCCAGAGGCCAGGCGCCCCGGGGTGCAACTCACGCCGGCTGGCCAAGATCCTCTGGTGACGTCTGCGCTGCCACGAGGGCCCGCACCCACGTCCAGATCTGGAGATGGCCAAGCAGGACTCGAGACGGTCCTCTCGAAGCGTCAGGAGCTAGCGAGGACCTAAGGGCTGCACCTGATAAAGCGCGCAGGATCAGACTGGTTCCACGACGAAGGCTTTGACAGGCCGAGGAACGCCGCGCAGTTCTCTTAGCCCAAGCGAACGGAGCTTCCAGTCGTTCGTCGAGAGCTGAGCCGCTGCTGCATCGGTCACGACAAGCTCACCCGGCTGACCGACTTTCACCATGCGAGACAAGACGTTGACGAGTGGGCCGAAATAGTCACCTTCCCGGGGAGTGGCATAGCCGACGCCGACCACTCCGCGGGCCGTCGGCAGGACCTCGTCCTCGGCGGCTGCACGGATGATATCGATACCGATCCGGCAGGCGACTTCGGCTGTGGGCGCGGCAAAGAAGACCTCGTCGCCGATCATCTTGACGACGCGGCCTCCGCTGAGCACGGCTGACGACCAGGCGGCCGACTCGAAGCGGGCAAGCGCAAGGCTTTGGTCCCGCAAGCTCAATCCTTGGGCCCAGGCCGTAGAGCCGACGAGATCGACGAAACCAAGCGCGACAAGCTCCGCGTTCGCCCCAGAGAACCGTGCGTCGACAACTCCAGTAGGACTCGTTGCGTTCTCCTGTCCCCAGCCACGTACGGCAACGGCTCTCCGTAGCGCCCGCTCGAACTGGTCGAAGACCATCTGCGCCAGAACGCTCGGCACTGAGGTGAAGGCCATCGTCGCGGTCTCTGCGAGCTGCGCGCGGGTGAGCTCGTCCCGCCCTTCGCGCTCGGTCCCCGGACCGAGCTCCGAATAGAACAGCGCGACCGCAGCCTCGGCGATCTGGATGGCTGCTGCTCCGAGAAGCCGCGTGAACGCCAGGATGGCCTCGTCGCCCATAAGCGCCGATCCCTGCTCGAACGCCGCCATAAGGTCGATGGCCTTCGCGGGAACCTCGGTGTCAGGCTCGGCCGGGATGCCTGCGGCCAGAAGCACGCGCAACACTCGATCGAGGGCGATACCGCTTTGGGCAGCCACCTCGGATGCCCGGACCACCTTGTTCTTCCGGACCACGAGGTCGCTGGCGACAGCTGGAAGGTTTCCTTGCGCGTGGGCTTCGACCATCTGGTCGATCGAGGCCCCACGGTCGCTCAGGTATCGAAGAAGGGCGAGTCGTTCGTCTGCGCTGGGATCGTCCGGGTCGTAGAGGCCCGCCTGACGCCAGAGCTCGAGGTCACTCACTCTCTCAATCAGCCCAGTTCAGCGTCGCCGAAAGCTGTGCCCGGGCCATCCCCTTCAATGGGGTTTCGCGGTGGCCGTCGAAGCTGAATTCGCCGGAACCTTGAACGAGTTGTTCCGAGAGCGAAGAAACCAGGATCTCGCCCGGAGAGGCGGCGTCGGCAAGCCGGCTCGCGACGATGACCGTGTGCCCCAGATAGTCGTCGTCCTCAACGACAGCGTCGCCCGTGTGGATGCCGATGTGGACGGCGATCTTCTCCCCCTCCGTCGTGACGTGGTCGCGACAGGCGCGTTGGGTGTCGATGGCGCATCGCATCGCCGGCGCCACGCCACCGAAGGCGACCATGAAGCCGTCACCCTGGACCTTGATCTCTCGCCCGCCGTTTCGCGCCACTGCGTCGCGCACGATGCGGTGATGCTCGTGGAGGACGCGGCGTGAAGCATTGTCACCTAAGCGCTCGGTCATCCCCGCGTAGTCGACCATGTCGCAGAACAAGATCGTCACAGTCCCAACATTCGGCAGTGCTGCCTGGTCGTCCGACGCCTCGAACGTCGCAGGCTTCGACGAAGGGGTCGGAGTGGAAGAGGGTGTAGAGGTCGAGGACGAAAAAGGTGGGGCCGGAGGGGCTGGTGGCGCCGGAGGTCCCGCGGCAGCGGCGGAGTCGCCCCGGCGCTGCCGGCGATCGACATGCTTGTACGCGTGACGCTGCGCGTGCAGCTCGCGGCGGATCTGGCGCCCGAGCGCGGCAAGGTCGACGGGGCCTTCGGGAGTCGCGTCGGCCGCGGCATTGAGCGCATCCTGTGTGTACGCCGCGGCTGCGTCGAGCGCATCTTGGACCATGCTCGACGTCGAACCTCCGACTTGCTTCGCCGATCGATTGGGTCGGCTCTTCACCTCGATACCGCCCATGACGGCGAAACCCCTGACGATGATCCTTGGCGAGCCCGGGACGATGGGCACGTCGCGGAGGCGGAGGCTCCGGCCACCCATGAAGGAGAAGCCACGGAGCTCCACGTCGAAGCCCTCGGGGACGATGATTTCGATGCCTCCCCAAAATGCAAAGGCGGTGATCTCGACCTCGGGGCCTTCGATCTCCGCTCTGCGCAGGTCCATGTCGCAGCCACCCATGACGGCGACCGCCTTGGTCTTAGCGCCGATGCGCCACCGGCCGCCTGTCGAATGGCCGCTCATGACGGCGATGTGCCAGCGGCTGGTCTTGCGGGGCGTCGCCGTGGTCGGTGAGGCGGTCGGGACACTGCCGGTCGTCGGCAGGTCGGCCATGACGGCGACGAGCTCGCCGCGCGTCTTGGCCTCGAGGGCAGCGCCCATGCGCTCCGAGAACTCGTCGAGGGTCAACCGCCCCTCGACGACGTGCTCTCGCAACAGGGTTACGGTGCGATCGCGGTCGGCATCCGCGACGCGTTCGGTGAGGCCGCGATCGGGTGTCGACGGACGCTGATCCTCGGGAACCATCGTCGACAGTTTGCCCCCTCAGACAGGCCGAAGTCGGATCTCGCGTCCCGTCGGATCTACCTGCGCTAAATCCCGACGGCAAGCTGAAGAGCTTCGGCCACCGACCGGGCGGCTGGGGGTGACGCAGGATCTTCGAGTGCTGCCCGCAGCTTCAGGGCGAGGTGCGGAAAGAACATCAGATCCCTACGGCAACCTGAGGCTGGCCATGACGCACAACCTCGGCGGGTATTCCAGGCGTGGTGGTGGTGACCCTCTTCTCTGTGGTCGGGACCGAGGTCGGCTCACGCCCGGGCGGAAAGGCCAACGTTCGCCCTGCCGGGGATGTGTCGCTCAGTCGAGGAGCGACGCCAGCGGCGTGAACTCCAGGCCGAGCGCATCGGCGACGGGCTTGTAGACGACCCGGCCGTTGGCGACGTTGACGCCTTCGCCGAGCGCGTGGTCCGACCGGACGGCCCGCTGCCAGCCCTGCTCGGCGATCGCCATCGTGTACGGGAGGGTGGCGTTGGCCAAGGCATGGGTCGACGTGTGCGGGACGGCGCCCGGCATGTTGGAGACGCAATAGAAGATCGAGCCGTGGGACTCGAAGACAGGGTTCGAGTGGGTCGTCGGGTGCGTCGATTCGAAGCACCCGCCCTGGTCGACCGCGATGTCGACGAACACCGAGCCGGGCCGCATCTGGGCGACCAGCTTGTCGGAGACGAGACGGGGTGCCCGGGCGCCGACGACGAGGACGGCTCCGATGACGATGTCGGCGTCGAGGCAGACCTCTTCGATCGCGTGCTCGGACGAGGCGATGGTCTCGAGGTCGCCGCGGAAGTGATGATCCACCTCGCGCAACTTGTCGAGGTTCTTGTCGAGGATGAAGACCTCCGAGTGCATTCCGACCGCGATGGTCGCGGCGGCAAAACCGGCGACCCCGGCGCCGAGGATGACCACCCGTGCACAGCGGACGCCCGGCACGCCGGTGACCAGTACGCCTCTCCCCCCGCCCGGGCGCATCAAATGGTGGGCACCCATTAACGGGGCCATGCGCCCGGCGACTTCGCTCATCGGCGCAAGCAGCGGAAGCGAGTTGTCGGGCAGACGGACGGTCTCGTAGGCGATGGCGACATTGCCCGCAACGAGCAGGGCGGCTGTGCACTCCTGCGATGCCGCCAGGTGGAGATACGTGAAGAGCGTCTGGTCGGGGCGCAGTCCGAGGCGGTGGTACTCCTCGGGGAGCGGCTCCTTGACCTTGCAGACGAGGTCGGCGGAGGCCCACAGCTCGTCGGCGTCTGCCACGATCGTGGCGCCGGTCCGGACGAACTCGCTGTCCAGCATGGAGGACCCGTCGCCGGCGCCCTTCTGGACCAGCACGGTGTGGCCGGCCGTGGTCAGCTCCCGCACCCCGGCTGGCGTGACGGCCACGCGGTACTCGTCTTCCTTCACCTCTGTCGGGACGCCGATTATCATGGCTACTCCTCGATGTTGCTCATCACGTGCTTCACGCGCGTGTAGTCCTCGAACCCGTAGACGGACAGGTCCTTGCCGTAGCCCGAGCGTTTGAAGCCGCCGTGCGGCATCTCGGCGACGAGGGGGATATGGGTGTTGATCCACACACAGCCGAAGTCGAGGTCGCGCGCCATGCGCATGGCACGCCCGTGGTCGCGCGTCCAGACGGAGGAGGCCAAGCCGTACTCGACCCCGTTGGCCCACTGGAGCGCCTCGGACTCGTCGCTGAACTCCTGCACTGTGATGACGGGCCCGAAGACCTCCGACTGGATCATCTCGTCGTCCTGGTGGAGGCCCGCGACCACCGTCGGGGCGAAGCAATAGCCGCGGTCACCGACCGATGAGCCGCCGGTCTCGACCGAGGCGTGCGCCGGGACGCGCTCGAGGAAGCCGCGCACCCGCTCAAGCTGGTTGGCGTTGTTCAGCGGCCCGTAGTCCGCATCCTCGTTGTCCGTCCCGCCGACCGTCGTACCCTCGGCCTGCTCGACTAGAGCGGCCAACAGGTCCCCGTGGACGCGGGACCCGGCCAGTACCCGGGTCGCCGCGGTGCAATCCTGTCCCGCGTTGAAGTAGCCCGCGCCGGCGATGCCTTCGGCCGCCGCGCCGGGGTCGGCATCGTCGAAGACGATCACGGGCGCCTTGCCACCGAGCTCGAGGTGCACGCGCTTGAGCGTAGGAGCGGCCGCTGCCGCGACCTCCATGCCGGCGCGCACCGAACCCGTCACCGACACCATCGCCGGCGTCTCGTGCACGACGAGGGCACGCCCGGTGTCGCGGTCACCGCACACGACGTTGAAGACGCCGGGCGGGAGGTGCTCGGCCATGATCTCAGCCATCAGCAGTGCCGTGACCGGCGTCGTGTCCGAAGGCTTCAGCACCATGGTGTTGCCGGCGGCGAGCGCAGGGGCGAACTTCCAGACCGCCATCATCATCGGGTAGTTCCACGGAGTCACCGCACCGCAGACGCCGATGGGCTCGCGACGGATGTACGAGGTGTGGCCCGCCATGTACTCGGCGGCCGCAAGGCCCTGAAGATGCCGGGCGGCTCCGGCGAAGAAGCGGATCTGGTCGACCATTGGAGGGATCTCCTCGTCCATGGTCAGCTGGAAGGGCTTCCCCGTGTTCTCGGACTCGGCGCGGACAAGGTCCTCGGCCCGCGCCTCGAGCGCGTCGGCGATCCGGATCAGCGCAAGGCTGCGCTCGGACGGGGTCGTGCGGCGCCACGAGGAGAAGGCCTCGGCCGCCGTGGCCAGGGCACGGTCGACGTCCGCCGGCCCCGAGACCGGCGCCTCGGCGAAAGCCTCACCCGTCGAAGGGTTGATCAGTGGGGCGAGTGGACCGTCCTCGGCATCGCAGTAAGCGCCGCCGACGAAATTCTGCAATCTCTGCATGCCGCTCCCTTTCGCCAGGTGAGTCCAGTCCCGACCTACAGAATCACAGGAGACCCACCTCCAACAAGCGTTTTCGCAATATAGAGAGCCCAACATGACGAATTCTGCTTGACTGGGGCCGTGCAGATGACACAATTCTGCACAGCAGAATTTAAGGCCCCCCGAGGCTAGAGAGGTGCGAGATGCCCGAGACGCACGGGCACGAGGAAGCCGACGCACAGAACGACGCCGGAGGGTCGTCCGGCACGCTCCTCGACGGACCGAACCGAGCCATCATTGAGGCCCTCCAGCGCGACGGCCGGCAGCCCTACGGCGCCATCGCCGAGGAGGTCGGGCTCTCCGAGGCCGCCGTGCGACGCCGGGTCCAACGTCTGCGCGAATCGGGGATCATGCAGATCGTCGCCGTCACCGACCCGCTCCAACTGGGTTTCACGCGCCAGGCGATGATCGGGGTCTCTGTGGAGGGCGACGTGCGACGGGTCGCGGAGAAGCTCACCTCGCTGCCCGAGGTCGACTATGTGGTCATGTGCGCCGGATCGTTCGACATCCTCGTCGAGATCGTGTGCGAGGACGACGAGCGTCTCCTCCAGGTCCTCAACGACTCGGTGCGCTGCATTCCGGGCGTCCGGGCCACCGAAACCTTCTTGTACCTGAAGTTGGCCAAGCAGACGTATACGTGGGGCACCCGCTGAGCGGCGTGTCCCGAGCGGAGGATCGATGAGCAACACCAGTCCCGAGAACATGGACCTGAGCGAACGGGCACGACGTCATCTTTGGATGCACTTCAGCCGGATGGCTTCCTACGAGGACCACGAAGTGCCGGTCATCGTGCGTGGCGAGGGCGCGTGGGTGTGGGACCAGCACGGGAAGCGCTATCTCGACGGCCTGGCCGGGCTGTTCACGTCACAACTCGGGCACGGCAGGACGGAGCTCGCAGAGGCGGGCGCCAAGCAGGCGGGAACGCTGGCTTACTTCCCGCTGTGGACCTACGCCCACCCCCGTGCGGTGGAGCTGGCCGAGCGCGTGGCGGCCCTGGCTCCCGGCGACCTCAACCGCGTCTTCTTCACGTCCGGTGGATCCGAGGCGGTCGAGTCGGCTTGGAAGCTCGCACGCCAGTACTTCCGCATGACGGGCGAGCCCCAGCGCACCAAGGTGATCAGCCGGGATATCGCCTACCACGGGACGTCCATGGGTGCGCTGTCCATCACGGGCATCCCCAGCTTGCGCACGCCGTTCGAACCGCTGGTTCCGGGCGCGATCAAGGTGCCCAACACGAACTTCTACCGCGCCGAGCTCTTCGCCGACGACGAGGTGGCGTTCGGACAATGGGCGGCCGACGAAATAGACCGCGCCATCGTGCGGGAAGGTGCCGACACTGTCGCCGCCGTCTACCTCGAACCGGTCCAGAACGCGGGCGGATGCTTCCCTCCGCCGCCGGGTTACTTCGAGCGGGTGCGGGAGATCTGCGACCGCCACGGCGTGCTCCTCGTGTCCGACGAGGTGATCTGTGCCTTCGGCCGCCTCGGCCACTGGTTCGGTGCCCTCCGCTACGGCTACCAGCCCGACATCATCACGGTCGCCAAGGGCCTGACCTCGGGGTACGCGCCGCTCGGGGCGATGATCGCCTCCGACCGGCTGATGGAACCCTTCCTCCGACCCGGCGCGTCGTTCCTGCACGGCTTCACCTTCGCCGGGCACCCCGTCAGCTGCGCGGTAGCGCTGGCCAACCTCGACGTCTTCGAAGGTGAGCGGATCCTCGATCACGTCCAGTCCACGGAGAACGCGTTCCGCACCGCACTCGAGAGCCTCTACGACCTGCCGATCGTCGGAAACGTGCGGGGCGCCGGGTTCTTCTACGGGATCGAGCTCGTCAAGGACAGGGACACCCGCCTCTCGTTCGACGATGAGGAGTCCGAACGGCTCCTGCGCGGCTTCCTCTCGGGCGCGCTCTTCGATGCGGGGCTGATCTGCCGGGCCGACGACCGCGGCGACCCCGTCGTCCAGTTGTCGCCCCCGCTCATCTGCGGGCAAGAGGAGATCGACTTCATGGCGTCGACGCTGCGCGAGGTGCTCGTCGAGGCGTGGCGCCGGATGTAGCGCCGGGAGCCGGAGCGGCTTCCGAATACACACGGCTCTCCCTGTGGTGGGAGGAGGTGCCGCTCCCCCTGCCGGCCCGTCCCGCTCTCAACGAGGATCTCCAGGTCGACGTCTGCATCGTCGGCGCCGGCTTCACCGGCCTGTGGACGGCCCACTCGCTGGCCCTGGCGGACCCGGCGCTGCGCATCGTCGTCCTCGAGCGCGAGGTCGCCGGCTTTGGGGCGTCCGGTCGCAACGGTGGATGGTGTTCGGCGTTGTTCGCGACCTCCGACAGCGCTCTCGCGCGTCGGCACGGGATCGACGCCATGCGCGCCATGCGCCACGCCATGCACGAGACCGTCGACGTCGTGGGTGCCAGCGCGGCGAGCGAAGGCATCGACTGCCACTTCCAGAAGGGCGGCACCGTCGACCTCGTTCGAAGCGAGGCCCAGAAGGAGCGGGCACTCGCCGCTCTCGAAGAGTCCCGGTCGCTCGGTTTCGGAGAGGACGATCTCCGCTGGCTCGGCCCGGAGGAGGCCCGAACGTTGGTGGGGGCTGCGGGGACGATGGGCGCGACCTTCACGCCCCACTGTGCGGCGATCCAGCCGGCCCTGCTTGCCCGCGGTCTCGCCGACGCGGTCGAACGACGTGGCGTGCGCCTCCACGAGCGCACCGAGGTACTCGACATCTGTCCCGCCGGTGGCAGAGGGCCCTCCGTCGTGACCAACGGCGGAACCGTTCACGCCGAGGTGGTCGTGCGAGCAACGGAGGCCTGGACCCCGACCCTGCCGGGAAGCGAGCGCGACATCGTGCCCGTGTACTCGCTCATGGTGGCGACCGAGCCCCTCGGCCCGGACTTCTGGGAGGCGGCCGGCCTCGGCACCCGGCCGACCTTCGCCGACCACCGGCACATGATCATCTACGGGCAGCGGACCGCCGACGACCGGATCGCATTCGGCGGGCGGGGAGCGCCCTATCACTACGGATCCGCAGTCCGTCCCTCGTTCGACTCGGACCCATCGGTGCACGCCTTGTTGCGGGAGACCCTCGTCGAGCTGTTCCCGGACCTGGCCGGCGTTCGGTTCTCCCACGCGTGGGGCGGGCCGCTCGGCATCCCTCGAGACTGGCACTCCTCCGTCGGTTACGACCGCGCCACCGGCCTTGCTTGGGCGGGCGGCTACGTCGGCGACGGCGTGGCGACGTCCAATCTGGCCGGACGCACCCTGGGCGACTTGATCACCGGAAAGGCCTCCGATCTGACCAGGCTTCCTTGGGTGAACCATCGTTCACCTCGTTGGGAACCCGAGCCGTTGCGTTGGCTGGGCGTGAACGCGGGACTGTGGACGATGAAGCTGGCCGACCGGAGCGAAGGCCGCCACGGACGCCCCAGCAAGACCGCCGGAGTGCTCGGACGGCTTCTCGGCCAGTGATCGGTGCCACAATCACGGCCGTGCCCGAGGCGCAAGAGACTGCGGCGGTCGAGGCGGCGATGGCCGTCCATGCCATCACCAAGCTGATCTACTCCTACGCCGAGCGGATCGACGAAGGAGACTTCGCCGGTGTCGCCGAGGTCTTCGAGCACGCCAGCCTGACCTTCGAAGGGTTTGACGATGCCATCTCGGGTCGGGACGCAATAGAGAAGCTCTACACGAACACGACGCGGCGCTACGACGACGGAACGCCGCGCACCAAGCACGTCATGACAAACGTCATCGTCGACATCGCCGATGACGGAGTCCATGCGTCGAGCCGCTCGTACTTCACCGTGCTGCAAGCGGTGCCCGGCGAGCTCGTACTTCAACCCGTGATCGCGGGGCGGTACCGCCACACCTACGAAAGGTTGGCCGGCCGCTGGCGCGTCGCCACCATGCACATAATCATCGACCTCACAGGAGAATTGGGGCACCACATGCTGATCGACCTGCAACCATGAGGCTCTCGCTCACCTACGGCTGGGACTGCACGCCAGAGGAGTTCTGGGCGCTCTATTTCGACCCCGATTTCACGGTGCGCATGCATCTCGAGGCGCTCGGCTCGACGTCGGCAGAGGTCGTGTCCCAGGAAGGCGACCTGTCCGCCGGGCTGGTGCGCACCCTTCGGTATGGGCAGAAGCCGAACATGCCGGGACCTGTGCGCAAGATTTTCGGCGAGGAGGTCGTCACGACCGAGGTCAGCACTTTCGACCCCGCGGCATCGACGTCGACGTTCACCATGACGCCGGGGACGATGGCCGACAAAACGCTGATCGATGGAGCGATCGCGCTCGCGATCGAGGACGGCGCGACCGTCGAGACCTTCTCTCTCGACGCCCGAGTGAAGATCTTCGGCGCCGGCCCCATCGTGGAACGGTTCATCGAGCACCAGGCCCGCGAGATGCAAGGCAAGGCGGTGGAGTTCATGCGCATCCAGCTCGGGGGCTGAGCGAGCCTGGCTCGACGAGCCGCCATGCCTACGCCAAAGCTGCTTGACGTGGCCTCGACCAGCACCAAAGGTATGGCCGTCAACCTTCGGTCGCTCGCTCAGGGACGAGGGCCGAACCTGGCGTGTTGGGACGGACGAGCGAGTGGACGTGAGGCCGGGGGTGCTGCCGGGGGCAGCTGCGATCCCTCATCGGGCCTTGTCGGTCGCCCATGATGCTCTCAAGGCGAACACAATGGAGGTAAGCGAACGGTGACGGTCACCGAGGACTACGCAGAAGACCTTGCGGTCATCCACGACCCGGAGTCCAAGGAAGCGTTCCACGTCGAGCAGCACGGGATCGACTTCATCCCGGAGAGTGAGCGGTGGGCGAAGCCGAGGGACGTCGGCGGCATGTGGGCCGGGGCGAGCGTGCAGATCGAGTACTTCATCTACGGCGCCATCCTCATGACGTTCGGCTTCACCTTCTGGCAGGCGCTGTCGCTGATCATCATCGGCAACCTGTCCTTCTTCCTGTTGGGCCTGTGCAGCTTGCAAGGGCCGAACGCAGGGACCACGGTGATGGCGATCAACCGGGCGCCCTTCGGGCCCAACGGGTCGCGACCGATCGCGTTCTTCAACTGGATCACCCAGATCGGCTTCGAGGTCGAGGGACTCATCCTCATCGTGGGGGCAGGGATCGTCTTGATGATCAAGGCGGGGTTCCTTCCTGGCGACCCCGCCAAGGTCGTGCTGGTGATCGCTGCCGTCCTCATTCAGGGGATCCTGCCGTTCTTCGGCCACGCGGCCATCGTGAAGACGCTCCGCTGGCTCGTGGCGCCCTTCGTTGTGCTCTTCGCGGTGATGCTCGGGTTTGCGATCCCACACGCGCAACTAAACGCAGTACCGCACGGCGCGGGGTGGCAGCTCTACATGGCCGGCCTGGCCTTCACGATCGCCCTGAGTGGCCTCGGCTGGACCGAGAACGGCAACGACTACACGCGGTACTGCGCGACCAAGACCTCGAAGCGGGGCATCGTCGGGTGGGTCTTCCTCGGCACCGCCGTACCCGAGATCCTCATCATGACGCTGGGCGCAGTGGTCGGGACGTTTATCGCCAACATCGGGGTGGAGAAGGCAGGGGCACTCCTCCCCTTCGCCCACCAGAGCTTCGTTCCCGCTTGGTTCGTCGACGTCTTCCTCATCTTCGCCATCGTCCAGATCTTCGGCATCAACAGCCTCGACATGTACTCCTCGGGCGTCTCGCTGCAGGCCATCGGCGTCCCGGTCAGGCGGTATCAAGCGGTGCTCGTCGACTGCGTCATCGCTTTCGGCATCACGATGTATGCCGTGTTCAGCTCATCGTTCAAGCAGTACCTCACGGATTTCGTCGACCTTGTCATCGTTTGGATCGCCCCGTGGTGCGCCATCTTCCTGGTCGACTGGGTCCTTCGGCGTTACCGCTACGTGCCGAGCGAGCTCCAGAAGACCGGACAGGACTCCCTGTACTGGCGCAAGGGCGGCATCCACTGGCCCGCGTGGGCCGCCCAGTTGCTCGGGATGTTCGCGGCGATCTCCGCCCTGTCGACAACTCCCCCCTTCACGCTCCCGCACTGGCTCAACGAGGTCACGTACCACAACCAGGGCGCCGACTTCAGCATCTTCATGGGGTTGGGGGTGGGTGGCCTGGTCTATGCGGTGCTGTCCTGGCGAGGGCTGCGGAATGAATCCGACGCGCAGGACCGGCTGCTGCGGGCGGAGGGGCTTCTCACCGCCTGAGCCGAGTGGCCTAATCCCAGTCCTCGACCAGGCCACCGTGGCCGTCGGGGTGGAACAGCGGCATGGCGCCCAGCGTCCGCACGAGCGCAGAGTCCTCGCCGAGGGCGCGCTTCCAACCGCCACCCTCGGTCATGAGAGTGCCGATGACTACGGGCTCGGCGTCCATACGCCGGACGAGCCTCAGGGCCGACGACAAGGACGCACCGGTGGAGATGACATCGTCGACGATGGCGACGCGGCGCCCTCGGACGGCGTCAACCCGGGCCGGATCCATGCGCAACCGCTGGGGCTTGTCGGTGGTGATGGAGTAAACGGGCTCGGACCAACTGTCACCAAGGTGGATCTTGGGCGTCTTGTGCAGGATCACATAGTCGTCGATCCCCAGCGCACGGCTGGCTTCGATCGCGAGGGGGATGCCCATCGTCGCAACTGAGACGACAATCTCGGGTTCCGCGGGCCGCATCATCTCGGCCAGCTCCCGGCCCGCCGTTTCCGCGAAGGCGACCCCGAGGTCAACACAGATGAGCAGAGCGATGGTGAGCTCGTCGGAGAGCGCGACGAGGGGCAGCTCCACGGTCTGGCTCCCGACCGTGGTCGTGTAGGTACGAGCGGCGGTCGTGGACATGGCTCCCCAAGAGCTTAGGTCCGAGATGAACACGGACGTCTCGGCGTATCAGTGGCGCAGACCTGGTCGGCCTGCAAATCTCGGGGCGAGGAAAGAGGCGCCATTGGAGGTGACGAAGCCGACGGGACATTCCCGTGGTCCCTTCGATCCCCGGCTGCTGCATTACGCACGGGCGACTCGTACGTACCTCGTCCTCTCCGTGGGCGTCGGAGGCGCGACCGCGGTCCTGGTGATCGCGCAGGCGTGGCTGATCGCAACCGTGGTGAACGGCGCGTTCCTGGACCACCGCGGTGCCGCATCGCTGCGCGGGCCCCTCCTCGCGCTGCTCGCCGTCGTGTCCGGACGAGCCCTCCTCGCCTGGGCCGCCGAGCGCGCCGCCTTCCGAGCCTCGGCCGCCGCCAAGTCAGACCTACGCCAGGCGGCAGCGGCAAGGGTCGCCGCCTTTGGGCCATCCGGGCTCGAGCAGCGCGACACGGGGCAGCTGACGGTCCTGTTGACCACCGGCATCGACGCCCTCGACGGCTACTTCTCGCGCTACCTGCCCCAGGTGTTCCTGGCGGTCATCGTCCCGGTGGCCATCATCGCCGTCGTCGCGGGCGCCGACTGGGTGAGTGCCGCGTTGATCGCTGTCAGCGTGCCGCTGATCCCGCTGTTCATGGCGCTCATTGGGGCGACCACAAGGGACCGCACCGCGAAGCGAATGCGCGCGCTCCAGAGGCTGGCGGGGCACTTCCTCGACGTCTTGGCCGGGCTCCCGACACTCAAGGTGTTCGGCCGGGCCAAGGCGCAGGCCCGCTCCATCGCAGAGGTCACGAACCGCTATCGCTCGGCCACCATGGGGACCCTCCGGCTGACCTTCCTGTCCTCGCTCGTGCTCGAGCTCTTGGCAACCGTGTCCGTCGCGCTCGTCGCCGTTGCAGTGGGCCTCCGCCTGCTGGGTGGGAGCATGAGTTTTCACGACGCGCTCTTCGTGCTGGTGCTGGCACCGGAGGCGTACCTCCCACTGCGGGCGCTGGGCACCCATTTCCATGCGAGTGCCGACGGCATGAAGGCGGCCGAAGAGATCTTCGACCTGATCGAGACGCCGGACGGCGACGGTGCTCGGGGCGGCGTGCGCGCCGACGGGACCGGCATCGTCATCCGGGGACTGGACGTCACCTATCCCGGGCGGCGGCTCCCTGCGGTGCACGACTTCGAGCTCGTGGTCCAGCCGGGCGAGACCATCGCGCTTACCGGGCCGAGCGGGTGCGGCAAGACCACGGTGCTCTCCGTCGTCCTCGGGCTGCGTCGCCCCGATGCGGGCACCGTGCGGCTCGGCGGGGTCGACCTGTTCGACCTTGACCTCGAGGACTGGCGGCGCCACGTGGCGTGGGTGCCGCAGCGCCCGCACCTTTTCGCCCGCACGGTGGCGGAGAACATCCGGCTGGGACGGCCGGATGCGAGTGACGCGCACATTGCGGCTGCTCTCGATGCGGCTGGGCTGACTGAGGTCGTACGTCGGCTCCCGCGTGACGTCGACACCCCGCTCGGCGAGGGCGGCGCGGGCCTGTCGGCCGGTGAGCGACAGCGTCTCGCCCTGGCCCGCGCCTTCGTGCGCAACGCCCCGCTGTTGGTGTTCGACGAGCCGACGTCGAGCCTCGATGACGAGACCGAGGCGGACGTCCTCGACGCCATCCGTCAACTCATCTTCGGCCGCACGGCCCTCATCGTCGCCCACCGCCCAGCGTTGACGGCGCTGGCCGACCGGGTTGTGGAGCTGCCGGCGCTGCCGGTGCCCGCCGCGACAACCGCGGGCGAAGGAGCGGCAAGCACGTGAACGACCGCCCCGCGAGCGCGCTGCGCACTCTCGCCATTGCGCGGCCCGCGCGGCGGCGGATCACCCACGCCTCGCTCCTTGGCGCCGGCGCCATCGGCGCCTCGATCGCGCTCATGGCGACGTCGGCCTGGCTGATCTCGCGAGCCGCTCAGCACCCGGCCGAGGCCTCGCTGACGCTCGCCATCGTCGGCGTCCAGTTCTTCGGGCTCTCGCGCGGCTTCCTGCGCTACGCCGACCGGCTCGTCGGCCACGACGCCGGCCTTCGGGTGCTGGCCGACCTGCGCGTCCGCGTCTACGAACGCCTCGAAGCGGCGGCGCCGGCAGCCCTCCCGCTCTTCCGCCGCGGCGACCTCATGGCGCGGGTCGTCAACGATGTGGACTCCCTCCAGGACGTAGTGCTGCGGGTGATCGAGCCCTTTGCGGTGGCCGCGCTCGTCGGAATCGTCACGGTCGCGGGCATGTGGTGGGTCCTCCCGCAAGCCGGCTTCGTGCTGCTCGTCGCGTTGGCAATCTCAGCGACGGCCGTTCCGTGGCTGACCGGCCACCTCGCCACGCGCGCCGAGGCCAAGCAGGCAACGGTCCGCGGCGAACTGTCCGCGGAGGTCGTCGACATCGTCGACGGCGCACCGGAGTTGATCGTAATGGGGGGGACCGAGGCGCAGCTCGGCCGGATCGAGCGCGCCGACAAGCGCCTGCGCTCGCTGTCGCGGCGTGGGGCGGGAACGGCGGGGGTTGGGCTTGCCCTCACGACGGAGTTGATCGGTCTGGCCAGCTGGGGCGCGCTCACCCTTGGCGTACGGGCCACGCACGGCGGATCCCTGAACGGTGCATTCCTGGCTGTGTTGGTCCTCGTTCCACTCGCCGCGGTCGAGGTTGTCTCTCCCCTGCCGGCCGCAACCCAGGCCCTTCAGCGCTCTCGCGTTGCGGCGGGACGGGTGTTCGCCGCCATGGACACGCGATCTGTCGTCACAGATCCGCTCCACCCTGTGCCGGTCGGCTCGGGGCCGCACACGGCAGAGCTGCGGTCGGTGTGGGCCTCGTACCCGGGAGCTGGGCGAGCCGCGCTGCGCGGCGTCGACCTGACGCTGTCGCCCGGCCGCCGCGTCGCGCTCGTCGGGCCGAACGGAGCGGGCAAATCGACGCTCGCCGACGTGCTTGTGCGCTTCCTGCAGGCCGACGGCGGTGAAGCCATGCTCGACGGCGTGCCGATGGAGCGTTATGCCGCGGACGACGTGCGGCGCATCGTCGGACTCGTCGAGCAGCGAGCACACCTGTTCGACACCACCCTCGCCGAGAACCTCCGGATCGGACGTCGCTCGGCCGACGACGTCGAACTCAAGCGGGTCCTCGAGCGTGTCGGGCTGGGCCCGTGGCTCGACGGCCTACCCGACGGCCTGTCGACCGAGGTCGGCCCAATGGGGGCGCGCCTTTCGGGCGGCCAGCGCCAGCGGGTTGCAGTGGCCCGCGCTCTCCTGGCCGACTTCCCGATTCTCGTGCTCGATGAGCCGGCGGAACACCTCGAGCGGGCGGCCGCGGACGCCTTGACGACCGACCTGCTCGCAGTGGCAGAGGGTCGGTCGGCCCTGCTGATCACCCATCGGCTCTCGGGACTGGAGCAGGTTGACGAGATTCTGGTGCTCCAGGGCGGCGTGATCGTCGAGCACGGCACGCATGCCGCACTTCTGGCGACCGGGGGCCGTTACGCCGCGTTGTGGTGGGAGGAGCGGCTTGGCGACCAGCCCACTTCGACACAGCAGAACGTCACCAACGTCACCAACGTCACCAACGTCATCATCAAAGGGGGAGACCAACCGTGAACCTCGACCTCGCCCGGTGGCAGTTCGCCATGACGAGCATCTACCACTTCCTCTTCGTACCGGTGACCATGGGCCTCGCCTTCCTCGTCGCGCTGCTCGAGACGGCGTGGTATCGCAACGGGGACGAGACCTATCGCCGATTGGCCCGCTTCTTCGGCGCCCTTCTCCTCATCAATGTCGCCATCGGCGTCGTGACGGGCCTGATCCAGGAGTTCGAATTCGGCATGAACTGGTCGACGTACTCACGCCTGGTGGGCAATGTGTTCGGCGGACCCCTCGCGATGGAGGGGCTGGTCGCGTTCTTCCTGGAGTCCACCTTCCTCGGCATCTGGATCTTCGGCTGGAACCGACTGTCCAAGAGGGCCCACCTCGTCACCATCTGGCTGGTCGCCGCCGGGACCATCCTGTCTGCCGCGTTCATCATGGCGGCCAATTCCTGGATGCAGCACCCCGTCGGCTACACGATGAAGAACGGTGAGCCGCAGCTGACCAACATCTGGGCCCTGTTCACCAACCCGACCTTCGTCTGGGCCTATCCCCACGTGGTACTCGCCGCCCTCGTGACGGGGAGCATCATCATGCTGGGCGTCGCGGCGTGGCAGATGCATCGGCAGCAGGCGGTCGAGACCTTCCGGCGGGTCGCAGTGATCTCTCTGGCCGTCCTCTTGCCGTCCATCGTCCTAGCCATTTTCGTGGGTAGCGAACTTGGCGTCGTCGAAGAGAAGTACCAACCCATGAAAATCGCCGCCGCAGAGGCGCTGTGGAACAGCTGCCCGTCGCACTGTCCGTTCTCCGCGATCCAGATCGGCGGCGGGAACAACGACGAGACCCCAACGCAGATCATCAACATCCCCTGGCTGCTCTCGATTTTGGCCACCAACTCCCCAAACGGGCCGGTACAGGGGCTCAACCAGCTCAACGCGCAGTACCAGCAGGAGTACGGACCGGGAAACTATGTGCCCAACGTCTTCATTCAGTACTGGTCCATGCGGGTCATGGCCTATCTCGCCACGCTCATCATGCTCTTCGCTCTGTGGGGCGGCTGGCTGATCTATCGGAAGAAACTCGGGCACGCTAAGTGGTTCCTGCGAATAGCCCCCTGGGTGGTGATCCTGCCCTTCCTCATGAACACCGCCGGTTGGCTGCTCACCGAGAACGGCCGCCAGCCCTGGATCGTCCAGGGTTTGATGAAGACCGCCAACGGCGTGTCGCCCTCCGTGAGCGCGACGGACATCTGGATCTCCATACTCGTCTTCCTCGCCGTCTTCGTTGCGCTCGGCGTGGCGGACGCCTGGATGATGCTGCGCTACAGCCGCCGTCCCCTGGGCCAGGACCCGCTCGCCAAGATCACCTCACCCGAGGAAGCCGGATCTCCTGCGTCCGGCACGGAGTTCGTCGACGATGACGAGTCGGCCCTCGTCTACTAGGAGAGACCATGACACTCGGAGATTTCTGGTTCATCGTCGTCGCCGTGCTGTGGGTCGGCTTCTTCATCCTCGAGGGATTCGACCTCGGCGTCGGCATGCTGCACTCCTTCCTGGGTCGGACCGACATGGAGCGGCGGGTGCTGATCAACACGATCGGTCCGGTCTGGGACGGCAACGAGGTATGGCTGATCGTGGCTGGGGCCGCCATCTTCGCCGCGTTCCCGGGCTGGTACGCGACCATGTTCTCGGCGTTGTACCTGGCGGTCGTGCTGCTCCTGATCGCACTGATGGTCCGCGGCCTGACCTTCGAGTACCAGCGCAAGTTCGACGACCCCCGCTGGAGGACGTTCTGGCGCTGGGGCATGACAGTGGCCAGCGCGGTCATCCCGTTCTTGATAGGGCTGGCGCTCGGCGACTTGCTGCACGGACTCCCCATCAACTCACAGCACGAGTACACAGGCGGATTCTGGAACCTCTTCACACCCTTCGGTGTATGGATGGGTCTGACCATGGTCGTGCTGTCACTCCTGATGGGGGCGACCTACCTCACGCTGAAGACGACAGGTGAGCTCCACGCCCGCGCGCAGCGCGCGGCGACAGGGATCGGGGCCGTCGCGGTGGTCGTCTCCTTCGGATTCTTCACGTGGGTCCACGTCGGACTCAGCACCGGCTTCGTTCCCGAGCCGCTCGAGGCGCTGGCGCTGATGGCCGTCATCGCCGCGGCGTGGCTGACCTCGTCGAAAGCCGACGGGTGGGCCTTCGTGGCCGCGGCCGTGGGCATCGGCGGCACCGTGGGGTCGATCTTCACCGAGCTGTTCCCGCGGGTGATGATCTCGACAACCAACACCGCCTACAACCTGACCGTCGGGAACACTGCCAGCCCGCCCTACACCCTCAAGGTGATGACGGTGGTCGCGGTCGTCATGGTGCCGGTTGTCGTCATCTACCAGGCCTGGGCGTACCACATCTTCCGGGAGCGGCTGACGGCCCCCAAGGTGGGTACGGACGATGGCGCCGGGGTGGTGGCCGAGACCACCTGATCGGCCGACGCCGGAGTGATCAGAGCCCGGGGCTGCTTTGCATGATGCCGCCGTCGGCGAAGATCGTTGTGGCGGTGATGTAGCTCGCGCCGTCAGAGGCCAAGAAGGCGACGACCGAGGCGATCTCCTCGGGCTCGGCCAAGCGGCCCAGGGGGATGGCGGCGTTCAGCTTGGCCAGGGCGGCGGGGTCGTTGACGGTCTGGGTGTTGATCGGCGTATCGACGGCACCGGGGCCCACGCCGACCACGGTGATGCCGTGGGGGGCGAGCTCGACGCCGGCCGTCCTCGTGAGCATGCGCATGCCGCCCTTGGAAAGGCAGTAGGGCGTGTTGCCCGGCATCGGCCAATCCTCGTGGACGGAGGTCATGTTGATGATCCGCCCACCGCCACCCTGAGCGATCATCTGCTTGGCCGCCAACTGGGTCCCGAAGAAAGCGCTCTTCAGGTTGATCTCGAGGACCTTCTCGTATTGCGCCTCTGTCGTTTCGAGGATGTTCGAGCGGGTCTCTATTCCGGCGTTGTTCACCAACACGTCCAGACGGCCGAACGACGACACCGCCGTGTCGATCATCCGCTGCAAGCCCTCGACCTTGGAGACGTCCGCCTCCACGCCCACCGACTTCTCTCCGAGGCCGGCGATCTTGCGCTCGAGGTCCTCGGTCGCCTGCTCGTTCGCCACGTAGTCGATGACGACGCTTGCGCCCCTCTCGGCCAGCGCGAGCACCACGGCCTTGCCGATGCCGGTGTTCCCTCCCGTCACGATGGCGACCTTGCCAGCAAGTTCTTCTGCCATTTTGACCTCCTCCTGCGGCCGGAAGATCCCGGCCTACCGCTTTGTTCACGCTAGCGACCGGTCCGGCGAAGCAACAGGCCCCAAAGGGGCATCAACCTGCGCTGTCACAATTCCGTCACGAAGTGGCGCGCCCACACGGCCATGGCGCTTGCAGCAACGGCCGGTCGTCCTTAGCATCGGTCGAGGTGACGGATGCACCGCTTGCTGCTGCGCCCGACGTGGGTGAAAACGCGAAGCGCGCCGACAACTTCCCCCCCATCGCCGACTACGCCTTTCTCTCCGACTGCGAGAACAGCTGCCTCGTAGCACCGAATGGCTCCGTCGAGTGGTTCTGCCTTCCCCGCCCAGATTCGCCGAGCATCTTCGGCGCAATCTTGGACAGGACCGCCGGTAACTTCCGCTTCGGACCGACCAGTACACAAGTCCCGCACCACCGGCGTTACATCCCAGGGACCATGGCACTCGAGACCACCTGGCACACACCTTCGGGATGGCTGGTCGTCGAGGACCTGCTCGTCGTCCAATCCATGGAGGACGGCCAGCGCCGGACCGACTATCGCAGGGCGCCCGGCGACGCCGCGCCGAGTGGCGTGCTCTTGCGCGTCGCCACCTGCATCGAGGGCCATGTCGAGGTCATCGCGAACCTCGTACCGGTTTTCGAATACGGCAAGCAGACGGGCCAGTGGTCCTACGAGGGGGATGACTACGAGACCATGTCCGTGTGCCCGCCGGTGGGCGACCCGTCGCTGACCCTTCGCTCGTCCTTCGGTCTCGGGGCGGCCGGCGCTCGCTGCTACGGACGCACCACTCTCGCCAAGGGTGAGTCCGCGTTCGTCGCGCTCTCGTGGTCGGGCCGCCATCCCGACAATCTGGGAGAGGCGCAGGCACAGCTCGATGCAACTGTGACCTACTGGCGGGACTGGCTCTCCAACGGCACCTTCCCCGACCACCCGTGGCGCATCTACATGGAGCGCAGCGCCCTCACCCTCAAGGGCCTCAGCTTCGCGCCGACGGGGGCCATCATGGCGGCCGCCACGACCTCGCTACCCGAGACGCCCGGCGGCGCTCGCAACTGGGACTACCGCTACACCTGGATCCGCGACTCGTCCTTCATGTTGCGCTCGCTCTACCGCCTTGGGTTCGAGTGGGAGGCCATGGAGTACTTCGCCTTCGTCATCGAGGCCGTGGCGGCCGACGCCGGCAAGAACTGGGAGCTCCAGATCATGTACGGCATCGACGGCCGCAAGGACCTCACTGAAGAGACCCTCGACCACCTGTCGGGATGGCGGAACTCACGTCCCGTCCGCGTGGGCAACGGCGCGTGGAACCAGCGCCAAAACGACGTGTGGGGCATGCTGCTCGACGCACTGGACATCAACCTGCGCCGGGGAGCTTCCCAGATCGTGAACCCGGTCTGGGAAGGCGTGGCCCACCTTGTCGACACCGCGATCGCACACTCGGGCGATCCCGACCAAGGTATCTGGGAGATCCGGGGTGACCCCCAGCACTTCACGGCGTCCAAGGTGCTGTGCTGGGTCGCCATGGACCGGGGGGCCGAGATGGCCCGGTTCCGTCAGGACACCGACCGAGCCGAGCAGTGGCGCAAAGCGGCGGACGAGCTGCAGGCCGAGATCCTCGACAAAGGAGTCGACGAACAGGGGCGGTTCCGCCAGCATTACGCGAACGACGAGCTCGACGCGTCGCTTCTCCTGATCCCGATCCTCGGCTTCCTGCCGCCCGACGACGACCGAGTCAGGGCCACCGTCCTCGCCATCGCGGACGACCTCACCGAGGATGGTCTGGTCCTCCGCTACAAGGTTGACACGACCGACACCGGCTTCGCGGGCAAAGAGGGGACGTTCACCATCTGCTCTTTCTGGCTCGTCACCGCGCTGGCCATGGTCGGCGAGCAGGAGCGAGCCCGCGCCCTGTGCCAGAAGCTGTTGAACTTCGCGAGCCCGCTCCAGCTCTACGCGGAGGAGATCGACGCCTCGACCGGGGAACATCTCGGCAACTTCCCCCAGGCGTTCACCCACCTCGCGTTGATCGACGCCGTCGGACGCCTCATCGAGGCCGAGGAGGCACCAGCGGCCGGCACCCGGTAACTCCGAGAACGGGACGAACCCGGCCGTAGGGACCAGCCGGCACGCCACGCGGTGGACGAGGCAGAAGAAGGAGGGCACCCGTGAGTACGAGTACTGCTCCGGCGCATCGTGTCGTGGTAGTGGGGGGAGGTTTCGGAGGCCTCCCGGCAACGAGACTGCTGGCCCGCACCCGCGACATCGACATCACGCTGATCGACCGGCGCAACCACCACCTGTTCCAGCCGCTTCTCTTCCAGGTGGCGACCGGCATCCTCTCGCCGGGGCAGATCTCCCCCGTTCTGCGCCACATGCTGCGCAAGCACCCGAACGTGCGCGTCGTCCTCTCCTCTGTCACGGGCTTCGATCTCGAACGCCGGCTCGTACAGACACAATCGGTCCCTGGTCGCAACGACGAATACCCCTATGACAGCCTCATCGTGGCGGCCGGCGCCGGGCAGTCGTATTTAGGACACGACGAGTTCGCTCTGATCGCACCCGGCATGAAGACCATCGACGACGCCATGGAGTTACGCCGGCGCGTCTACGGCGCCCTCGAACTCGCGGAGACGATGCCAAACTCCGCCCTCCAGCGGTTCTGGACCACCTTCGTCGTCGTCGGCGCGGGCCCGACCGGCGTCGAGCTCTCGGGTCAGATCCGGGAGCTCGCCGCCCGGAGCCTTCGCCATGAGTTCCGAACGATCGACCCCGCCTCGGTCCGGGTGGTGCTGATCGACGGCGGCTCCGAACCCCTCGCCAACTTCGGAGACCGTCTGTCCGGTCGCACCCGCTCGGAGCTCGAAAAGATGGGGGTTGAGCTTCGCATGGGACTTCGTGTGACCGGCGTCGATCCGTTCGGCGTCGACGCCCAGAGCGCGGACGAGAAGAAGAGCCGCGTCGAGAGCGGGACCGTGATCTGGGCGGCCGGCGTGCAGGCGTCCCCCCTGGCTGGCCTCCTCGCCGAGGCAACCGGCGCCGAGATCGACCGCGCCGGGAGGATCTCGGTCCTGCCAGATCTCAGCCTTCCGGGCCACCCCGACGTGTTCGCCGTCGGCGACATGGCGTCGATCAATCAGCTCCCCGGCGTGTGCGAGGTGGCCATGCAAGGTGGCCTCCACGCTGCCAACACGATCAAACGAAGGATCGCCGGCAAGGACTCCGTGCCGTTCACCTATCGAGACCTCGGGAGCGCCGCCTCCATCGGCCGCTTCAAGGCAATCGTGAGCGTGCGCGGGATCCGTCTCAGCGGCTTCCCCGGCTGGGTCGTCTGGTTCTTCGTCCACATCGGGTTCCTGAACGGGTTCGGCCACCGCGCCAGCACGATGCTGCGCTGGTTCCAGGCGATGATCGGGCGCTCTCGGCCCGAACGCGTCTTCAGCGTCGGGCACACCGGCGGCGACCTGAGCCTGCCCGACGACGTCAAGGCCAAGGTGATGCCGAATGCCTTCCCGGTCACGGACGAACTCGGGGATTGGGCCCAGCGGGTCATGAAGGCGGAGTCGGCGCAGCCGGACCTACCAGCGCAAACCGGAGAGGCCTGATGCCAGAACTCGACCACAACGTCGTCGTCATCGACAGAGTGTCACCAGGTGCGTCGGCTGCCGGGACCTTTGGCCCTAGAGGCTGCATCCGGGCTTCCCTAGCATCGAAGTCAGGTGGCCGAAGGCGCTGGCAGTGAGGCCCCGGCAGCGCGTGTTCCCCCACGGCTGAGTATGGGTTCGTCCCGGGTGGCGGGAGCCGTCGCCCGCGGCGGCTCGGTCTCGTGGTTTTGCGCCGTTCCGGTTGGACTCCGCCGGCGTCTTCGGCCCCATCGCTGACTCGCGCGCCCCTCGGCTGCAGCGACCCATCGGCTCGGCTCGTGGCGGCCAACTACATTCGCCGGATGATCCTCGACAAGTTCCTCGTCACGGACCAGGTCGCCATCGTGACCGCCAGCGGGCGCGGCATCGGTGCCGGCGCGGCTGTCGCACTGGCTCAGGCCGGGGCGGACGTCGTCCTGGCCGCCCGCACCGAGGACCAGCTGCGTGAGGTGGCGAAGCAGGTGGAGGCGGCCGGGCGTCGCGCCGTCGTCGTCCCCGGGGACCTGACGGACTTCGACCTCATGGCCTCACTGGCCGAGACGGCGCACAACGAGTTCGGCCGGCTCGACATCGTCGTCAACAACATGGGCGGCACCATGCCTCGCCCCTTCCTCGATACCTCGCCTCGCTTCCTCGAAGAAGCCTTCCGCTTCAACGTCTCCGCCGGCCACGCGTTGCTCCGCGCGGCCGTGCCGCGGATGCTCGAAGGCGATCATCCGGGTGGGGCCATCGTGAGCATCTCCTCGGTCATGGGACACGTCGCCGGCCGCGGTTACGTCGGCTACGGCACGGTGAAGGGCGCGGTCGAGCAGTACACCCGCCTCGCCTCGCGGGACCTGGCTCCCCGGATCCGTGTGAACGCCATCGGCGTCGGGTCGACGGCGACCTCCGCCCTCGACATCGTCATGTCGACCGAGGAGTTGCGCACAGCGATGGAAGACCTCACGCCGCTCAAGCGGATCGGGCACGTCGAGGACATCGCCGCAGCCATCCTCTACCTCGTCTCACCCGCCGGCGCCTACGTGACGGGCAAGGTGATCGAGGTCGACGGTGGCCTGCAGTCGCCCAACCTCGAATTCCCGATCCCCGACCTCTAGGAGAACAGACATGCCGTACCGCGTCGTCCAATGGAGCACGGGAAACGTCGGGCGCCACGCGCTCGCCGGCATCGACGCCCACCCCGAACTCGATCTGGTCGGCCTCTTCGTCTCCAATCCTGACAAGGTCGGCAAGGACGCTGGCGAGCTCGCCGGGCTCGGTCACACCCTGGGTGTGTCGGCCACCAGCGACATCGACGCACTGCTCGCGCTCCGTCCTGACTGCATCGTCCACACGGCGATGGCCGACGACCGCATCTTCGAGGCGCTCGCCGACCTGGAGCGTTTCCTCGCCGCCGGCATCAACGTGGTCTCCTCCAGCCCCGTCATGCTGCAATACCCGGCCCCGGACGACCCCATGGCCGCGCCCGTCATCGCGGCCGCCGAACGCGCCGGCGTCTCGCTGTTCGTCAACGGCGTCGACCCCGGATTCGCCAACGACGCGCTCCCCCTGGTCCTCTCCGGCGTCTGCGAGCGCATCGAGGAGGTTCGGTGCGCGGAGATCCTCAACTACAACACCTACAACCAGCCGATGGTGCTCTTCGACATCATGGGCTTCGGTCGGGACCTGCATGACGTGCCCTTCCTGCTGTCGCCTGGCGTGCTGACCATGGCCTGGGGCAGCGTGGTACGCCAGATCGCAGCCGGCCTCGGCGTGACCCTGACCGATGTGACCGAGTGGTACGAGCGGGAGGCCGCGCCCGAGGACTTCGAGGTGGACGCCGGCACCATCAAGGCGGGCACGGCCGCCGCACTGCACTTCGAGGTCCGGGGGATGGTGGGCGACCGTGCTGTCGTCGTCGTCGAGCACGTCACGCGGCTGCGCGACGACCTCGGCGCCGAGTGGCCCAAGCCGGCGGGCCAGGGTTGCTACCGGGTGCAGATCACAGGCGAGCCCAACTACACGATCGACCTGCAGTTGATGGGCACCGACGGTGACCACAACACCGCCGGGTTGAAGGCGACCGCGATGCGTCTTGTCAACGCGGTCCCGGCGGTCATCAGCGCACCGCCGGGCCTGGTGACCGCGCTCGACCTGCCACTCGTAACGGGACGAGGTCTCGTCGTCACCTGACGGAGTGGGCTGTTCGCACCGCAACTGCAACCGGCCGCGACGTCGTCCTACACGACAAGCAACGCACACCACGCACGCAGAATTCCGCGAACGCGTGTGCGCACGCCGGCGACGGGTTGACGCTGTTCTACGCCCCGCCCAACGGTGGCAGCGGCACCTTCACCGACACGGGCGAGCTCACGTTGCGCTTGCCCCACGATGAGGGTGCGAGCCCCGTGACGGCGACACTGGCGGTCGCCGTCCGCTGAAACGGGCGCGCTTCGGCGTCAGCCGAGCGGGATGATCTCGCTCGTCTGGAGGACCGGCGTGATGTTCGTGTAGTTGGCCACGTCGGCCAGTACCTCGCCGGTGGCCTCGGCCGCCATCGCCGCTTGGATGGCCTCGACCGAGTCGAACTCGAAGTGCACGGCCGCGACATACGGGCCGTCGACGCCTTTGTCGATGTCCGCCGTGGTAAGGCCCCACGCCTTAACGGCGAGCGGCACATGCTTCTCCCGGTAGTAGTCGTGGTCGAACGTGGAACCCTCCGATGAGGGGTAGAACACGGACAGTCGGATCACCTGGTCGCTCCTTGTCTACGAGGTCGGGACAGTCTGCCACCTGTTCGGAAATTGCTTCCGGAAGGTGTCGAGAACCCGACTCCGGCTCCGACACCTTCCCGAACGGCGCCACCCAGGCGCCCTACGAGGAAGGATGGAGCAATGCGATTCATGCTGCTGCAGAACTACGGAGGCATCGAGGGTGACTGTGCACCGATGTACGAGTGGACCCCCGAGGAGGTCGCCGCTCACGTGCAGTTCCAGTTGACGCTCAACCGCCAGCTCGAGGAGCTCGGTGAGCTGATCGACGCCCAGGGTTTGGCCGGTCCCGACGAGGCCCGTTATGTCGTGTCCGACGGCACCACACCGCTCGTGACCGACGGACCGTTTCCCGAGGCCAAGGAGCTGCTGGCTGGCTACCGGATCGTCGAGGTCGACACGCCCGAACGGGCGGTCGAGATCGCTGCCCGGATCTCGGCGGCACCCGGCCAGGGCGGCGCACCGATCCGCCAGCGGATCGAGGTGCGCCAGGTGATGGCCGCCCCCGACCCGGAGGTGTGAGCATCGACGGCGAAGGCGACGTCCCCGATCGCGTCGAGGGCCTGCTGCGCGAGCTCGCGCCGCGGGCTCTCGGCGTCGTCGTCCGCCGCTACGGGCACTTCTACGATGCCGAGGACGCCGTCCAAGAGGCGCTACTGGCCGCCAGCACGACATGGCCGTCCAAGGGCATCCCGGACAACCCGCTCGGGTGGCTGGTCCGAGCTGCGTCCCGGCGCATGACGGACCTCTACCGCAGTGACGAAGCGCGAAGGCGGCGGCAAGACCTCGCCGCGTCCTGGTCGAGGGAACCGCCCGAACCCGGACCCGGGCGCGACGACACCCTCGTCCTGTTCTTCATGTGTTGCCATCCCACTCTGCCGCCGGCCGCCGCGGTAGCTCTGACGCTCCGTGCGCTCGGCGGGTTGACCACCAAAGAGATTGCCGCCGCGTTCCTGGTCCCCGAGGCGACCATGGCGCAACGGATCAGCCGGGCCAAAGGCTCCATCACCAAGTCGCATGAGCCGTTCGCCCTGCCCGACGCCGACGCGAGGGGCGAACGCCTGGCCCTGGTCGTACGCGTCGTCTACCTCGTCTTCAACGAGGGGTACGCGTCCAGCCACGGTCCCGAGCTCGAGCGTGCGGACCTGTCCGCCGAGGCGATCCGGCTCGGGCGCCTGCTGCACGACCTCGCGCCCGAAGAGGCCGAAGTCACCGGCCTGCTCGCCCTCATGCTGCTGACCGAGGCACGGCGACCGGCACGCACGACCGCGGCCGGCGCCCTCGTGCCGCTGCAAGAGCAGGAGCGCACTCTGTGGGACGGTTCGCTCATCGTCGAGGGCACTTCGTTGGTTGCAACCGCCCTCGAACACAGCCCGGTCGGCGATTACACCGCGCAGGCGGCCATCGCCGCACTCCACGACGGGGCCCCGAGCCACGAGGAGACGGACTGGCCGCGGATCCTGGCGCTCTACACGCTCCTCGAGCGCCGCACCGACAACCCGGTCGTGCGCCTCAACCGCGCCGTCGCCGTGGCCATGGTGGAAGGACCCGACGCCGCGCTCGTCATTGTCGACGAGCTCGCGACCAGTGACACGCTCTACGAATCCCACCGCGTCCACGCCGTACGGGCACACCTGTTGGAGATGAGTGGAGACAAGGACGCAGCCAGGGCCGAATACATCACAGCCGCCGGGGCCTCCGCCAACACGCGCGAGCGCGACTACCTCATCGTGAAAGCAGCCGCGCTCGGCAGCTGAAGCGAGCCCCCGTCGAAACGGAGTCAGTCCCCCGTCGAAGGATCGATGACCGTCGAGACCAGCGAGACGCTGTCGCAGGGGAAGCTGCCGCAGCGAGCGTGCTCGAAGATGACGTCCGGGTCTGGTGCGACGTAGACGCAGTAGATCTTGTCGTCGGTGACGTAACTCTGGAGCCATTTGATCTCGGGGCCCAGGCTCGCGATGACCTTGTTGGACTTCTCGCTGATGTCGTGAAGTTCCTGGGCCGTCAACTTGCCTGCTCCGGGGAGCTCCCGCTCAATCACGTACTTCGGCATGCGTACAACCTCCAACCTGATACCATACTGAGAGTATCTCTCTCACATACGATTGGTACGTTATTATGCATACCAAAGGTACGGATGTCAAGGGGCGGCAGGACCGCCGCGTCGCGCAGGGCGACGCGACCAGGGCATCGCTGGTCAGGGCCGCCCGCGAGCTTTTCGGCGAGAAGGGGTACGTCGACACCTCCATCGACGAGATCGTGGCCCGGGCCGGCGTCACCAAAGGCGCCGTTTACCACCACTTCGACGGCAAGGAGGGGTTGTTCCGGGCCGTGTTCGAACAGGTCCACACCGAGGTCACCGATCAGGCGGCGGCCGAGTTTCTCGGGCCCGACTCGTGGACCGCGCTCCTGAACGGCTGCGCGCTGTGGATCGACGCGCACCTCGATCCAGCCATACGCACCATCGCCCTGCAGGACGCCCGCGCCGTTCTCGGTTGGGACGAAGTGCGGGAAATCGAGAACCGTTTCGGCGCTGTCGCGCTCCGCGGGGCGTTGCGTAAGGCGATGCACGCCGGAGTCTTCGAACGACGACCCCTTCGCCCGCTGGCGCTGCTGCTGATGGGGGCGCTCGGT
>Ga0210399_10000404_pt1 | contig 34527 bp, 31 predicted proteins | sample IncBWC14MmetaG_FD_150865 | JGI IMG/M metagenome (GOLD analysis project Ga0210399, IMG submission 150865) | Forest soil microbial communities from Barre Woods Harvard Forest LTER site, Petersham, Massachusetts, United States - Inc-BW-C-14-M | ecosystem: Environmental > Terrestrial > Soil >... | reverse complement strand
GAGATGAGGTGTGCCCCAAAACTGGCGAGCTATGTGCCCTGCGGGGGAAGGAGAATCTAAGTGAAGGCTGCGCTCATGATGAGAGCCAGCGCGCTGCTCGTCGAAGACGCCTGCCTGAGCATCGTCGCGGAACTGCGTCTGCAGGCGGCCCGATGCGCAGCCTCCCGGCCGCGCTGCGTGCCGGCACACTGTCCGTCGCTGCGGTCGCTGAGTGCGGCTTTTCGGATCAGAGTCACCTTTGCAAGGCTTTCAAGGCGGTCATGAGAATGACGCCTACCGAGTACAGAGCTCTCTTCTCCTGAGGCTCGCGCCCTAAGGCTGAGCACGCTCCCGCCGCCACGGCTGGCGAGCATGGGCGCCAATACGGATACCCGTTCGAACAGCTTTGTCGTCGGCGGTGTGCGCCGAGCGTGGCGCCCTTTAGGGGGCGATCATGTGGGAGGGGGTAATACCGACCGACGTTATGCAAGCTATGGAATCCGCTCAGTAAATCGCTTCGCCAGGTCCCTCTCCCGCACCGGGACGACCCGCGCTTCCCGCGCCTTCGAACTGAGGAGTTCCGTTCCACGCGGACCTGGCGCGAGGTCAAATTCGGCAGCCCGCCCCTGCTTGTCCGTTTCTGACCGGTTCCTGTCCCCGCATCGGTGGCGCAGCCGTGTGCGCTGTCAGACCATATTGCCCGTTACAAGGTGGATCCGAGGGGTTGATCTCCATGAAGCAGGCGCTGATTGTCATCGACATCCAGGAGTCCTTTCGCCGGCGCCCGTACTTCCGCGCCGAGGAGCTGCCGGCGTTCCTTGCCAATGTGCAGTCCCTGATCGATCGCAGCCGGGAGTGCGGTATCCCGGTCGTGCAGGTGTTTCACCGCGAGCCCGGAGATGACCCCGCGAATCCCTTCACGGCCGCATCCGGTTTCGTGCGCACAATGCCGGGGCTCGCGCTCCGCCCCGATGCCGTGTTCCACAAGCAGGTACATTCGGCGATGTTCGCCACCGACGCCGGCGGAACGCTCGAGCAGTGGCTGCGCGCGCGCGGGATCGACGAGCTCCTCGTGACCGGTATCCGCACCGAGCAGTGCTGCGAGACCACCACGCGCCATGCCTCCGACCTCGGGTTCACAGTGCGCTACGTAACCGATGCGACGCTCACCTTCCCGATGCGCACGCGCTCGGGGCGTGAAGTGTCGGCGGCCGAGATCCGCGAGCGCACCGAGCTGGTGCTCGATCAGCGCTTCGCGCGCATCGTGTCGAGCGCCGAGGCCCTGGCGTGACGGCTGTCGGCAGCGGACGCCCGGAGCTTGAGGCCGCCATGCGCGATGTAGTGTTCGTGCTGTTGCCAAACGTCGTGCTACTAGACGTCGCCGGCCCCGCCGATGCATTCCGCATGGCCGAGAGCAAAGTGCCGGGGAGCTACCGGCTGCGCTTCGTCGCGCCGCTGCCGAGCGTGACGGCGTCCGCGGGACTCACGGTTGGCGCGCTCGAGCCGCTGCCCGCCGAGCTGCCCCCGGGTTCGCTGCTGATTCTGACGGGCAGCGCCGGCGCCGGCACCGATCCGCACGAGCCGGCGACGCGGCGCGCGATCAGCTGGCTGCGTTCGGGAGCCGCCGCGGGTGCCGAGCTCCTGTGCGTGTGCACCGGGAGCGTGCTCGCCGCGCATGGCGGACTGCTCGCCGAGCGCGAGTGCACCACCCATCACGAGCACATTGACGAGCTGCGGCGCGTCGAGCCGCGCGCCCGCGTGCTCGAGAACCGCATCTTCGTCGAGGACGGGACGGTGACCACGAGCGCGGGTGTCACCGCCGGGCTCGATCTCGCGCTGCACGTGATCGGGCGGCAGCTCGGCCCACGCGTGGCCGCCGAGGTGGCGCGGGTGCTGGTCGTGTACCTGCGCCGCGCCGGTACCGATCCGACGCTCTCCCCCTGGGTCATGAACCGCAACCACCTGCACCCGGCGGTGCATCGGGTGCAGGACGCGGTGATGCGCGATCCGGCCGCACCCTGGGGCGCGGCGCAACTAGCCGCGGTGGCCTGCACCGGGCCACGCAATCTCACGCGCCTGTTCGCCGAGCACGCCCGCTGCTCGCCGCTCGATTACGTGCAGCTCATCCGCTTCGCGTTCGCGAAGCAGCTCGTGACCGAGAGCCGGCTCGACCTCGAGCGCATCGCGGCGCGGGCCGGCTTCCGCTCAGCGCAGCACCTGCGACGTGTGTGGTCGCGCTGGGAAGGACGACCGCCGAGCGCATTCCGCGACCGCGTCGGATCCGCAGTCCCCTCGATGGATCGCGATCTCACTGCGGCCGGATGAGTCGCGCGCGCCGCGATACATACCCGCGGCGCTCACTCAACCGTCGGCTAAGATCCGATAATTCACCGCTCCATTTGACCGATTAATCAAGTCTCCGGTACCCTGCGTGGGTTGACCGATCAATCAAGTAATGGCCGCTCCTTCCAACACCCGCAACCGCATCGTCCTTTCGGCGCTGCAACTGTTTGCCGCTAAGGGTTACGGCTCGACGAGCGTGGCGGATGTCCGCCAGGCTGCGGACATCTACAGCGGCAGCCTGTACCACTTCTTTCCCGGCAAGCAAGACCTGCTGCTGGCGGTGCTTGAGGCGTATCGCGGCGGCATCCGTCCTATGTTGCTACAGCCGGCCTGGGCTGGCGTGAAGGATCCGATCGAGCAGATCTTCGCGCTTCTCGGACGCTATCGTGCCTCGCTACTGCAGAGTGACTGCACCTACGGCTGCCCGATTGGCAGCTTGGCGCTGGAGCTGCACGAGCCTGATCCGCCAGTGCGCCAGTTGCTGGCGCAGAACTTTGAAGGTTGGATTGACGCCGTCGAGGGCTGCCTCAAAGACGCGGGCAACCGTCTGCCTGCAAACATCGACCGGCGTGAGCTCGCCGGCTTCGTACTCACGACTATGGAGGGGGCGGTGATGCAGGCGCGCACCTACCGCGACGTCAGGCGCTTCGACGGCTCGGTGCGCCAGCTACGCAAGTATTTCGACACGCTGCTGGGCGAGGCCAGCCGGCCTGCGCAAAGCAGGAAAACCAGAATCCCCGGCGCAACAAAGAAGAGGAGAAAGCGGAAATGAATGGCATCAATCTCGTGGCAGTGTTTGCCGCAGCCGCCTCGGCCTTCGTCCTGGGCGGTTTGTGGTATTCACCTGCCCTGTTCGCCGCATCCTGGATGCGCTACGCGGGGCTCTCCGAAACTCAGATCCGCTCAGGCAACCGAGCGCTCATTTTCGGCGGCGCCTTCGTGCTGTCGCTGATCGCAGCATTCGTCTTCGCCATGTTTCTCGGCCCGGCGCCGGCGCTTGGTTTTGCGCTGGGTGCGGGCAGCTCGGCTGGATTGTGCTGGGTAGCAGCGAGCCTGGGTATCAACTACCTGTTCGAACGCAGGCCGTTCAAGCTGTTTCTCATTAACGGCAGCTATTTCACCTTGCAGTTCACGCTCTACGGTCTCGTGCTCGGGCTTTGGCATTAATCGAGATGGAGGAGGCGTTCCATGCGCAAGTTTCTGCTACTGGTGCTGCCGTTTGCTGTGTCCGCGGCAGAGGTCCCAACTTCGCCCTACGCTCCACTGGCCTATCTGGCTGGCTCCTGCTGGCAGGGAGCGCTGCCCGGCGGAAAGGATGTCGACACACACTGTTTCAGCTGGGTCTACGGCGGCAAGTTTCTGCGCGATCAGCACACCGTGCATGGTGCGGGCCACGAGGACTACCTGGGCGAATCCCTGTACTTCTGGGACACGCTAGCGCAAAAGCTGCGATACCTTTACATCGAAAACGCCGGCGGCTCGAGCGTAGGCACTGTCGAGACCTCGGGCGACACGTTGGTGTTTCCGGATAGTAGCCACCAGGAAGGCGGCCACACGCAGGTCTATCGCAGCCGCTGGCAGAGGAGTGACACGGACGCCTACGACGTGATTACAGAACTTAAGCACGAGGATGTGTGGGTACCGTGGCTTTCGGCGCATATGAGGAAGGTCGCCGGGAAGCACTAGTTGTCGCTGGCACCTTTGAGGCGGGCAGGTCGAGTCGCCTTAAGTATTTGATTTATATGGGGCGTGACGGAATCGAACCGTCGACCAGCGGATTAAAAGTCCGATGCTCTACCGACTGAGCTAACGCCCCGGCGAGGCTGCAGAGTGCGCGGGCCGTGGGCTGTTGGAACTGCCTGCTCCGCGCGGCGGCGGCATGATACTACAGCGACTGATACCGGGTCGGATCGGCCAGTCCGGCCGTGGCGAAGCCCGCGCGGCGCAGTCGGCAGGCGTCACAGCGCCCACAGGCGCGGCCGGCGGCGTCCGCCTGGTAACAGGACACGGTCTGCGCGTAATCGACGCCGAGGCGCGTGCCTTCGCGGATGATCTCGGCCTTGGTGAGACCGATGAGCGGTGCCTCGATGCGGCACGGCTTGCCCTCGACCCCGGACCGGGTGGCGAGGCGTGCGAGCTCTGCGAAGGCGGCGATGAACTCGGGGCGGCAGTCAGGATAGCCGCTCGCGTCGATGACGTTGACCCCGATGAAAATCTCGCCTGCGCCGAGCACCTCGACCCAAGCGAGCGCGAGCGCCAGCATAAGGGTGTTGCGCGCCGGCACGTACGTGACCGGGATACCGCGCGTCGGCTGCTCGGGCACCGCGATCGCCGGATCGGTCAGCGCCGAGCCGCCGATGCCCGCGAGGTCGACACGCATGATGCGGTGCTCCTGCGCCTGCCCGCTGCGCGCCACGCGCCGCGCCGCCTCGAGCTCCGCGGCATGCCTCTGGCCGTAGTCGACCGACAGCGCGTGGCAGGTGAAGCCGCGTTCGCGGGCGATGGCGAGCGCCGTGGCGGAGTCGAGGCCGCCGGACAGGAGCACCACTGCGGGCGATGCGCTCATGAGGACTGATCGTGAGCCGCGCGCACTGTTACTTTCCCGGCACGTTGCCCCAGAGGTACTTGTGCAGCTGGATCTGGAAGCGCACCGGCAGACGGTCTTCGAGGATCCAGTCGGCCAGCTCGCGCGCGGGCAGCTGCTCGTGGCTGGGCGAGAACAGCACCGTGCAACCCGCGGGCAGCGCCAGCTCGCGCAGCTTCGCCCGGCTCCACTCGTAGTCGCCGCGGTCGCAGATGACGAACTTGACCAGGTCCTGGGAGCGGAGCGTCGCGAGCTCCTCATAGCGGTTGCGGGGCTCTTCGCCCGAGCCCGGCGTCTTGACGTCGACCACGCGCACCACCCGCGGGTCGACTGCTGCGAGTGACATCGCCCCGCTCGTCTCGAGCGAGACGCGCAGACCCATGTCCGATAGCAGCGTGAGCAGCTCCAGGCACCCCTTCTGCGCCAGCGGCTCGCCGCCAGTGACGCACACGTACGGAGTCGCGAATTCCCGCACCCGCGCCACGATGCGCTCGAGCTCCCACCATTCGCCGCCGTGGAATGCGTACTGCGTGTCGCAGTACTGGCAGCGCAACGGACAGCCGGTCAGGCGCACGAACACCGTCGGAACGCCCACGGTATCGGCCTCGCCCTGCAGCGAGTGGAAGATTTCCGTGATCCTGAGGCGCGCGGCGCTCATGTCAGTTTCGCCCGCCCCGCAACCGAGGCGCGCCGCGCCCTACTGCGCGGAGATGCGCCGCAGCTTGTCGGCCGCGAGTTTCGCGGCCTCGGTTCCCGGATACCTCTGCGACACCGCGGCGAGCGTGCTGCGTGCCGCCGAAAACTGCTTCTGCTCGACCTGTGTGTAGCCGAGCTTGAGCAGCGCATCCGGCGCCTTGCGCGCGTCGGGCCACTTCTTCAATACCACGCGAAATGCCTCGGCCGCGGAGTCATAGTCGTGGTTGACGTAGTAGGCCTCGCCGAGCCAGTACTGGGCATTCTCCGCGAGCAAGCTCTGCGGGTAGCTCCTGAGAAAGTCCTTGAAGCCGGTGATTGCGATGGAGTAGCTCCCGGCCTTGAGCGCCTCGAAGGATTGGCTGTAGACCGCCTGCTCGGTCGAGCTCGCCTCGCCGGCGCCCGCCGCAACCGGGGCGGCGTCGGCTGCTGTGCCGGTCGTCCCGGCGGCCGCTCCCGTCCCCGCGCCGGCGCCGGCCGCAGCGCCCGCGGCACCGCCGGCAGCGCTCGCGGCGCTGAGGGCCTTCACGCGCGCATCGAGGTCGGCGTACAGGTCATGCTGCTGCTTGCGCAGCGCCGCATTGTCGTGCTCGACCTGATCGAGCTGGCCGCGGAGCTCGCGCACCTCGGCCTGCTCGGCCTCCATGTGCTGCGCCAGCTCGACCTGGCTCTGGTTGGCGCGCTCGAGGCGCGTGATACGCGCATCGAGGTCGCTCAGCTTCGCCTGCAGTACCGAGTCCTCCTCGGGAGTCGTGGCGCAGCCGCCCCCGAGCACCGTGGCCAGCGCGGCGAGAGCCACAACAGCGGTCGATGGGCGCATGGAGACCCTCCCGCCGTTCAAGGCTTGGGTTGCGCCGCGGGCTGACCCGCCGGTGTCAGGTACACGATCTCGACACGGCGGTTCTTCGCCCAGGCCGCCTCGTCGTGGCCCGGGTCCGCGGGCCGCTCCTCGCCGTAACTCACGATCGTGAGCTGCCCCTCGGACACGCCCTGCAGCAGCAGCGAGCGGCGCACCGCTTGCGCGCGCCGGTCGCCCAGCCCGATGTTGTATTCGCGCGAGCCACGCTCGTCGGTGTTGCCCTCGAGGCGCACGCGCGCCTGCGGGTTACCGGCGAGATACTTCGCGTGGGCCGCCACCACGTCGACGCCCTGGCCCTTGATCACGGCGCTGTCGAAGTCGAAGTACACGATGCGGTTCGCGAGCAGCCCCGCCTGGGGACCGCCGACCTCCTCCTGGCTACCGAGTGCGGCGCCTGCGGCATTAGTCGCATTGGCGCCCTCCGCCGATGCGCCGGCATTCGTTTCCGTCGGCGCCGTGGACGACGGCTTCGGCGGCTTGCTGCCGCAGCCGCCCACTGTCAGCGTCGCCGCCAGCAGCAAGAGTGTCACCAACCGGTACATGTGCCGTTGCTGGGTCATTCCATATCTCCACTCTGTCTCATGTTCCAAACGGTCCCCAGGCGGGATCGCAGATCACGCCCTGCTGCGCCTTCAGGCGCAGCCCGGTGAGCCCGTCGACCGAAATCGTCGCCAGCGCCCCGCGCGCGCCCTCGCGCTGAGAATAGATGAGTGTAGCCCCGTTGGGCGCAAAGCTCGGTGATTCATCGAGCCGCCCACGCGACAGCACCCGCAGCGCCCCGCTCGCGAGGTCCTGCACCGCGATCCGGTAATTCGTGCCCTCGAGCGTCACCATGGCGAGCTCGGTCCCGTCGGCCGACACCCGTGGGCGCGCGTTGTAATTGCCCTCGAAGGTGATGCGCCGCGGGCGCCCGCCGCCGCCCGAGCTGATCTGGTAGATCTGCGGTGAGCCCGCGCGGTCGGACGTGAAGTAGAGCGTGCGGCCGTCCGGCGCCCATTCAGGCTCGGTGTCAATCGCGGGATCGTCGGTGATACGCGTCAGGCTCTGGCTCGTGAGGTCGAGCACGTAAATGTCCGGATTGCCGTTGCTGCCGCCGAGCGTGAGGGCCAGCTTCCTGCCGTCGGGCGACCAGGCGGGAGCGCCGTTGATCCCCGCCCGTGCCGACACCAGCCGCCGCTCGCCGGTCCGCACCAGCTGCACGTAGACTCCCGAGAGCTTGCTCTCGAAAGACACATAGGCGAGCCACTGGCCATCGGGCGACCAGGCCGGCGACATGATCGGAAAACGGGACTCGAGGATCAGGTGTGGATTCTCCCCGTCCGCGTCCGCGACGATCAGCTGGTAGTGCTGCGTCGGCGGGCTGCCGTCGACCGACACGTAAGCGACGCGCGTCGCGAACGCGCCGCGCACGCCGACGATCTTCTGGTAGATCGCATCGCTCACCTTGTGCGCGGCGTTGCGCAGCGCGGCCGGCGTGCCGGTGAAGCGCTGCGTCGCGAGCCGTACTCCCGTGAGCGTGTTCACGAGGTCGAAGTCGACCGCCAGCATGCCGTTACCGTGCGCGGTCAGGCGTCCCACCACGACGTAATCGCTCCCGGCGGCCTTCCAGTCGGCCGCGGTGACCGCATCGGCCCGCGCCGGCGAGGCCGGCATGCGCTCGCGCGGCAGCGCCTTGAAGCGCCCGCTCCCCTCGAGGTCGTGCTGCACCACGCCCGCAACGTCGAGTCCGCCGTCGTCGGGAGGCGCGGGCGCGAACGGCACGATGGCAATCGGTATCGGATCGCGCACGCCGGAGGTGATCTCGATCTGCAGTGCCGCGTGCACGGCGCGCACCGCGCCCGCACCGATGAGGACGGCGAGCAGCAGGCTGAGCGGCAGCCACAGGCGCCGGATATTCAGAGTCGGTTGCGCGGCCATCGGCATCAATCCGGCTTGAATCTGATCTTGAGATTGCGATCGAACAGGGCCGGATCCGGCGGTGCAGGGAGCGGTGAGGCGCGGTACACCGCCCGCTCGATGGACTCGCGCACCGCCTGATCACCGTTGCACACACCGATGCTCACCTGGGTCACATCGCCTCCCGGTACCTGTGTCACGTTCAACATACAGTCTATCCCGGCCTTGGCCGTCGGCGGGCGCAGCCACGCGTGCGTGATCTTCTGGGCGATCATCGATTCCCAGCTGGCGACCGCGGCGCCGTTGCGCGCGACCTCGGCATGCTCCTCCGCTGCGAGGCTGAGCTTGAGTTCCGCCTCACGCTCGCGCCGGTCCTGCTCCTCCTGGCGCGCGCGCTCCGCCGCCGCCTTGGCGGCCACCTTCTCCGCGGCTGCCCTGGCGGCGGCCGCCTTTTCCGCAGCCGCTCGCTCGGCGGCGGCCTTCTCGGCCGCGGCCCGCTCTGCGGCAGCGCGCTCCTCCGCCGCCTTCTGCTCCTGCGCCTGGCGGCGCGCCTGATCGGCCTGCTCGCGTGCGGCGCGCTCCTCGGGCGTCGGCTGCGGGGGACCCACGTCCTCGGGCGGCGGCGGCTGAGGAGCAGCCGCCGGGCGTGGCGCCGGAGGCTGCTCGAGCCCCTTAAGCGTGCGCGCGTCGATCACGATCGCGGCAATCGGCGGGGTCGGGGCCGCGCGCCGCTCCTCACGGAACATCCACCAGCCGTACACCAGCAGCGCCAGCAACGCGCCGTGCAAGAGCAGCGACAGCGCGATGGAAATCCAACGGTCACTCGCACGCTGCACCATCGCTGCCCAAGGGGTCAGCCGGGGCGCCGCGCGGGCTGCGGCAGCGGCTCGGTGACCAGTCCCACCTGCTTCGCGCCCGCCTGCTGCAGCAAGACCATCGCCTCAATCACGCGGCCGTAGGCGATCGCCGCGTCGGCCTTCACGAGCACCGCGCGCTCCGGGTTGCTGCGCAGCGCCGCCGTGGCGCGCGCCGCCACGGTCTGCGCATCGAGCGCTGCGTGCGGGTCGCCCCCGATGTTCAGGTACAGGCGCCCCTGCCGGTCGATCGACAACACGAGCGGTTTGAGCTGCTGAGCCTCCAGAGGTTCCGCGCCGGCGCGCGGCAGCGCCACCTTGACTCCCTGGGTCAGGAGCGGAGCGGTGATCATGAAGATGATGAGCAGCACCAGCATCACGTCGATGTAGGGGACGACGTTGATCTCGCCCATCAGTCGCCGCCCGCGTGTGGTCTGTGCCATGGTCAGCGCTCCTGTCCCGACTTAGGCTCCTGCCCCGCTCGCGCGGCGTTGCCGCCGAGCGGCACCAGCGCGCCGCGGGCTGCATGCCGCTGCAGGATGGTGGAGAACTCCTCGATGAAGGCATCGAAGCGGATCTCGAGGCGCGTCACCTGGTCGGCAAAGCGGTTGTAGGCGACCACCGCGGGAATGGCGGCGAACAGGCCGAACGCGGTCGCGACCAGTGCCTCGGAAATACCCGGCGCCACCTGCGCGAGCGTCGCCTGCTGGACGTTACCGAGCGAGGAGAATGCGCTCATGATGCCCCACACGGTGCCGAACAGCCCTACGTAAGGGCTGGTGCTGCCGACGGTGGCGAGCGTGGCGAGGCTGTGCTCGAGGCGATCGACCTCCTTCAACTGCGCCACGCGCATCGCGCGCCGCGCCCCCTCGAGCTGCTGATCCTGGGCGGCTGCCGCCTGGCGCAGGCGCGCGAACTCGCGGAAACCGAACTCGAAGATGCCCGCCATTCCGTACGCACCGCCCGCCGACTCGATGGCGCGGTAAAGCTGCGCGAGGTCGTCGCCCGACCAGAAGCGGCTCTCGAAGCGGTCGGCCTCGCGGCGCGAGCGGCCGATGATGCGTCGCTTGCGAAAAATGATCGCCCAGGAGCCAAGCGAAGCGAACATCAGGATGGCGATCACGATCTGCACCGGCACGCTCGCCTGCACGATGAGCCGCAGAATCGACAGCTGGTCGTTCATGCTCTAAGGAACCTCCATGCCCCGCATCTCCAGCAGGAACGCCGGCAGGCGCCGCGGACGCAGCGTGCGCGCATCGAGGCACGCCACACGCAGGTGCGCCTCGGCGAGCAGCTCGCGCTCCGCTCCCGGGGTGCGCCGATAGATGCATTGTGCAAAACGCAGCGACGCCTGGCCCTGCGGGCGCGGCTCGCAGCTCACCTCGAGCTCGTCATCGAGGCGCGCGGGCGCGCGGTACTCGATCTCGAGACTCACCACCGTGAAAAGAATCCCCTCCTCGCGCGCCAGTCGCTGCTGGGAGTAGCCCTGCTGCCGCAACCATTCGGTGCGGGCGCGCTCGAGGAAGCGCAGGTAGTTCGCATAGTAGACGATGCCGCCGCCGTCGGTGTCTTCCCAGTAGACGCGCGCCGGCCAGGAGAAGCCGCTCACCGCGAATCCTCGAACAGCGGCAGGTTGGTCGCGCCCCGTTCCGGGGGCTTCAAGCCAAAGTGCAGGTAGGTGGCACGCGTCACCATGCGGCCGCGTGCGGTGCGCAGCAGAAATCCCTGCTGGATCAGGAACGGCTCGATCACATCCTCGAGGGTGCCGCGCTCCTCGCCGAGCGTCGCCGCCAGGCTGTCGATGCCGACCGGCCCGCCGTCGAAGCGCTCGATGATCACGCCGAGGAACTTGCGGTCGAGCGTATCGAAACCCTGCGCATCCACCTCGAGCAGATCGAGCGCCGCGGCGGCGATGCCCTCGTCTATGCGCCCGTCGCAGCGCACCTGCGCGTAGTCGCGCACCCGGCGCAGCAGGCGGTTGGCGATGCGCGGCGTGCCGCGCGCGCGCTGCGCGAGGCGGCGCGCACCGCCCTCGTCGATGGCGACGCCGAGGATCGCGGCCGAGCGCATCACGATACGCTCGAGATCGGCGACGCCATAGAACTCGAGCCGCTGCACGATGCCGAAGCGGTCGCGCAGCGGCGAGGTGAGGAGCCCGGCGCGCGTGGTCGCGCCCACCAGCGTGAAGGGCGGCAGGCTCAGCTTGATCGAGCGCGCCGCCGGCCCCTCGCCGATCATGATGTCGAGCTGATAGTCCTCCATGGCCGGATAGAGGACCTCCTCGACCACGGGAGAGAGCCGGTGGATCTCGTCGACGAACAGCACGTCGCGCGGCTGCAGGTTGGTGAGCAGGGCCGCGAGATCCCCGGGCCGCTCCAGCACCGGCCCGGAGGTCTGGCGCAGGTTGACTTCGAGCTCCGCCGCAATGATGTGCGCGAGGGTGGTCTTGCCCAGGCCCGGGGGCCCGAAGATCAGCACGTGATCGAGGGCTTCGCCGCGCCCACGGGCGGCGCTGATGAAGATCTCGAGCTGGGTTTTGACCGGCGTCTGGCCGACGTACTCGGCGAGCCGCCGCGGGCGGATGGCCCGCTCGGCCGCTTCTTCGTCCGCGCCCGGCGCGGTGCTGATGATGCGCTCGGCTGTCACTGCGTTCGATCTACTCCCGCGCCGCGCTCTGCAACGCGCGCCTGATGAGCTCCTCGGTCGTGTACGTGCCCGGCTCCACGCCCTTCAGCAGCCGCGTGGCCTCGGCGGGACGATAGCCGAGCGCGACCAGCGCGCCAAAAGCCTCGCCCTCGGCGCTATCGGCTGCCGGGGCCGCGCTCCCCGCTGGCGGCGCGTGCGTCTGCAGCCGGTCGCGCATCTCGACGATCAGCCGCTCGGCGGTCTTGCGACCCACTCCGGGGACGCGTGTGAGCGCGGCCACATCCTCACTCTGCACACAGTGCGTGAAGGCTGCAACGCTCATCCCGGAGAGCAGCGCCAGCGCGATCTTCGGCCCCACCCCCGAGACGCGGATCAGGCTGCGGAACAGCCGCCGCTCCTCTTCGGTGGCAAACGCGTAGAGCACGTGCGCATCCTCACGCACTACGAGGTGGGTCAGCAGGCTCACCTCCGCCCCCACGGGAGGCAGGTGGAAGAAGGTCGACATGGGCGCTTCGAGCTCGTAGCCGAGACCGCCGACGTCGACCGTGAGCTGCGGCGGGGTCTTCGAGGCGATCCGGCCGCGCACCGCGCCGATCATCACTGTGCCCGGCGCAGGGGGCCCGCGCCCTGCTGCGCGGCGAGCGCGCCGAGACGCCGCGTGTGCGCGTGGCACACGGCCACCGCCAGCGCGTCCGCCGCATCCGCCGACAGCGGCCCGTGGACACCGAGCAGCATCCGCACCATGTGAGCCACCTGGAACTTCTCGGCCGCCCCGGTGCCGACCAGCGCCAGCTTGATCGCGCGCGGCGCGTACTCGAACACCGGGACGCCGCCCGGCACTGCGCACAGCGCCGCGCCGCGGGCCTGCCCGAGCTTGAGCGCGCTGTCGACATTGCGGCTGACGAACACGCGCTCGACCGCGACCTCGCCCGGGGCGTGCTGGCCGAAGAGCGCCGCGAGGCCCTCGAAGATCAGGCGCAGGCGCGCCGCGGGTGGCGCCGCAATCACGTTCAGGCAGCCGTGCGCCAGCAGCGTGAGCTCTGCGCCGCGGCATTCGAGCACACCGAAGCCGGTGCGGCGCGAGCCGGGGTCGAGACCGAAGATGCGGACGTTGGGGGGCGCGGCAGGTAGCGCGGCCGCGGCGACCGCCGGATCAAACGCGCGCCACGACCTCGTCCGGTATCTCGACATTCAGGCAAGCCTAACTGAAAACAAGGGCTTACGCATTCTGTGAGCGAGTGCGCGCTTCGGGCTCTGCAGCCCGGTGGGGTCATTTTTCTTACCGACGGTCGAGTACTTCCCCGGCGATTTCGACGTTCGAATGGACGTCGCGGACCTCTTCGAGCCCCTGCAGCGCCTCGAGCAGTCTCACCATCAGCGCGGCGGACTCGCCCGACAGGGCGAACGCGCTGGCGGCGCGCTGGGTCACTTCGGCAGTTTCCGGCGGGAAGCCGCGATGCGTGAGTACCGCGCGCACGGTCCCGAGCTCCGCCGGATCGGCCAGCACTTCCAGGGAGTGATCGTCATTCGGGACTACGTCCTCGGCGCCCGCCTCGAGCGCCACCTGCATGAGCTGCTCCTCATCGGTCCCGGGCGGGTAGGTCATGAGTCCCACGGTATTGAAGAGGTAACTCACCGAGCCGCCCGCCCCGAGGTTGCCACCATGCTCGAGGAAGGTGCGGCGTACCTGCGCAGCGACGCGCCCGCGGTCGTCGGTCAGGCACTCGACGAGCACCGCGGCGCCGCCCGGCCCGTAACCCTCGAAACGGACCGGCTGCTGCCCAGTACGGGGCTTGCGGGTGCGTTCCTCCTCGCGCCGGGCAGCGAGCGTGCCGTTGCGACGTCGGATGGCGGCCCAACTTACATGTCCTGTCATGAGCTTATGCAAAGTGGCCGGTTGGCTTGCGGGCGGCACCCGTGGGAAACACCGCGGTATCATAGCCACAATCCCCGCCGACGCCAGCGCGTCGCCGGGCTGACGACCGCCGGCGGAGGAGCGCCGCCGCCGATGGAAACGAGTCAACTCTGTCCGCCTGCAGTTCGCGACGCCATCATCGGCGCGCGCGCCGCCCTCGAGCGCGCCAATCTGCGCGCGCCGGCGGATCTCGGCTTCGCCACGGAGGCCGCCGAGATCATGGGCGGTCTCACCGAGAGCACCGAGCTCGCCAACGCACTCTTGGCGCGCCCGGTGATCTCGCGCGCGGGACTTACGCCCGAACAGACCGCGGGCATCGTCGGGCAGGGCGCGACCGAGATCGCGGTCGCCCTACAGCGTCTCGGCACACTCGGCTTGCCGCGCGACTGGTCGCCGGCGCGCGGTCTCGACGCACGGCAGGCGGAAACGCTGCGCAAGATGCTGCTCGCGGTGGTGAGCGACCCGCGGCTGGTGCTGGCACGCCTGGCAGAAGAGCTGGTGGGGCTGCGCCATGCGCGCGAGCTGCCGGTCGCCGAGCGCGAACGGCTCGCGGTCGAGGCCCGCGTCATCTATGCGCCGCTCGCCAATCGCCTGGGCGTGTGGCAGCTGAAGTGGGAGCTCGAGGACCTCGCTTTCCGGTACCTCGAGCCGGAGGAGTACCGGCACATCGCCGCGGCGCTCAACGAGCGTCGTGCCGACCGCGAGCGTTATATCGACAGCCTGTGCCGGGAGCTGCGCGCGGCCCTGCACGCGGCGGGCATCGCGGCCGGCGTATACGGCCGCCCCAAGCACATGTACAGCATCTACCGCAAGATGCAGCGCAAGCAGCTCGCGTTCCAGCAGCTGTTCGACGTGCGTGCGGTGCGCGTGGTGGTGGCCACCGTGCCCGAGTGTTACGCGGCGCTCGGCATCGTGCACGGCCAATGGCCTTACATCCCCGGAGAATTCGACGACTACATCGCGACCCCCAAGGGCAACGGCTACCGCTCGATCCACACCGCGGTGATCGGCCCGCAGGCGCGGAGCCTCGAGGTGCAGATCCGCACGCACGACATGCACGAGCACGCCGAGCTCGGCGTGGCGGCGCACTGGAGCTACAAGGAAGGCGGTCCGCGCGACGCACAGTACCAGCGCAAGATCGAGTGGGTCCGGCGGCTGCTCGAGCCGCAGGACGGCGCCGCGGGCGAGGATGCCGAGCGCGACTTCGTCGAGGGCATGCGCGCCGAGCTCTTCGAGGACCGCGTCTACGTGCTGACGCCCAAGGGCGAGGTCATCGACCTGCCGCGCGGCGCGACGCCGCTCGACTTTGCCTACAGCGTCCACACCGCGCTCGGCCATCGCTGCCGCGGCGCCAAGGTCAACGGCCGCATGGTGCCGCTCACCCGGGCCCTCGCCAACGGCGAGATCGTCGAGATCGTCACCGGCAAGCACGAAGCGCCGAGCCGCGACTGGCTCGCCCCCGAGCAGGGCTACCTCGCCTCCCCGCGCAATCGCGGCAAGGTGCGCGCCTGGTTCCGCAAGCAGGATGTGGGCGACAACCGCAGCGCCGGACGCGCCATCGCCGAGCGCGAGCTCGCCCGTATCGGTGTGCGCAGCGAGCAGACCGCCACGCTGGTACAGGAGCTCAGGGCGCGCGACCTCGATCACTTCCACCAGCTGCTCGGCGAGGGCGAGATCACCGTCACTCAGCTGATGCGCGCCGCCTCGCGGCTGTTCCAGCCGCCGGAGCCGGCCCCGGTGCTGCGGCCGGCGCGCGCGGCGCCCCGCCGCCGCCGCTCGCCGGTCGAGATCGAGGGCGTCGGCGACCTGCCGATCACGCTGGCGCGCTGCTGCGCGCCGCTGCGGCCGCAGCCGATCACCGGCTACGTGACGCTCGGACGCGGTGTCACCGTGCACCGCAGCCACTGCGTCAGCCTGCAGCGCATGAGCGCGCTCAAGCCCGATCGCGTGCTGAAGGTGGAGTGGGCGGCCGCCGACACCGGCACGCTCGGCGTCGAGATCGCCCTGAGCGCCTACGACCGGCGCGGACTGCTGCGGGACATCACCGACGTCCTGGCGGTCGAGCGCCTCAGCATCGATGCGGTGACTTCGCGCACCGACCACGAGCAGGGGATGGCGCACTTCGCCCTCAGCGTCGCGGTGGGCGACCTCGAGCAGCTGGCGCGCGTGCTGCGGCGCCTGGCCGGAGTTCCCAACGTCATCGAGGCGCGCCGGGTGATCTAGCGGTTGAGCGAGTCGATCGCGCGCTTGTCGGCGTTGAGCGCCGCCTCGTGCACCGCCTCCGACAGCGTCGGGTGGGCGTGGATGGTGCGCTGCAGATCCTCGCTGCTCGCCGAATACTCCATCGCGAGCACTGCCTCAGCGATCAGCTCCCCGGCCAGGGGTCCGATGATGTGTACGCCGAGAATCTCATCGTCGTCGCGCGCCGCGATGATCTTGGCAAAGCCCACCGCCTGCTCCATTGCGCGTGCGCGGCCGCTGGCCAGGAACGGGAAGACGCCGGTCTTGTACTCGCGCCCGCTCGCCTTGACCTGCTCCTCGGTGAGCCCGACCCAGGCGATCTCGGGCGCGGTGTAGACCACGGCGGGAACCACCTTGTAGTTCACCTCGCCGTAGCGACCCGCGATCAGGTCGGCCACCATGGCGCCTTCCTCCTTGCCCTTGTGTGCCAGCATGGGCCCGCGCACGCAGTCCCCCACCGCCCACACGCCCTCGGCGCCCGTGCGGCAGGAGTGATCGACCTTGATGAAGCCGCGCTCGTCGAACTCGACGCCGCTGTCGGCGGCGAGCAGATCCTGGCTGTAGGGACGGCGCCCGATCGCCACCACCAGCCGGTCGACGGTGACCTTCTGCTCGCCCTTCGCGTCGCTGTAGGCGACCTCGACCGCGCCGCCTGACACCTTGGCGCCGGTGACCTTGGCACCGAGGCGGATGTCGAGGCCCTGCTTCTTGAAATGCCGCAACGCTTCGCGGGCGAGCTGCTGATCGGCGAAGGCGAGGAAATCCGGCAGGGCTTCGAGCACGGTGACCTCCGCACCGAGCCGCCGCCAGACGCTGCCAAGCTCGAGCCCGATGACGCCAGCACCAATGACGCCCAGACGCTTCGGCACCGCGTCCAGATCGAGCGCACCCCAGGAGTCGACCACGTGCGGCGCCTTGAAGGGTGCGGAGCGCAGCTCGATGGGGACGGACCCGGAGGCGAGCACCACGTGGCGCGCGCTGAGCTCGCGGCGCGTGCCGTCGTGAGCGGTGAACTGCACGCGCCGTCCGGACAGGAGCTTGCCGTGCCCCTGCAGCGGCGTCACGCCCGCGGCCTTGAAGAGGGCGAGAATTCCGCTCGTCATTCCCTTGACGATGCCGGCCTTGCGCTTCTGCATCTGCGCGAGATCGAGCGAGACACCAGCGACGCCAATCCCGTGGGTGGCAAACTCCTCGCGCGCGCGATGGTAGAGCTCGGTGGACTCGAGCAGCGCCTTTGAGGGAATGCAGCCCGCGTTCAGGCAGGTACCGCCGAAGGCGGCGCTGCCGTCCTTATTCTTCCATTCGTCGATACACGCCACGCGCAACTGGTTCTGCGCGGCGCGGATGGCGCAGGGGTAACCGGCGGGTCCCCCGCCAATCACGATGACGTCGAAGGAATCGGCCGCTGACTGCGACGGCTTGTCGGTGTTCGCCATGGAAGTCTTTGTAAAGCCCGGGGTTAGTGCTATTTGGGGCCGGGCAAAAGTAACACAAGTCCGCCGCCGGCGGGCCGGTCAGGGGCGCGGGTCCGCGGGCCTCCGCCGCCTGTCATCAGAAAGCAATATCGCCGCCCTAGCGTTGCACGGTTTGCCGCACCACCAGCGCCTCCCATGGAGTACCCATGAGCTCCGCCGCCGACATACTCCCCGCGCCTGCCGCAGCCCGCCCGCTCCTCGATCGCAAGCCGAGCCTCAGCACGCAGCTGCTCTTCCTCGGACTCGTGCTGATCGGGGTCGGCTATGCGGGTTACAGCCTGGTCAACGATATCAGCGGTGTGGGTGTGCGCGCCGCGACGATCCTTCCCTATTTCCTCCTCGGCGTGGCGCTCCTGATCGCGCTTGCATTCGAGTTCGTCAACGGCTTTCACGACACCGCCAACGCGGTCGCCACGGTCATCTATACCCATTCCCTGCCGCCGCACGTCGCGGTGGTGTACTCGGGCACGCTCAACTTCATCGGTGTGCTGCTCTCCAGCGGAGCCGTAGCCTTCGGTGTGATCTCGCTGCTCCCGGTCGAGCTGATCCTGCAGGTGGGCTCGGGCGCGGGCTTCGCGATGGTATTCGCGCTGCTGATCGCCGCCATCCTGTGGAACCTCGGTACCTGGTGGCTGGGGCTCCCGGCCTCCTCTTCTCATACGATGATCGGTTCGATCATCGGCGTCGGTGTCGCCAACGCACTCATGCACGGCCGCGACGGCACCAGCGGCGTCGACTGGGCGCAGGCCACCAAGATCGGTTATTCCCTGCTGCTCTCGCCGCTGGTCGGTTTCGTGTGCGCGGCGCTGCTGTTGCTGCTGCTCAAAGTACTGGTGAAAAATCGCGATCTTTATCGGGAGCCGCGCGGCAGCGCCTCGCCGCCCTGGTGGATCCGCGGCATCCTGGTCCTCACCTGCGGCGGAGTGTCCTTCGCGCACGGTTCGAACGACGGGCAGAAGGGCATGGGCCTCATCATGCTGATCCTCATCGGCACGGTGCCGATGGCCTACGCGTTGAATCGCGCCATGCCGGCACGTGAGATCGCCCCCTTCATCCAGATGGCCGGCGAAACGCAGCAGGCGCTGCAACTCACGGCGCCGGGGCCGGCGCCGGCAGATGCGCGCGCAGTCCTGTCGACCTACGTGCGCACCCACGGCTGGAACGCTGAGCTCCTGCCGGCGCTCGCCGCCATCACGGGCGGCATCGGCGAGCAGGTCAAGGCGAGCGGTACCTACGCGCGGATACCGGGCGAGCGAGTCACCAACGTCCGCAACGACATGTACCTCGCCTCGGAGGCCATCCGCGTCCTCGGCAAGGACGCGCATGCCAGGGCCCTTCCCGCGGCGACGCGCGGCAAGCTGGACGCCTTCAAGAAGCAAATCGACCTCGCCACCAAGTTCATCCCGCTGTGGGTCAAGGTGGCGGTGGCCATCGCTCTGGGACTCGGAACCATGGTCGGCTGGAAGCGCATCGTCGTGACGATCGGCGAGAAAATCGGGAAGACCCATCTCACCTATGCGCAGGGCGCGTGCGCCGAGCTGGTCGCAATGGCGACCATCGGCGCCGCGGACATGTTCGGGCTGCCGGTCTCGACCACCCACGTACTGTCCTCGGGAGTCGCCGGTACGATGGCGGCGAATCGCTCCGGCCTGCAGGTCGCGACGCTGCGCAACTTGGCTGTGGCCTGGGTGCTGACACTCCCGGCGGCGATCCTGCTGTCGGGGACGCTGTACTGGGTGTTTCGCCAGATCTTCTAAGGGCGCGACGCGACGCGCGGCGCACACTCAGATCCCGAGCAGCATTCTCCCGGGATCCTCGAGCGCCTCCTTGACCGTGACCAGGAACTGCACCGCCTCGCGTCCGTCGATGATGCGGTGATCGTAGGTCACAGCCAGATACATCATCGGCCGCACAGCGACCTGCCCGTCGACCACCATGGGGCGGTCCTGAATCTTGTGCATGCCGAGGATCGCGCTCTGCGGCGCGTTGACGATCGGCGTCGACATGAGCGAGCCGAACACTCCGCCGTTGGTGATGGTGAACGTGCCGCCGGTCAGGTCCGCGAGCCCGATAGTGCCGTCACGCGCCTTGCGGGCGTAGTCGGCCACTTCCTTCTCTATCTGGGCGAAGCCCTTCAGGTCCGCGTCGCGCACGATCGGCACGACCAGCCCGCGCTCGGTCGAGACCGCCACCCCGATGTCGTAGTACTCGTGGTAGATGATGTCGTTGCCGTCGACCGAGGCGTTGACGACCGGGAACCTCTTGAGCGCCTCGATGCAGGCCTTCACGAAGAAGGACATGAAGCCGAGCTTGACGCCCTGCTGCTTCTCGAAGCGCTCCTTGTAACGGGCGCGCAGCTCCTGCACCGCGGTGAGATCGACCTCGTTGAAAGAGGTGAGCAGCGCCTGGGTGGACTGCGCCTCGATGAGACGCTGGGCAATGCGCGCGCGCAGCCGCGTCATCGGCACCCGTTGTTCGGCGCGCGCGCCGGCAGGCGCTGGCGGCTGCGGCGCCGCCGGGCGAGTCGCGGGCCCCGCAGCGCGGGCCGCTGCGGGGGCGGGAGCCGGTGCTGCGGCGGCGGCGGCGATTGCCGCGGCCGGCGCCGCACTCGGGGGCTTCTTGTCGAGGAATCCCACGACGTCCCCCTTGGTGAGCCGGCCATCGCGGCCGGACGCGGGTATGGCGGCCGGGTCCAGGCGGTTCTCCTCGACCAGCCGCCGGACCGAAGGACTGAGCCTCCCGCCGTCGCGGCCCGGCTCGGCGGCCGCGGCGGGTTCGGCCCTGACGGCAGCAGCACCGGAGGCGGCGCCGCCCGCAGCGGCCTTGGCCGCGACCGCTTCGCCCTCGTCGATGACCGCCAGTACCTGCCCGCTCGTCACGACGGTGCCGCTCTGCACGCGGATCTCGCGCACCACGCCGTTGGCCGGCGCCGGGACTTCCAGCACGACCTTGTCGGTTTCCAGGTCAGCGAGATTCTCATCGCGCTTGATCGGGTCTCCGGGCTGCTTGTGCCAGGCGACCAGCGTCGCATCGGCGACGGATTCCGGGAGCTGGGGGACACGGATCTCGGTGCTCATGAGCGCTTCCTGATCTGCGCCGCCGGCGGCGGCGCGGCTGGTCCCGCGGCTGTGGCTGCAGGAGTTTGTGTATCCGCACCCGGCACCACCGCTGTCAGGCGCGTGGTCTCGCGCGCCGACTCTTCGGTGGTGGTCGCATGCAGCGCCGCGGCCACCAGCGCCTGCTGCTCGAGCTCGTGGATGCGCGCGATGCCGGTCGCCGGCGCCGCCGCCGGTGGCCGGCCGGCGTACAGCACGGCGCGCCGTCCGCTCACCAGCTCCTGCAGCCGGTGCCGGATCTGATACCACGCGCCCTGGTTCTGCGGCTCCTCCTGGCACCACACCACCTCGCGTGCATTCGGGAAGCCGCCGAGGATCGCCTCGTACTCCTCGCTCGGGAACGGGTAGAGCTGCTCGATGCGCACCAGCGCCACGTCGCGCAGCCCTTCCTTGCGGCGCGCCCTGAGGAGGTCGAAGTACACCTTGCCGCTGCAGAAGACGACGCGGCGCACCTCGGCGACCGGCAGCGGATCGATCTCGCCGATGACGCGCGCAAAACCGCCGCGCGTCAGATCCTCGAGCGGCGAAACCGACAGCTCGTGGCGCAGCAGGCTCTTGGGCGACATGACGATGAGCGGCTTGCGGAACGACTGGCGCATCTGCCGGCGCAGCATGTGGAACATCTGTGCCGGCGTCGACGGCACGCACACCTGCAGATTGTTCTCGGCGCACAGCTGCAGGAAGCGCTCGAGGCGCGCCGAGGAGTGCTCGGGCCCCGCGCCTTCGTAGCCGTGCGGCAACAGCAGCACCAGGCCGCAGAAGCGCTCCCACTTGGCCTCGCCCGAGCTGATGAACTGGTCGATGATCACCTGGGCGCCGTTCACGAAGTCGCCGTACTGCGCTTCCCAGACCGTGAGACTGCCTGGCTCGGTGGTCGCATAGCCGTACTCGAAGCCGAGCACCGCCTCCTCCGACAGCACCGAGTCGATCACCTGCACGCGTGGCTGCCCCTCGGCGAGATGCTGCAGGGGGATCCAGGTGGCGTCGGTGTTCTGGTCGTGCAGGACCGCGTGGCGATGGAAGAAAGTACCTCGGCCGCTGTCCTGGCCGGTGAGGCGCACGGCGAAGCCGTCCGTGACCAGCGCCGCGTACGCCAGCGTCTCGGCACAGCCCCAGTCGAGTGGCAGCTCACCGGCCAGCATCTTCCTGCGGTTGGCGACCACCTGCGCCACGCGCGGATGGAGACTGAAGCCCTCGGGCACGCGGGTGATGAGCTCCCCGAGCGCGCGCAGCCGCGGGAGCTCGACGCCGGTCGCTACGCGCTCGCCCCAGTTCGCCTGCGCGTAGGTGGTCCAGTTGATGGTGTACTTGTTGCCGATCATGCCGAGTGAGGCGCGCGCCTGCGGGCGTCCCTCGTCGAGCCCCTTGCGGTACTCCTCGATCATGCCCTCGGCGTCAGCCTCGCTCAGCACGCTCGCGGCGATCAGCTGATCGGCGTACAGCCGCCGCGCGCTCGGATGCTGGCGGATCGTGCGATACATGCCGGGCTGGGTCGCCGCCGGCTCATCGGCCTCGTTGTGGCCGTGACGACGGTAGCACACGAGGTCGATCACCACGTCCTTGCGGAAGCGCATGCGGTATTCGAGCGCCAGGCGCGACACGAACACCACCGCCTCCGGATCGTCGGCGTTCACGTGGAAGATCGGCACCTCGAGCATCTTGGCGACGTCGCTCGCGTACAGCGTGGAGCGCGCGTCGCGCGGCTCGGAGGTGGTGAAGCCGACCTGGTTGTTGACGATCAGGTGGAAGGTGCCGCCCGTGAAGAAGCCGCGCGCCTGGCTGAGCTGCAGTGTCTCCATCACGACGCCCTGCCCGGCGAAGGCGGCATCGCCGTGGATCAGCACCGGCAGCACGCGCCCGCCGCGCTCGTCGCCGCAGCGTTCCTGGCGCGCGCGCACCGATCCCTCGACCACCGGGTTCACGACCTCGAGGTGCGAGGGATTGAAGGCGAGCACGGTGTGCACGTTGCCCGCCGCCGTGCGCAGGTCCGCCGAGAAGCCCTTGTGATACTTGACGTCCCCCGAGCCCTTCACCTTGCCCGGGTCGTAGCGGCCCTCGAACTCGGTGAACAGGTCCGCGGGCGACTTGCCGAGCAGATTCACCAGCACGTTGAGCCGCCCGCGGTGAGCCATGCCGACCACGACTTCTTCGACGCCCGCCGCGCCGCTTCCCTGAATCAGGTCATCGAGTGCCGGGATCAGCGCATCGCCGCCCTCGAGCGAGAAGCGCTTCTGGCCGACGTACTTGGTATGCAGGTAGCGCTCGAGGCCCTCGGCGGCGGTGAGCTGCCAGAGGATGTTGCGGCGCTCGTCCGGGCCGAAGCGCGCCTTGAGGCGCCCCTGCTGGAACTCATCGCGCAGCCAGTTGCGCTCCTCCGAGTTCGAGACGTGGGCGAACTCGGCGCCGATATTGCCGCCGTAGATGTATTGCAGCTGCGCGAGAATGTCGCGCAGCTTCATCCGCCTCGGCACCGCCGCGGTGTGACTGCCGGTGTAGAACTCCTGATCGAGATCCGCGCTGCTGAGCCCGTAATGCTCGAGCTCGAGGGCATGCGGCCGCGGGCGGGGCTGCAGGGCCAGCGGGTCGATGGTGGCGACGAGATGCCCGCGGTTGATCCAGACCTGGATGAGTCGGGAAACTGCCGCCTGGCGGGCGTCCGCCGAGCGGCCCTCGGCCGGCGCCAGGGTGCGCGGCGCGGCTGCCCGCGCCGCGATGGCGTCCCTGACAGGCCCGTGCGCGCGCTCCTCTCCGGAGGGTGGCCATTGGGCGAAGTAGCTGCGCCAGCGCTCGTCCACGCTCGCGGGATCGCGCAGGTACTGCTCGTAGAGGGCGTCGAGAAACTCGGCGTTACCGCCGTAGAGGGGTGTGGGTTCGAGCATGCGGGGGAAAAACCGACGGCGAGCCAGCAGTTTAGCGGAAAGCCTGCCGGCGGGGAAAAGCGGCCCCGCGCCGCGGCGCCCCTTAGATCAGACCCAGCAAGCGGAATTCGTAGAGGATCAACGCCCCGTATCCCCCGAGCAGCGCGTACAGCAGCACCCCCGCCTGCAGCCGTCCGAATACCCGTATGCTCGCGAGCAGGGTGAGCAGCACCACCCCGCCGGCCGTGAGCCCTACCTTGACGACGGTGAAGGGCAGCGCCGAGCCGAGCACCAGGGGCCGCATCAGGGGGTTGGCCTCTGAGGCGCCGCGCTCGAGCAGGGCCAGGGTGAGCAGCGCATCCGCGCACGAGAGCCCCAGGATCAGAATCGCGGTGGCGAGCCACTGCGGGTGATGCCAGTCGACCGCCGCGAGCGCCTGTTCGGCGGCGCGGCGCGGCTGGCGCCGCCGTGCGTAGAAGCTTCCGAGCAGCAGGGCCCGCAGCACGTGCCGGCGCCGCTCGACGAGTCGCCGCTCGGGCGGCGCGCCGGTCCATGCAACCTGATGGCTCAGTTCGGTAGCCACGTTTGTTGTTGTCGTTGTGATCGTGACGCCCTCTATTGTAGCCGCGCCCCCCCGCCCCGCGTCCACGCTGCAATGAAAAAATGCGCGGCGCGCCTGTGAGCGCCAGCTTATGACACCTCGCGTGCCCCCTCAGTATCATGGGACGGATGTCCAGCCCGAGTTCCGCCGCCCACGCGAGCGCCCCGGACGGCCTGCCGGTACCGCGCCGCTACTGGGCGATCGCGGCCATCGTGCTCTCGATCTCGATGTCGGTGCTCGACAGCACCATCACCAACATCGCGCTGCCGACCATCGCGCGTGATTTCCATGCGAGCCCCGCCGCCTCGATCTGGGTGGTCAATGCCTACCAGCTGGCGGTCCTCGTGGTGCTGCTGCCGCTCGCAGCGCTCGGCGAGGTCATCGGCTACCGGCGGGTTTCGCAGGCGGGGCTCCTGGTGTTCACGCTCGCCTCGCTCGCGTGCGCCCTCGCGCCGTCACTTCTCACCTTGAGCATCGCCCGCCTCGTCCAGGGACTCGGCGCCGCGGGTATCGTCAGCGTCAACGCCGCGCTGGTGCGTTTTACCTACCCGCACCACTACCTCGGCCGCGCCATCGGCATCAACGCCTTCGTAGTCGCCACCTCCTCGGCGCTGGGTCCCACGATCGCTTCGGCGGTGCTCGCGGTGGCGCAATGGCGCTGGCTGTTTGGAATCAACGTGCCGCTCGGCATCGTCACCATCCTGATCGCCCGCTACTCGCTCCCGGACGTCGAGCGGGCTCAGCGGCCGCTCAATCCGGCGGGCGCGGTGCTCTACGCAGGCACCTTCGGGCTGTTGCTCGCGGGGCTTCAGTCCCTCGCGCACCATTCGGCGACCTGGCTGGCGCTGGCGCAGATCCTGGGCGGTGCGGTGCTCGCCGTCGTGCTGGTGCGTCACGAGCTGCCGCGCACCGCTCCCCTCATCCCGTTCGATCTGATGCAGGTGCGGCTCTTCAGGCTGTCGCTCGCCGCCTCGACCTGCGCGTTCATCGGCCAGATGAGCGCGCTCGTGTCGTTGCCCTTCGAGATCCAGCGGCTCGGGCACTCCGCCGTAGAGACCGGCCTCTATATGACCCCGTGGCCGGTCGCCCTCGCACTCACGGCGCCGGTCGCCGGTCGGCTCGCCGACCGCTACCCAGCCGGCCTGCTCGGAGGCCTGGGACTTCTCACGATGTCGGCCGGACTCGCGTTGCTCGCGTTCTTCCCGGCGGACGGCACGGCCTGGGGCTTCATCTGGCGCATGGCAGTGTGCGGCTTCGGATTCGGCCTGTTCCAGTCGCCCAACAATCACGCCATCCTCTCTTCGGCGCCGCGCGCGCGCAGCGGTGCCGCCGGCGGCATGCTGAGCACCTCGCGCCTCGTCGGGCAGACGCTCGGAGCGGCGGGAGTGGCGATCCTGTTCCGCGCCTACCCCGCGACCGGGTCGAACCTGGCGCTGTGCGCGGCGGCAGCACTCGCGCTGTTCGCCGCCCTGGTGAGCATGGTACGTCTGACGGGATTGCGAGCCTGAAAGGGAGCGTGGTCGCTGGTGCTCATTCGCCCACGGCCATCATGGGCACATCTACGGTCGAGTCCTGATCCGGTGAACGGCGCGCGACGCCGCGATCGAGCGGCCCCTGACTTGCGATGCACACCCGATCCCGCCCGGCTTCCTTGGCGCGGTACAAGGCATCGTCGGCGAGGAGCAGCAGTTCCTCGAAACTGCCGCCCATGGACGAATCGCAGACTCCGTAGCTCGAGGTGAAAACGGGGCCTCTGGCATCGAGCAGCCGCTTCGCCAGGCCTTGGCGAATTCGCTCGGCGGTCTCTGCGGCCCCGGCGGCGTTGGCGCCCGGCAGGACCAGCGTGAACTCCTCGCCCCCCCAGCGGGCCGCGATGTCCTCGGCGCGCAGCACGGAGCGCACGGTATCGGCGAACAGTCGCAGGGCATTGTCGCCGGCCGCGTGTCCGTGAGTGTCGTTGAGCCTCTTGAAGCGATCAAGATCGCATACCACGAGGGCGTGGGAAATCTGCCGCGCGCGCAGGCCGCGTACCTGTTCCTCTGCGGCACGACGATTCCTGAATCCCGTGAGCGGATCGCTCGAGGCCTGCTGCTGGGTGCGCTGGAAGGCGCGCAGCGTGCCGATGCGACTGCCCGCCTGCACGCCGAGCGTCGTCAGGCTGGCGATCTCGCTGGCGCTCGGCGGCTGCTCGCTGGGTCCGGTCATGTGCAGCACGCCGAGCGAACGGCCCATGAAGCTGAGCGGCATGCAGAAGGCGGAGACTCTTCCCTCTGGCCGGCCGCGCAGGCACGGACAGGCGTTCAAGGCATCGCTGTCGGGGAAGGTAACGGAGTAACCGCGCCGCACCGCAATGCAATGATAAGGAGACTCGACCTTGCAGCCGGGAGCCCCCGCCTTCGGGTGCTGCGCCGCCTGCTCGAGATGCACACGGCTCGAGTCCGCGAGCAGCAGCTCCATCGGACGATCGGGAGCGACGCTCTCCATCACGCGCGCTACCACCTGATAGACGGCGCGGTCGCTATCGGCCATTTCCATCGCCTCTGCGATCTGCTTGGAGAAGCCGTCGCGGTCGGCCTCGGACCGCAGGCGCTCCATCATCGCAGTCAGGTTGTCGGCGAGGTGGTTGATGGCGTCGGCGAGCTCCCCGACTTCGTCGTGAGCCCCGGTGGGCGCCCGTACGCGGAAATCCCCTGCCGCGAATGCCTTAGCGACATCGCGCACCCGCCGCAACGACCGCCGAATGGACGCCGTCAGCAGAGCAACCAGTGCGCATACCAGCACGCTGGTGACCGCGCTCGCGGAAATAAGCCACCGCTTGGCATCGACGGAGGCCTGGTCGGCGGCCTCGTTCGCCGCGACGATCCGGCGCGCCAGAATCACTGTCTGGTGCTCCATCGACTGCTGCACGGCGTCGTAGGAAGCGTTGAAAGCAGGTAGCAGAGCCGCTCCATTACCCTGCCCGGAGGCCAGGGTGTGTACGGTCTCGCGCGCGCGGCCCTGGTAGACCTCGACGCGGTCGCGCACGCTGGCAAATCCCTCGGCGAGATCCGGGGGCAAGGCGAAATGCTCGAGTCCGCGCAAATCGTTCTGACCTTCCTTCAGGTCGTCCTCAAGGGATGACTCGACACTGTCAGCTGTCGCGTGGGCCGCGCCGCTCGCCGCCAGCGCGGCGTAGACGCGCGTTCGCAGGCTCGCGTTGACGACCTCGATTTCCTGGTGATACCGGGCTGCGCGGCTGATCAGCGTGAGGTCCGCCATCGCCTTGCGCTGTCTGTCGATAGCGCGGAAGCAGATGGAGCCGACGATGATCAACGCCACCAGCAACAGGACGTTGATCAGCATCAGACGCCCTGTCACCGTCAGGCGGCTCAGGGTTGTGGGGGAGCCAGCGTCCTGCATGCAGCGGAAACCTCTGTGACAAAGACTAGTTACGACTACTCATTACGACCGTGACATAACTCTCACCCGGCCGCGCGTGGTGCCTCTTCTGTGACGGGAGTCGTACAGGAGGCGCTCGCGGTCGCGCTTCTGGACGCGCGTTTTTTAGTTCTCGCTGTTGAAATTAATTAATGAGTTGATTATTATTAGCACGATGAGCGCCTCGAGGACCACGCGCCGCAGCATCGGCCGCCCACCTCAGAGCACCGCGGTCGACGCACGCACGCAGCTGCTCGACGCGGCCCTCACTCTGTTCGCCGAGCAGGGAGTCGCGGGCACCACCATCGCCGGAATCGCTGCCAGAGCCGGGGTTACTCCCGCGATGGTCCACTACTACTTCAGCAACCGTGAGCGGCTGCTCGATGCGGTCGCGCAGGAGCGGCTCCGGGAGATAGTGACCGGCGTGTGGTCACCGGTCGTCGAGACCCATGAGGTCGTGCCGATGCTGCGCGGCCTGGTGCAGCGGATCCTCAGGGCGACCGAAGTGCACCCCTGGCTGCCCTCTCTGTGGCTGCGGGAGGTCGTGAGCGAGGGAGGTCAGCTGCGCGACCGCCTCATGCGCATCCTGCCCTTCGAGTCCGTCCGGCACCTGATCGGGGCGGTGGCCGACGCCCAGCGCCGCGGTGAGGTGAGTCCGCAGCTCGAGCCTCGTCTGGTCCTGCTGTCGGTCATCGGCCTCACGTTTCTGCCGCTCGCGACGATCCGTCTGTGGCGGGCGCTGCCACTCCTGCAGGGGGTCGAGCGCGAGGACGTCGCGCGCCACGCCGAAGCGCTCCTGGTGAGCGCTTTTTCCAGGCCCGCGCGGCGGCGTGCGAAATCCGCCTGAGGAACCTCATGGCTCCGATGTGCAGAACCTCAATCTTCTTCACCGCCGGGCTGTTGTCGGTGGTTGTGGCCGGCTGCTCGGGCTCGAGCGGCCGGAGCTATCAGGGCTATGTCGAGGGCGAATTCCTCTACCTGGCATCGTCGCAGCCCGGTCGTCTCGAGCACCTCGCCGCCGCCCGCGGCCAGCAGGTCGGGCAAGGCACGCTGCTTTTCACGCTCGAGGCCACCGAGGAGAAGGCCGCGCGGCAGCAGGCCCAGGAGCAGCTCGCAGCCGCCGAGGCGCAGCACGCCGATCTCGAGACCGGCAAGCGCGCGCCGGAGGTCGCGGTGGTGCGGGCCCAGCTCGCGCAAGCGCAGGCCGCGGCGCAGAAATCGGGGCTGCAGCGCGAGCGCGACGAGACCCAGTACCGCGCCGGCGGCATCTCGCGCGAGCAGCTCGAGGCGACTCTCGCGCAGGCGAGGAGCGATGCGGCTCATGTGAGCGAGCTCGAGAGCCAGCTGCAAGTGGCACGCCTGCCCGGGCGTGCGCAGCAACTTGAGGCGCAGTCGCGCCAGGTGCAGGCGGCACGGGCAGTGCTGGAGCAGGCGGATTGGAAGGTGGGCGAGAAATCGATCGCGGCGCCCAGGGCCGGGCTCGTCTACGACACGCTGTTTCGCGAAGGCGAATGGGTGGCCGCCGGAAATCCCGTGGTGCAGATGCTCCCGCCCGAGAACATCAAGGTGCGCTTCTTCGTTCCCGAGAGGGTTCTGGGGATTCTCTCGGTGGGCCGCCGGGTGAGCCTGCACTGCGACGGCTGCGCGGCGGAGCTGCCGGCGACGGTCACCTATGTTTCCTCGCAGGCCGAGTACACCCCGCCAGTCATCTACAGCAACGAGACCCGCGGCAAGCTCGTCTACATGATCGAAGCGCATCCGGCGCCGCAGGACGGCGCGAAGCTACATCCCGGCCAGCCGCTCGAGGTGGTCCTGCCGTGAACGCCGGCGCCGTGCCCGCGATCGACGTGCGCGGGCTCAACAAGAGCTTTGGCAGCAAGCACGTAGTCACCGACCTGTCGCTCCAGGTGCAGCGCGGCGAGATCTTCGGGTTCCTCGGGCCCAACGGCAGCGGCAAGACGACCTCGATCCGCATGCTGTGCGGCCTGCTGACACCCGACTCGGGCAGCGGTACGTGCCTCGGCTACGACATCGTGCGCGAGAGCGCCGAGATCAAGCGCAACGTCGGCTACATGACCCAGCGCTTCTCCTTCTGGGAGGATCTCTCGATCCGCGAGAATCTCGACTTCGTGGCGCGCGTGTACCAGATGCCACAGCGCGACAGCGCGGTGCGCCAGGCACTCGAGGGCCTTGGCCTCCGTGACCGGGCGGAGCAGCTCGCGGGCGAGCTCTCGGGCGGCTGGAAGCAGCGCCTGGCGCTCGCCGCCTGCATGCTGCACCAGCCGCGCCTGCTGCTGCTCGATGAGCCGACCGCCGGCGTCGATCCCACCGCCCGCCGGGATTTCTGGGAGGAGCTGCATCGGCTGTGTGCGCTCGGCATCTCGGTGCTGGTGAGCACTCACTACATGGACGAGGCCGAGCGTTGCCACAAGCTCGCCTTCATCGCCAACGGGCGCCTGCTGGTCCAGGGCTCGGCCGCCGAGGTGGTACACAGCCAGCGCCTGAGCACCTGGTCCATCCAGGGCGAGCACCTCGCCGAGCTCGCCGATCGGCTGCAGGGACAGCCCGGGATCGATCAGACCGTGGTGTTCGGCTCCTCACTCCACGTAACCGGCCACGACGCCGCCGCCCTCGAACGAGCGGTCACGAGCGCCGCCCACGGCGCCGGGCTGCACGCGACACCCATCGACACCGGGATCGAGGACGTTTTCATCTATCTGATGAACAAATCCGGCACCACTGAGCAACGGCTGACCTCATGAAGGGGAGCGACTTCTTCTCGGTCCGGCGCTGGTGGAGCGTGGTCCGCAAGGAATTTCTGCAGCTGCGCCGCGATCGCATCACCTTCGCGATGATCGTCGGCATACCGGTCATGCAGCTCGCGCTCTTCGGCTATGCCATCAACTCCGACCCGAAGCATCTGCTCACGGGCGTGCTGATCGAGGATCACAGCGAATTCACCCGTAGCTTCGTCGCCGGGATGAAGGCCTCGAGCTACTTCGACGTCGTCACCGAGCTGCCGAACGAAGAGGCTGCCCGCGCGGCGCTCGCCCGCGGCGCCCTGCAGTTCGTGCTGACGGTCCCGCCGGATTTCAGCCGCCGCCTGCTGCGCGGCGAGCGCCCGGCGCTGCTGCTCGAGGCCGACGCCACCGACCCGTCGGCGACCGGCAACGCGATCGCCGCGGCGCTCAAGTTGCCGCAGTCGGTGGCAGCCAAGGATCTCACCGGACCGCTCGCGCGGCTCGCCGGCGGCCAGCCTCCCTTCGAGGTGCGCCTCCACAGCCTCTACAACCCCGAGGGCATCACGCAGTACTTCATCGTGCCGGGGATCATGGGCGTCATCCTCAGCATGACCCTGGTTCTCATGACGGGGCTGGCGATCACGCGCGAGCGCGAGCGCGGCACCATGGAGAATCTGCTGGCGATGCCGGTTAGTCCGCTCGAAGTCATGAGCGGCAAGATGGTGCCCTACATTTTCATCGGCCTGATCCAGGTGAGCATCATCCTGCTGGCAGCCGCGCTCATGTTCCACGTGCCCTTCGAGGGCAGCCTCCTCACCTTCTACTGCGCCGCCCTGTTCTTCATCGCCGGTAATCTCACCGTCGGGATCTCTCTGTCATCACTTGCACAGAACCAGCTGCAGGCCATGCAGCTGACGATGTTCTACTTCCTGCCGAACATCCTGCTGTCGGGATTCATGTTTCCGTTCCAGGGCATGCCGCGCTGGGCCCGCTGGATCGGCGAGGCGCTCCCGCTGACGCATTTCAATCGGCTGGTACGCGGCATCATGCTGAAAGGCAACGGCTGGCCGGACCTGTGGACCGACGTCTGGCCGATCGGACTCTTCATCGTGCTGGTGATGTTCGTCGCCTTGCGGTTCTACCGTCGCACGCTCGACTGACGGAACTCTGCACCATGCCGTGCCGCCCGCTCCTCACCGCCGCCGCGATCCTGCTGGCCGGGTGCGCCATGGGACCGGAGTTCCGCCGTCCCGCCGCGTCCGCCGGCGAGCGCTACACGGCCGGCGGCCAGCCCGAAGAGACGGCAGCCGCCGAGGGCGAGGCCGGCGCCACGCAGCACTTCGTGAGCGGTGCCGAGCTGCCAGCGCGCTGGTGGGAGTCGTTCAGGTGTCAGGCGCTCAACTCCCTGGTTACCGGCGCACTGGCGCACAGCCCGACGGCACGCGAGGCGCGCGCGCGCCTACGCGAGGCGCAGGCGGATCTCGCCGCGCAAAGCGGCGCGACGCTCTACCCTTCGGTCGATGCACAGCTCGGCGCCACGCGCGAGAAGGTCAACCCGGCGGCGTTCGGCTTCCCCAACGCCCCGACCGGACGGGCCTTCAACCTCTACAACGCACAGGTAAACGTGGCGTACACGCTCGACCTGCTCGGCGCGAACCGCCGACTGCTCGAGGGAGCACGCGCGCAGACCGAGTACCAGAGTTACGAGACCGAGGCGGCGGAGCTGACGCTGGCGGCCAACGTCGTGGCCGCCGCGATCCGGCAGGCAGATCTCGCAGCCGAGGTCGACTACACCGAGCAGATCATTGCGGCGCAGAGCCGTCAGCTCGCGATCAGCGAGCAGCGCTACTCCGCCGGGGGCCTCGCGCTCGAGGACCTCGACACGCAGCGCAGCCAGCTCGAGCAGCTGCGCGCCACGCTGCCGCAGCTCGCCGCACAGCGTCATCAGCTCGATCACCTGCTCGCCGTCTACTCGGGGCAAACGCCCTCCGCGGCCGCCATTTCGCCCTTGCGGTTGAGTGATCTGCAGCTGCCCACCGAGGTGCCTCTCACGCTGCCGTCCGAGCTGGTGCGGCGCAGACCCGATGTCCGTGCGTCGGAGGCACTGTGGCACGAGGCTTCCGCCAACGTCGGCGTGGCGAGCGCAAACCTCTTCCCCCACCTCACGCTCTCAGGCTCGGTCGGCTCGCAGCGCTCGCAGGGTTCGCAACTCGTCGATGGCACCAACGTCTGGAGCGTCGGCGCGAGCCTGCTGGCGCCGATCTTCCACGGCGGTGAGCTGCAGGCGAACAAGCGCTCGGCGGTGGCCGCCTACGACGCCGCCGCCGCAGCCTATGAGGAGACCGTGCTCGAGTCGTTGCAGCAGGTGGCCGACAGCCTGCGCGTCCTCGAGGCCGACGCTCTCACGCTCAGGTCACGTGCGCTCGCGGCCGGGCAGTCCGCCGCCACCCGGGCCGTCGCGCAGCAGCGCTTCGACGCCGGCGGCATCAGCGAGTTCTCCCTCCTCGATGCGAAGCGCCAGGAGCTGCAGACCGGCCTCGATCGCAGCCACGCCGAAGCACAGCGCCTTGCCGACACCGCGGCGCTCATGCACGCCCTGAACGGGACGCTCTAAGAAAGAGGCCGCGTCCCGCCGGCTGCGACTGATCGCGCAGCCGGCAACGGCGTCACTCAGCCCTCGCACGCGATTCTGCGTCGCCAACTTGCGACGTTCCCACTTTAGTCCGACTGGCCTATTGCGGCGTTTTTCGTTGTCGTCATCATTCTACATTCGTTGCGGCGTGCAGCTACCAACATGTAGTGCGTCGTTGTCGTCGTCACGCGACAGACTGTCGCAGCCGATGTTCAGGGAGGAAGACGATGAGACAGTTGCGCGCAGTAGCGGTCGCCACCGCGATGCTCGCCGCCGGGACGGTCACCGCCGGCACCTACACTTCCAACTCGATTTCCTCGCTCGCCACCTGGTCCTGCGAGTTCCTCAGCTCGGCCACGGATTGCGGCTTTTCGCTGCAGGCAGCGGCGGCGAACCGCGCGACTGATGCGGGCCCCGGCGTCGACGTAGCGACCGGAGCGGTGCTGACCACCCTGCCCGGTGACTCCAATATCGCCGGCAGCGGCACGAACGAGCGCACCGATCTGTCGCTCGCGCCATCGTCGTCGTACTGCAACCAGGGACAGGAAGAGTGGTGGGCGGACTCGGTCATGTTTCCGCCGAGCTATGTGATGCCGCCGCAGAGTGCGGGCTGGAACTGGGGCGTGGTGTTCGACTTCCACCACACCGGCTCCACCGGGCAACCCAACTTCGAGGTCGCCTCGGTCCCCACGGGACTCGAATTGAACGTCGCGGGCGGCGCGAGCATCGTCAACTTGCCGACCGATCCCGGCTATTACAGCGTCGCGCTCGGTCCGGTCACGCCGAACGTCTGGTACAACTTCATGTACCACATCAAATGGTCGTCGGGCTCCGATGGCCTCTTCCAGGCCTGGATCAATGGCCAGCAGGTCATGAATTACAGCGGCCCCAACCTCTACGTGGGTGAGACCTGCTATCTGAAGCTGGCCAATTACCACACCCCGCTCGGCGTGACCGAGTCGGTCATTCACTCGCGCGTCGTGCGGGGCACCAGCCAGGCTGCCGTGGAACTCACCGTTTCGGTCCCCCCGGTCAGCGTCACCGTCGCGCCCGCGACCGCCTCAGTCCAGACCGGAGGGTCTCAGGCCCTTACGGCAACCCTGGCCAACACCACGAATACGACCGTCACGTGGCAGGTCAACGGTGTCGTCGGCGGCAACAGCACCGTGGGCACGGTCTCGAGCCTCGGTGTCTATACGGCGCCGGCGGTGGTGCCGACCCCGGCGCTTGTGACCGTGACGGCAGTATCGGTGGCCGATCCCACGCAATCCGGCGCAGCGCTGCTGACGATCACGGCTGCACCCGCCCCCGTCAGCGTGTCGGTGGCACCGGGCACGGCGAGCCTGCAGACCGGAGGATCTCAGGCCTTCACGGCGACCGTCGCCAACACGACGAATACGGCCGTGACCTGGCAGGTCAACGGTACGGTCGGCGGCAACAGCACCGTGGGCACGATCTCGAGCGCGGGCGCCTACACAGCGCCCGCGGCGGTGCCCTCCCCGGCAACTGTCACCGTGACGGCGGTGTCGGTGGCCGATCCCAGCAAATCGGGCTCGGCGCAGGTGACCGTCACCGCCGCACCGCCGCCCCCGCCCGTCAGCGTGTCGGTGGCACCGGGCACGACGAGCCTTCAGACCGGAGGGTCCCAGGCCTTCACGGCGAACGTGACCAACACAG
>Ga0210399_10000403_pt1 | contig 34541 bp, 19 predicted proteins | sample IncBWC14MmetaG_FD_150865 | JGI IMG/M metagenome (GOLD analysis project Ga0210399, IMG submission 150865) | Forest soil microbial communities from Barre Woods Harvard Forest LTER site, Petersham, Massachusetts, United States - Inc-BW-C-14-M | ecosystem: Environmental > Terrestrial > Soil >... | reverse complement strand
ACATGCGCTGTCATATGGAGCGCGTGATGTATGCCGCCATTGATATCGGATATTATGGCGAAGCGCCGGTGCAAGAACACGAAGTCATTATTCAGGCGATTCGGAATCAGGACGCGGATCTGGCGCGCAAACTGATGTACGACCATATCCTACAGTCGCGCAGTAAGGTGCTAGGGTTGGCGAGTGGCGAAGCTCATGTTCCGTCGAGCCATTGAAGACCACGCGATTTTGCTGCTGGACCGAGCTTTCCTCACAATTTATTTTGGCGCCCTGTTGGTTATTGTTGGTCTGAGGATTTCCGAGCGAACTTGCAGGCCTTCGCGGAAGCACTTGGGGTGCGCCCCGGCGGTAGCCATGAATTTCTTCCCGGCCGGCACGGCCCGCTGAAGCGGGCCCGCGCTCCGGGCGAGATTCCAAATTCTCCGACGAAAGCTCAGTCCAGGATTACATTCTCGTAAGGGAACACCGCGATGCCCTGGCGCCACCATCACGAACCGCCATATTATGCGTATCCAACTTGCATGTCAGTTGCAGACATTTTCCGCTTGACACTGCCGGGGCGCCTCACTATAGTCCGCGCTCAACTGGCCGTAAATTGCCGGGCTTGACCCTGGAGGTGGTGTATGTGGGGAAAGCGCTTGGTCCTCAGCGTTTGTGCCGTCCTGATGTGTCTCCTAATCCTCGCGCCCGTAGCGCTCTTCGGTCAATCCGCGTCCACCGGGCTGGTGACCGGTGTGGTTACCGATCCCTCTGCGGCCGCCATCCCCGGCGCGACAGTCACATTGCAGCAGCGCGGTACGAGTGCAACACAAGTCGCGCATACCGATTCGGAAGGACGCTACGTCTTTCCCGCGGTGAATCCAGCCGACTACACACTGACCATCGCCGCACCGGGTTTCGCGACAACGGTAATCAACGAGTTGAGGGTTGAGGTCCAGAAGAGCTCCACGGTCAATATGACTCTGAAGATCGGCGAAGCCGCGCAAACCGTTACCGTCTCTGAGGCCTCCGCCGGCGCGGAGCTGCAAACCACCAACGCCACAGTTGGTGAAGTGCTGGGCGGCGCGGCGTTGGATGCGCTACCGGTATATACGAGGAGCGCGAGCGCTCTGATGTTTTATCAACCGGCTGTTTCTCCCACCGGCCAGATCGCGGGCGCGCGCGACGAACAGATTACCTTCAGTCTGGATGGAGGAGACGTCACCAGCGACCTCGAAGGAAATAACGGCTACGCCGCTCCGCCGGGCGAGCCCGCCCCGTCGCCGGTACTCCCGGTCCCCATCGAGAGCACGCAAGAGTTCCAGGTTGCCACGACCAATCCCAATGCGACTTTCGCGCGTTCATCCGGCGGACAGGTGGCCATGCTTACCAAAGCGGGCACAAATACACTCCACGGTACCGCGTACGAATTTCATAACGACGACGGTTTGAATGCCAATACGTGGACCAATGACCGGCTCCTCATCCACAAACCGCATGGAGTGGACAATCGTTTTGGCGGAGCTCTCGGTGGTCCGATCTGGAAGAACAAGCTCTTCTTGTTCGGGAATTATGAAGGCCGGCGGTTTTATGACGATTCCTCCTTCAATACTGTGATTCCAACGGCTACGCTGCGAGCGGGAATCTTACAATTCCGCGATTCCTCGGGCGCAGTGGATCAATTCTCTTTCCAGCCGGGGAGCATCACTACGGCGTGCGGTGGGGTCTCCTGCGACCCGCGCAACATTGGAATGAGTCCGGTGATCGCGGCTCAGATGGCGCTGTATCCCACGAAGGGAAACAACGCGTCTCTGGGAGATGGATTGAACACCACCGGCTTTACCTTCAGTGCACCGACGCCGGTCTTGCAGGATATTGGCGTGCTGCGTGCTGACTACAAGATCAATAAGAAATGGAATGCGTTCGCTACCTATCACTTCGCCAACACAACGCGCACGGGGACAGAGCAGTTCGACATCTTAAACACCACCACGCCCAGCGCCGTTTCGGGAGATCCCATCAAGGCGTGGTTTGGAACCTTTCAAGTACAGGGGCAATTGACCTCGAGTCTTATCTCCGTAACGCATGGTTCCTTCCTGCGCGATTGGTGGGGCTGGGATCGGATCAGTCCGGCACCCCTTATTTCCGGGGTGCAAGAAGCACTTTCGCTGGCCGGTGAGGGCAGTGGCACCAGCAACAGCACAAGCAAGTTAATCGCTGACCCGATTGTGAATAACACGCAGTCGGCGCGGGCCCGAGTCTTCGATGGACACAAGTGGTACCTCGCGCAGGACTTCAGTTGGTTGAAGGGCACGCATCTATTTCAATTCGGCGCATCAGGCTATATCTCACACAATTTCTTTGAGAAAACGGACAACTTTGCAGGCGGGCTGACCACCGGACCGGTTGATTACATCGAGTCACAGGGGAACGGCAGCGGGCAATTTGTTTCGATTCCCAGTGCTGACCGGCCGCCGAGTTGCGGCGGGAGCGTGACTACAAATTGCCTCACCTCGGCGAACGTGCTGCGGTACAACGAGCTGTACACCTCAGTTCTCGGCCTGGTGGACCGGAGCTCGCAGGTGTTGACGCGGAACGGTAATTTCCAGCCAAACTCTCTTGGCACGCCGATGTTCTCGCACACGCTGATTCCGGCGGCTAATGGGTATTTCCAGGACGTCTGGCAGCTTCGCCGTAACTTTACGCTGACTTTGGGACTCGACTGGCAGGTGCAGCCCACGCCACACGAATCCACGGGAAAATATGATCTGCTGGTCTATGCTGATAGCAACCAGCCGGTGAATTACCAGGGATATTTCCAACAGCGAGCCGCGTCACTGAATAACGGCGTACTGCCGGGCCAGGCTTTCAATCCGCTCTTCGGGGTCTCTCCGGTCGGCTCCGTTGCCGCACCCTTTACGAACCAGGTGCGCGTTACCGACTGGCATGAATTTGGCCCGCGAATCTCCGCCGCCTGGCAAGTCAATAGTAAAACCGTGATCCGCGGTGGCTATGCCGTCGTGTACGAGCGCTTTGACGACATCAACGAAGTGTCTCTGGTGCTTACCACTGGCGGATTACTCGATGTGGATGCCTGCGGCGGGCCTGTGCTTTCGGGTGGCTCGTTGGCTTGCACCAATGCCACGACGAATCCCAGCAACGCCTTCCGCATCGGTGTGGACGGCAACAGTGTGCCGGTGCCCACACCGTTCGCAGCGCCGATCCCTTATGTTCCTAGCGGGAGCGCCTCACAGCCATTCGGGCTTTTCATGATGAGCGGTCTCGATCCCTACACCGTTCCGGGCCATGACCACAGCTTCGATTTAACCATTCAGCGAGAGCTACCCTGGAAGATGATTCTGGAAGCCGGATACATCGCTCGCTTGAGCCGAAATTTATTCAACGAGTACTCGTTGAATGCCACCGATTACTTGATGAAAGACAAAACCAGCGGTCAGACATACGCCCAAGCTTTCGACGCCGTGGCACAAGCCCTGCGCACGGGAACGGCCATACCCGACGCGCCTTTCTTCGATAACCAGATCGGCTTGGCGAAATGTACCGGACTCGGGTTTGCTAACTGCAGCGCTATGGTCGCGAAACAAGACCCGACCGACCTCATCAACGGTTCCTTGAATATGTTTTCATTAAACGAATTCGATAGAGTAGGTCCCGCTCCGGTGGACAATATTCAGTCATTCCAGTCCTACGCCATTACCGATGGCGGCTATTCCAATTACAACGCAGGTTTCGCCAGTTTAAAAAAGAGCTTTGGCGAGGGATTACAGTTCCAGGGAAGCTGGACCTGGAGCCACGCGATCGGCAATCAAGGTGTTGATCAGCAAAGCGGTAGCACTTCGAATAGCCCTTACAACATCAATCTGGACCGGGCGTCCGAAGCGTTCGACCACCGCCACGTCATCACCGCGTGGTTCTATGATGAACTTCCCGTGGGCAAAGGGCGCAGATTCGGCATTCAGAATTCCGTTCTGGATCGCGCGATTGGTGGCTGGTACACCTCGGGAATCTACACATTTGCGACTGGCAGTCCGATAAACATCGCGGCGAACGGCGACTACGGCGATTATGAAAGCAAAGGCACAGCAGCTATCTGCACGCAGCCGCTGGGCAGTTTGTACGGTCAGAATTACGGCGTGGCCGGTTCGAGCGGCATCGCCACCTCGGGAAATGCCTCGAGCGGCGGCAGCGGCTTGAACTTGTTCGCAAACCCGGTGGCCGTATACCAGTCCTGTTCGCGCCCGTTGCTCAGCGTGCAGAGTCGCATTCCCTACGACCAATTGCGCATGCCGGCAACCTGGAACTTCGATTTCTCGCTAGGAAAGAATTTCGCGGTCACCGAGCGTTATCACCTGATCTTCTCCGCCGAGATGCTCAACGTATTCAACCTCGTGAACTTCGCCGCGCCATCGTTGAGTTTGAACAGCCCGACAAATTTTGGCGTGTTCACGACACAGTTCAATCAGCCGCGGCGTTTCCTGCTGGGTCTGAAATTCCAATTTTAGCCAGTCAGTGGTAAACATCGGCAGAACCCGTCTTCGTGGAAACTCGTGAGGGCGGGTTTTTCGTCTTGTAGCCTGCATGTTCAACGCGCAAGACTGGTGCCGCGAACTGCAAATCAGACCAAATGCCGTAGCCCTGAATTTCGTTATCCAAGTCTCCTGCTTCCATTCGAAGTGAAGTCCAGGCAAGTCACGCTGCTCGGTCCAGGCACAAACAAGAGAACTCGCAGTTGCTGATAGTCAATTATCGATTGTCTGTGAAACCTAGCGTAGCGCGTCAACGTCCCAGAAATGGGAAAGCTTTCATGTTCGTTCGTCTGCAATTACCTCCCAAGCCCTTGCGGCCCTACACTTTTGTGTACCTCTTAGCTTTTGCTTTGCTGGCCTCTACCGCCGTGCTGGCGCCGTCTGCGGCGTCGCAACAGCGCCCTGGGTCAAGCACTAGGCCAGCAGTGTCCGCGGGAAGAGTGATTACGGTCTGGAGAGTTGAAAGCCCTTTTACCAGAGATACCCCTGACGCGACGATCCGCACAGATCTTGAGTTGAGCGCCAAGGAATTGGGTTACGAGCTAAGAATTGAATCCTTTTCAGCGAAGGGTTTTGCCGAAACTTTTCTTGATGCCTTCGGGAAAAACCAGGAGCCAGACATCTTAGTCATCGACAACCATGGAGTGATCGATGGAATTACCACCCCGCTTGGCAACGTTGCGGGAATAGGCAGCAGCGACAAGATTCGTCAGAGTCTGGTGAAAGTCTCCGAATCTCTGACAGGACTGGAGGGTCCGAAAAGGGGCTGGGAATTCTTAATGCACACATCGAAGAATTACGAGGCTGCGAAATCCCTTGCGCTTCGACCTCCTAAATGTGATGCGAGCTGGCAGAACCTGCCTTTGACAGAAGATCTCAGAGCAATTGCCGTCCGCGTCGGCCCCGCTTATGTTGAAGGCGCGGCATCGCTGGAGGCGTTTGAAGACGCCGACCGACTTCACGCAGAGGGGGCGAATCAAGAACAACTAAAGGTTTCCGAGACAAGAGAATGCGGTTACTGGGGAAACGACCATCTAGCCTTTGTGCCAATGGTACTCGGTTATGAATCCGCCCGAGAGCTTGGACACGTTACCGTGCTCCTGACACTCCGCAGACAGGAAAGTGAATGGCGATTGCTGACGGCGAGCAGGGACCCGGTCACGACGACGGGCTTTGTGCGCCAAATGCCGAAGCTATCAAGTTTGCTCGGGAAACCCTGGACCTTTGGTAGCACACCAAAACCTGCGAAGCTGGATGCACCGGAAGAGGGACAATTTCCCCAACCGCCTTCAGGCCAGCGGTTCGGAGATTTCACCTGGCGGCCCAGCAGTTCGGTTGACGTTGTGGCCGAAATCGTAGAATTCGCTTACAAGAACGATGCGCGGCTTTTCGTGAAATTTCCTTTGAGGAATGGCGGCGCAAACGGGCAAGTATCGGCTGGGCAACTTTGGACTACTCGTAGTCTCTGGAAGTGGCGCGTTTGGTCCATCGCAGAAGATGGCGCTGTTTCCTTTTCCGACGCAAAATCGTTTCTCAACTGACCAGGGACTACTTTCGAAACAGTAGAACCAGGAAGCAAATTTGCATGCCTGAGAAGCGGGTGGCTTTTTCGCACTCCCTGGGACGATGTCTCGCAGGATTCCGTGATACTAGTCCTTCCAAGCCAAGTCCCGATAACGGGAGAAGTCAATTCAAATGGACGGCTCTGAGCTTAACGAATGGCATGTTGAGGGTCGGATGCCGGAGACTGGTCTAGCCATTCTGGATTTTGCGTTGCGGCAAGGCGAAACCTCACAGGGTGACGCAAATCGCTAGTCGAGACCCCTGAGCCCCCCTGCCCTGGCCTATGCGACGATCCGCTCGCAGCGAACGCAATGAACTTCTGCGGCCGGCCAAAGCGTTCTATCGGATGGGACGCAGCCCCATAGTGAAGTTTCAACAGTGGATAAGGATACAAAACAAGAAGGCCGCCTCAATTTCCAACGATCCCGAGTAGTTGTTTGGTTCAGCAGCGGTGTTGAACAAATGGGAAACCTAAGTTTGAGCGGAACCGTCTGAGAGAGTAGAAGCGGAAAAGAGTGACGGAGGTGGCCTTCCATGCGGCTGCTGATCGTTATTGGTTTGTGCGTTAGTGTGTCTTGGGCCGGGCAGGAACCGTTGTCTATGTCGGCAGCGGAGGGAAGCCAGAACCAAGTCGAGAAAAAAGATAGCCCTGAAAAACCGAGTATCACCCTTGCGGCGGGAACCAAGGTTGTATTGGCGCTCACGAGCCCGGTTTGGAGCGCGACGGCCAAGGTCGGCGACAACGTGTATGCGATCTCGGCGTTTCCCGTATCCATCGACAATCAGATGGCCATTCCGCCGGGCACGTATGTGGAAGGCACGATCGACGCGCTGACGAAGCCAACACGCAGAACAAACAGCGCCGAATTTCAGATCCATTTTAGGAAACTGATTTTCGCGAATGGATACACGGTTCAGCTTCCTGAAAACACCCCAGCGGCCACGGCAGCGGCATACGTGCAAATAAGTTATTCGAGCGACATTCTACTGGACAACGGATCGCAAATCGAGATGACGCTCGAAAGCCCGCTCTCCGTGGATGCTGTGAGTGTCGCCGCGGCAGCACGCCGCTCGAAGGCTCCCCCCATTTGGCCGCAACAATCGGCGACGAGATGCCGCCCCGTGGCGGGCACACCGGGAACGTCAGGCACCGTGATCCCCGGGACGCCCGGCACGCCGGGAACACCGTCCACTGTCATACCGGGAGGGCCGGGGATGCCCGACATAGTGATACCGGGGACCCCTGGAACGCCGGGGACGCCGCCTACAATCTTCCCGGGATCTCCCGGCACGCCGGGATACTCGTGCCCTGGACCGCCGATTGTAAAATCCGGACCGCCGAGTCATCAGGACGATCATGTGGAATACGTTACGTTCCCGAATCCCGTGCAAGTGGGAGGAAAGAAACTCACCACGGGAACGTACCAAATCGCCTGGGCAGGCGTGGGCCCCACGGCGCAAGTGAAAATTAATCAGAAGGGGAACCTGGTGGTGAGTGTGCAGGCACGGGTCGTGGTGTCGGAGAAAAAAGCGTCGAGAGATGAGGTCGCAACACGCAGCAATGCCAATGGACCGAACTCACTGGAATCCCTACAGTTTGAGAATCAGACGTTGCAGCTGTTTTTTGATTAGGAGAACGTGACGGGGTAGAGGCCAGGGCGCAGAAGCAGGAGTGAGCGACTTGGCCCAATCAAGAAAGGAAGGCAATGACATGCGGCGAATTGCGTTGGTGACATTACTCACTGCGACGAGTTGCTGGGCGCAAGAAGCCCTACAGCCGCAGTCAACTTCCTCTGTGGTGCAGGAACAAGCTCCAGCGTCTGCACAGACCGCAAAGAAATTGACGATTATCGTTCCGGCGGGAACAAGGATACCTGTGAAGTTGACTTACAGCCTGTGGAGCAAAACGGTGCGGGCCGGAGATGCCGTCCATGCGGTGTCCGTTTTCCCCGTCACCGTGGATACCACCGTGGCGATTCCCGAAGGCACGTACGTGGAGGGCGTGATCGACAAAGTGTGGAGGCGTTCCTCGGCCGACCATCCCGCGCTACGGATGCATTTCGCGCGGCTTTTGTTCGCGAACGGATACACCGTGCCGTTGGAAGGCGCCACGACCCAGGTGAAAGCTGGTGAGCCCGGTGCGGTTCTTTCGGCGACGTCCGCGAACGGCGAGAGTGCTCCGAGCGATCCTCCCCCCGGAAGTCAGACCATGGTGGGCAATGGGTATGCCGCACAACAACAACCCGGGCTGCCTCCAGCGCCAAAGTTTGGACCAAATATGGGAGTCGTGGTGGGCGCGTCATTGGGCGCTACGGCCGCCTTAATCGTCACAGCGGTACTCCTGGGACGTCATCGAGGAGGGTACACCCTCTTGGATGCCGGATCGCAAGTCGAAATGGTGCTACAAAACCCACTCACGCTGGAAGCGCAGCAAGTTGCGGCCGCGCTAGCGACACCGAGCGCGCAGTAACGGCCTTGAGTTCCTCAAACATGAGCCCGCTACGCAGGCAGGTGGTTGTGCTTACCGAAAAGCGCTGAATCGAGTCTTTGCTATAGGGTCGAACCTGCTAGTCACTAACTCGCAAAGGCTGGCCGTGGGGATTTTTGCGAAACCTCATGAAAATCGTTCAACGGTTTTCGGCTCAGGGCGTTCATAAAACTCAAGACTGCAACGGCTTGGAAGTGATTGACAATTCAGGCACAGTGGGCAATTGCGGATGTTTTGAACTGCAGGGAGTCACATGCAGAGTCGTGGCGGGGTTTCATAATCGTGCCGTTTTGCCGCAAACTGGCCACGGAGATGTTGGCCGTTGAGTTCGATTTCGTATTTCCCAGAGACGCGCCTGGCATCGGGCATAGCCTCGTCGTCTAGCCAAACTTTGCCGCGGGCGAGGACTTCGCATTTACCATCGGCGACACACCCATTGCGATAGACATAAACGTCTTTCCACGTTTTCTCTCGCACGTAAGGGATACCCGGAAAGCCCGTATATAAAAATAAGAACAGTTTTCCCGGCACGGGCGCGCCTTCGACTTTCGCCAGAAAGAATCCAACGCCGTCGCAGTACACCTCGAAATGCCCGCGTGCATTCTGACCAGAGCATGTTGTTGGGAAACCCGCGAGCAATAGAACGGCAGCGCCGAGACAAAAACAAATTCGAGCGAACTGGGGAACGCTCATTTGGGCAGTGTAGCAGCAGCCACGAGGAGTGGGACGGCAAAATGCATGTAGCACTACTTTCCAGCCCATCGTTCACGCGCGTATAGATCATCGTGTTGGAAATGTTCTTGTGACCTGCCCGTTGCTCAAACCCGTAAACATCAGCGTGCTCCGCTGCTCCGCTGGCCGTCGATCTGCGCTTGGGTCATTGTTCTAGAGTATGGGCACGACGAACTGCTTGGCAAATGCCGCGTCTGAGCTTGCGTCCAAGGGGCTCAGTTAGTGCTGCCGATCTGAACGATCTCCCCGAGCTTGATCTTCTCGAGGGCCAAAGCAAGGGCCGGAAAGTACTGCCGGAGGTGTTCAAGGCGATTGGAGGATGATTGGAGAACCACAATGGCGAGTCTGCGCTCTGCCAAGTTTTGTTGATACCGGAGGTTTGTATCCAGGGTGACCAGCACGTCAAATTCAGTTTCAGTTTCTGCTTCTGCCAGGAGCTCGCCGTTCTCTTTGCCTGACTAGCCTGCTTCCTGAGCCGTAAGACTTTCGTGTCCATGTTTTGAGAGAAAGCTCTTGAGTGCCAATGGCGCGCATTCGTCGATCAATACTTTCATTTAAGCTGTGAGACCAGGCTGGAACGCGCCTCTTCGATGGCCGCAATGGCAAGCTCACGGCTAACGCTCGGGTATTGTTCCAGAAACTGGTCCAGGGTATCGCCGCCCTCCAAGTAGTCGATTAAGATCTTGAAGGGAACCCGGGTGCCGCGGAAAACAGGCTCGCCACCAAGTACGTTCTCATCCTTGATGATGACGTTGTTCATCTTCGTCCTCTCGCGAACTTAGAGTGTAACAGGCAAACGCCAAGGGCGAGAACCGATGACTCCCTGTTGCGGCTCAAAAGCGCCGATCTGCTCCGATGCGCTCTGCCCTCGACGTTAATCGCGGGCTACCAGCTGCCAAGACAACACCTCGGACCCCATGAAACTACTGGCAGGAGCCTCCGAGTGGGATGGTCCCGTAGGAAAAATTGCAAACCACAAGAGATCTTCGTTGAGATTTTCCTTGTTGGAGGGCCTCTGACTATATGGAGGGAGTTCACGTTGATCTGCCCCGTGGGCCTGGTGAGGTCGTTTCTGACGCCAATTCGGGAGGCGCGACCCACTTCGTTGCCACGGAAATCGTGCCGGTCACCTCTAGCCCAACAAGTGGAAGCAGGCAGCAGGAGGCGTGTTGTGCCGAGGTGAGCAGCGAGAATCCAGGCGGAGCCAGTGCAGAAGGTAAGAATTGCTAGCTGTACTTTTTGTTTCTCCAATTTGCTTCACCCCATGAAGCAGGTAGGTGTCAGAAAAGGGAAGCGAAGAGCGACATCACGAATGGAAAAGTCACAGAAAAAAGACTAGACCGCGTGGGAGGACCCCGCTTTTCGGCGGTGCATCCGAACGCAGTTGCATGCACTGCGAACTGAACGGTTTCCGCGGGACGGTTGCTTCCGCTCAAGCGGTGTTAATCGGCCGAGAGATCAGCTATACTGACGCTAGTCCGCCATGAAGGCTGCGTTAGGCCTTGGATTAGTTCTCGCCTCCGCCTGTGCCGCATCTTCGGCGCAACTGCCGGAGGAGTGTAAGTCGTCGGCGCACCGCGAGCAAGCCCTCCGCGACCACCCTACCGCCAAAACATATGGAGAAACCGGCGCCTGGTTCTTCAAGCAAGGAAACCTGGTGTGCGCGCTGGCCGCGTTTGAACAGGCGGTCCGATTGGAGCCATATTCTGCGCAGGCCCATTACGACCTGGGCGTGGCCAAGGTCCGTGCACACCGGCTAAGCGCTGCGGTTGTCGAATTCCGTGCAGCGCTGCAGTACAAGCCCGGAATGACGATGGCGCACAACTCCCTTGGGTCCGTGTTAATGGATCTGGGGAAGGCGGCCGAGGCGGAAAGCGAGTTTCGCGAAGCCCTCAGACTGGACCCCCAACTCGTCTCGGCGCTGGTCGATCTCGGCATGCTTTGCGCCGATAAGGGTGAAATCGAAGAGGCCGAAAAGCTGTTTCGGCAGGCCGTTGCGGACGATCCGAACTCCGAACAGGGACACCTCAATCTCGGGTTGATTCTGGCGAAACAGCAAAAGTTCACCGAAGGCGAAGTCGAAGTCGACCAAGCCATGAAGCTGGCACCAGAGGATGCCGCAGCTCTCGCGGCGGCGGGCGGAGTGAAAGCTCGGCTGGGGAGGAACGCCGAAGGGGTGGCGCTGCTGCGCAGGGCCGTTACCCTTGCGCCGCAATCCGCCGTCATCCATCTCGACCTGGGGATGGTTCTAGCCGAGAACTACGATCTGGCGGGAGCCTTGACTGAAAACAACCAAGCGATTCGGTTGGCGCCTGGTTCCGCTCTGGCCCACCTCAACCGTGGCCGTGTGCTCTTGGATCTCGGCCGCAACACCGAGGCGAAACCCGACCTCGAACTCGCCAGCAGGCTGGCTCCACAGATGCCGGAGCCTTACTATTTTCTGGCGGTCATTGAGAAGCAAGCCAGCCACTACGATCGCACTGCCATATTGCTGCAGCAGGTGGTCAAGCTGCGGCCGCGTAACGCCACCGCGTGGAATTTTCTGGGGCAAAGTCTGGAATACGAGTCGCACACGCAAGCAGCCATTGCGGCCTGGAGACACGCGGTAGAGATCGAGCCCGACAATAGCCAAGCGCTTTGGAACCTGGCGCGAGCCGTCAAGCGAGCCGATCCGGACGAGGCCGCGCGACTCATGGCCCACTACAGCGAAGTGCAAGAGAAACACAGCATCGCCGATGAGGCTGGCACTCTGGGCAATGATGCGCTGGCGGCCGGCGCGGCGCATGATTGGCCCGAAGCGATCCGCAAGTTCCAAAAAGCAATCGAAATGTGCGGCGACTGCGCCATCAAAGCGGATTTGCACAAGAAACTCGGACTGACCGATTGCCAGATGGGCGATATCGAGAACGGAGAAAAGGAACTGCGGTTGGCCCTAGCATTGAAGGCCGCGGATCCAGACATCGAACGGGCGCTCGAGAGGATCGCGGTGGTCCGCACGAAGGGAGTCTCGTCGCATGCCGATTCCGAGAGGCCGCATTGATGCGCAGGTCTTCGAGACGTCCCAGGTTGTTCACCGGGCGACAGTCATTGCTTTCGTTGTGTTCTTTGCGCTGTCATTGGCGCACCAGGGCGTGGCGCAGATGACCTCTTCGGGCGCGAAGGATCAGCCCGGGCGCGCCCTCCCACCTGGAATGAAAGCGCCGGCGGTCAATTTCCGGGATATCGCGGCGCAAGCTGGGCTGAACGCTGTGGTGGTCTCCGGCGAGTTGGACCAGACCTCCGTGGTGGAAAATACGGGCACGGGCGTGGCCATCTTCGACTACGATAACGATGGCTTGCCGGATATTTTTTTTGTACAGGGCGACCGGTTGAAGCCAGGCTCGACGACCCTTACACCGCATCTTTATCACAATCTCGGCGGGCTTCGATTCGAGGATGTCACGGAGAAGGCCGGCATCGGGCACACGGGATGGGGGCAGGGTGTGTGCGCCGGCGACGCGGATAATGATGGAAACGTGGACCTGTTCCTCACCCAGTGGGGTCACAACGTATTCCTGCACAACACGGGAAAAGGTACCTTCGTCGATGAGACGCGCGAGCGTGGTTTGGAGGGTCCCGGGCCGCGTTGGGGCACGGGCTGTGCTTTTATCGACTATGACCGGGATGGGTGGCTCGACCTCGTGGTGGCCAACTATATCGATTTCGACGCACAGCAGTCGCCACGGCCGCGCGAGACCAGCGGCTGCAAATGGAGAGGCATTCCCGTGCCCTGTGGGCCGCGGGGCCTGAAGGGTGAAACCATTACCTTGTATCACAACGACGGGCACGGCCACTTCACGGACGTCAGCAAACAGGCCGGTATCGAAACGCCGCCCAAATACCACGGCTTTACCGTCTTGACCGGTGACTTCGATAACGACGGATGGCCCGATTTTTTTGTGGCCTGCGATTCCAGTCCCAGTCTGTACTTCCACAACAAAGGAAACGGCACGTTCGAGGAGATGGGCCTCAGTACGGGACTGGCGGTCAATGAGGATGGCAGGGAGCAGGCCGGGATGGGAGCGACCGCAGGCGATTATGACGGCGATGGCTACCTCGACATCTTCAAGACTAATTTCTCGAGTGACACCAACACCCTTTACCGCAACTTGGGCGATGGAACGTTCAGCGATGTCACCACCCGCGCCGGTCTAGCCGTGCAAACCCGCTACGTAAAATGGGGCACGGCCTTCGTTGACATCGACAACAACGGTTGGAAGGATATTTTTGTAGCGGCCGGACACGTTTATCCCTTCGTTGAAAAGTATGGCCTCGGCGAACAGTTCCGCCAGCCGCGCCAGTTTTTTTGGAATCGCGGAGACGGGCAGTTCTTCGATATGTCTTCCACTGCAGGCCCCGGCATTACCGCCAGGCACTCCTCGCGCGGAATTGCCGTGGGAGACCTCGACAACGATGGATCCGAAGAGATTGTGGTCGTCAACATTTTTGAGCCACCTTCGCTGCTCAAAAACTTCGGCCCCCGAGGTAATGCTCTGCTGGTACGGGCGCTGACCGCATCCGGCCGCGACGCTATCGGCGCGCGAATCATCGTGACGTCCGGGCACCGCAAGCAGATTGATGAGGTGCGCAGCGGCGGGTATTTCATGTCCCAGGGTGACTTTCGCGTTCACTTTGGCCTGGGTCCATTCACCACGGTGGAGGTCACCATACGCTGGCCGCAGGGCGCCACGGAAACTTTCAAGGATGTGGCGGCCAACCAATGGATCGTTATACGGGAGGGTAAGGGAATCGTCAAACGGCATCCACTCGAGGCTAGCGGGAAAAGCCAAGTCGTGCGTTGACGTGAAACTGCCGCCAATCCGGCATGTTTTGAGCTATATCGCGGTCTTCCCAAGCTTCGGACGTCGTTTCGATTCCCATCGCCCCGCCTTTGTGCGGCTGAGTCGCTGAAAATACCCCTAGAAAAGGTCGATTCTGGACGCCAGACGGACGCAGCCGCCATCAATTGGGCGCTGCTTGGCGTTTTAGGACCAAGATTTCTTAGAGGCGACACGATGTAGACAACGAACTACTTTGGGAAAGGGAAATGCGCATGCGGAAGACAAAACCGGGGCAGTTGTAACGAGTTGAGCGAGTTAGCGATCGTCGTTTCCAGGAGATCCTGGCGGAAATTTCTTTGTGGAAAGCTAGCGATAGGCACACCGCTAATGCAATTGCTCACTTCCTCGGCTGCCTCCGATAAAACACCCGTCTTCTCGCCAGTGAGCTTCTCCGAGTACGCGCCTATCCGGGCACTGAAACCGCCCTTTCCTATCTATGAATCATGCTAAATTTCGCTCTTCTTCGATCATCGGGGGCGATCAATGAAGTTCTTCTTAAATGGAAATATAGGCAAAGTTACGGTCTCAGAGGTGCTCGAACGGTCTAGCGTCTACAGGGAATATCTACGGTCTGTTAAGTAACGCCTGCCAGCCTCTGCGTTCGAGTTTGCGACCGCGGCGTGGCACTACGACTTCAGCGACCATCGATGTCCTCATGATTCCTGGGTCGAATCTCTCACAATTGACGGGCCCGCGAGAGGAGGGTGTCTGGAGGACCGTTCGCTCCGCATATCTGCTCGTCTTTTGGGGGCATTCCACGACGGCCACATCTTGCTCGATTATGCCGACGTGCAGATGTATTCGCTGGAGAAGACGAGCGCCGAAAACGTGAGGAAGACCACGAAGACTCGGCCTGCTCACGGTGACTGGCTGTATGATGAGATCCGCTTGTCAGGAAACGGGTTTGTTCTTCATGAGGTCCTGTTCAGCAATGACAGCCTGTGGCTAATTGAGGCGAAAGACATTTCATGCCAGTGGCGGCCAAGAGCCTGATTTCTTGATGGTTCCCGTACAGCAACGGAAGGTTGCCCTGCAGCTCCAACGTGGGATGGCTTGTCCGTCCTACTCCCGGCGCCGAAGGCGCCGCTCCGCTCCGACTACCGGCGCGAGGCGGTAACCGACGTCAACCGCCGCCGTGAAATGCTTGCTGCCCGTCTCTAAGAGTCTGAACTTCGTTTCAAATTCCGCCCCTGTCGCAAATGGGGCTGGGTAATGCGCTCGCTCGAGACCGAATCTCTATGGACACCGAGGAGTTGACGGAGCAGCATGATCAAGCTGACGCGTTGATCACAGCTAACGCTCGCGCCCGTCTGGCATCGTCGCGAATTGTAGGCGCAACTTCATTGGCCTTCTCCTTGCGACCAAGCGAGAGAAGTGACTTGGAGATCAAGAGAAGCAGCTTTGAAGGATCATGACTTTCATCGGCGAATTTTGTTGCTTCGTCCGAAGCATCGACCGCCTCTTCAACAGCCCCCAAGTGCAATAAAAGCCGTGCGAGATCATCCCAGGTGTCGGCTCGATCAGAACTCGCGGCCTCCTCCGCACTAGCACGGGCATCAGCGAGAACCCGGACAGCAGTGCCGATATCCCGCGCGTCCCACAACCGCTTCGCGATTTGACACAGGGTGTAGGCTCTTTCGGAGGCCGGAGCGATCCTCCCAGGTTCTCGTATTCTGGTTTAGTTTAAAATACTGGGCAGCGAGCCGCTGCAAAACCACTACTCGGTCCTCGGGATCTTTCTGCACGATCTTGTCCTCCAAAGATGGTATGGTCCGAAATCTCCTATTGTTGCGATGCCGACGCTGTCATCTCGGCGGAAGGCAGCACTCAGTGACGACCGAAATTGGGCGGACCGAGGTAGCCGGAGCGATGAACGTGTACGTCTGGTGTTGGTAGTCAACATAAGCGGCGATCTTCTGGATGAACTACACAAATTGTGCATCACGAAGTTTGGGCAAGGGCATGGCGATTCCCTGCAACCTGTATCTGGCGAATTGATACCTTGGCCGATTTTGCGGGTAAGCGCGCCCCGAAAGCGAGAATTCTGGCAAACCACCCCCGATTCGTCAAAGTGATGGGATGCCGGTTTGCGCAGGAGCCCTCAGGACGCACCTAGAACAAGCGAAGTCGCGGTTTGTTCTCTCATCTTTTTGCGGATAGCCTCAGCGCGAGTTTCTAGTGGTTCGGCCTCCTCCTCCCGACCGGTATTGCGCAACAGAATCGCGTAGTTCCCCAGGACTGTAGCCACATCCGGATGGTCTTGACCGAGCGCCTCTTCAGAGATGACGAGGGCCCGCCGATAGAGCGGTTCGGCAAGATCAAATTGTCGTTGCTCCCGATGGAGCCCGGCCAAGTTGTTAAGATCCGTAGCCAAACCTGGGTGCGCCGCCCCGAGGGCCTTTTCATCGATGGCAAGGGCTCGCCGATAGAGTGGTTCCGCATCGGCATACCGCCTTTGCCGCTTGTAGAGCATCGCGAGATTGTTGAGCCCTGTGGCGACAAGCTGGTGCTCCGGACCAAATGCACTTTCCCAGACTGCAAGGGCTTGCCGATAGAGCGGCTCGGCATCCACATAACGGCCTTGATCGTCATACAGGGTAGCCAAGTTGTTGGCGCTAATCGCGAAACTCGGGTGCTGTGAGCCAAGCACCCTCTCATAAATTAACAAAGCGTGCTGACAGAGGGACTCCGCTTCTCTGAATTGCCCGCGCCGCGTCATGTAGAACGATGTCTGATTCAGTAACCGCGCGGCGGGTTCAAATTCAAAAGAAAATCTCTCGATCATAGCGGCGCACGTCTTGGCGTGCGGGAGCAGTCTCTTGCATTCGATCCAATTGGCAAACTCGACCTCGGGAAATGACAATTCGACGGCCCGAACTGCACGTTCGGCCCATTCGCGATGCCGGTCCATGTCCATTTCGTCCTTCAGGACTTCCTGGACGAGGCGGTGAATATCGAGCGAGCGGTCCGACGCGTCTCTGCGAATAAGCGAGAACTGCGAAGCGTGTTTCAGCGTGGCGGCGAAATCCAAGGGATTTCCTGTGCGGAGTGCGAATTCCTGCCCAAGTGCTAGACCTCCGTTCGTAAAAATCTCCTCGGGAATCGCGTCGGGAGCGAGGAAAGCACAAAGACGAACCAGGTCGGCAGCCACAGGATCACGCTTGGCAAGCTCATTGAAGGCCAGCGAAAAAGTCACGGTGACCGATGGATGGTCACCGCTAAGTTCTCCGCGCTCCTTGCGTAAATGTTTTCCTTCTCTTTCATAGAGCCTGCGGTATTCGGCGAGAGTGGAGGGCGTCTCTTCGATATAGGCGCCTGCCTGATCCAGAGCGAGCGGAAGGCCACCAAGCTCGCCAGCGATTTCACGAGCGAGCTTAGTGTCCACCTCTTTGGCCGCCTCAAGCGGGAGTTCCTTGCCGAGCAGCGTGGCGCGGCGGAGGAGCAAGAGCGCACCCTCATCCTCACTCATCTCATCGATCAAGACTTTGTCGGCAAATCCCCCAAAGGCTTGCGCAAGGGTAGTGAGAAGAATGTGGCCGGAGTGAGTCGAGGGAACAAACTCGCGGAGCCGAGACAAATCTTCGGTGTTATCCAAGACGAGCAACCAGCCTCCATTTCTCTCCAGCCACCGATTGACGGCTCCCACGATGACAGCCTGGTCTCTTTCGTCCTTCTGCGGGAGGTCGAGCAGCCGCGCGATCGACGCGAAATCTAATGCCAATGTTTCGCGTGTTTCGGCCCTCACCCACAAGATTGTGTGATAATAATCGCGATAGCGGCGAGCATATTCGGCCGCAACCTGGGTCTTTCCGACGCCATGCATACCACTGAGCGCAACGCGCTTGGATGAATCCAGTTTCTTGCGAACGATGTCCAAGATTTTCTCGCGTCCCGTGAAGAAGGGATTCGGCGCCAGTGGCATCTTCCAGCCAATGAAGTCTTGTTTGCGTTGCCGCTCGAGGAGAGCGACAGGCTCGGCGGCGCCGCGTCCTGGCAGGGTCTCTACTGGGCCCAGACCCGGCTTCGTTATAAAAGGCTGCTTGGTAAGCCTCCTATAAAGCTTTTCGTAGTCATCCGAGCTGGAGATGTCGTAAAACGAGGCAGCACGCAACAAGACCGGAATGTGGCCGAAGTTGTCATTAGATAAGATGACGGGGATGAATTTATCGTTTTTGGATTCCGCATCGTAGATAGATTGCGTGACGACGAATCCTTCGAAGGCTACTCCCTTTCCCTGTCCGGGTTTCTCCTTTCCCTTGAACCTGCGTTCGTATGTCTCTGTACAGACGGTAAGGACAAACTCGGATTCCTCGATTTGATTGAGGCACCAACTCGGCCATCCCTCGGGAGGCGATTCTTCATATTGGTCGAGTTGACAATCGATGCCGGCCTTGCGCAGGCGGTCGGACAGCTCTAGGACACGGTCCATGTGCGCAGGAGAGTCGTGACTGTAACTGATAAACACGCGTGAAGAGGCCGGAGGCATTTGATGCGCATTATAAACATCTCGCACACTGCAAGAAAGAGTGACGATTGCCAATGGCATGGCGAAAGATGCCAGACTTCACTCATTGGAGCAAGCCGGAGCTGGCGATGACGTGGAATGAAATGCTCAGGCGCGAGCCGGAAGGGAACTGGTCGGTATCAGCCCTTTTCGCAGATTGATGCCAAGTCGCAAGATTCCAGCTTCAATGACGATTTCGGACGGTTCCGTACTTGTATCACGTGCGCATAGACAATAATCACGGTCCGTATCAGCGGCTGCTGTTCCGCCAGAAGATCAAGTTGAATTGGTTAGCGGCATTTTTCAGGAATGTAAGATTGACACGAGAGGGTGGCAGACATACAGTTTTCCGCAGAAATGCATTTGAAATAGGAAACTTGGCTTACTCGTCGGTCCGGTGTATATCGTTGATCAGACAAATCACCAGGATTGAAACCCCGGTTTAGACAAGGCGAAACCATGTCTCATACAGCTCATTACCCCGTCTCGGCCACTTCCCAAAGCGCAGTCTTGGACCGGGTTGCGGCGATCCCTTGGTATGTCTGGTGTTCGGCGATCGCCGTGACCTCCACCACAGTTGGGCTCTATTGGGATATTTCCTGGCATACGTCGATTGGGCGGGACACTTTTTGGACTCCTGCGCACCTGTGCATCCACTTTGGGGCGATCCTCGCTGGACTCTCGAGCACCTACTTGATCCTCGCCACCACATTGGGCAAGAATCGCGGCGGACAAGAGTCCGCTGTCAAGATCTGGGGTTTTTACGGACCGTTAGGAACCTTCGTTTCGCTCTGGGGTGGGCTCACGATGCTCACCTCCGCTCCGTTCGACAATTGGTGGCACAACGCTTTCGGATTGGACGTACAGATCATCAGTCCGCCCCACGTGGTGCTCATTTTGGGGATTTTCATATTGGGGCTGGGGGGCTTGTTTCTGACCATCGCGGAGATGAATCGCGCCAACGAGCAAACCCGCCTAAACTTGAATCGCATCTTTCTCCACGTGGGCTGCATGCTGACGATTCTGCTGTTGATGCTGATTTCCGAGTACACGGGCTACACGTTGTCACACAGCGCTGTCTATTATCGCGCTCTGGGGCTGGCCATGCCCCTGGTGCTCGTGGGGATCGCACGCGCCTCAGGTTACAAATGGGCAGCGACGAAGGTAGCCGGAATTTATTTTGCGCTCTGGCTCTTGGCACTCTGGCTGGTGCCCCTTGTGCCTGCGGAGCCGAAGCTTGGTCCTGTCTATACTCGAGTCACGCATCTCGTGCCGTTGGAATTCCCGCTTCTGCTCTTCGTCGGCGCCGCTGCTTTGGATTTTCTCCTGCACCGAATGGCGGGACGAAACAAGTGGCTGCAGGCCGCGGCGGGTGGCACGGGATTCCTGCTCGCTATGATCGCGGTGCAGTGGCCCATGGGAAAGTTTCTGATTTCTCCGCTCGCCGAGAACCGCATTTTTGGCACGGACTATTACCCGTACATGGTCGGTCCGAGCCAATATCACCTCAGCCACCAATTTGATTTCTACGAGAAAACACGCACGGAGTTCTGGGTTGGAATGGCAATCGCCTTTGCTTGCGCCTTCCTGATGACACGCATCGGTCTTGCCTGGGGCGACTGGATGCGGCGAGTCAAGCGCTAACGCCATGAAGCGTGCCTTTCTCGTTTTCTTTGTCGGTTTTCTCCTGTTTGTGTCCCGGTCCGGCGCACACGTGGGCAGCCCCGATGTTTTCTACGAAGGCATGGCGGGACCCTACCGACTCTTCGTCACTGTGCGAACACCGCCCATGGTTCCGGGTATCGCTGAGATCGAAGTGCGGGCGCTCGACGGAAATGTTACTGACATTCGCATCGTTCCGCTGCGCGCAGTGGGGGAAGGTTCGGAGTATGCGCCACCGTCGGATCGCATGGAGCGGTCGCAAGCGGACACTCAGTATTTCACCGGCAAACTCTGGCTGATGGCATCAGGCGCCTGGCAAGTGCGCATGGAAGTGTTCGGGGCGCAAGGCAAGGGGGAAACGGCTATCCCTGTTCCTGCCGCCGCGCGGCGAACCCTGAGAATGCAGAAGACCACGGGAACTTTGCTCGTGGTGCTGATGTTCTTGCTGGTAGCCAGCATGATCGCCATCCTGGGCGCGGCGGCGCGCGAGAGCCAATTGGATCCGGGCACCGCGCCCTCCGCCCTCCTGAGACGGAGAGGAAGAATCGCCATGGCCCTGACGGCGGCTGCGCTTGTCGCCATTCTGTTTTTGGGAAACATGTGGTGGGATGCGGCAGCGAGCGGTCGCGCCGACCTTATGATGTACAAGGCCCCTCCGCTCGAGGCCTCCCTCGAAAACCAAGACACCCTCGTACTCAAGATGGGCTTCTCCTCCTGGCACGACCGTCGCAAGGAGATGCTGCTCGACAAGATCATTCCCGACCACGGTCACTTGATGCATCTCTTTCTGATCGGTCTACCCAATCTGGATCGTTTCTACCACTTCCATCCGGACCAAATTACCCGGGACACCTTCACGGAACGATTGCCCGCAGTAAGCGCGGGGAATTACGCGCTCTTCGCCGACATTGTGCGCGAATCCGGTTTTCCGGACACCATGACGACGCGACTGACGTTTCCCGACGTGCCCGGCAATCCGCCCACCGGGGATGATTCGGAAACAATGGTAGGCACTCCCCCTGGTGAAAGAGACCCCGGGATGGCTTTGACTTTGCCGGATCAGAGCCGTTGGGAGTGGGATCTTGGCGGCCAATCGCTGCGCACGCGGCAACCGGTACTTCTGCGCTTCCGCATCTTCGGAAAAGACGGCAAACGAGCCTCGGACCTCGAACCGTACATGGGCATGGCCGGACATTTGGTCATCGTCAAGCGCGATCTCACCGTCTTTGCGCATGTGCATCCTTCAGGATCCATGCCGATGGCGGCGCTGATGCTTCTGGAGAAGCAAAAAATCAACAGCACCTTAAAGATGATGGCGATGCCTGGCATGCCTGAGACTGCCATGCCCGCCGAAGTTACTTTTCCCTACGGGTTTCCCGATCCGGGAGACTACCGGCTGTTTGTGCAGATCAAACGAAGCGGCCAAGTGCAAACAGCCACCTTCGACGCCCACGTCGAACCCTAGCAGCGCTCCTATCGGGGATGAATGCTGGGTCCCGTGATTGCAGAGATCGACGTAAGTGCTATTCGTGATTTTCGCCGGGAGGAATCCTGGCGGATGTGCTATCGAAACGACTGGTACCGCTCTCTCCGATCGTTGGAGCCATGAACGAGTCTTGGACGGTTATGTGGAGCTCTTTCGTAAGCGTAAGAGCAAGATACTCTTTCATCTAGCGCAGTTTCTCTCTCCCATCCGTCAAAAACAGCTCCGTATCTCTCCGTTCAGTAGCGCGTCTGAAAGAGGATTGATCTTCTCTGCTGCGCCATGCTGTCTGAAGCGTGCCAGCTTGGATTTTTTTTCGACAACGCTCGAGCCGACCGCTCGGGGGCTATTTCCTAGAACGTCGTGGAATGGTTGTGCGTCTAGCGTCTTGATCTGCAATACATCACTGAAACTCCGCAGCTGCGGACTTGACAACCCATAACCGTACAGTTGTTCGCTTCGGGGAAACCAATTCGGAGACATGGGCTCTGACAACTTGAAGATGGGCAAGAGCAACGATGGGTGAGTTGGCTAGAAGCCCAGGACGGTCGGTGATTCTAGGAGATTCTGCCGTGCCTTCGGATGCCACTAGCGGCGGCGCTTGCCTGCCGCTCGCGAGATTGCTTTTTTCAATGTCTTTCGCGGTTTCCTTGGCGTAAGCGGGCCAGCGGTCAGTGCGATTTCACGTTCGATCATCTTCATCGCCTCGGCCGGAAGCCGGATGAACTCCACACCGACCCCCACGCCTGCCTGGCAATTGCGCACTTCGCATCGGGTTCGGACGTCCGCACCAGTCAGCACCAGAGTAAATCGCAGATTTAAGACGGCTCCCTCGGGAAAAGTGCGACACGTGTTGATAAACATTCCTCGCGTGCTGAGATTCGAGGGCTTCACTACAATTTGCGCGTTCTGTCCTTCGTACGAGATGGTGATTTCGCGGAGGCTATAGACCCGGGGGCCGCAGCGTGCAATCGAGGGTTTTCCAGGCGATCGACCGTTGTCCGTCATTTGTTGACCGCCTCGCGCTTGCGCGCCACTCTTTTCACCCGCGGTGGCGGCTGCGAACTGAGCCGGTTGATCCCGCAGAACGGGCAAAAGGCAAAATTCGGCGAGAGTTCTCGCGCGCAAGATTTACAGGCTTGCGCTGATGCCTGGCCGAAGGCTACGACGCGCTGCACCTCCTCGATTGTGGTTAGCCCGTCGCGTACCAGGTCCAATGCGTAGTCCTGCATGAACTTGATTCCGTTCTGGCGCGCCAGGATTCTCATTTCGTCGTTGTGATTTCCGGATCGCACCGATTGCCGCAGCGCATCGTTGAATGGCAGCATCTCATAAATGCCGATGCGCCCGCGGTACCCGGTGAAGTCGCAAGCCTCGCATCCCTTGGCCACCTTTTGCACTTCCGGTGGCTCCGTCAGCCCGGCCGCCCCGAGCGCCTGAATGTATTCCTTTGTCGGTGCCGACGACAGATGACATGTGCATAGTCGCCGAATCAGCCTCTGCGCGATGATGGCGCTCAGCGCGCTTCCAATTTGATACCCGGGTACACCGAGGTCAATCAGCCGGGTGACGGCCGAAATGGAGTCGTTCGTATGCAACGTGGAAAGCACGAAGTGACCTGTCTGCGCCGCTTTGACCGCTATCTCCGCAGTCTCCATATCCCGAATTTCCCCCAGCATGACCACATCCGGGTCTTGACGCAGAACCGAACGCAGGCAGCTCGCGAAGGTCAGCCCGGCCTTTGCGTTTACCTGCACCTGGTTGAGCCCCGGTAAGACGTATTCCACCGGGTCCTCTACCGTGATGATGTTGACCGCGGGCCGCCGGATCAGATGCAGACACGAATATAGAGTCGTGCTCTTGCCGGAGCCTGTTGGCCCAGTCACCAGCAGCATTCCTTGCGGAAGCCGCACTGTCTCGCTCAGCGCATCGGCGATTTCCCTGGGGAGGCCCAGGGCCGCGAAAGTCTTCAGCGGCGATTCGCCCTCCAGCAGTCTCATCACAACTTTTTCGCCGTATTGCGTCGGAAGCGTGGAGACACGCAGGTCAACTCTTCGGCCGGCGATTTTCACCAGAAATCTTCCGTCCTGAGGATTGCGTCTTTCTGCGATGTCCATGTCGGAAAGTATTTTGACGCGCGAAGCAACTGTGTTTTGGAGGATGCGCGGAATCCGCTGGTAATCGCGCAAAATACCGTCAACGCGAAACCGCACGGCGGTATCGTTCTGCTGCGGCTCGATGTGAATGTCGCTGGCCCCTTTGGCTACCGCCGCCTTGATCATCATTGCTACGAGATGCACTGCCGGTGTGGTTTTCGATTTGTGCTGCAGCTCGACTTGCATCTCCCGTATTGCCTCCACGTTCCGCTCCTGGGAGCTCGAGGAGATGAATTCCATTCCGGTAGTATCGTCAGCAACCTGAATCGCTTCCGGAGGTGCCGCTGATGTGCCGTACCATCGCTCGAGGGCCGCGAGCACCTCGTCTTGAAAACCGAATTTCGGCACGATCTTCAACCCCGTTTTGAAGCGAAGCTCGTCCAGGAGCTGCAGGTTTTGCGGTTCGGCCATGACCATAGTAACTGTTTTTAGATTCGCCTCAATGGGAATGGCGCGGCACCTTTTCGCGAGGGCCGGAGGAATCAGCCTTAGTATTTCGGTAGGTGGGTTCAGCTCTTGGCAATCCACATGTTCGATGCCCGATACTTCCGACAGTGCCGTCGCGAGTTCCTTCTTCGAAACAAGCTTCCGCTGCAGCAGCAGTTCGCCTAGGCGGATAATCTTCCCTTGTTCTTGGAGGGCTTGCTTCAGGTCGGCGGCGGAAATATGGCCCCGTTCGTAAAGTATTTCCCCCAGTCGTTTTTTATTCATCACGTTTCTGTCTTAAAGGCAGCGCTGGTCCGTGGCATTCCAGGAATCCATTTCGCCGAACAGTTTCTTCACAACACGCCCGTTTCACCCGAAAAAGGAACGACCATGTCCGGTTAGTAGGCCTTGCATGCCACGCTTGACAATCCTCGATCACTGAGGCCGTGGCGTATGGCAAATTGCCCGGGAGCGAGCTGACCCACGAGACCAACCCGCTTTCTTTTCCGAATCGCAGCGTGGTCCTGAGGGGGCGCATGCCGCAGTGGAAGTGCCCGGTTATGTTGCAGTAATACCACGCCCCATTTTCGGAGGCTGTTCCATTTCATACAACCGGTGTGATTGTACTTTCGAGCGACGAACCTCCGGCAAGACGGTCGGCCCCGTATTTACCGATAAGCACCATTCGTTTTTTTTGTTGCCGGGAGTGGTTTGTTTTACGTGGCAGAATCTTTCCCACGTCGACTCGGCGCGCCCTAGCAAAGAGTAGTGCCTGGTTGCCACAGAGTTCATTGTTGTTTCTGGGCCAGTCCAAAATCCACTGGGCTGGGCTCAACCTAAGGAATCCAGCCGTGAAAACACTCCGATCTGTAACGGGCCGCGCATCGGCCCAGTCTGCGCGTACAATTCTCTTGACGATTGGTTGTCTGGCCTTCGCCGGGCCGTTGCTATCGCAGCAACCGGCCGCCGCAGCGAAATCGGCTGGAGACCCCAACAAACTCTATCTGCAGGGAGAGCTCCCGCTAAGCGTGTCGTACGCGGGCGCACCGGCGGCGGTCGCAGCACTTGCGTCCGGCCAGTTGAAGCCGCTGGCGCTGGCGAGCGGAGATCTCGACGGGGATGGCGTCGACGATTTGATCGCGGGGTATGCCAGCGCGAACGGCGGAGTTCTCGTCATTCATCGAGGCAACCTCGATGCGTTTGCTCCACAGAGCCAGGCCTCCTGGCAAGCCATTGCTGAAGGGCGCTTCCCGAGTCCATTTCTGCCGCAGGCGAAAGTGATTGAGCTCCCCGAAGCGCCGGATTTTCTGATAGTGGGCAATTTTACGGGTGAGGGGCACTTGGATGTGGCCGTTGCGGCGCGAGGGAGCCACACACTTTTTGTCCTGGCCAGTGACGGAAAGGGCGGGCTGCTTGCGCCGCAGTCCATCGCGCTCCCGGGAGCGCTCGGCGCACTTGGCAGCACATATTTTGGCGGTGATACCGCCTATTCCCACATCGTGGTCGGAAGCAACGGACAAACTGGCTCGCAATTGACTGTATTTGAAGCAACAGCCGGTGGGATTAACGTGCTTGCGACTGCTTTGTTGCGGGCGCCTCCTACGTCTCTAGCATTTGGGAAGCTCGCTGGCGATTCCTTTCCGGATGTCGCAGTTGTCGCGGGAGGTGAGCTGCAGATCGTGCATGGACGGGATGTTCACGCTGCGCCAGTCGGCGGGGGCTCAGCAATCTTGCAGGCGGAGTCTATCTCCATTCCATTTGTCGCGGCTTCTGTCGCGGTGGGATCTTTCATACAAGACCGGGCTTCTCGGCTGCAGATGGCCGTGTCGGGGACCGACGGAAGCGTGCATATCGTCACCAGAGCAGGGCTCGATACTCGTCCGTGGAGCCTAGCCGAGTTGCACGCTCGGCGCCGCGCTCTGCGAGATCATCAACCGGATCCGCTCGCGGTCCCCGTTGACCCACGGGAAGGATGGCAAGTTGCAGAATCTTTCCCGGCCGTCGTCTCTGCCACCAACCCCAATCAGCCTCCCGTTCTGTTCCGCACGCGGATTTCAAGCCGTGGCGCTGATGACGTTATGGTTTTGGATGCGACCCTGGCGCAGATGCACGTTTTGGGACATGAAAGAATGTCCAGTCCGGGGAAGTCGGCATCGGATCTGCCTGCGTCATTTCATTCCACGCTGGCGATGAGCGCTTCTGGTGCAACGGTTGCCGGAATTCCGATGCGCGTGAACATTGATGGCCGTCCCGGAGTGGTCGTGCTGAAACAAGGTCAGATGGCGCCGCAAGTTATGATGCCCCTGCCGGACCCGACGTTCACGGTCAATACGACAGCGGATCTTGTATCCGGTAACCCCAATGCTTGCTTGAACGCTGTCGCGGGGCAATGCAGTGTGCGCCAGGCCATACTCGAAGCGAATGCCACCGCCGGCACAGACACGATCATGGTACCGGCCGGGACTTATACCCTGTCGCTAGCTAAAGTTTTGGGGGATTATTCGGGGAACCATGGGGCCCTGTATGTAAATGACTCCGTGAACATCGTTGGAGCCGGTCAGAACACCACCATTATTCAGGCCGGGCCGCTAGGCGACAGTTCAGGAACTCCAAATGGCGTTGACATGGTGATGGCCGTCAACGAAGACATCAATCCCTTTACGGACGCTACCGCTAGTATCTCGAACCTCACTCTCCAGAACGGACACAATCTAGGCACCAATGGCAACGACGGAGACGGTGGCTGCATGGAGTTCGACACCGGCTCCAGCGGCACAGCCAATCTGACTCTCACTAGCGTTACGCTGAACAACTGCGACACCACGCAGGGGAGTGGCGCTGGAATCGCTATCTTCAATTTCACGAATCCCGGGACTGGATTTGCAACCATCAGCAACAGCATCATCCAGAATAATTCTGCGGTAAATAGTATGGCGATCGCAGTCGGTGGCGGTGTCTGGGTATCAGCAGGGTCTCGGATGGTGATGACCAACAGCCAAGTTACCAACAATAAGATCATGCAGGTAAATGGAGCTGGCGGTGGCATCAGGATTGAAGCTCCGTCCGCATCATCCAGGACGGCTATTCATGCAAGCACGATCTCGGGTAATCATTCGGCCAGCGACGGAGGAGGTATTTGGAACGCTCAAGGTGCGCTCATCGACCAAGGCACAGTGATAAGCAACAACGTTGCGGCGGGACTAGGCGGAGGAATCTTTACAAACGCTTTGTCTGAAACCCTCAGTCTTTCCAAGGTGACGATTACAGGAAACTCTGCCACCGGAACCGGAGGGGGCATTAACATTTCAAGCGGCAACCAACAGATTGTTAATGTGAACTTCAGCCGGCTTGCGAATAACACCGCGTCGAGTGGCAGCAATCTGTTCGTGCAGGCGACCCAGACCAATTTTGTGGGCGCAGTTATAGCAGTGGTGACGGTCACTAACAACTGGTGGGGCACGAACTCGGCAGCGGGGACCATCGGCATAGGGCCAACCGGTGGCGGCTTCACACAAGCAACGGTGACCTTCGACCCCTTCATCGTACTCACTAACACGGCGAGCCCGAACAAGATTCGGGTCAATCAATCTTCGACGCTTACCGCCGACATGAGCAAGGACAACCACGGCAGTGGCGCAGCGCTCGCTGGCAACCTGAATGTGATTGTCGGGCTGCCCATCACCTTTAATAACGCCATTTTGGGTACGATCCCGCAGGCTCAACCAGAGACCCTCGATGTAAACGCGCAAGCCAGTGCGACCTTCAATGCGGGCGGGGTGGGTGGAAACGGTTCTGTCGATGCCACACTAGATCAGCAAACTGTCACGGCCCCGATCATCATTCTCCAGCCACCTTCGATCACCAAGAGTTTTAATCCAACGACGATCGCTGTCAACGCAGCCAGCACTGTGACGTTTAGCATCACCAACGGCAACACGGTCGCGATCAACGCAAGCTTTACAGACACGTTGCCGGCTAATTTGGTTGTGGCGACCACGCCCACCGTGGTCAACGGCTGCGGAGGGACAGTCACGGCTACGGCTGGGTCTGGAACGATCAGCTTCTCGAATCCGGCAGCTCTCGCCGTGGGCACGTGTGCGATTACGGTCCACGTCCAGGGCACGACTGACGGCGTATTCAGCAATAGCGTTACCGTTGATTCCACCGACGCGGGCAACGGCAACACCGCCTCCGCAAATCTCACGGTTATCAATCCGCCCACAATCACCAAGGCATTTGGCGCGGCGAGCATTCCGCTCGGCACGACTACCAGTTTGACCTTCACGGTGAGCAGCACAAACGCCAGTTTGCCCTCTAACGGCGTTGCGTTCGCGGACAGTTTGCCGGCAGGTGTGATCGTAGCGACGCCGAATGGCCTGACCAGTAACTGCGGAGGCGCAGCTACTGCCACTGCCGGTAGCAGCTCCGTTAGCCTCTTGGGCGCCACCTTGGGCGCTGGGGCGTCCTGCACGGTATCGCTGAACGTGCAAGGAACGACCGCAGGAGTGAAGAACAACAGCGTGCAGGTGACTTCCACAAACGCCGGTACGGGCAACACCTCGAATGCGAGTATTACCGTCGTCGGAGCTCCCGTGATCATCAAGGCTTTTGGCGCGGCGAGTATTCCGCTAAACGGCTCGACTTCTCTGACTTTCACCCTTCAAAACAACAACACTACGCAGACTCTCACTGGCGTGGGCTTTGGTGACACTTTGCCAGCTGGGCTGGTGATTGCGACGCCGAACGGCCAGGTCGGGAGTTGCGGCGGTGGAACGATCACCGCGACCGCGGGTACAAACGCGATCAGCTTGGTGGGAGCGACTCTGGCGTCGAGCACTTCGTGCACCTTCTCGGTGAATACCACCGGCGCGGTTGCAGGGACACAGAACAATACAACGGGCAACGTGACGTCGACCGAAGGTGGGACCGGGGGGACGGCATCCGCATCGATTAATGTTGTGGCTCCGCCTTCTATCGCCAAGGCGTTTGGCGCCGCAGCGATTCCTTTGAACGGTACGACCTCTCTGACCTTGACGATCACGAATCCAGGGGCCAACGCCGTTGCGGAGACGGGCGTAGCCTTTACGGATACGTTGCCGGTGGGAATCGTGGTGGCCACACCCAACGGAGCGACGAACACGTGCGGCGGCACGACAACGGCAGTAGCTGGCTCCGGGAGCATAACTCTGACAGCTGGAACGATTGCGACGGGCAGTAATTGCGTGGTCCATGTCAATGTGACGGGTACGGCATCGGGGAACTTCACGAACACCACGGGAAGCGTGACCTCGACGAACGGCGGTTCGGGGAACTCGGCAACGGCGAACCTGACAGTGGCTAGTCCACCGACGATTACCAAGGCGTTTGGCGCAGCTACGATTCCGCTGAACGGAACGACTTCTTTGACCTTCAACGTTACCAATCCGAACGCAGCAGTCACGCTGACCGGAGTTGCTTTCACAGACAATTTGCCGGCAGGGTTGGTTGTGGCAACGCCTAACAATCTGAACAGCACGTGCGGCGGCACGGCCACTGCTGTGTCAGGTGCCGGCTCGGCGAGCCTCTCGAGCGGTACTCTCGCGGCCAGCGCTTCCTGCACCGTCTCGCTGAACGTGCAGGGAACGACGGCAGGAGTGAAGAACAACAGCGTGCAGATAACCTCCACTGAGGGCGGCACGGGAAATACCTCGAATGCCAGCATTACCGTGGTCGGGCCGCCGGTAATTATCAAGGCGTTCGGCGCGGCGAGCATTCCGCTGAACGGCTCGACTTCGTTGACTTTCACGATTCAAAACAATAACACCGTGCAGGCTCTCTCTGGCGTGGGCTTTAGTGACACTTTGCCAGCTGGGCTAGTGATCTCGACGCCGAACGGTCAGGTTGGGACTTGCGGCGCCGGAACGATCACCGCGACAGCGGGTACCAATGTGATTAGCTTGACGGGAGCGACTCTTGCCCAGAGCACTTCGTGCACCTTCTCGGTGAATGTAACCGGCGCTGCTGCAGGAACGCAGAACAATACGACGGGCAACGTGACGTCGACCGAAGGTGGTACAGGCGGGACGGCTTCCGCATCGATTAATGTTGCGGCTCCGCCTGCAATCGCCAAGGCTTTTGGCGTAGCGGCGATTCCTTTGAACGGTACAACCTCTCTGACCTTGACGGTCACGAATCCAGCGGCTAACGCCGTTGCGGAGACGGGCGTAGCCTTTACGGATACGTTGCCCGCCGGAATCGTGGTGGCCACACCCAACGGAACGACTAACACGTGCGGCGGCACGGCAACGGCAGTAGCTGGCTCCGGGAGCATAACTCTGACAGGTGGAACCATTGCGACGGGTAGCAATTGCGCCGTCCATGTCAATGTGACGGGAACGGCATCGGGGAACTTCACGAACACCACGGGAAGCGTGACCTCGACGAACGGCGGGACGGGCAACACGGCAACGGCGAACCTTGCGGTAGCCACGCCGCCGACGATTACCAAGGCGTTCGGCGCGGCCAGGATTCCGCTGAATGGATCGACTTCCCTCACTTTCGACATCACCAACCCTGTTTCTAACGCCATCCCGCTGACCGGCATCGCGTTTACCGACAACCTGTCTGCGGGCTTGGTTGTGGCCACGCCCAACGGATTGTCCAACACCTGCGGCGGCACAGCCACGGCGGTGGCTGGCGCAAGCTCGGTGAGCTTGTCGACTGGGACGTTGGCGGTCGGCGCCTCGTGCGCGGTTTCGGTGAACGTTACGGGAACCACTGCAGGAGTGAAGAACAACACCGTTCAGATAACCTCCACAGAGGGCGGCACCGGCAACACCTCAAACGCGAGCATTACGGTGGCGGCGCCTCCGGTGATTATCAAGGCCTTTGGCGCTGCAAGCATTCCGCTGAACGGCTCGACTTCGTTGAGCTTCACGATTCAGAACAACAATACGACGCAGAGTCTCTCAGGCGTCGGTTTCACGGACACGCTGCCTGCAGGACTGGTAATCGCGACGCCGAACAGTCTCGCTGGCACTTGTGGTGCCGGAGCGATCACAGCGACGCCGGGCACGAACGTGATTAGCCTGACTGGAGCTGCGCTTGCGGTGAGTAGTTCCTGCACCTTCTCGGTGAACGTAACTGGCACTGCTGCGGGAACGCAGAACAACACTACTGGGGTGGTGACCTCGACCGAAGGTGGCACGGGCGGAACGGCATCGGCAAGCCTCGCAGTTGTGGCACCGCCGTCGATCGCCAAGGCATTTAACCCCACTGCTGTAGCTCTTAATGCGACTACTACGCTTACCTTTACGATCACGAACCCAGCAGCCAATGCGGTTGCCGAAATCGGAGTCGCGTTCTCCGATACATTCCCGGCTGGAATCGTGGTGGCCACACCTAACGGGCTGACCAACACTTGCGCGGGTACGGCAACAGCCGTAGCGGGTTCGGGCAGCGTTTCGCTAACAGGCGGAACGGTTGCGGTGAGCAGTAACTGCACTCTCACGGTGAATGTGACCGGTACCGTCTCCGGGAACTACGCCAACACGACCGGTGCTGTGAGTTCCACGAATGGCGGGACGGGCAACACGGCTACCGCAAACGTGACGGTGGCTAGTCCGCCGGTTATCACCAAAACGTTTGGAGCTATAACACTTCCGTTAACTGGCTCGACCTCGCTGAGCTTTACGATCAGCAACCCGGCGGCGAACGCAGTCGGATTAACCGGCGTAGCGTTCACTGACAGTCTGCCTGCTGGCTTGGTCGTATCCACGCCCAATGCGCTAACAGGCGCTTGTGGCGCGGGAACTATCACTGCGCTAGCGGGCTCTTCCACTGTCAGTCTTGCCGGCGCAACCCTGGCTACGAGCAGTTCCTGCACCTTCTCCGTTAACGTGACTGCGGTTACGGGCGGTGTAAAGAACAACAGCGTTCAGGTGACTTCGGCGAACGGCGGCACCGGGAATACATCGAGCGCCACCGTCACAGCAACCACCGCGCCGGTCATTACCAAGACGTTTGGTGCGGCAAGCATTCCTCTCAATGGCTCGACTTCGCTGAGCTTCACCATTCAGAACAACAACGCCACGCAGAGTTTGTCTGGTGTCGGCTTTACGGACGCACTACCGGCGGGCCTGGCGGTTTCCACACCCAATGGTCTGGCGGGTACCTGCGGTGCCGGGACCATTACGGCCACGCAGGGGACTGGCGCGATTAGCCTTACCGGAGCGACTCTGGCAGCGAGCGGTTCGTGCACGTTCGCAGTGAACGTGACCGGTATCGCTGCGGGCACCGAGAACAACACCACCGGAAACGTGACCTCCACGGAAGGTGGAGCAGGTGGTACGGCCTCGGCGAGCATCGTCGTGGTTGCGCCTCCGTCCATCGTGAAGGCCTTTAATCCGACGGCCGTCTCTCCGAACGGAAACTCGACCCTGAGCTTCACCATCACGAATCCAGCCGCGAATACGGCCGCGTTGGCCGGAGTCGCATTCACAGACACGTTGCCTGCCGGAATCACGGTGGCGACGCCCAACGGTCTCGCCGGATCATGCGGCGGCGGAACGATTACCGCGACGGCAGGCTCTGGCGCTGTCAATCTTACTGGTGCGACCATCGCGGCGGGAACATCCTGCACGTTCAGCGTGAGCGTCACCGGCGCCAACGCGGGGGTTTCGACCAACACCACCGGGGCGGTGACTTCGACTAACGGCGGCACCGGCAACACCGCGACCGCAAACTTGACTGTGGCCACACCACCCAGCATAACGAAGGCCTTCGGCGCTGCCTCCATTGGGCTCGCCGGCTCTACGTCGCTTACCTTTACCGTCTCGAATCCCAATGCATCGATCGCGCTAGCTGGCGTAGCGTTTACGGATACGCTGCCAGCCGGTTTGGTGGTTACCACGCCGAACGGGCTCACGGGCACTTGCGGTGCAGGCGCGATTACAGCCGCGGCCGGCTCAACGAGCGTCACTCTGGCCGGCGGCACGATTGCGACGAGTGGCACATGCTCGTTCGCCGTCAACGTAACAGCCGTGGCCGCGGGCAATCAGGTCAACATCACCGGCACCGTGAGCGCCACGAACGGAGGCACGGGTAACACGGCAACCGCTTCCATCAACGTCCTGGCTCCCGACCTCACCATCACCAAGAGCCACTCCGGCAACTTCTTCCAGGGCGAGACGGGCGCCACCTACGCGGTCACCGTGAATAACATCGGGCCCGGGCCTACAGCCGGAACGGTTACCGTCACCGACACCTTGCCCGCAGGACTGACAGCAACTGCGATCACCGGAACAGGGTGGACTTGCACGGTAGCCACGCTGACATGCACTCGCACGGATGCCCTGGCTTCCAGCGCGAGCTATCCACCGATTACCTTAACGGTCAGCGTCGCCGCCAACGCGGCGGCCAGCGTGACCAACATCGCGACAGTGGCCGGCGGCGGCGAGATCAACACCGCCAACGACACCGCCATGGACATCACCACCATCACTATTCCACCGGACTTCACTCTGGCGGTCACCCCAGCCTCGATCACCATCAGAGCCGGGCAGCCAGCGCAATACGGAATTACCGTCACTCCGATAAACAATGCCTTCACGAATCCGATCGACTTTACCGTGACGGGGTTGCCGGGCCGGACGTCTTTTGTGTTCAGTCCGGCGTCGGTGACTCCGGGTCTGAACCCCGCGACGTCCACACTGAAGATTTTGACAACGCCGGGTGATCCATTCCTCGCGCAGAATTCCGAGAGGACGCGACTCCCGCTCTACGCTATGTTCCTGCCGTTTGCGGGACTGGTCCTTTCGGGAATCGGCTTCGGCAAGCGGAAGTTGGCCAGAAAGTGGGTTTTGGCCGTGGCGATATTTGTATGCAGCGGTCTGGCTTTCTATGGATGCGCCAGCGCAGGGAATTTCCAGAAGCTGGGAACTCCGCCAGGCACCTACACCGTTACCGTCACGGCGACTTCGGGTAACCTGCAGCATTCCGCGCCGGTCACACTCGTTGTTACACCCTAAGAGTAGCGACAAGCTCGAAACGAGAGAGAAACCAAAGTTATGAACAAGAAATGCGTGATGGTGCTGGGTTCTTATGCAAGATGGATCGTAGGAGTTTTGGGGCTTGCTTGTGTC
>Ga0210399_10000401_pt1 | contig 34577 bp, 22 predicted proteins | sample IncBWC14MmetaG_FD_150865 | JGI IMG/M metagenome (GOLD analysis project Ga0210399, IMG submission 150865) | Forest soil microbial communities from Barre Woods Harvard Forest LTER site, Petersham, Massachusetts, United States - Inc-BW-C-14-M | ecosystem: Environmental > Terrestrial > Soil >... | reverse complement strand
TACACTTTTGGTTCCGACGCACAAAAAGAAAAATGGCTGCCACCGCTGAAGCAAGGGAAAGCGATCGGCTGCTTTGGGCTGACCGAGCCGCAGTTCGGCTCGAATCCGGGCGGGATGCTGGCGCGCGCGGTGAAGAAGGGCAACAAGTACGTATTGAATGGCGAAAAGATGTGGATTACCAGCGGGTCGCTGGCGGACGTTGCAGTGGTCTGGGCCAAAGCCGAGGACGGCAAAATCCGCGGATTTCTGGTGGAAAAAGGCACGCCGGGATTTAAGACCTGGGATGTGCACGGCAAATGGTCGCTGCGCGCTTCGGTGACTTCCGGGCTGACCTTTACGGATTGCGAAATTCCAGAGGAGAATCTGCTGCCGGGAGTCGCCGGGCTGCGGGGTCCATTGAGCTGCTTGAACCAAGCGCGCTACGGTATTGGCTGGGGCGCGATCGGGGCGGCGATGGCTTGTTACGACACCGCGCTGCAATACGCGAAAACGCGGAAACAGTTTGAGGGCAAGCCGATCGCTTCGCATCAACTAGTGCAGGAAAAGCTTGCCTGGATGATCACGGAGATCACCAAGGCGCAATTGCTGGCGCTGCATGTGGGCCGCTTGAAGGATAAGGGCAAAGCGGATGCCACGCACATTTCCATGTTGAAGATGAATAATGTGCGCATCGCGCTGGAGACCGCGCGAATGGCGCGAGATATCCTGGGGGCGAACGGGATCGTGGACGATTACTGCATCATGCGGCACATGAACAATCTGGAGAGCGTGTTCACCTACGAAGGCACCAACGATATTCACAAGCTGATTATCGGAGAAAAGATTACGGGCATTTCGGCGTTTATGTGAGGAATATGAAAATACCGGCGAAGCTGAGAATGGTTGCTTGCACCGCGTTGCTGCTGAATTTGTTCGTCGGAGACGTCACGCGCGTTGCCGCGCAGACGGCGCAGGCTCCGCCAGCGCCCGCGAAGGCCCCGATCCGCGCCATCACCGCGTTCATCAATCTGGAGCGCGGCCGCTATCAGATTCAAATGGCGGAGGCGGTGAAATTCCTGAAATACGCGGAGACGAAATTTGAATCGCGCGGCTACACCGTGCAGACGCTGCGCATCGCGACGCAGCCGTTTCCGGAATATACGCAGGGAATGTCTCACGACGAAACGATCCAGTTCTTCAAGAACCTCGACGCGTTAGCGGAACACGAAAGAGTGGTGATTTCCATCGGCCCGGCCTACGTGGCGGAGGGCGATGGAGACGCGCAGGCGCAACTGCTGGCCGACATTCTGAAGAACACGAAATCGTTGTTTGGATCCTTGCTAGTCACCTCGGCGGATAACGTAAATTGGCCGGCAGTGAATGCCGCAGCACGGGTCATCAAATCACTCTCGGAAACGGAGCGTAGCGAGGGGAATTTTCGTTTCGCGGCGTTAGCAAGCGTCCCGCCCTACTCGCCTTTTTTTCCCGCTGCCTATCACACCGGTAGCGGTCGGCAATTCACCATCGGATTGCAATCGGCGGGTACGGTGAAAGCCGCATTCGAAAATGCTCCGGACATTCCCGCCGCCAGGCGGCGGATGATCGATCTGTTGTATCCGCAGGCGTTCGATGCGGAAGCGGTCGCATCCAGCATCGACCAGGAACAAGGATGGATTTATCTGGGGCAGGACCTCTCGCCGGCACCTTCGAAGGACGCATCCATCGGGGAAGCCATCGAAGCGCTTTCGAAGCAGCCTTTCGGAACGAGCGGAACGATGACGGTCGCCGGAACGATCACGTCGGTGCTGAAGCAAGACATTGCCGCCCGCAAGATTGGTTACTCGGGATTGATGCTGCCGATCGCGGAGGATCCGCGGCTCGCGGAGCGCTGGAATAACGGCTATGTATCGATTGATGCGCTTCTGAGCTATTCCGCAGTATGCGCAACGGGATTGGACACCGTGCCGCTGCCGGGAGATACCAGTGTGGAGGAAATTGCGCGGATCGTGGGAGATGTGGCGACGCTGGCAGCGAAGTGGAACAAGCCGTTGTCCGCGAGGCTTTTGGTGATCGCCGGAAAACATGCGGGCGAGCGGACGGAGTTTCAGAATCCGAATCTTATTGATGTCGTGCTGCAGCCTGTGAAGAAGTGAGCGCGAGGACCTTCCTTCGTTTCCGCACTTGTGGCACAGCCAACTCTTCTCCATCCCGCGCTTTTCGCGGGATGATTCATGGCTGTGCTCTTGGGTTTCCTGATCTTGGCCTACACACCAGCGTAGACGCTTAAAACTAACTTGGCAATTTGGCTGCATCTGACGCTGCCTTGCTATCGACTCCGCGCGGAGCTTTGACCTAAGATTAGCCACCGCGGAGGCATCCCAATGGAAGAGCAACTTAGCCTGGAGTTTTTGCGCGTGGTCGAAAACGCCGCCATCGCCGCAGCGCGCACGATGGGATTCGGCGACCGCCACAAAGCGGACGAAGTGGCTGTGGAAGCGATGCGCAAGACCATGGACCAGGTCGAGATGGACGGCACCATCGTCATCGGCGAAGGCGAACGCGATGAAGCGCCCATGCTGTACATCGGCGAGAAAGTTGGCCTGGCGACGCACGCTCCCAAGGCGCTGTTCCCTTCCGTGGACATCGCCGTCGATCCGCTGGAAGGCACCAATCTTTGCGCTACCGGCGCGCCGAATTCGATCGCCGTGTTGGCCGCAAGCGACAAGGGCGGCCTGTTGCACGCGCCCGATCTGTATATGGAAAAAATCGTGGTGGGCCCGTCCTGCAAGGGAGCGGTGGATTTGGATGCGCCGGTGGCAGACAACCTGAAGTCGGTGGCGAAACGCCTGGATCGTACGGTGGAAGAATTGGTTGTCATCGTGTTGGACCGGCCGCGACACGAGAAATTGATCGGAGATATTCGGGCCGCTGGCGCTCGTATCCGGCTGATTGGGGATGGCGACTTGTCCGCTGGTATTTCCGCCGCGGTCATTGGAACCGGCGTGCACATGGTGATGGGTATCGGCGGAGCGCCGGAAGGGGTGATCACCGCCGCCGCATTGCGCTGCTTGAATGGGCAAATTCTTGCGCGGCTGGTAGTGAGCAAGCACGAACACCACGAGCGTTTGGTGAAAATGGGCGTAAAGGATCCCAAGCGGATTTATGACACCGAAGATCTCGCGCCGGGCAAGAAGATGATTTTTGCGTGCACCGGCGTGACAGACGGAAACCTGTTGAAAGGTGTGCGGTTCTTCGGCGAAGGCGTTCGGACTTCGTCCATGATTTTGACATTGGATGAGCGGCAAGTACGGTTTATTGAGTCGGTGCACTTGCAGAAACGGCCGGATATTAAGGTGCGGTTTAATTAGCGGGTTGATATTTGGCTCGTTAGAAAACCCGTACCCTTGAAAACCAACCCTTCGCGCCCCACGGGCAAGCGGGTGCGGCACCCGAAGCGAGCCCTGAGTGGCGGCGCTAAAAGCTAAAACACAGTCTCGCTACGGAACAGTTGCTCCAAAACTGGTCCTGCGGACAGTAGTGTCCTGCGCACAATCCCTCTACTCTGCCGAAACCAGTCCTGCCCCAGGTTGCACACAGGTCGATGACGGCAGTCGGAATGTCGGGCCGGGTGTGACCGGAATTAGAAGTCACGGCCAGCCGATAAGAGGGAACACCCGTGAACCGCGTAAGCTTCGCACTTCTTTGCTCTCTCGTTCTTCTGATCAGCGGCTGCGCAACGGCGCTAACCGGCGGCGGTGGCCCCGGAGGCGGCGGAACCGGACCTTTTGCCCTGACGGTGACGCCCGCAACGGTATCCATACCCGGAACGGTTGCGCAACAGTTCGCCGCGACCGCGAGCGATGGGTCAAGTCCGGCTGTGAACTGGGCGGTGAACGGTGTGGCCGGCGGAAACGCGACTACCGGTACGATTGACGCAACGGGCTTATACACGGCCCCGGAATTTCCTCCTAGTTCGAACGCGATTACGATCAACGCGGTAGAGACCGCCGACTCCACCAAAACGGGCGCAAGCAAAGTAACCCTGATGAATCCGATCCCGCAGGTGACCTCTGCCGCTCCGAATTCGATCCCGGTGGGAGCGTTCACGCTGGTGGTGACTGGCGCACATTTCGCGCAGGGCGCCACGATTTACTTCGGCACGGTGGCTCTGACCACCACGCGAGTTTCTTCGACACAACTGACCGCCACGGGCACAGCGACCCAAAGTGAAGTTGGAAATATCTCGATCACCGTGCAAAACCCAAATCCAGGTTCGGCAACGTCTGGAAAGGTGATGGCACAGGTGATCGGCAGTGGAATCGTTGTCACCGTCACGCCCAATGTGGCGAATGTGCGCACCGGCGCGGTGCAACAGTTTGCGGCGGCTGTGACGGGCACCACCAACTCCGGTGTCACGTGGGCGGTGAATGGAATTGCGGGCGGTAACGCGACGCTGGGAACGATTATAGGGAACGGCAACTACAACGCACCGGCGACGTTACCCGTCAACAGCGCAATCAATGTAACCGCAACGAGTATTGCGGACACCACAAGTTCCGGCACAGCGGCGGTGACGTTGCAGAATCCGGTGCCGACCATCGTTTCGGTGACGCCGCCGGCGCTGACCATCGGTGCGTTTACCTTGGACGTGATCGGAACGAATTTCGTAAGTGGCGCGGTGGTGAATTTCGGCGGCACGGCGTTGGCAACGACATTTGTGTCGTCCACGCAATTGACGGCCAGCGGAACGGCAACAGCGGCACAAGCCGGCAACGTGCCGGTGACGGTTACGAACCCGAATCCAGGTTCGGCGGTTTCGAACGCAGTGACGGTTGTGCTGAGCGCCCCCAACTCCAACATTAAAATCACTATTTCGCCGACCAGCGCAAACCTGGTGACCGGCGCGTCGCAGCAATTCACCGCCACAGTAACCGGCACGGCAAACACCGCCGTCACATGGTCCGTTGCAGGGCAGATTAACGGCAACACGCAAGTAGGCACGATCGATACCACCGGCCTGTTCATCGCTCCTCTGAACATTCCTTCGCCGAACAGCGAGTTGGTGACGGCCACGAGCGTCGCGGACCCCACCAAATCGGCCAGCGCGACGCTGACGTTCCTGAATCCCCCGCCGGTGCTGACATCCATCAGCCCGGCGAGCATCGCTCCGGGAGCCTTTGAGATTACGTTGAACGGAACCGGATTTGTAAATACTTCCACCGCGACATTTGGCGGGGTGCCACTGACGGTCGTTTACGGCTCGCCCAACAGCCTGGTGGGAATCGGAACAGCATCGGCTGCGCAGGCAGGCAACGTGCTGGTGATTGTAACGAATCCTGTTCCGGGCGGAGGCGTGTCGGCGGCTGTCAACGTTCTGGTAACTACTGCCGGAACGCCGATTACTCCTTCCGCTGCAGTACGCTTCCTGGAGCAGTCAACATTTGGCCCCTCTCCAGAATCGGTGAACCAGATTCAGCAACTGGGTTACGACCTGTACTTGCAAAACGAGCTGACGGCAACGACGACACCGTATCCGGATCCAATTCCGAATTCGTCGGTGTTCAACGTGCAACAACGATTCTTCGTGAACTCCTTTGCCGGCGGCGACCAACTCCGGCAGCGCTCGGCACTGGCTCTGAACGAACTGTGGGTGGTTGCGGGAGACAAGGTAAGCGACCCACTGGGCTATACGAATTACCTGCGCACGCTGGATAAAGATGCGCTTGGAAATTATCTCAACATCATGACGGACGTGACGCTGACGCCAGCCATGGGCAATTACCTGGACATGGTGAACAACGACGCGCCCGCGCCTGGGCAACACGCCAACGAAAACTATGCGCGTGAAATCATGCAGCTCTTCACGCTCGGCCTCAATCAATTGAATCCCGACGGCACTCCGGTTCTGGACGGCACCGGAAATCCGATACCCACCTATACGCAGGACGACGTGATGGCGTTGGGACGCGCGTTTACCGGATGGACCTATCCCGTGACCGCGGGCATGACGGCCCAGAAACACAACCCGTCGTATTACGGCGGCCCGATGGTGGCGGTGGAGTCCAATCACGATATGGGAGCGAAAACGCTTCTTGGACAAACGATTCCCGCCGGACAAACCGCCGAAGCGGATCTGAGCTCGGTGCTGAATATCATCTTCAATCATCCCAACGTAGGGCCGTTCGTGGCCCAGCAGTTCATCCTGCGCTTGACGACCAGTAACCCAAGTCCCGCATATGTTCAACGCGTGGCACAGGCGTTCAATACTGGAAGCTTTAGCAGCCCAACCGGCAAAACCTACGGCGCGGGAACTCGCGGAGACATGCAAGCATTGCTAGCCGCAGTGCTGCTCGATCCAGAGGCACGTCGCGGCGATGACCCCACGACGGTAGTCGCCACCGACGGAAAATTGCGCGAGCCAATCATCATGGAAGTCAGCCTGGTGCGGGCATTCCACGCGCAAACAGACGCCGGAGGATTGTCCAACGAAGGCAACAACATGGGGCAGAATGTGTTCTACCCCGCCACGGTGTTCAACTTCTTTCCGCCAGTGTCCCCGATCCCGAACACAACCCTGAACGGGCCGGAGTTCGCGATCTTCAACACCGCGACGAGCCTTTCGCGCGTGAACTTTATTGACGATGTGGTGTACGGCGCGGTGGGTTCGAACACTCACTTCAACTTCGCGCCGGTCATCAATGCCGGCACGCAAGATGCCATGCTCAGTTGGCTCGGCACCTTGTTCCTGCACGGACCCGTGCCGGACACCATGAAGACCACCATCGAGACCGCATTGAGTTCCATGGATCCATCGGACACGACGGGACAGGCAAAGGGCGCAATTTATCTGGTCACGTCGTCTTCAATGTACCAGGTCCAGCACTAAGAGGAGAACGAGATGACGCACCACACACGCAGAGACTTCATGAGATTGGCCTGCTGCTCCGCGGCCGGAGCGTCACTGGTGGGAGGACTGAGCAAGTTCGGATTGGTCAGCGCGCTGGCACAGGGCACGACCGACTATAAGGCTCTTGTGTGCATCTTCATGTTCGGCGGGAATGACGGCAACAACATGGTTGTGCCGATCGATACGCGCTACACCTCTTACCAGACGGCACGCGCGAATCTCGCTTTGCCCCAAGGACAAATACTACCTTTGCAATCCGGCACCCAGTCGACCTACGGTCTACATCCCAACATGCCGGAGTTGCAGAGCATCTTTAACAATCAGAAGAATTTGGCGATCCTCGCAAACGTGGGGACGTTAGTGCAGCCAACCACCCAGCAGACCTACCAGCAATATAAGAACCTTCCAGAAAATCTGTACTCGCACTCGGACCAGCAGGATCAGTGGCAGAGCGCGCAACTTATGGGAACCCCCACTGCGGGATGGGCCGGAAAGATCGCAGATAGCGTCCAGAGCGCATTTAACGGCGCCGCACAATTTCCGCCTATCCTCTCGATCAGCGGAAACCCCGTTTTTTGCACGGGAGTTACCGAACAACCTTTCACGATGGACCCGGGCCAGACCCCAGGGTTGCAGGGATTCGGCACCGATGCAGCCTCCAACGCGCGGTTCCTGGCCGTGCAGCAACTGCTGACCTTTGACAGCGGATTTTCCATGGTGCAATCCGCAAATTCGGTGACTGGGCAGGCGGTGCAGTATGCCGTGGTTCTCGCCGACGCGCTTAAGAACGTGCCGGCGTTGCAAACAAAATTTCCCAATACTTACCTTTCGCAGCAGTTGCAGCAGGTGGCGCAGGTGATTGCCGCACGTAGCGCACTTGGAATGGGCCGGCAGATTTTCTTCTGTTCCTACGGCGGCTTCGATACCCACAGCGACCAGTTAGTCCAACAGGTGCAGCTGATGACGGAGTTGAGCCAGGGCATGTCCGCCTTCTACGAGGCGACACAGGAACTTGGCGTAACGAACAACGTGACCACCTTCACTCTGTCCGAATTCGGTCGCACTCTGCAACCGGGCACAAACGGAGGCACGGACCATGCGTGGGGAAATCACCAACTGGTTCTGGGCGGCGCGGTGAAGGGGAATACACTATACGGAAATTTCCCAACGCTGGCTTTGGGTGGTCCGGACGATGCCGGCAACAACGGCCGTTGGATTCCGACGACCGCACTGGATCAATACGCAGCGACGATGGCGTCGTGGTTCGGGGTCAGCAATGCAAACTTGCCGACCATCTTCCCGAACCTGGCGAATTTCCCGACTAGCAACCTGGGATTCATGGGTTGAGAAATTCCCAAACGAATTTGTAAGAGGGCGAGAGCACGCACAAGGAAAGAGGCTCACCGGAAACGGCGAGCCTCTTTCTTTTTCTGGCGGCAACTCTCGGCTTGCAAGAACCTACTTGGGTTCGTTGGTAATCGCCAGAAACACCCGGTCATCCACCGCAACCGTCGGAGTAAATACGGTGGCGCTGTTCCCATTGGCCAAGGCAATTTGCTTGGCGAGACCACTGAGCGCGGGACCCGCCGGTTTGGAATTGTTTTGCTTGCCGTCGCCCGGCTCCAGAGAGATGCGGGTGGTTTTTGGCGTGCAATTCGTGGCGCCAGTGCACGTATCGCGCACAAAGATTTGACGGAGCCCGCTGTTGGCTGCGCCAGTCACAACGGCGGCGGCGTTAGCTCCGGCCGCGCGCTGCTGTGCGCCTTGCGTTTCGGGCGCGGGGGTAATGGCCACGAAGGCCACGAACCTGCCGCTGGAACTCACCGAAGGAAGAATGCTTTCCGTTCCGTTGAGCGCTCCCTCGCTATCGGTGGAAATCAATGTTGTGGAGACCTTGCAGGTCGTCGGCGCGCCCAGGCAGCTGTCATACATAAATACTTGGCGGCCCCTGGGAGTTCCGGTGACCAGGTTCGTTGAAGCCGAACTGTATGCGATGTAACGGCCGTCGGGACTCATCGAAGGGGTGTGGCTGTCCGCGTTGCCTGCTACGCTTTCGGCAGAGGCGGAAACAGGTTTGGTTTCGGGTGCGCAGTCTTTCGTCGCACCTAAACAGGTATCGCGAACGAAGATTTGCGAGACGCCATTTTGTTCCGCAGTGTAAGCAACGTAGCGTCCATCCTGACTGATCGCTGGCGTTTCTTCGGCGACGGATGAAGTTGCGGCACTCGAACCGGAACCGGTGATCGTAAACGTCTGGTTCTGAGACGCCGGATTGGGGCCGCCGCCGACTAGCGGCTGGCAATAGGGCTGAACGCAGACGCCGCTGGGCGGATTCATGACCGTAACCGTGGCCGTTCCCGCAGTTGCCAGATAAGCGCCTGGAATCGTCGCTACTAATTGCGTGGCGGAGTAACTCGAGATCGTCAGAGCAGTCGCTTGTCCATTCGAGGTGCTTGGGCTGGCGAAGGCAACGGTAGTGCCTCCGTTAGTGGAGGCTGGAAGAAAATTGGAACCCATAACGGTGAGCGTAACGTTGCTTGAACAAGAAGTGCCGCAGGCGGGCGCGGTCGCGGGGGAAATCGAAGTGAGCGTGGGCACCGGATTGGGTGCGCCGTAAATGAGAAATGCCAGAGCGTTTGACAGACCGTTCATGCCGGTTCCGGATTGCGGCGCGTAAGTATTCACGTAGGCGGTCCCGGCTTTGGCAAGGTAAGCCTTGGGAACCACGGCGGTAATCGTCACGGAGTCAATGGGGGTACTGACCAGTTTGACGCCGTTCCATTCCACCACTGAGCCTGTCGGAAGAGGATTAAACGAAGATGCTATAACCGTAATCGTCAAGTCGCTGGTGGCTCCCGCGGAAACTCCCGAGGGCGAAAGGTTGGTGATTGTTGCCCCGGTGCTGGTCTGAATGGAATTGTTGTAATCGTTACAGCCGGTCAATACGCAGACCGAGCAAACCATGACAGTCAGTGCTGTCCAGAAACCCCTCATCAAAACTCCTTCGTATCCCAACGATTGGTCGGCGCCGCACTCCCTCCCATGAGGGGAAGATCACGAGGCGCACCCTGATTGGGTTGAGATGCAAAACCGACGCGGCGCGTTGACCGGCGCCAGGCAGGCCGAAGCCTCATTTGCGAGGATGCAAACCCAATCCTGCTATTATGGCGCAGGCGGAGGATTCGGGAAAGCGGCAGGTCGATTGCCGCCGGCCATTAAAGGAGAAGTCTGGAGTTTGTTGCCTAGTAATGCGTGACCGTGTGTGGCACGCTGACAGCGTGCTGCCGAGCGCCAAATTGAGCGCAAGAAAAGAGCGCGAAACTCCGGAAGCGCTGCTACGCCCGCACATGCCGGAACTGGACGCCATCCGCGGACTGGCGATACTAGGCGTCTTGATCTATCACGGTTTGTACTGGACCCGGGACTTCACGGAGTACCCTCCCTGGCAGCGAGTCATCCTGGAAGCCGCTGGACCGGGGAAATTTGGTGTAAACCTCTTTTTCGTACTGTCCGGGTTTCTGATCACCGGGATTCTGGTGGACGCCAAGGAGCGTGCCGGCTACTACCAGCAATTTTATTTCCGGCGCGCGCTACGCATCCTTCCGGCCTACTATGCCACGTTGCTGATCCTCGTGGTGTTGGGGCTTACATCGCGCGGATTTCTGTTCATGAGCCTGCTTTACTCTTCGAACCTTTCGGCATTATTTGGAATTGCGATGTCCTATCCGGTGTTGTGGTCTCTGGCAGTCGAAGAACATTTCTATTTCCTGTGGCCTGCGGCAGCGAAAAACCTGTCGAGTAAACATCTTAAGTGGGTGGCCGGATTTCTTGTTGTACTTTCGCCAATCCTGCGGATGCTTTGCCATGAGAGTGCCTTTGGATCACTTATGCCGCGGGCAGGGTGTTTTTATTACACCTGGAACACCGCGGACGGACTAGCTTTGGGCGCGTTGGTGGCGCTGTTGGTACGGGAATGGAACCAAGACCGCAAAAAATTGAGAAACCTTTCGCTGACACTGTTTGGAGTTGGTTTGCTGATCGCCTTGGGAGGTTTGCCGTTTGGCATTGAAACGCGAACGACTTCTGTGGGAGAGGCGCTGCAGTGGGTCCCATGGAATTTCTGGTTTGGCGGAATTCTGGGAATGTTTTTGCTTGCAGGCAGCGGTCCTTACAAAAATTGGGTGGCGCCCAAAGTGCTGGTTTTCTTTGGACAGATCAGTTACGGGCTGTATCTGTATCACTTATTCGTTTTTCAGTTTTATCGGTGGATAGCGAAACGCACCGGCTTTGAGGAACACCTGGGCCTCAGTCTATGGATGCGCACGTGGTCCTACATGATTTGTGGCGGCCTGGCCGCGATTGCACTGGCCTACCTATCCCGCAAATATTTTGAAGAGCCGTTCTTACGGTTGAAGGATCGTTGGACTCCAAAATCGGCAAAGCAAGAAATTGCACACCCGCGCAAGGGGTTAGTTCTGCGGGAGGCGGAGGAGCGCGGCTTCGAGAAACTCCCGCGTGCGTAAGGCGTTGCGATCCCAATTGCAGTTCTGCTGCACGAAACAAGACGCGGCCTGCCCCAGGCTCTGGCGCAAACCCTTGTCGTTAGCCAGACGTCGAATCAGCGTCGCCAATTCGTCAGGGGACTTGGGATCACGAAGCAGGAAACCTGTCTCCGCGTCGCGAACGAATTCGCTGGCGCCCGCGCGAACGCTGGCGATGACCGGTAAACCGCAAGCCATAGCTTCCACGATCGGTAAGTTGAAGGCGTCTTCCAGCGAAGGCCCAACGTACAAATCGGCTGCCGCGTAAAACGAAAGTACATCGTCGGATAGTGGCAGAAAACACACGCGACTTTCGAGATTCAGCCGCTTCAGCAGAGGTTGGTAGACCGATGTATCATCGCTGCCAACAACGAGGACCTTAAACGGAGCGTCCGACGAAAGCTTGCCGCATGCGTTCAGCAGCGTGTCCAGCCCCTTTTTCTTCCAATCATTCCCGATAAGCAGACAAACGAAATCGCTATCTTCCAGGTGATAGGAGTTTCGCACTGCGCTCCGCCGGGCTTCACGAGCCTCCGGCGTGAAGCGAACAGTGTCGACGGCGTTTGGAATGACGGCCACGTCCGAACGTTGAAAATAAGCCTGCAGCTGATTGGCGACGAGCTGCGACACGGCAATCAGCTTGACCCTGGGATTCGGATAGATCCTGTTCTCCAGCGCCATGATGAGCCGGTAGTACAGACGGCGATGAAGTACCAGCGGCCAGCTTCGCAGAGGAACGTGTAGAAGTTTCAGTTCAGAGCGAACCCTTTTGTAAAACTCACGAAAGACGATATGAACCACGATAACGTCGGCGTCAACACAATTTATGCCGGGAGAATAAGTGAGGTCGGCCTTAAATTTTCCGGAACGCTCGTCAAAGCGGCGGCGGAAGCGATTTGCGAAAAACCACCACAAATATTGAAAGAGATGCGGCCCCGGAAAACGTGAAACGCGGCGCCAAACGATTGATCCCGCGGAATCTTGCGGCGAGGAATCCGCGCCCTGCAAATCCCTTACGTCTTCCACACGTTGAGAATAGATGTGAATCTGCCAGTTGCTCTGCTTCGCAAAACGCTCGATCTGCTCGATGATGCAGAGTTCTGTTCCATGCCGGCGGTCCAGAAAAGGTGAGACGACTGCCAGCCGCAACTCAGGCCTGCCTGAAACCCTGCGCGTGGTGGACGGCCGCTGGCGAGGCCTGCCCGATCACGGGCAAAGATTGCATGCGAAAGAGAATACCAAGTGAAAACCAGAGCAGCGCATTGAGAATAAAATCCTGGAAGGGCTGGAAGCCTCCCCACATATACAGGAAGAAGAACAAAAACGCGTACCAGAAAATAACGAAGCCTAACGGGAACCAGGGGGTGCCCTTGAGCTTGAGGACCGCAGACCAAGCGGTGACAATAATCGTGGAAGCCGAGATGAGGTAGAAAATTAGCCCTACGACACCGAGCTCCAAGATGAGAGCACCAAATCCGCTCTCTACCCCGATGCCCAGGGACGGAACGTGCAGAATCCGGCTGATATATTGGGTGCCCAGAGAAGTGGTACCTATACCGTAGCCGTAAGGCCATTGAGGATAGTCAAAGGCGTAACCCAATTGCTGGAGAGGATAGGTTTGGGTGCGATGCACCAATTCGCTGGTGGTGCTGTTGGGATCAAGGGTCTCCCAGTAAAAGGCAACCCGGTCCTTGATCGCGTCCGGAAAAACCATCAGCGTCAACAGGACCGCGGCCACTCCGGCAAGGATCGCCCGCTGGAAGCCGCGCAGTACTCGCGTCAACTGGCCCTTCTGCCACGGACAGCCCCAGATGAAGGCCGGTATGCAAACGAGGGCACTGCAGCAGGACCACAGGAGAGTGCCACGCGATGCGCAGAGAGCGATGGCCACAACGGTAGTCGCTAGCGTCAAAAGAACGAGCAGGCGGTGCGATTTGCTGCGCAGCAGAAGATAGGCGCCATAGCCAAGAGCGAAGAGGAAAGCGGGAACGAGGAAAAAGGCAAAACGCCCGGCACTGACGAAAACAGACGTGGGCCGATAAACCATGACACCCGAAATAGGCGCAACACGATAGTTCATGCTCAATTCGCGAATATCGTCCTGCAAGACGGCCGGATTGAGAAAGGTATGGCCAAGAATGGCCTGGGCAATACCCAAGCCGGCGACGATGACGGTCAATAGCATCAGGAACGGATAGAATCGGCGGAGATCCGCCTCAGTCCGTATAATGCAGTAGCCAATAAGAAAGAGCGGTATGTAATAGAAGTACAACTTCAGGCCCAACGCACCGGTAAAGAAACTGTTGGAAGACGGATTGAATACCTGGATGACTCCAAACCAGACGAACAGCAGAAGGGGAATCAGAAAAGGGGGCCGGAAAATCTGGACTTGCTTCCGGCGATAGGCGATAAAGAAAGATAGATAAATGACTGCGACAAGAAAGTCCTTGCCAAAGTAAATGGCCATGTTGTTGCCAAGATACTTGCGTGCAAGGTCTTCGAAGAAAAGCCAGCCAAAAAACATGAATGTTCCGGCCCGCCAGTTGTTGAGGATAGTCAACATGGCGCCGCCCACTACGACAGCTAGGGCAATGTAGGTCAGTCCGATGGTATCGCCGGCGATGACGTACTGGGCGAGTTCGTAAGCAACTACAAAAATCAATGTAATGACGCCCAGAACAATGAACGGGTTTTTCTGGGACGGTCCCGGCAGGGATCCTGCAAGGAGTCTCACGAAGCGCCCTCAAGGACGAGGACGTGGTTATCACCAATAATCGATTCGCCGGGGAGCACCGCGGCCGCGAGTCCCAAGGACCAAGCGACTGATTTGCGACTGAGTTTGAATCCGTCTGGTGGAAAAAGCAGATGTTGACGCAGCCGGAGTCCGGCCAACGGGAGAAATTGGCGTTGGAGGAGATCGAAAAAGATCGGGGAAATGTGCGTGGGTTCTCCGAATTCGTCCATGGTGCGAATTTTGCCCGCCAATAAAAATTTCAGCCGGGCGGGAAGAGAATCGACATTCGGAGTCGTCACGACGGCGACGCCGCCGGGGGCAAGCATTCGTCCGATATTGCGGAGAAAACCGATGGGACTCTCAACATGCTCAATCACTTCGATCGCGGTCACCACGAGAAAAGCTTGCAGCCCCAATTGTGAAGCGAAATCAAATTGATTGAAGTCGATGGTGACATGCGGTAACCCAGCCTCAAAATTCCCGGCGTTGCGATCGGCGGCAGTTACGTCGTAGCCCAGAGAGCGAAGACGCGCCGCCATGGCGCCAGGACCTGAGCCAAGATCGGCCGCCTTTTTGCCAGCACGCGCGTACTTTGAGAGGACTTGCTGCTCGACATATTCGTGGAGCCCGTTATTGGTCGTCGTGTGAAGCATTACCTTCCCGTTTTGGCGGACACGCGCCTATAAACGGCAGCATGCGCTTCTATCATACGTCGCAAACAGAATAAATCGAGCACTCGCTGGCGGGCGGCGCTTGCGAGCCTTGCGGCCCCCACTGGGTTCTCGAGAACACTCGCAATCTGATGCGCAAGGCTGTCTGCGTCTCCTGCCTTGAAGACCCGGCCAGTGCCGCCAAGTATTTCCGTAAACGCACCGAGATCCGATGCCACGACTGGGATTCCCTGTAGCATATTTTCCGCGACCACCAGGCCGAACACCTCACCGGCCATTGAAGGCACGACGACAATGCTTGCGGTTGAGAAATACCCGCGAAGTTCTTGTTCGGACAATCGTCCTAGAAACCTTACCCGCGAGGTCAATTCTGACGCTTGGGACTGCTTTTCAAGCGAGACAAGCTCTGGGCCATCGCCGACAATAACTAAGTCGAACGCATAGCCACGCTCCGCGAGTAATTTTGCTGCTAGCAAAAGCACGCCGACTCCTTTGGTGCTTACGAGGCGTCCAACATAAAGCAGCCTCGGTTTTTCCTGCGGGCGCGAAACTAGAACCACCGGCTCGCCGGTTTCCAGGCCATGCGGAATCACCTCGGTCCTAGGCAATCGAAGCAGCGAAGCAAGCCACGCAGTTGGGGCGATGTTCAGAGTCACACGAGTACACAGGAATCGCCGTACAAAAGCCAGTAGCCAGAGCTTGAGAGATCGCACAGGCTGCGGAGATTCACTGCAACGCAGGCAGTTCCCGTGACGCCCCGCCATGAAGTGGCCGGGGCAAGGGACGTTTTGTGGCTCCTGGAAGAGTTGGCCAGTAGGGCAAACAGCTTGAAACGCATGATGTTCGATGACCACGGGTTTGCCAGCCAGTAAACTCCAAACGATAGGGCTGAGAGCCGCGCCAGCGATATGAACGACATCGGCTTCGCGAATCAGCCGGCGAAACTGCCTGGCGCCGGGCCGGCGTAGGACGCGAAACGGCAAGGTGCGGTCGTCGAAATTTGCCGCGGGCGTTTGCGTCACCAGAATAATTTCAAAAGCGGCTGATTTTTCTGATGACGGAAGTTGAGCCAATCCACGGGCCAGCGACATCACAATCGATTCCACTCCACCGATGCTTGGAGCAAAAAAATGGGAGTAAATGAGCAGCTTCATGGAACGAAATTCTGCGCCAGCCAATTCATGTCTTGGCGTTTCTCGCCGACGTCGAAATCGACGAGCCGGGCACTTCCCCGGAAGCGCGGGGGTCGCTTCCGTGCCGGCGTTGCAAGGCAACAGAAATGGCATCGACCGTGGCGGAGATATTGTCCTTGGGAGTCCAGGTATCCATGCGGATTCGCGCGTTCTTTCCGAGCGCGGTGAGCAAGTCGCGATCGCGCAGAAGAAGGCTTATCGCACTTGCGAGCGCGTCCACATCACCGCAGCGAAAGATTTCTCCGGTCACTCCGGAGCGAACCAGATCGAAGCGGCCGCGAATCTCGTCGCTCAGTAGCACCGGGAGACCGCAGAGCATGGCTTCGCAGACAACCACCGGACACGGATCGTAGTCCGAGGGAAGAACAAACAAATCGGAAGCGCAGTAGACGGCGGGAAGTTGCGTCTGATTGGTGAATCCTAGAAAACGCACCCGGGAAGCGATGCCGAGCCGTTGCGCTTCGGATTCCAATTGGGGTCGAAGTGGTCCTTCTCCCGCAAAGACGAGCACTGAATCGGCTGCATCGGCCTTGGCGAAAGCGCGCAACAGGTCGAGCGGGCGCTTCCAAGGTTGCAATTTGGCGCAAAAGAACACCACCGCCTGGCCCGGAGTTACATCCCATGTCGCGCGAACCGCCAATCGATCGACGCTAGAGGACCGGGCAGACCACCAATCATTGTCCACCACAAAAGGCGTGAGGGTCACACGGTCGTCCGACAGGCCCAGCGAGTGCATCATCTCCACGCCTGCTCTGGAACACACGATGACCTGGTCTGCCATTCCAAAAAGGCGCGGCCAGACGATTTTCTTGATCGGAATTTTCCAGCCTCGCGCATCGCGGGGCGCCAGGCTGCTCGCATCCGTGCCGAAAATCATGGCGCTACCGCTGGCGCGAGCGGCGGCAAGGGCGATCCAGAACGAGGCGCGAAGGTATCCGGTGTAGCACAAGATTGCGTCGAACTTGCCTTCTCGGATGAGCTTCCAAAGCCCAGGATTGTATAGTCCAAAGAAAGACTCGGAGCCCGATCCGCGGTTAACAACTTCGATCCAGTCGTATCCATCCAGTAGCGGAACGTCCCACCGCACGGTGGCATTGAATTCGGGATCGTGCCCAGCTTCGGCTCCGCGCAAGGAACAGTAGGCTACCTTCAGGTCCAATTGCGGATGTTGCGCCATGCGACGAAAAATCGGCGACATATATTGGACCGGGTGAGCACCCACGGCGAGAACGCGGTAGCGGCGCTCAGTCACGCCTCGGTTAGTCACGGCCAAATCCCGCGCGTTGGCGATCTTTGCAGCAAGAGGAGGAAAGGTCTAGCAGGTCCAAGCAGAAACCCCGGCGAAAGTATACACGGTTTTGGAGGTTCACTAAGTGTGCTAGAATCCTGTAGTTCCGGCAAAAACAAGGGGAGTCGCAACTTGCGATTGCCGGAATGCAATAGTTCTCCGCACCTATCGCTCCCCATTGCGGGTCGAATATGCCACGTGTCCGTTCCCGTTGCTCGTGACGGCGCTGGTCGGGAATTGTTTAAACGAAATCAAGATGACCGCACGCCGGTCACGATTCACAAAGAGGACTTGTCATGTCTGGGCATTCAAAATGGGCCACGATCAAGCACAAGAAGGCGGCAACCGACGCCAAGCGCGGCCGCGCCTTCACCCGAATTATCCGTGAAATCACGATTGCCTCGCGCATAGGCGGTGGCGATCCCAACTCCAATCCTCGCTTGCGCACGGCCATACTCGCAGCCAAAAACGAAAACATGCCCAACGATAATATCGAGCGGGCCATTCTGCGCGGCACCGGGCAGCTCGAGGGCGAACAGTACGAAGAGGCGATGTTCGAAGGCTACGGGCCGGGCGGCGTAGGCCTCCTGATCCAGGTAGTGACGACAAATCGCAATCGCATCGTGGGAGAGTTCCGCCACTTGATGAGTAAGAACGGCGGGAACATGGCCGAAGCCGGCGCCGTGGGTTGGATGTTCAGCCGTAAAGGCGAACTGACAGTGCCGAAGGAAGCCGCGTCCGAAGACAAGCTGCTGGACCTGGTGTTGGAGGCTGGTGCGGAAGATATGAAGGATGATGGGTCGGCGTGGTACATCGTAACGCCTCCGGAAACGCTGGAAACCGTGAAAGAGGCTCTAGCGAAGGCCGGCGTAACGCCTGCATCCGCGGAAATCGGAATGGTCCCGCAAAATTACATTAAGCTGACCGGTCCGCAGGCAACACAAATGCTGCGTCTTGTAGAAGCCTTGGAAGAGCATGACGATGTGCAGCACGTCTACGCCAATTTTGATATCGACGAATCCGAGATACAGGCGGCCGTTGGGGCCAATTGAGCGATATTTACGGGAAACGGCCACCGGTGGGCCTCGCGGTGGCCATTTTCGTTTTGCGTAACGGAAATTGCGACAATTCATTGGAAGGGCTCCGCAGTTCGCCGTAGACTAGTGGCAATGAGCGAAATTTTGGGAACAACGGGAAACACCGTCTGGGTGCGGGTTTTAGGTGTGGACCCGGCGTCGGCGGGGCCCACCGGGTTTGGGATTGTCGAAAGCGACGGTCGGAAATTCCGTGTGCTGCGTTACGGTGCCTGGAAAATTCCAGCAAAACGGCAGAAAGCCTCCGCGGGCGCGGCGTTGCACGATGTTCACGAACTGCTGTGCAAGCTGCTCCAGGAATTTCGGCCGCATGCAGTGGCCGTGGAGTCCGTGTTTGCAGCGTTGAATCTGCGCACAGCTTTAAGGTTATCGGAGGTACGTGGAGTTGTGTTGCTGGCGGCGGAACAGCACGGTGTGATGACTCATAGCTATTCACCCAGGGAGATAAAATCCTGCGTGGCGGGTTACGGCCATGCGGACAAGAGGCAAATGCAGCTGATGGTGCGGGCACTTCTGGAAATGAACGAAACGCCGGAGCCTTCGCATGCGGCAGACGCGCTGGCGGTAGCCCTTTGCCACATTCAGGCGAGGCGATTCGAGCAGCGTTTCGGGGTCAGCGCCAGAACCAGGCAGGCCGTCACGCCGGTCCGGAATCCTCGGGGTACGGATCAGGCCCACGCAACATCGCAACGCCCGGCAAGCATCCAACCAAGGCAATGAAAGTCCTCGTGCGCGTATTGTTCTGTTTGCTTGCCCTTTCTTGCTTGCTGCAGGAAGCGGGGCGCGCCGCTGCCCCCGGCGCGGTATTTACGTACCGGAGAGTTTTCAAGTCCAGCACGCCGGAGTTTATCGAAATTAAAATCCGGCAAAACTCGGATACTGCGAGTTACGAAATTCGCCAGTTGGATGAAGACGGCGGAGCAAGCCCGTTTGAAGTTAGCGGGCCGCTGCGCGGCAGAATATTCGAGCTCGTGGACCACTTGAATCATTTCAAGGGCTTGGATCTGGACGTGCATCGCAAGATCGCCAATCTGGGAGAGAAAACGTTTCGTTGGGAGAGTGGGCCGGAAAGTTACGAGACGACGTTCAATTACACTCTAAACAGCAATGCTTCGCAGCTGTTGCAAATCTGCGAGGGGCTCGCGAGACAGCAGGAATTGATCGAACTATTGCAACGCAGGATGAAGTACGACCGCCTGGGAGTGAACGACGCTCTACTGCAACTGGACACCGACGTCAGCAAGGGAGTGCTGCCGGAGCCGCAGAAAGTTCTGCCGCTGCTGGAGCAGATCGCGGAAGACACACGGTTCGTGGATATTGCGCGGCAACGAGCGCGCGCCTTGGCCGAGCGGTTGCGGCATACCAGTTGAGCCGAAACCGACCATAAATTCGACAAAAAGATTTGGAGAATGAGAAATGAAAGCAGCACGCCATGGAGTGAATCGCCGGAACGGCATTTTCGTCGGCAGGAGAGCGATTGTACTTACCCTGTTCTTTGCAATGGCCGTCACGGGAGCTTTCGGGCAGAAGAAGGAAAAGCTTGAGAAGACCTATAAGCAGTGGCTCGACGAAGAAGTGGTGTACATCATCACCAAGGATGAGCGCGACAATTTCCTGAAGTTGGCCTCCAACGAGGCCAGGGACAAGTTCATCGATAAATTCTGGGAAATCCGCAACCCCACTCCTGGATCTCCCAACAATGAGTTCCGGGACGAGCACTATAAGCGGATCGCGTTTGCGAATTCACGCTTCAATGTCGGCTCGGTCAATGAAGGTTGGAGGACCGACCGGGGCCGTGCCTATATCTTGCTGGGTGCGCCCAACCAAAAACAGGTTTACCGGAACGCGGCAAATCTTTATCCGATTGAGATTTGGTTCTATTCGACGGGTTTGACGGGCCTGCCGAACTTTTTTTATCTCATGTTTTATGATCGCGACGTCAACGGCGACTACCGTTTTTACAGTCCCTATATGGACGGCCCCGACAAGCTTACAACCGGCGTGGAGGCAATCAACGATCCGGCTTCAGCCTATCGGATGATTCAGAACTCGATCGGCCCGGAAGTGGCGCGAATCTCCCTCAGCTTGATTCCCGGCGAACCCGTGGACCCGTCCACCGGGACGCGCACCATGCAATCCGACATTCTTCTGGCCAGTATTCGCGGCTACAACAATCTTCCTGCGTATCGCCAGGAAATCGCCCAGCGTTACGCATTGAAGGAAATGGTTTCCACTCGGATGGTGCTTTCCGGCCGGAATCTGGATGTTCTCACCTTGCCAGTCAGGGATTCGCGCGGGCTTACCAGGCTTGATTATTCCATCCACCTCAAAAACGCCAGCGACATGACCTTGACGAAGGAAGACAATGGACGATTTTCTTACGGTGTAGGAATGTCAATTCGGGTATTCACCACCGATAACAAACTTATTTTTTCTCAGGAAAAGCAGGTTCGCGACTCGATGGACAAGCAGCGCATGGAAGCGATAGCTGACAGAACCTTCGGATACGAGGGTTTGCTGCCGCTGCCCCCTGGAAAATATCGGGTCTCCTTCGCACTTGAGGATTGGGCGGGAAAGAAAAGCTTCCAAACGGAACGGGAAGTAGTTATCCCGCAACCGGACGCGAACAGTTTCATCGTCCCGGGAATTTTGCCGTTCAGTGGCGCAGAAGAAGTGCCGGACCCCATCGTTCGGGATCTCACACCATTCGCCATGGGAGGAGTGAGATTTCATCCGCTCCCCGAGTCCTCCCCGACGGTGCGACAAGACATGCCCCTGCAATTCACCTATCAGATTTGGGCCAATGCGCAGGATCCCCGCTCGCTCCTGGGAAAAAAGCTCATCGTCGATTACGGCTTGGGCCAGCCAGCGGTGGCGGGAACAGCGACGACGCTTCGGGATGAGGTGGGAATGGAGCAGTTTGATGTTACGGGCTCGCTGGTGAGTGGCAAACGGATGAGCCTGGCCGACAAACCATCCGGCAATTATGTTCTTTCGGTAAGTTTGCAACGATCGGATACCGGACAAAAGTCCTACGCGACGGCGCGTTTCCGCGTATACGGAGAGCTTGATCTGAAAAAGACGTGGGAAGTGGACGAGCCGGGAATTATAAAGGACGCCGAAACCGGAGTTCTCGACGAGCAAAGGGGCTTGGCGCTGATTGCACAGGGAAATCCTGAAGAAGCGCGGAAGTGGCTGCTTCGCTCGATCAAACTGGATTCCGCAAATGATGAAGCCCGCACCGCCTTGGTCGAAGCATACTTCGCGAAAAGTGACTACGCCGCCGTGCGAAGCATGTTCAACGACGTCGGGGTCACCCCTAAGACCAACGCGCAAACGCTTGTCCGGATTGCGGAGAGCTTGGAACACCTTGGCGAATCTCAGAAAGCAGAGACCATTCTCCGGGACGCCATCGGCTTCCATCCCGAGGAGGCGCGGCTCTATCTTGCGCTGGCGGACGCCTATAGACAGGCTGGGGATCTAAAGGCAGCAGCCGAAAACGAGAAGAAGGGCAAGTCGTTCCTCGGTGCGAACTAGCCGGTCATGGACCGGAGTCAGGCGGAACGACGCCAAGCCAGACGGCAGCTTCGCTCTTCCATTTTTCATAAGTCTCACTATTGCAAACCATAAGCCCGGTCTCCGCGCGACCATCTGTCTCTCCTCAGACCACGTAAACAATTCAAAACAAGGGTGTTAATTTTTTCCCTGACTTGTGCCTGTTTGGCTAAGGGGATGCATGTACAGAATGTGGGGTTGTCTTCCCTGGCCTTTTTCAAAAAAAACCTTGGGACGAAAGACGATTGGTCGGTAATTGGTCGGCCTTTTTAAACCTGCAGTGGACCTCAACAATTTGGGGGTTGAAAGGAGAACTAGTGTTGAACTCGAAGTTCTTTAGATTAGCAACACTTGCTCTTGCACTACTGATGGTCTTTACTGTGACAGCTGTGGCACAGGATCAGGGTGCGGCGCGAGGAAACTTGAGTGGTATTGTTTACGACCCAACAAGAGCTACCGTGCCGGGTGCTGAGGTTACCATCACCGGGCCTATCGGTAGCCAGAAGCAGGTTACTGGCGAAAATGGAACTTTTCTTTTCTCGACCCTGATTCCCGGAATTTATAGCATTCGAGTACAGAAGGCCGGTTTCCGGGTCTCCGATGTCAAGGGCGCGGACGTCTCGATTAACAAGACCAGCAGCGTTGAGATCGTTCTGGAAACTGGTGAAGTTACCCAGGTGGTTGAGGTTAGCGCTGCAACCGAAACGGTTGACACCAGCTCCTCCTCCGTCAACACCAGCATCACGGACACCATGTACCAGAACATTCCTGTACAGCGTAACGTCGCAGGTCTGTTCTATCTGGCTCCGGGAGCAGTGGATGGCCAGGGAACTGGCTCTAACAACCCCTCCATTTCGGGTTCCACCGGTCTGGAAAATGCCTACATTGCAGACGGCGTCAACATCAACGACCCGGCCTTCGGTGGATTGGGCGTTTGGTCACGTTCCTACGGCGCATTGGGTTCTGGTATTAACCTGTCGTTCGTGAAAGAAGTTCAAGTCAAGACCGGCGGTTTCGAACCCCAATACGGCCATGCCAGCGGCGGTATCGTTCAGATCGTAACCAAGTCGGGCGGTACGGAAACGCACGGCGTGCTCGGCGGTTACGCCAAGTCCGGATGGATGCAGGCGCTGCCAGCAAACGCCGATGATTTCGGACTGCAAAACCAATTCGGCCGCGTACTTTCCAACACTGCGTACGAAGCGGACGCCGAAATTGGCGGCTACGTTCCACTCTGGAAGTTGAAAAATCATCTTTTCTATTTCGGTACCTTCAACCCGAATTTTGCCGGCAACCATGTCGCTCCGGCCAGCACATCGAATCTCTTTAATCTTCTCAATGGCCAGGCTGACCGCCGTACCACTTCTCTTGATTACGCCGGTAAGCTGACCTACCGAATCAATGACCGCCACACGATTGAATCTTCGGTGTTCGGCGATCCATCGACTACCAACGTAGCGCCATGGTCGACGCTTAATGCTGCGGACACCACTATATTGTCCAAGTGGGATTACGGCACACGCAACTGGGCGGTCCGCTACGACGGCGCGTTCGGCACCAACCTCCTGGTCGACGCGGCATTTACCTGGAGCTGGAACCACTTCACGGAGACCCCTGGCGTGGACGTCCGCCAAATCGTGGATTCCACCCTTCTTTCCGCTGGAACCTTTAACGCACAGGGTTTTGGCTTTCTCGAACCTTACGATTCGAATACCCGCAGCATCTCCTTTGACATATCGAAGGGCTATCAATTTGGCGGAGCACACACCTTTAGCGTGGGCTATACGTGGCAGTTCCCGATATACAACGACATCACGCAAGAATCGGGAGGTAAATACACGATCCCCTCGGCAAACGCTTCCGGTGGCGATCCTGGCTACCTGAACAATCCCATCGGCGTTGCGGGTAAACAGAGCGATGCGAGCTTGACCTTGTTGCTGGCTTCCTCAGTCGCGGCGGCCGCCAACTGCACGCTGTGCCCCTACGAAGCCGATCCCAACAATCCAGGAGCGCCGGTCCAAGTTGTTCTTCAACAGGTCCGCGGCCGTTTTGACGGCGGTGTTACCAAGAGCAGCGGAAAATACAACTCCGCCTACATCAACGATGCCTGGTCGATGGGCAAGCACGTCACCCTGAACCTTGGCGTTCGTTGGGAAGAGCAGCGCTTGATCGGCAACGTTGCCAACAAGCTATTCAATGACATGTGGTCTCCCCGCATCGGCATCACCGTCGATCCGAAGGGCGATCGCAAATCCAAAATCTACGCTAACTTCGGGCGCTATGCGTTCATTCTTCCGTTGGACGCCGCCGTTCGCGAACTCAGTTCCGAAGATGACTTCCTGAATGCTTATTGGGCGCCTGCATCCACCACAACCGGTTGCCCGGCGGGCACTCCGGCAGGGGCTTCGTGCATTCTTACGAACCCAGACGGAACTCCCAACTACGGCAACATGTTCGTTCCCGACGCAGCGCATTTGCTCAACAAAGCGAACGGCGGCGTCAGCACTCCTCCGAACATCAACGTGAGCGGCAGCGAACCATTTGCCCCCGGAACCCGTATGGAATACACCGATGAATTCGTGGTCGGTGCAGAACATCAGTTCCGCGGCGGAATCGTGGCTAGCGCTCGTTACATTGACCGCCGTCTGAAGCGAGTTATCGAAGACGAAGGCGGTATCTCCGTGGAACAGTTCAACGCCCTTGCTGCAAACGGCGGCGGCTTGAACTACTTCATCGGCAATCCGAATGCCGCGCAGGACATCTTCGTAAATCCTAACGAACAGACCTTCAATGGCGTCAACGAGACCCAGATTGCTTGCCCAGCTTTGGGTGGAAACGCGGGTACCTTTGATTGCGCACTTGCCACGGCGGAACAGACTCCATCAGCGGCGAATAGCGCGGCGTTGGAAGCTCTGGGCTTCCCATCATCCTGCATCGACAAGAACAACAACCCGACGCCTTATGTTGCGCCGAACGTTGCCAATACATTCGGCACCATCCTTGGGAGCGCCTGCTTCCCGGGCGTAAACACTTCAACGTGGGTTGACCCTGCAACCGGTAAGCTACTGCCGGATTGCACTAGCCAAGCAGAAAGCAAAATCCCACTGGGTCAGCCCGGTGCCTGCGCTGCGTTCGGCGGTGAATTCTATGCCGACGGCAAGCCAGACACTTACAAGAACCCGGAGCGCATCTACCAGGCGGTTGAGTTCGAAGTCAACAAGTCCTTCAGCCACAATTGGTCGCTTGTTGCCAATTGGCGAATCGCGCGACTCACAGGAAACTATGAAGGCGCGTTCCGCAACGACAACGGACAGGCCGACCCGGGCATCAGCTCGCTGTTCGACTTGACCGAAGGCGCGTTTGGCCTCCTCGGACAACAACAGGGTATTGGCCCACTGAACACGGACCGCAAGCACGTTATAAACGTTTATCCGACCTACGTCCTTGACCGCAGCTTCCTCAAGGGCTTGGTGCTCGGCGGCGGTTTGCGTATTCAATCGGGCGTGCCACTCACCACGTTGGTAGCCCAGCAGGCCTACCAGAACCCGGGCGAAGTGCCACTCTTCGGACGCGGAGATCTTGGCCGCGCACCGGTAACGGGTACCATAGACACTCACATCGAATATCCATGGAAGCTCACTGAAAAGTTGAGCCTCAAGCTGGGCTTCGATGCCTTCAACATTGCGAACACCAAGCGCCAGACCCTGATAAACCAGAACGACGACCAGGGCTTCGGCATCCCGAACGCAGACTTCATGAAGCCGGCTGGGACCGTAGGTCAGCACAATTACTTCTTTGTGCCGCCCTTCAGCTCGCGGTTCAGCGTTCGCCTCGTATTCTAAACTTCAGCCCGAAATGGGGAGGGTGCCTTCTGGCACCCTCCCTTTTTCTTTTTGGAGTAGCATTCTTCTCGGATGTGAGCCAATCTGCTGTCGTTCGACCCCTTCTAAGGCGGGATATATGCAAATCAGAACAACTCTCCGCCGCTTACTTGTCACGTTTTTTGCTGTTGCCTCACCCACTTTTGCTCAGCATGGCGGAATGAGCGCGGCCCGAGACTATCTAGTTGACGTCCAAGTTCGCAACCCGGATGGTTCCGCAGGCCCTAGGGATATTCGCATCGTGCTCGAAAGCGCGGTGGGCGGTGTAGACGCGGAGTGCAACACCGTGGATGGCGGAAAGTGCCGCCTGATACCTCAATCCAGCGGCATCTACATCGTAAGACTTCGCGCCAGTGGCTATCGAGAAGAGTCTCAAAGAGTGGAACTGACGGGCGTCCCACATGCCTATGTGACCTTCACCCTGCGGCGCGTAGCGGGCGACGATGGAGCTTCACCCGCCGCTGACGCACCCGGTACCACCGTAGATGTGGGTCAGGTGAATATCCCCGAAAAGGCGCGCCAAGAATTTGACAAGGGTGAAACGGCACTGCGCGGTAAGAATCCGGATGAGGGCGTGAAGCATTTCCAAAAGGCTGTGAAACTATACGACAACTATCCCCAGGCGTACCGGATGCTGGGAGAGGCTTACCTGGAGCAGCAGGACTGGCCGAAGGCGGAAGCCGCGCTAAAGAAAAGCGTCGAGCTGGACCCAAAGCTAGCCGCGTCGTACGTGGATCTGGGTGCCATCGCCAACCAGCAGCACAACTATCCCGCAGCGGAGGAAGCGCTGAAAAAGGGGCTCGAGCTCAGCCCGGATTCGTCCGCCGGGAAATATGAGCTTGCGAAGGCGTACTGGGCCACGGGCCGCTGGCAGGATGCGGAGCCGCTCGTTCGCGACACGGTAAAGGCTCAGCCGGACCTGGCGAGTGCGCACGTGCTCCTGGCGAACATACTCCTGAAAAAGCGGGATGCCGCGGGCGCGCTTCACGAGTATGAAGAGTATTTACGCCTGGAGCCAAATGGCTCGATGGCCCCCCAGGTACGAGAGGTGGTGGAAAAGATTAAGGCCGCCCAGCCGAAGTGAACTTCAGCGCGCGGTGCGCACTTCTTCCGCCGATGCCAGATTCCGCAGCGAATCCACATAAGGCGCCTTTGCGACCCCACGCTCCGTGAAAATTGCGTGTATGTAGCGGTGGGGAGTGACGTCGAATGCGGGATGCGCGGCGTGCACATCCGGAGCGATACGCACGCCCTGAAAGTGCGTGACCTCAGCGGCAGTTCGCTCCTCGATAGGAATGTGCTCGCCGTCGGGAATGCTCAGATCAAATGTGGATACGGGCGCGGCGATATAGAACGGAACATTATTTTCTTTGGCGAGCACGGCGATCTGGTAGGTGCCGATTTTATTGGCGGTGTCGCCGTTGGCGGCGATACGGTCCGCGCCGGTGACAATCGCGCCGACCTTTCCGGTCTTCAAAAAGTGCCCGACCATGTTGTCGGTGATCAAAGTCAACGGAATTCCACCGCGGTGCAACTCCCACGCGGTAAGTCTCGCTCCCTGCAAATAGGGGCGTGTTTCCGGCACCAGAACATGGATGCGCTTGCCTTGTTCGAACGCAACGCGAATCACGCCCAGCGCCGTGCCGATGCCGGCTGTTGCCAGCGCCCCTGCATTGCACTGCGTCATCACCTGTCCGTTTTGAGGCATATACTCCGCGCCAAACCTGCCGATAGCTTCGTCGGTGGCCGTTTTTTCCAGATGAACCTGTTGCGCTTCCGCAACTACAGCCGCGCGAATCTCGTTGAGCGATGCGCGAGAAGAAACCAGTTCGGCAAAGCGGCGCTTCATGCGCTCCAGTGCCCAGAATAGATCGACCGCCGTGGGACGAGTTTTCGCTAGGGTCTCGCAGATGACGGGAAACTCAGCTTGCAGCGCTTCCAGAGTCCTCGCACTCGATTTCTGCACGCCTATCGCAACGCCCATGGCCGCGGCAACGCCGATGGCCGGTGCACCCCGAATGACCATTTCGTGGATGGCTCTGGCAACTTCACGGTAATCCGTATAGGTGTTGTGAATCTCCTCGCCAGGCAAGCGCCGCTGGTCCAACATGACCACGCCGGCTTTGGTCCACTCAATCGGTTGCGCAACGTACATTCGTGTAAGGCCTCGCTCTCTAGTTTACCGGAAGAGGTAAAGCAAGCTCACTGATTCGCGGGAAGTTTTGTGAACCCATGCGTAGTGACGATGGCGGCCACTGCAATCAGCGAATTGTAGCCGAGATGCATCAGGTAACTGGCAAAAACGCTCCCCGTGCGCGCGCGAACGATGGTGAAGACGATCCCCACAATGATAAGCACAGTGACCAGGCTAGCCGTCCATCCCAGTTGCGCGCCGTGCATTAGTCCAAACAGCGTCCCGGTGATCACAATCGAGGGCGTCACGCCAAACGAGCGCGCAAACAGCGGATACAAATATCCGCGAAACAGCGTCTCTTCCACCAGTGGCGCCACCAACACCGCCATCGCCATGAACAGCAAGGCCGTCGACCGGTACTTGAAGAGTTCCTCCACCGGCATCTGGTCCGGAGTTTTCATGTGTGAAGTGAGGAGCGCCACCAGGAAGGAAAGGCCGCAGCCGCCCAGGAAGAACACAAATGGAGTGCGCGCCCTGCCATTTGCTGAGGCACGAATTTTGCGCCAGCCGAGGCACTCCCAGAACGGATGCCCGCGAAGCAGCGAAAGCGTCACGTACAGAAAAAAGAAAACCACCGCGTACCACACCAGCATGCTGCCGATGGCAAATCCCGGCTTGGAAAGCAGGAATTGCTCCATCTGCTTCGGCGTAAGCTTCTGATCGCGCGGAAGAACCGCAAGCGCCAGGAATCCCTGGATGATTACCAGGCTGATAAAGCTGAAAAAAATAAAAATGATAAAGTGCGCCCAGGACCAGGTGATTTGCAGGTCCACCGGATATTCAGGATGCGGCGGAAGTGTACCGGGTTCAGCAGCCAATTCGTCCGGACGAATAACCACGGCGGCGGCTGAATCAGGTTCCAAAATTCTAACAACCGGCTCAGCGGCGGCGGGATCCGCAGGCGGAATTATTTCTTCGGGCGGCTTCGGGGAGTCTTCGAACGGATTCATCGCTTCCCCTTCCTGGCCGAGCGAGGCCAGCCAGCGGTAAGCGCGGCCGCCACAAGGGGCAGAAGAAGTTCGTGGTGACCGGTAATCGCGAAGCCCCTGGACTTTGCGCCAGTGTCGCCCCTTACCGGCACCGTTGGACGCTTCACCACGTTTTGCAGCGGGCGGTAGTGCTGAATGAAATCGAAATTCGCGGTAGTAATCGGTGCCAGCGATACGCCAAGGTTGCGCACCACGGAAACTGCCTTCAGAAAAACTTCCGGAAGAATAACCGCGGAGCCCCAGTTTAGATAAACGCCCCCGCCATCCATTCTTCTAACGAGTTCGCAAAATAAACGAAAATCGTGAAACGTCGCGTCTCCCAGCACCGAGCCATCAGCGGCGGGATGAATATGCGGGATATCCGCACCAATGGCCAGGTGAACGGTCACAGGGATACGATGCCGGTAAGCGGCTACCAGAACGCTGGACTCTGGATGTTTCGTGGAAAGAATTCCGCTGGTCAGATATTGACCCGCGGCTTCGCCATACCCAATGCGGATGCGATGAGCGAGCTTCGCGATCTCGTTGATGCCCGTGCCGGTTTCCTCCGCCATCCCGAACTGCCCTTCGCCCAGCCCCGCCTCCACATCTTCGGACGTCGTGCCGGCCAGCGCGATTTCGAAATCGTGAACCATTGCCGCGCCGTTCATGGCGATTCCAGAGACGAAGCCGCGCTTCATCAGGTCGATAAGCAGCGGTCCAAGCCCCACCTTAACAACGTGCCCACCGATTCCCCAAAGAACGGCTCTGTTCTGCTTCTTCGCGCGCTGAACAGCCGCCAGCAACTGTCGAAGGTCCTCGGCCGCGAGAATTCCGGGAAGTGAATCGAGAAATGCCGAAAGACCGCCGGTTTTCTTCGGGATGCGGGCGAAATCTCTAACGCTCACTTTGCTCTTGCGGGAAGCCAAGGGGTAAGTGCGGACACCGCCGAACGTTAACGGCTGGATGGAATATACGCTCATGCGAATCCCATCACTCTACGAGGAACAAAGCGCGCGCGCAAGCGTAGCGAGCTGAGCGAAAGCAATAATTCATGCCGATTTTCGCTCTCCGTTTCCACTTCCATTCGAGCTCATCGAGTGATTTCCATTCACTCCCAGCATTCGCGCCAACGATTGTCCGGTGTAGGATTTCTTGACCCGGGCCACCTGTTCCGGCGTGCCTTGCGCCACGACGCGTCCGCCGCCCTGCCCACCTTCCGGCCCCAGGTCAATGATCCAATCGGCTTGTTTAATGACGTCCAGGTTGTGTTCGATGATCAGCACGGTATTGCCCAACTCCACGAGCCGCTGAAGCACGTCCAGCAGTTTGCGCACATCGTCAAAGTGAAGGCCGGTGGTGGGTTCATCAAGAATGTACATCGTGCGACCCGTCTGGCGTTTCGAAAGCTCGCGCGCCAGCTTGATGCGCTGCGCTTCGCCACCGGAGAGCGTCGTCGCGGACTGGCCCAGCTGCACGTAGCCAAGCCCGACCTCCACCATGGTGGCCAGCTTCTGTTGAATCTGCGGAATATTTTCCAGCAGCGGCAGCGCATCGCTCGCGGGCAGGTTCAGCACATCATTTATGTTGTGGCCCTTGTAGCGAACCGCCAGCGTCTCGGCGTTGTACCGCCGCCCGCGGCAGACTTCGCAAGTAACGTACACATCCGGAAGAAAATTCATCTCAATGCGGCGCAGCCCTTCGCCCTGGCACGCCTCGCAGCGGCCACCCTTCACATTGAAGCTGAATCGCCCGGGACGATAGCCGCGTTCTTTGGATTCCGGTAGCATCGCGAACAGTTCACGAATCGGCGCAAACACACCGGTATACGTAGCGGGATTCGAGCGTGGCGTGCGCCCGATCGGCGCCTGGTCAATCTCAATCACCTTATCGATATGCTCGATGCCCAGCAGCGCGCGATGAGGTCCAGGCGGATCCATGGAGCGGTACAACTTCTGCGCCAGCGCTCGATAGAGAATATCGTTCACCAGCGTGGATTTCCCGGAACCCGAAACACCGGTGACCACCGTAAAAAGTCCCAGCGGAAAAGAAACGTCCACATCTTTTAAATTGTTGGCGTGCGCTCCGAGGACTTGGATCGCTTTGCCGTTCGGGCTGCGCCGTTTTGTGGGCACGGGGATGCGCGCCGTTCCGGCCAGATATCGGCCGGTCAGCGATTCGGTCGACGCCGCGATGTCCGCAGGCTTGCCTTCGGCAACCAGGTAACCACCGGCATTACCGGCTCCAGGGCCCAGGTCAACGACGTAATCCGCGCGGCGAATGGTGTCTTCATCGTGTTCAACCACCAGCACGGTGTTTCCGAGATTGCGCAATTGTTCCAGCGAATGCAGCAGGCGGTCGTTGTCTCGCGCGTGCAATCCAATCGAAGGCTCGTCCAGCACGTAGAGCACGCCGCGCAAGCGCGAACCAATTTGCGTGGCCAGCCGTATGCGCTGCGATTCGCCGCCGGAAAGCGTTGCGGCGGAGCGATCCAGGCTCAGATAGCCGAGGCCGACAGCCAGCAGGAAATCGATGCGCTCGGCAATTTCCTCCAACGGCCTGCCTGCTACTTCTTTCTGCCGTGGAGTTAACTCCGCGAGAATCTTGTCTACGGCAGGACGGGCATCGCTCATCGCCAGCGCTGTGAAATCGGCGATGGACCAACCCGCAAGCTTCACCGCCAGCGACTCCGGCCGCAGCCGCCGGCCATGGCACGCATTGCACAGCGTCGCGGACATGTATCGCGTCATCCATTCGCGATAAGAATCAGAGTTCGATTCTTCGAAATTGCGATCGAGAAATTTCAGAATTCCCGTGAAACGGAATCCTTTTGCCCCGCTGCCCGCTTTCGAAGCCGCTTCCGCTGATCCGCGCTTGACGTTCGGCGGCGGGTAACCGTACAGCAGCAGGTTTTGCACCTTGGCCGGGAGTTTTTCGAACGGGGTATCGAGGTGAAATTCGTGCGCGTAGGCGGCCAGTTCCAAGGTACGTTTCAGAATAGCGGAGCCGGAGCCGGGACCAAGCCCGCCATCGAACAACGGCCGTGTCCAATCCACAACAACTTTGGCGGGATCGAAATCGTATTTTGAGCCCAGGCCGTTGCACGCAGGGCAAGCACCGTACGGCGAATTGAAGCTGAACGAGCGTGGCTCCAATTGCGGCACCGAGAGCCCGCAATCCGGGCACGCCAGCTTCTCCGAAAAAACATGCTCTTTACCGCCGACCACCGCTACGGTCACCAGGCCCTGCGCAAGTTTCAACGCGGTCGCGATGGATTGTTCCAGCCTGGACGCAATCCCCTGCTTCACCAGCAAACGGTCGATTACCACGTCAATACTGTGATTCTTGCGCTTGTCCAGCTTAGGAATCTCATCGAGTGGCAAAAGCTCGCCGTCGATGCGCACCCGAACATAGCCATCCTGCGCAAGTTTTTCCAGTTCCTTCCGGTAGGCGCCTTTTCTGCCGCGCACAATCGGCGCCAGAATCATGATGCGGTCTTCCGCTTTACAAATCTCGCCGTGAAGGATGGCCTGCACGATCTGTTCGCTGGATTGCCGCGTGATGGGCTTGCCGCAATTCGGGCAATGCGGGATACCGACTGACGCGTAGACCACACGAAGGTAATCGTAAATTTCGGTGATGGTACCCACGGTCGACCGCGGCGAGCGCGTAGTTGTCTTCTGCTCGATGGCGATAGACGGCGAAAGGCCCTCGATCACATCCACATCCGGGCGTTCCATCTGATCCAGGAATTGCCGCGCGTACGCGGAAAGCGATTCCACGTAGCGTCGCTGCCCTTCCGCATAAATGGTGTCAAAAGCCAGGGAAGATTTGCCGGATCCGGACAGCCCGGTGATTACCGTGAGGGTATTCCGTGGAATTTCCAGGTTGATGTTCTTCAGGTTGTGCTGTCGAGCCCCGCGCACAACCAGTTTGGTCAGTCCCATAGGCGAAAAGCGCTCCCTCCACAGGAGCCCCGGCACCCAGTAGGTAGACTGAGCCCAAGATAGTCTTTCAACATAGCAATTCGTTCGAGTCTGGGTCAAGGCAGGCCACTGCTGGGTAGAGGGTCAGTTTTTGGTTAGCGCGTTTACCAGAATTTGAACACGATGCCGGGGAAACTCTCGTCCCGAAAGTCGTCAGTAAGCCCTACGCGACTTCACGGTACTCATCGGCACGATGCCCAATCGGATTACTTCCGTATCGCCGACCCCAGGCCAGGATCGTACGAGTTCAGGGAATATTTGCCACTGTTCCAACGCCAGCGTAAATGTAGTGATCCTGAAAAGTCTTTTGCAACAGCGCGAACGTGGGCTCCCCTGTACAGTGACCAATCGCGATGTAATCTAGCTTCCATTGGTCGTGCAACGCCGCGGAGATCCTCTGAACGTCAGGATCAGGCGCTCCCAGAAGATGGAGGCCTCCAAATACAACCCGGATGTGCGGATCTATTTTGGTCGCGGCTTCGAGAACCTTCTCTACGCCCGCGTGAGAGCATCCAACCACGACGATGAGACCCCGCGGGCCGCGAATCGCTATCGAGATTTCGCGAAGTTCCAGCGTTCCAGTGACCTGCGAGATGGTTGGCACAAGAAAAATGCCCGGCGCTATCTCCGTCGTTGAATCCACTCTGACGAAGTTAGCCTGCGGCCAGGGTGTGCTAGCTGAAAGCATGTCTGGCGGATTACCGTCGAAATAACGCATGTTCGCAGAAAGCGATTCGTCTTTGCGATACAAACTGTTCGGCGCCCCCCAACCGAACGGCCCCCACGGTTCGGCGGCAGTGTAAATCTTCACCGTCGGATTGATGCGGAGGAGATAGTTTAGACCGCTAATGTGGTCCGAGTGCCGGTGGGATATCACTACGAAATCCAGTTTGCTCAGATCCACGCCTAACGCTTTAACATTGTGCTCGAAAATCTCAGCATTCCCGCCAGTGTCGAAAAGTATCCGCTTACCGCCAGACTCGACCAGCGCGGAGAATCCCCAGGCTTTGGTCATAGCCCCGGACTTCCCAAATGCATCGTAGAGAATCGTGACGCGATTGGGGGCTTCTCCTGTACAAAGGGCTGGAAACAGAAGAACGGCCAGCAAGAGATTACGAGCAAGTCGAAATCTCATGATGTACTCCTTCAAAAAGCAAGATTGGATAGGGCCAATATAGCCGGGGATTGTAGCCTCATGGAATGTGTCCTGCCAAGGTCATGTGACGAGGCCTGGAGCGTTGGGTCTCTTTCGTGATTGTGCCTGGTTAGTCGCGTAATCGGGACCTGACCCACCCCGCTAAGGCGAAAGTGAACCGAAATCCTCGCGGCGCTAAACGACGGGAAAGTACTGGAGTCCTAGTAATTTTTTCCCGGGGGGTAGTTCATTTTTACCAAGCCGTCAAAGGATAACGCATTGAAAATAGGCTAGTTAGGTTGGGCCGCAGCGTGCAACTTGCCATGCGTGGGGGAGACGAGCCGAGGATCCCTTTAGGGGATTGAGGGCTGGGCCGGTTCGTTCTTCCCCTCACTTCTGCCACACATTGCTTCCCTTCATTGCGGAGACAATGCCACCCTCCATACACCCT
>Ga0210399_10000400_pt1 | contig 34601 bp, 49 predicted proteins | sample IncBWC14MmetaG_FD_150865 | JGI IMG/M metagenome (GOLD analysis project Ga0210399, IMG submission 150865) | Forest soil microbial communities from Barre Woods Harvard Forest LTER site, Petersham, Massachusetts, United States - Inc-BW-C-14-M | ecosystem: Environmental > Terrestrial > Soil >... | reverse complement strand
GCTCGTTTACTATTGGAGGGCAGAGGCGACCATGCGAATGTCAAACGCACGAGAACTCCAATTTTGCTCTCGGTGGGATGTGGCCTAGATGCGCTAGAGGCCAACCGGAGCAAGCTTTTTAGACCGGAAGTGGAATCTTACGAGCTGCCCTCATAATTCTTTGAGCAGTAGATTCTAACGCCCGACCTCTTTTGAGGTTTTCGCTTCTCGTCACTACCTCCAGGTGCTCTGGATTTACACAGTGACGTACTCTGCATTTATGGTCAAGGTCCATCCCGTAAGGAATTTTTCCTTTGATTTCTTCGTAAGAATATCGATGGGCGTATACAGTTGAACCGTTCATTCCAGAGCCGGGAACGTGAAAGTTTCCGTATCCGTTTTTGGCTCTGGAACCTTTCCAAAGCCAACAACTTTCAGTTTTTTCGACATAAAACCAAAAGCCCTTTGACCTTTTCACGAAGTCCTCACTTTGCAAGATTTGAACTATGTTTGTCTACACATCCGGCGATTTTGCACACATAGAATTTCACTTTGTTGTTTACTCCACCCTTTCCGTTGTCTCCCTGGATGATGTAAAGCTGAGCCTGCTGTCCGAGCAACGGGCCGCTGTACTGCCAGGTCGAAGGGTCGCTTTCATTGACACCCTCGCCCCACTGTCCGGGAAACTCGAAGTCACCGGCTGCGTCAGCGACCATCGGTACTCCGAAGGCGTGGCAGAAATCGGTCCACACCCACTTCCCTTTCGTGTTGAGGTTCTCGAACACAGAACGGTCATTGTACTCGGCGTGGTTAATGATTTTCATGATGGGATTCAGGTTAACCGAATCCTTGTTCTTCGACAGCTGAGGCTTAAAGCCGTCGAGTCGAACGGTCACCATGCCTTCCTGCATCAAGGGCAGGCCCTTGACTTCATCTTTGTTTGCTGTAAGACGTAGTCCCATTTTGTTCTCCTTTAGAGTTTCAACCCCGCGGGGAGTTGCTTCGGTGCTCCGTTTTGGAGCTGAAGACCGTTTTGTTTCAAGCGTTGCTCGTGCTTTGCAATCATCTCGACGATGCTTGGGTTTTCCTCTTGATCGAGGAGTAACGCTGTCGCGCTGTCAAATTCATAGTTCGGAAAAGGAAATACCTTCGGTAGATAGACAAGCTTTTGGTTGACGGTTTGTTGTACAAGCTTCACTCGCCATAGCTCGTTGAAGTACTTGATGAGTCGTTGGTAGCGTACAGGGAATACTCCGACACGACCACTAAAGCGGGGCTTTTCAGAGGTACTGTCGGCGGTTTCCTCAGCGGTTTCGTGTAGAACGATAATGGTGTCGGTAGGCAAAGCCAAAGTACGTAGGACGCAGTTTTCCACAGGGACCATTTCCGCGTTCCAGGCGTCCCAACCTCCTGGAAGGAACACTTTCATCCCTCCAAAGGTAATTTCGCGTCTGATGTCTTTTTGGCCGTACAGAGCGTAGTTCTGAAACGCTTTACCGAAGGTTTGGATGGAGTCGATAACATTCGTACCGACAAGCGTTCCCTTCGGGCACTTAAATCCAAGGGCGTGAAGGTCCAACGAATCTTCAAGCTTTGCAAGATTGTCCAAGAACTTTTGAGCCGCTTCGGGCTGCTTCGGCCATTGAGGTTCTACATAAGAAATAACGTAGACACCCTTTCGGCCCTGCAATGCCTCGGCACGATTGTCGAAGTCATGCACCAGGACGTTCGGTCGGCCTGTTGAGGCTAGACGGGACTTGCCGTTTTTCTCCTTCCCCACCAAAGCGATTTTTAGCTTCGCTACTGGTGGCTCTTCGGCCATAATACGCATTTCTGTTGGCATTAATCCTCCGCTTCTTTCGTAGGTTCGTAGGGCTTCCAAGGACGCCCCTCTGCAAAATCGGCTGCAAGGATGACATCCCTCGCTGATGGCGTTGCGCTATGAAGCTTTAGATAGTCGCAGGGACGCATATAGAAGTTGTGGCATGATGTTTCGGACCAATTCCATTCGTTTGAGCGTAGGTTGTGAGCAATTCGCTCGCATATACCTACGACGTTGTGTCGCCACTCGTCGATTTCTTCTCTAGTGAAGTTGGGGTATGCTCGTACAAAGCGAGGCCTTTTTTGACCGCTTCGAGGTTTTTCAGTAGGTCTTGCACGGCTACATATATTAACGACACAACGGTCAACTCGGACTTTATATCCCAAACTTCGGGCAATCGTCTCGCACGAATAAACGTATCCTGACATCTGAGTTGACGGTTTGTAACGGCTTGTAGTGAATCCGTCAATTCTAGATACTGTTTTGTGGTCGACTGGAGTAAGGCGGTCGTTTTCAGTAACAACGAGGTCCGGTCGTCCAACCCAGTAAACGACAACTCTTGGTGTTTCTCCAATGAACACCTCTTTCTTCAGGCCGAAGCCTTGCTCGACCGACACGACCTTCCAGTTGTGTTTGTCGATAAGGTATTGAGATTCGTAGTAGTCCTTGAGCATCAAGACCGCTCCGGCGATGTCTCCAAACTGCGCGAATTTATCAGGCTCCGCCAGAGCACAGGCTTCCAAGCCGTTTGAAGCCCATGCGGTGAGTGCAATGTCCTGGATGTCTTGCAAGCCAAGCTCTCGCTTATCGCGAAGCGAGTTGTAGAAAGCCTCCATAACGTCAGACCACCAAGAGCCTATAGCCATCGGGAAGGGTTTGGTAATCACTGTTCCTTTTTGTCGAATGTTTTTGACGTGCTTGAGGTAGAAATAAGACTCACAATGAGAGAAGCTTTTCAGCAAGCTGGCGTCAACGAAGAAAAGAATCTTGCCGTTTGGTTGAATCTCGTAAAACGAGAATGGCTTCGGTTCGCTCATGGCTTTGCCACGCACTTCTGGCTCCAGTGGTTGTACTGGTAGCCGATAGCGCACTGACCTTCAAAGTTAGGTGGAGCGCTGACGAATGGTCTAGGGGGCTTGTGAGCGCCGCAGCCAAACAGAAGAAATAGCGAAAAAATTATGATTCCTGCGGACGCCCCGCTTTTTGCTACCCTTCGCGCAAGCTCCAACACTTTCGCGTAATCCCAAGCTGGAGGCCGATTCCTAAGCAGATAATCCGCGAGATTTTCTTCAGCGTCCGACGCCCCGCTAGAGGCAGCGAGCGATTCAAGTTCGTCGATGCATAGCTGAATAGCCCAATGAGCCGCACTGTTGCCCTGCTCAAACTCTGGGTCAATTTTGGCGTTCTTAGCAGCATCGGCTGCTCGTTCCTTCCATTTCGCAATCAACTCTCGCACCCGCAGCGCATCGGGAGAGGCGGCGGGGAGTTTTGACGCAATGAACTTCTCAAGCGCCTCTTCGAGTGTCTCGCCAGCGTACCAACCAATCGCCCACACTAGCTTGTGATGGAGTTCCCGCAGCTCTTTCAGTTCAGCTTTCTCACTATCGTATTGCATCGCTTCCATCTTCCCTCCTGGTGGCTTGCCCTGGGTTGCGCTTGTTTCTCCCGGAGTAAGAGAAGAAGCCGCACTAGCATTCTGGCTAGGATTGAACGGCTTCTCCCCGCTATGACCTGAACCTCTGCCGTCCCAGAGTACAGCTTCGATTACTATAGGCTTCTTGCGAAATTTCACCGTCCCCCTCCTGCTTCACGCTCTAGGTGCTCACGCTTTCTTTCCAAGCATCGTCTTCATCTTGACAGCTTCTTCATAGCTCAGATTGCCTATCTTCATCAACGCAGCGATGTCTGGAGGTATCGACACTCCAGCCGAGGTCATTCTGTGCTTTTTGTTGTTCAGACGAAGCGTACCTTGCTGAAGCTTCTCACGCCTCTTCATCGCAGCGACGTAGCGACTGTGTTGTCGGTAGCCTTTTTCGTACTCGTGAGCAGCGAGGCTTATTTGGGTGTAGTCTTGGGTGCGAATGGCTTGTTGGAGGGCTTTTTGAAGGTCACCGATACGGAAGTCAAGCTCTTCGTCGGAGAGGTCTTTGATAAGAAGAAGATGGTTGGGCCAGCCTTCGCCTATAAGCTTGACGCGCTGTCCTCGATGCTCAGTACCATCATCATCGACGATAGCGACACGTTCGGTTGACATCTCGTGGGTAATGCAGTAATGCTGAGCGCAGTATTCCTGTCCACAATGGGTACAAATACGAAGGCTAACGCGACCACAGGTGATGCAGACGCCGCTAACGCTTTCGTTACTAAAGTTAACAGTAGCGTCAGCAGCTCGTTGCTCCTCTGCCATCGCGTCGAGGTCTTCTTGCGAAGGAAGTCCTTCTTCGGTTGACATTTGTTGGCCTCTCTTGAAGCTTTGAAAAAAGAGGAAACCTCCCTCGTCGTGCTCACTTCGTAGGCAGGCTTTGAGGCTTGGGAGTCGAACCCAAGAGCATTATGCTCAGCCGTCCTAGGTGTAGCCTCGTTGCTTACTACAAAGCAGGCGAGGGAGGATAAAGTTTATAACGTTCGTCCTTGTGTCGACAAAACCTCACTCAGTTTTTTGTGTTGAAGGACTGAGTCTTTCAGATGAGGAACCATTCGAATAAGTTTTGCAATCAACGACAAAGCCGCAACCTCGTTCTGCTCGTCCTCAAGCATTTCCATTGGAATAGACAAAGTCACGGCGACCGCACGAATATCGAAAAGGAGGCGAACATCAACAACTCTTGGACTTACTGCGTCGAAATTCGTAATCACTTTGTTTCCTCTCGCTTAATAAACTCCTGAACAAGCTGTCTGAGCTTCTTGCTTACCTCTCCGTACTTAGGGAGTATCTTACGAAGCCTCAACGCTAAGTCACGACGAAGCTCAAAGCTGATGGTCGTGTAGTTCTGTCGGGGTGTAGGCACGACTCAAACAGTGTACCACGCACTTATTAACTTGTCAAGCACTATATTTGCTTTGTTATCAACAACTTACGCAAAAACAGGGCTTTTCGCTTTTTGTTCCCTTCGTAGTCAGCAAGCACAGCGAAAGTAGAGTGCTCTTGGGGGTCTCTCGCCGGTTACGGCTTCAATGTGACGCCAGAACTCTACAGGGATGCTTCGGTCACAGTCGATGTCGTTGCCAAAGCAAACATCTTCGCCGTCGTTTGAATGCAGGGCAGCGTCGATTGTCTCATCATAGTCAAGAGAACGTTCGTCACAGAACTTTTCTAGCCACCTCTTCGAGTCTGGGGCGGAGATTGGAGTATTGGCTTCCTCGAACGCAGGATGTGTCCATACGTGTCGCAGCGAGGTGATTTGTCGTGGATACACAACCAACCAGAAACGCTCGCCTGGCTGTACTGGTTTTTTGAGGAAAGGGTCTACGATGCCGACGGCCTTGGTGAAGGTATTGTGCTCAAGAATATGCACAGCCTTTCCATTCGACAGTCCAACGTCCTGACCAGGACGAAGTAGACAGCCTGCTATCACCGGTTCGACCGCGAGATGAATCGCATCCCTTCCCGCTCTCGCATCGATAATCGTGCCGAGCGTTTCTAGTGCATCTGTTGATACCGTTCTTTTATCTCCACTCATTTACGACCCTCCTCTACCATGTCTTTGATTACTTCTTTGAAGACTCTCGCGAAGAAACGTCCCACTCCGACGAAGAAATAGAGTAAGAGCTTCATGCTTTGCTCCTCTGCGCTGCAAACTCAATAGCTCCTTGAATGTCTTGCGCCGTAGCGAGTGGAGCATGAACTCGCTGCAAACCCGGCTTGTTTGGGTTGATGAAGAGCATGTCTCCGCGAGAGATAAGATGCTCGGCTCCGCCTGTATCCAAAACGACACGGCTATCTGTCTGACTCGGTAGTCGGAAGGCGAGCCTGGCAGGAAAGTTCGACTTGATATCGCCTTCCAGCAGCTTCGCGCTTGGGCGTTGAGTCGCGACGATAATATGAATCCCTGAAGCCCGAGCCTTCGCAGCGAGTTTTGCAAGCTTTCCCGAGGCAATCTTGCCAGCAAGAGCATATCGAATCTTGTCGTCTCCTCCGAAGGAGGCTGCCGAAGGCTCTTCTTCGATTCGTCGACGGTCAGCAAGCAAATCTGCGATTTCGTCCACGACAACAAGAATGTAGCTGAGGCGAGATGCCGAGCCTTGTCGGGTTTGGTTGTATTCGAGGATGTTGTGTGTTGAGCTTTGAGCAAAGAGTTTTAACCTCCGTGTCATTTCGTCGTTTAGTTCGTCGAGCCTTATATGGGTCATGTCGATGCTGGTCGCGATAAGGCTCCGTAGATGAGGAGCATCTCTGAACTTGGAGAATTCAACACCTTCTTTGATATCACAGAGAACAAGCTCAAGGTCGCTCGGTTTGTAGTTGAGGATAAGACCGCCGATAATGCTGTTGAGCAAAGTCGACTTTCCACCACCTGTCGAACCAGCAACGAGCAGATGAGGCATCAGCGTAAGGTCTTCGACAACGAGCTTTCCGAGGTAGTCGATTCCAAGGATGAGGGGTATCTTGTACTTCGTAGGGTCTAGAGTACAGTGATTATACCACTTGACCCACTGGCGTTCGCGGTTCGGCACGAACACCCCGACGGCGCTTTCGCCTGGCATTCGCTTTATCATTATGTCCTCGGCGCCTAAAACGACCGCAAGGTCTTGGCTCAGTCCTTCGAGATGGCTTACCTTCGTCGAGCCTCGGGGCTGGAATCGATAGACGCTTACGATAGGGCCTACAGAAATCGGCTCCACGAACGTAGCTGACAAGCCGAGCTGAGAGAACTTGTAGCCGATGGCGAGGACGACGGCTTTTTGTTCGTCGGTCTGCTTAGATGTAGTAGACGTGTCCAACGAAGGTTCCTCCGTCGAGTTGAAAAGACCCAAGATACTTCGCCGCCAAAGGCATGTTGAATTGATTCCCGGTCGTAGCGATGAAAAATGTAATTTCGTCTACTCCGTGTCTTTCCTCGTCAAACTCGAACCAGACGCACGGTCGTTCGTTCTGTGTTTGTACACAGAGGATTTTTGAGGCTCTTGGAAGCAGTACCGGACTTCTCGGAGCCATCTGTAATTCCTGCTTCCATATCTTCATTGCCGAACCCTTTCATGCCACTCGTTGTGTTCCTCTAGATACTGTCCGTCGACTAAAGAGCCACAAGTATGACAGGTGTACGACTCATCCCTAAGGTCTTGGTCGTTCATTTCCTCTTCGGTTACTTCGAATCTGTCGTTGAGCTTCATCGAAGGTCCTCGTACTCTGCATCTTCAGCCTGACGCTCGGCTTTTATAGCGGACTCGACCTGCAATTTGAACTCGACTTTGTAAGAGCCTGTTTCTTCGTCGATATGCTCACAACAGTCGTCAGCCCATGCTCCACAGAGGACGCATTTCCAATTTCCTTGAGCTGGACCGCACGATGAACAATGAGTGTCACCACACATACAACTCATGGCTTCACCGTGTAACGAACGGAACCGTCCTCAAGAGGTTGCATAATGTAGTAATCTTCAGGACCGAAATACTGTCCACGTTGACGCTCAATCCATTGCTGAGCCTCTTCGACGCTTTCACATATCTTGACGAGGTGTGAGCGTCCTTCGTCTTCCATAAGACAAGGTGAGCGCATGATTGTACAACGTTTCGTCATCGCAAAACCTCCTTCGCCCCGAGCTGGTCTGCCGACATACGACCGTCGGTGAGCATAGCTCGGTAGCCGGGGGTGAGGTAGGCGAAGGCCGAGGCAAAAGCATTGACATCGGTGAACTTGAGGTAGATACCGCCTGTCTCCTTAGCGATACGCCGAAGCCGTTCCTCACCCGACGAGCTGTCTCCTATGTGGACACAGTCGATAGGTATGTCGGCTTGTTTGTATTTCGACAAGATGTTATCGACAGGATGTTTTTCAGGATGTTCGACATCGTCAAAGTTATAAACAGCGTCGTACCAGTCGGTAGCTTCGCCGTCGCTGACGATGATACCGCGTGTCATGGGTATCTTTTCGAGACAACGCTCGACACACGCTTTCATCGGAGTGTTACCGCTTGCGCTCAGGCCGCTGACGCTTGAGGTAATCATTACCCCAACGCTCGTTAGAGCAAGCTCAAGCTGCGGGGGGAACGTCTCGACCGCGAGCGAGGTGTTGTTAAAATCACATCTGTTAACAAAGTTATCAATAGCCTCACGCAGAAGGTCTATCTTCGTTTTGCTCGCGCTTCGGTCTTTGTAATCCGCGACCGAGGCCATCGACGACGAGCGGTCAAGCATTAAGCAGAGGCGGTTCGGCATCGCCGTAGCGTCGAGCTGTGAGGCTTTCGCTTGGTTCACCCGAGCCTGAAATGGAGTGCTCGTTGATTTGAGCTTGCCTCCGGTGAGGCTTAGTCCTGTGGGGGGACTTGTTGGAACAATTTTATCTGTCATAGCGCTGTCTCCTTTAGTCTCCTATTTCAAGTACGTGCTCGCAAAGACGACTTACAGCAAAACCTTCTACTTCGTGAAGCCAGACAAGGCTATCTCCTACTAACGAGTAGGAGCGATACTTCTTGTTTTGCTCGTCCTTAAAGACCTTCATAGAGTTCGGGTCGATTTCGACGGTCATTCCAGGAACGACTCTTTCGTCAGCAAATTCTAGAGCCGCAGAGCACCACCGCGATTTATCTGCGATTTTGACAAAAACGCTCATCGCTTAAAATACTCCTTTTCGAGCCTGGCCCACAAATCATTGAGCTTCGACATCTTCGTACCGTCACCCGACTGTTTGTCAGGATGTAGGTCCATCGCCGCTCTACGGTATGCAGCTTTCGCAGCGTCGTAGCTCAGAAGCATGAAGAACGCAACCATTGCGTCTTCCGTCGTGCCGGCTGAGGTGTTGAGCATCGCTCCATGCTGCGAGGCAGTCCCGGTGTTGTATCTGGGCGAAGCCTGCTGAGCTTGCTCGGCTACTTGCTTCGATGTAAAGCTTACCGCGTGAATCCCATAGCCAGCAACGAACAACGAGCGCAAGGCTTCGCCGTAAGGCTCCTTGACATACCACATTTTACTTGACTCATCCCACGAACGGTCTCCGCTAGGGATAAGCTTCTTGAGAGTCTCTTTAAGATTCTCATTGTATACCATCGATACAACGTAGGCTTGAGCGTTGGTGTCCCAGAAGATACGGGCTTTGATGGCCACGTTCAGCCTCGTGCTTCTTCCTGCACTACAGCGCCGGAGTAATACTTGATGCTCTCGCCACGCTCGTCGGTAAAGAACACCGTAAAGCCGAAGTCGAGTCCTGAGAGAGCTTGTTTGATTCTCTCAAGGCGAGTCGATGGTTCTGGCTCACGTAATCCTCTTCGCCCTGTATTTACAACACGAGTCTTTCTTACTGCTTTCGCTGTTTTTGGCATTTTCTGCCTCCTTATAGCTACGCTCTGAGGAGCGAATCCTCACTCTCCGGAGAAGGTGAGACTCGTCGTGTGTCACAGAGCGTAGGTATAAAAAGACGGCGATGACGCAATTCATCGCCGTAAGGCGCTACGGAGTAACGACGGACGCTATGACCGCCGATTGCGTTGCACGACGTCGGGAGGAGTTAAGCCGACGCCGAAGCCGTTGTGCTTGCAGCAGAGATAGACGCGAGCGCAGCTCGAAGCTGTTCGGCTGTGACCGTCATACCCTGCTTCGACAGTTCCTTGAGGAACTTGTCTTCCACCGTCATCTTCGAGCGCTCGCTCTTCTGTGCGACTGCGTGAGCAAGGTCGATTGCGCCTTCCTGAGCGCTGAAGGCACTGTCGCGAATGGTGTCTGCGAACTCGTTGTGTTGCTTCAGAATCGCAGCGGTGTTGTTGTAGGTGTCAAGGAACAACGTTACATCGATGTTGTTGTCCTTGATGTAGTCGTCGATTGGCGAAACGTCGACCGTAACGCCACTCAAACGCAAGGCTTCGCCAACTGTCTCGGCAACGCTGTACTGAGCGCTTTGCGAGACAATCAGCTCGGGAAGTGCTTCCTTGGCGTCGGTCGCTTTCTTGAGCGCTTTGTTGAACGCATCCTCGCTGGTAATGTACGTCTTGAGGTTGCTGTCCTTGTCCCGCTCGTTTTCGTGGTAGTGAACCTTTGTTGCTAGGAACGTCTTCATACTGTGTATTCTCCTTTTGAGTTTAACTGCTGAACCTGGGGTTTGTGATGCTTCTGTTACTACTGTTAACAGTAGCCTCACAGAAGCTTTTCGGTACATTGTTAGGGTACCAAAACTTGTTGGTCGGAGTCAAGCCGTAAGGTATTGGCTTGCAACGACTTACGTAGGTACGAAAGTACGGCGAAACCTACGGTATAAGCGCTATCAGTACAGCGTAGAGACACAGTGTACCGACAAAGCAAAGCAGAAAGACACCTGCTTGCAGAGCGTAGTATTGACTGTTCGTTAGAGGTATCTTCGTCATTCGATTGTGTCCTTAAGGTATTGAATGAAAACTTCGACAGGAAAATCGAAGTCACGATACTCAGGAGAATCGAAGGCAGCAACGACAGCTTGCTTGGCGTTGTTTTCTGATTCGATGTCTTTGTGGACGTAAAGAACTGCTGTTCTTGCAGCGTCGTCGTTGATTTTGTATATTTTTGACACATCGTCGGAGCGTTCGAGTCTTGAAACGTTCCATGTTGCGTCGAGTCTCGACAGAGGAACTCCTGCTTCGAAGGCTTTTAAGCCCAAGACGCAGAAAGCGTCTTCTCCGTCGACGACTCTATGAAGCTGACCTGTCGTAAAACGATACTTCGAATTACGAAGGTTTTCTGCTATTTCATGTCCTTTCATTCGCGACTCCTTATCCATTCAATCCACTGTCCTCTCGAAACCGACAAGACAGATGGTGTTTCGACTACTACTTCCTTACGAACGTACCACGGTTGTAAATTCGTCTGTTCGAGCGAAAAGAAAAGAGCTTCTTGGCTTGTCTTAGCGTCTCGCATGTCGACCATACACTCAAAAGCTCCACTGATGATATGCCAATGAGTAAGACGTTCGTCGTAAGACCGCACGGCGATAGGCTTCGTCTCTGGTATCGTAACGCCGAGACGCTGCAACGCAGCGAGTAGGTCTGGAGATACGTCGGTCATTAGGAGAAAAACTCCACGAGTTGTGTGTAAGCGTGATTCAAAACTCGTTGTAGCTTTAAATACTCGGGAGTTCGGAGTTCGCGTCGACGCATGAAACCGTCGACGATGACTACTATGTCCCAATGCATCATATCGCAAGCAAACTTGGCTCTTGTGTATTGAAATGGAGTAATCATCTCGACACCTCATCTTGGGTTTTGATTTGCTCGAAATCTCCGTTGTCGTTGACTCGAAACTCTTTCTTTCGTTCTGCGACCCATTCCTCGCATGGAGGAGGTTCAGGTCCGTTGCCTTGTGAGAAAGCGTACATCATATCAGCCCATGCAGAACGAATCATCATATCGAGTTTGTTTTCGAGCTCTCGACGTTGCTCGGGCGATATCTTGCTTGCACTCTTTCCTGTAAGAAGCTCTGCCATTCGAAGCATCTTTGCGTCTCTTCCGTCAAGACGTTCGCCGGCTTGCTTTGCTTCGTAAAGAGCTTTGACCTTTTGAGCAGCAAGCTTCGGTCCTACAGGAGGAGCTTCACAGAACTCACATTCAGCTTCGATATACTCATGACCGCACGACATACAACGAAGTTGCGTCTTGACAAAACGTTCTGTCCCGTCGACGAGAGTATGCATTCGATTTGAGCGTGCGTACTTACGAGTCGAGCCACAAGCGGGACAATGAATAACAGTTCGGCGTCGACCGCAGATACATTCATCTCCAGGGACACCAATAAGGTTTTGACTTACTCGCAATTTAGCCTCCATGCTACGGTAAAAGTGTAGCATGTTTAGCGCATGATGTCAAGAACTATAAAGCCTTTGTTTACAATAGGTTGTAAAAATTACACGAACTTCGCTTCAACCCACTACTCTCACCCCATCTTGCGACGCTGCGCGTTCTGAGCGAGCTACGCCGCTTCGCCAGAGCTCTAGAACGTTGCTATGGAGTGAGAGTACTGAGTTGAGACTCAGTACGTTTCTCTTCATGGAGCTTGATTACTCCAATTGCTTGAGCAATTCCTTGATTCGCTGCATCGCTGCGACGCGATATGCTTTGCAGTCAGCTTCGTTGCGTTCGCAAAGCGAGCACGGTTCATGCAACGCAGAGCCGTGAGCGCAGCTTCGCTCTCCGTGCTCATGATGCGAAAGCTTCTCTTGTGCTATCGCATCGAGTAGAGAAACCCTTGGCGGTTCGACGCGCAAGCGGGACCGACAAGACAATTGGTCGTATTCCTTCATCTCTCGTCGCACAAGTGCGATAGCCGCACGTTGAATAGGCGAACGCACGACCTTACGGTCGCGTCCATCAACAGACATAGACGTATCTCCTTCCTAAAGACTATCGACTCAAACGTGTGTTAACAAAAGTTCGAATAACCAAAGTCTCGTCGTAGCTCTATTGAGAATGAGTAATAAAAATATATATTCACTTCAAGAGAGCCATACAAGGCTCCTGTTATTCGAACTTTTGTTTTTACACAAAAGACTCGACAGTCTTTCAAAACATCGCGCCATCTGCGCGACATACTACGTACAGCGTCGCGCCACTTCGTCAAGAAGCTTTCGCAGTCGAACCGTTCGGCTTCGCAGCCTGAGCCGCGTTCGCCTCTGCGCGTTGCTTCGCGAGCATGTCGAGCAATAGCTTCTTTGCGTCGGCAGGCGACAGGCTGAACTCTTTCAAGAGCGAACCTGATGCCTTGTCGACCGCGACCTTGCGTGCAGTCTTCACTTGGCGGGTTATCTCAGCGATACCACGTGTGATGATTTCGTCGAGACACCAGTCAAGCGAGTGATCTTCGAAGTAGTCCTTTCTGTAGGTCGTAACGAAGTTATAGATACGATTCGTCGGAACCTTCAGGTCTGGCACTTCTACAATCGTGCCTGCATTTGTCGCTACTGCTGACAAACCTGCAACTACTTGACCATTAGATGACATAGCGTTTCTCCTCTGAGCTTACTTCATACAACGAAGTATGTCTCGCAGAGAGCGCGATGTGTTGTATGTACTGTCGTCGGTACGTAGCATCGGTGCGACGCCACGCTATACCGCAGTACTCATATATAGTGTTCGCTGTAACACGGAGTATCTTGCCGACCACCCAGGGCTCAAAATAAGTTCGGTGACGAGGAGGAGTATTACCTTCGCAAAAAATTTTTTCCATTTCCAAGCACTTCGTCTCTATTAACAAAGGTAACAATAGCTTCGCTTTGTGTTACTCACAACTCGCGATGAATTGAGTATATCGACTTATTAACATTTATCGTAAGTGGCGTGTTTGCAATTACATCCAGCCCTTGACACCCGCGCCCGTTTGTGGTACGATATGCCTAGCCTGTAGCAGAGGTGTATCAAAGTATCGGAGGTCGATATGGCGAACGAGGTTAAGAACTGCGTAGTTTGTGGAGCTGGCTCCCACCGAGAGGACTGGCAACGAAACCCGAACCCGGCCTGTGACAGCCACAAGCCTCAGGAGGTACAGGCGGCTATCGCTTCGAAGAAGCAGAACGGCCTACAGCTAGTCCCTGCAACACCTTCGGCCCAACCGCCCGCCGCGCCGCCCGCGGCTGTGACTAAGTAGTAGGCTCGGTCGATGGCAGAGCTGAAGCAAGAGCGTATCAACGCGGGGCAGTCGGCTACCGACACGCTGATGAAGGCGATGGAGAAGGCCGACAGGATGCGTACTGTCGTGGTTGTGTACGACACTACGGATGAGTTCGAAAAGGACACTGGAATCACTGGAGGAGTTATCGTCCAAGACGATACAAAGGTTTCCTCGATCAACTGGATGATCGACCAAGCAAAGCGTTGGCTCTTGGGAGATTGCGACGACTAATGCCTTTCACCCTCAAAATTCGAAACATCAAAATCCCGCAAATCGCTCGCTGGCGCATCGCCGGCGTCTCTGACAAGATGATTGCCCAAGAGATGCATATGACGGTGAGCGGGCTTGCTCAGCTCCTTGCAACTCAGGAGTATCAAGACTACGAAGCAGCTTTGATGAACGGCCATCTAACGGCGATGGATGCGGCTTTGAAGGGAAAGGTAAACCTCATTCATGAAGAGCTTCGTCAAGCCGTACCTGCGGCTGTGAGGTTTCTGGTGGACGCTGTGACTCAAAGACGAGATATGCGAACGGCTTTCGCGGCTGCGAAGGAAATACTAGACCGCGATCCTGATAGGACATTGCCTGCCACTGACAGCGAAGCGGCTGTCGCTCCTGGTGTGCCTGCGGCGGTTCTGGATGCGGCGGCAACCGAAGGCAACAAAATTGCGTCTACTTATGTAGACAAGGCGAAGGTGAATTAAAATGGAGCCACACTCGGTGGTGAATCTAGGCAACGTCGCTTTCCTAGCGGGGCTTGCTGACGACCTAGTACTGCACGATCCGTTCGTGTGGCTCCTGAGCTTAACCCATTGAGGGGTTTTGTGGCGTGCAGGCTAGAGTGAAAGCCCCGCTGGTTTTGGGGTTGGTTTTGAAGTTGGGGTTTCAGTTTCTTTTGAAGGAGCTCTAACATGGCCGGCTTCGCATCACCGAGCGCACAACCAAAGACTCGTACTGGCAAACCCAACCGTCCGAAGCGTTCCGGCGAAGGAGCGAACGGTTTGTCAGCCCAACCACGAGATTACCCTATAACCGACAGCTTTGCATCGAAAGAGATACCCGCAAAGCGTAGGGATGCGATGTGTCGGAGGAAGAGCTTCGCCCAACGATAATGCAAAGCTTCGCTCCAGTTCAGATTCTTTCGACCGACGCTAAAGACGTTAAGCTGTCGAAGATGCGTATGAACGCTTTGGGTTCGCTCTTTTACTTCGTTAAGAACACGTTAGGACGTAAGCGTCTTACTGAGGGCCTTCACAAGAATTGGTGTAAATCTCTTGAGCGTGACCATCTCAAAGACGTCTACGAGCTACCACGCGACCACTTCAAATCCACGATTTGTAGTGAGGGGTTTCCCATGTGGCGCTCGTTACCCTTCGACAGTCGTGACGAAGATGTCTTTCGACAGAACGGGTACGGTGACGATTTCATCGCCTTCATGCATCGTATGCATCGACGCGATAGTCGCAACTTACTCGTAGCGGAGAATATAACGAACGCTTCGAAGCTAGGCTCAAGGATAAGTGGACACTACGGCTCAAACGCGATTTTCCGAGTGCTCTTCCCAGAGATACTCCCTGATTCCTCTTGTACTTGGTCCAACTACTCGTTGCATCATAAACGGACGCCCGGCGCTTCTTCGCATGGCGAAGGAACCTTCGACTTCTTGGGGGTGGGTGGTGCGCTTCAGTCAAGGCACTACGACGGACTCCTTGTGCAAGACGACCTCGTTGGTCGTAAGGCCATCGAATCCGTGTCGATAATGGAAAAGACGATTGAGTATCATCAGCTTCTTGTCGGTGCTTTTGAGAATCCCTCCTCAGCAACGCACGAAAACGACGAGTTCGTTGTGGGTAATCGGTGGTCTTATACCGACCTTAACTCACACATTCGTGAGCATGAACCTTGGTTCAATATTGTAACCCACTCCGCTCTGGGTGGTTGCTGCGACGCTCACCCAACTGACCAGCCTATCTTCCCCGAAGAGTTCAGCTTTGAGAAGCTGATGCGTTGGAAGGCTCGGCTTCGCAACTACAACTTCTCCTGCCAGTTCCTCAACAACCCCGCCGCTCCTGAGAATGCTGACTTCAAAGAGCCTTGGCTTAATTGGTTCTATATTGAAGAGCCGAACGAGAAGAATGGCTTTAAGAAGATGATTCGGCATCACGCCAAAGACGGACGGGTCTTCAAAGACTTTCCTGTGTCTCACCTTCGCCTCGGTATGACCGCCGACCCTAACCACTCTGGGAATCAAGGGATGGGCCGTTGTCGTCATGCAGTTCCTATCGTTGGGCTTTCAGCCGATAATAACTACTACCTCCTTGACTACTTCCTTAAAGCAAGTGGCTACGACGAGTTCTACAACGAACTCTTTCGCCTTGCTGGAGTGTGGGGGCTTCGTAAGCTCGGCTTGGAAACCATCGCCGCACAGAAGTACATTGGGCACCATATCCAAACAATGGCGAAGATGAAAGGCCAGTCCCTTTCTATCATCGAGCTTCGTGGTGAGGTTGAGGGACAAGACGGCGAGCTTACACGAAAGAAGGAGTTTCGTATTCGCAACGTCTTGGCTCCTATCTTTGAGGACGAACGGTTTTTCGCTCAAAAGAAGCATCAAGAGTTTCTTGGAGAGTACACAACATTCCCGAAGGGACGCTTTGTTGACCTGCTAGATGCTCTTGCTTACATGCCTCAGCTTATCAAGGCACCTCAGCGTTATGAGCAATATGCCGCGATGCTCGGCGCGAACCAACGAGCTGCGATGAGGGTTAACTCTCCTTACTCGGTGAGGATAAATTGAATGTCGTCTATACACTTTTCGGACTATTCTTTCTAGTCCAACTTTTGATTTGGAGGAAACAGATGTCTACACAAGCAGAGTTGGTTGCGGTTGCAACTTCGTTGGCTTCGGCAGCGAACTCCTTAGCCGCAACTGCGTCGGCAATCGAGACGTTGGTAGCTTCGCTCAAGGGTGGGGTAACACAGATTGTGGACCAAGCGACGCTTGACTCTGTAAACACCTCGCTTGCGTCTAGCCAAACAAGTATTGCTGCGTCGCAGACGGCGTTGCAAGCTTTGGTCCCTACTACACCCGGCGCCTAAGGAGGCGTCAGGAAATGGTTGATTTCGTTAAGGCGAAGTTCGACAACATCAGCCTCGTTATAATCTTTTTCGTTCTAGTTGGGGTAATGATGTGGTTCCAAGAGAAGCTCGACGATAAGGTCGTGGCTTGGCTTGAACAGACAATCACGACTGTTCTTGGTACTTATCTCGGTCTTACTCAGGCTCACCGTCTGCTCAGTAAAAACGGAAATGGAGGAACAAATGGTTCGACGTCGACTGCAAGCACTAGCACTCCTGCCGCTACTCCTACTTCTTAGTGGCTGTCCGAAGGACCCATACACCGCGTCGTTGAAGGGTTCCGCGGATGTTTCAAACTCTGTACACTCGGCAATTCAAATAACGGCTTCGTACTACAGCACTGGTAAGCTCAATGACCAGAAGAAAGCTCAAGTCGCCGGTGTGCTCAACATCGTTACTGACTGCAATATGACGTTTCGTAAAGCAGTTGTTGACGCTCACAACGCCGGCCTGACAGGTGTGGAGTCGTTCCTTCCTATCGCCAATGGCTTTGTCTCCTGTGCTCAAGCCGCCCCTCAGGTCGTGAACGATCCCAACGCTGAAAACATTCTCAAGGCCGTTCAAACAGCCATCAACGGTGTTAGCCTCGCCGTCGCGAGCGCGAAAGGAAAGTGAACATGGACCCTAATCTTGCAGTCCAGCTTGGTTTGACAGTCCTTGATGAGACAATCAATTTGATCAAGTCAATCAAGGGACAGGCCGGCATGACGCCTGAGCAGCTCGTTGCAATGGCCGACGCTCAGGATTTGAAGAACAAGGACGACATCAAAGCATTGCTTGCTCTCTAAATGCCAGAAGAACTTATCGTCGCGAAGCTCTCTGAGGAGAAGAAAACGGCTTTAGCCGTCTACCTCAAACGACGGGTCTTGGAGCTTAAAGACTCGATGAGGGAGCTTTACGAGGAAAAGATAACAAAGTGGAGGATGGCTTACGAGGCTCGTCCTGCGGAGGAGCAACGACAGTTTCCGTTCCAAAACGCTTCGAATCTTATCATTCCCCTCATCGCCATACACACCGATACCCTTCACGCTCAGCTCATGGCTGCTATCTTCAAAACACAGCCTATCATCGTAGCCAAGATTCTTGGCGACTTTGGCACCGAATCAGACGAGCTCAAGGAAGCCTACGAAGAATTCATGCAGTATGTCGCTATTGAGCCAAGCGAGCTTGATTTGTATCGTATCTACAACGAGGGCTTTCGTGAGTGCATTAAATACGGAACGATAACCTTTAAGTCTCCGTGGGAGCATAAAACTCGCTCCTTCCTCATTCCTGGCGGTGATGGCTCTGGCAAAGCAAGCGACTTCCTTACAAAGACCCTCTACGAAGGCCCTCGTCCTGAGAAGCTTCCTTTCGACGCTTTCTACTATCCAGTCATGGCTAAGACGCTTGATGATATGGATATTAAGTGTCACAAGCGTATTATGCTTCAACACGAACTCGAAGAGCGTAAGTTCACCGATATTTACGACCGTAAAGCCGTAGACAAAGTCCTTGGCCTTCCCGACCGTACCAACCCAACGACCGTGCAGGTTGAGAAAGAAGAAACGCTCGGCGCAAATACAACGGCTTCTTACGGTCACAAAGAGTGGGATGTATGGGAGTGCTACGTCACTTGGCGCTACAACGACGAGTCGTTCGCCCCACGGATGATCGCGACCTACCACGAAAAGTCGGATACAATCCTTCGCGTTGTTTACGACAACTTCGAAAGCGAATGGTTCGTCGGCGCGCGCATGGCTCACAGGGATGATATGTATCCTGGCTACGGCTTCGCCGAGGTATTGTGGATGTTCCAGGAGGGTGCGTCGGAGACTTACAATGGCTACCGGGATAATCAGACGGTTGCGAACACTCGCGTATGGCGCGTTCATCCTGATTCGAAGCTGCATCAAGGATATCGGATATATCCTTCGGCAATGCTTCCAGCGGACGAAAAGGAAATAGAGCCTCTTGCTCATGGAGATGTTTCGAACATCAACCTCGATGAACTTCGGCTCCTCCTAGAGCTTGCTGAACGACGGTCTGGTGTATCTCCGCCACAGCAAGGAATGGGAGCCGGCGGTCAGACGAAGCGTGGTATATATTCGGCGATGGGTACGCTGTCGCTTTTGCAGGAAGGGAACTCGCGTAAGGATTTGAACGTCTCGGACATGCGCGACTCCCACGTTCGGTTGATGCGTTTGATTTCGCTTCAGTATGGTAAGTTCGGAACCGATAGCAAACACCACGAAGGGCGTTTGGCTCTCTTCGGTAAGAAAGCCGAGAAGATCAAAGAAGCTTTGAACCTCATCGCGACTCGTCGAATGGGATTACCTTGTTACTCCTCGTCAGCAAGCATCAACAAAGAAGTCGAGAAGCAGAACGACATGATGCTCGTACAGGTGATGATGCGTCATTACCAAACCGTTGCTCAGCTTCTTGGCTCGATGCAGTCGGTGATGACCCCGCCGGCTGTCAAGCAGTACTTCATCGAGGTAATGATAGCCTCAAACCTTTTGATGAAGAAGATGCTTAGGAATTTCGGTCACGACGAAGTTGACCGTCTTGTACCTGACCCTCTAAAGAACGGAGTTCCAAATGCCTCAGCCCAAGCAAGTCCGAATGGAGCTCAGCCCTCGGGAACGCCTCCTGGCTCACTCGGCGCAGGTCCTGAACTGGCTGGACGACCCGGCGGCACGCCTCTTCAATGAGTGGTTGAAGGATGTTCGGCTGAGGGAAAACAAGTCTTTGATGGAGGCTGATAGCATTGTGAAGGTGCATCGTGCTCAAGGAAGTATTGGCGTTATCGACCTTATCAATAGCCTTCGAGACGACCTACGGCAATACGAACGTGACGTACTTGAAGGCAAATGTAGTCCCTTAAAGGAGGAATAGAATGGGTTGGCTTGACAGGATCAAAGACAAGAAGGAATTGGAGAAGATTCCTCCCGAACTACGGGATGCTTCGCCGGAAGACATTGTGAAGAAGCTTCAGGAAACAGACAAACTCAAAGCTGACCTCGCTGCTGCTCAGGCAAAGACGGCTGAGCAGGATACGAAGGTTGCCGAGATTTCGACGGAGTTCGAGCAAGTGAAGGTAAGGCTCGCGGCTGCGGAGGCAAAGCCGAAGGGAGATAACAAACCTCCCGACCGTGTCGAGGCGACTCCCGAGAACATGCTAGAGAATCCGAAGGGTGTTCTTGACACTCGCCTTGGTCCACTCGAAGCCGCGACGATTCGCAACGGCATGACGACCTCGCGGATGCTTGCTCAGCAACAGCTTGCTAACGCGGATATGGCGTCGGGTGGCAAGACGATGGATGGCCGGCTGTTTCAGGCTTGGGGGGCTGAGGTTGATGCTGAATCCCGAAAGTATCAACCAACAACTCTTATGACCCCCGAAGCCTGGATTGGTATCTACTGGTACCTGAAAGGGATTCATGGTGACGAGTTGAGAGACCCCGAGACTCGAAAGAAGAAGTACGCCTTCCTTGAGCCGGCTGCATCGTCAGCCGCCGGACCAAACGGTCCTGGAAGTGACAGCAGGCCGAAGGACGGGCCGGAGTCGCTCACCGATCAGGAAAAACACGTCGCGGATAAGATGGGCGTGTCGTACGAGAATTACGCTAAGAGAAAGAAAGCGATGGTGATGGTCAATGCCTGAGCCTACGATTACCTCAAAAAGCCTACCTCCGGCGATGCAGCCTGGAGCAGTCAAGACCTCACCGGCTGGAGCTTCAGACGCCAAGCCCGCCGTCGAGCAGCAGATTCCTTGGGAGCAGATTGAGGCGAAGCCGCTTCGCTCCCCGAACTTTCTTAACCTCAAGCCGAAGAACCCGAACCTGTCTCTGTTCTTCGGTAATCGAGCTGTTGGCGAGAAAGAGTCTGGACTTCGCTACGACCAGCTTATCGCAATGGGCTTCGTACCGGCGAAGCCTGAGGATGTTGTTACAAACCTTGGACATCCTTGCCCTCCGTCGCTCTGTCGCGACGGTCGTATCATGTACGGTGATTTGATCCTCCTCAAGATTGCTCGTGTCGATTACATCGGCAATCAGAAGTGGAACGAGCAGAATGCTCGTCTTCGAATGAAGAAACCTGGTGTAACCATCGAAGGTGGAGGCAAGGAGCATCAAGCCGCTGACGGACGTTTGCAGCCTACTGCGGCTTTGAACGTTCCTGACGCGATTCGATCGAAGGTTTCGATGTACGTTCCTCCAATCGCGGAGGTCGACGCCGCGACGAAGGACAACACCTAAACGAGTTTAGCGGCGTGCCCCCGTCGCTATTGTTATAAAAGTTAACAAAAGAAAGGAGTACGAATGGCTTCAGCAGAAATCCACAGCATTCAGACTGTTTCAGGTCAACAGCCCAGAATGCGCAGACTTCCTGAAGAAGCCGGCCAAACTTTTCTACCTGGCACACCTGTGTCGTTGGCCGCCGGTGACGGGGGCGTTAAGGCATGGGATGGTGTTACGGTAGCGTTCGGCATTGCAGGCTTCTCAAAGGAGTTTGGAAACAACCTAGCTGCGCTCGGTGTTACGCCGACCGCTGCGGTGAACCCAACTCCTCAGCCGTCGACTGGTCAGGGTATTCCCTTCCAGCCGTTGGCAGTCTCGATATCACGACCGTTGTTCCGTGACGGCAGACAGGGCTTCGAGGTAGCGGTGGTTGACACCGTTTTCCTCGGCCAGGTCGGACCGGCTCAGGCAACAGTCGCCACCGACGTTGGCAAGCAGTACGGAATGACCCTCGATGCAGACGGTCATTGGTACGTTGACAGAACCAAAATAGGGGCAAACGCTGTTGTCGAAGTTGTTCGACTTGACCCCAACGACCAGGGTGTTATTGGAGTTTCAACTCGCGGAGTGTACTTCATCGTACTTCCAGCGGCAGCTCAACTGGTGGCCTAACGATGACAATGGTCCGAGGACAGTTCGCACAACTCATGGCACCCGGTCTGCACGACGAGTTCCTTCACTGGATCGATTTGCTTCAACGTGATGAAGAGTACTCTCATATCTTCCATGTTGAAACCTCGAAGATGGCTTATGAAGACGAAGTCGAGTTCGCCGGCCTGCCTCCGCTTGTGGAGAAGCCAGAGGGCGAAGCGATTTCGTACTCTGATGCCATTCAGGGCGGTTCGAAGCGGTATCTTCACCTAACCTACGGTCTTGGGGTTCGGTGCAGCTTTGAGCTTTACGAGGACGACCAGTACAACGTTATCAACCAAGTGCCGAAAGCTCTTGCACGCTCGGCTCACTTCGTGAAGGAGCAGCAAGCCTTCAACGTCTTTAACCTTGGCTTCGGTACGGTGACCACGACGGACGGCTTGTCTTTGTTCAACACGAGCCATCCTCTACTCGGTGGACCGGCAGCGACCTCGGTGGCTCCTGGAATCGGCAATATCATTGCCTCTCCCGGAACCTATCCGAACCGTCCACTCGTTGACGTTGACCTTAGCTTCACCGCCATTCAGTTGATGGTCAACTTCTTCGAGCGCCTACCGGACAGCCAAGGCTTGCCGATTACTATCAAGCCTCGAACCGTCGTAATCCCACCAGAGCTCAAGTGGATTGCTCGTGAAATCCTTGGCTCCCCACACAAGCCATACACAGCGGACAACGAAATCAACGCCGTGCTTGCCGAAGATTTGCAGTACTTCGTTTGTCACTACCTCACCTCGCAGAGCGCGTGGTTCGTGCTTGCGGACAAGATGGCTCATCGCCTGAAGTTCTTTGTTCGCCATGAACTCGACGAGGACTTTGCGGATGACTTTGACACACGGTCGATCAAGCAGGTGAGCTTCATGCGCATCTCTGTCGGTGCGACAGTTTGGGAGGGAACCTTCGGTTCGAACGGGCCGTAGTTGAGGCTCGTAAAATCCAAAGGAAAGGACTAATGAATATGAGAAAAAGACTCCTCCTTGCTGTTCTCGTTTTCTTCGGCTTAAACCACCTTGTTGACTGGGGTCCGTTCGACACCTTCGTGACCTTCGGTCAAGCAGGAACTTCGCAAAGCTTCACCATGACGATTGCTACAGCGCCTCCGGCGGTTGTAGTCGGTAACGCTGTATCGACCTCAACGGCGACGGCGGCGTTTACCTCTACCACTGGTGGAGCGGTGGCGGCAGGAGCGTATCGTATTTGCGTTACGTTCTTCTCAGCCGCGAACACCGAGACACCGTGCTCGACAGACACCGCAGCGACGGCCGTCATTACGACAATCGGCTCGACCTCGACGGTTACGATTGCTCCTCCTGTCGCAGCGGGAGGCTTTGGTAGCGTAATCGGATGGCGTCCGTATGTCAGCGGCAACGCTGGCGCTTCAGGTGCTGAGACCCTTCAGACTATCAACGCAACGGTTTGCACGCTGAGTGCAAGCTCAACTCCAAGCTGTTCGTTGAACAGTCCGGCGGTGTTCACAGCTTCGACCAACTTTACTGGAGGTTCGGGTGGTCCGGCGACCCCTGGAACGCTCCTTACCTATCCAACGTCGAACGCGGCGAACCTGTCGTTGTTTGGCAATGGTGCTTATCCGTCGTTTATTCTTAGCTGGACCCTGACAGGAACCGCTCCTTCAGCCTGTACGGTTCAGCTTCAAACCGGAGCGACAGTAGCCGCGCTTGCGAACGTAGGTCAGTCCCTTACCTGCACCGCGACGGGGAGCTACGCTCTACCCTCGACGGCAAGGCCAAACTTCATCGCACCGAACATCACCGCTTTTACGGCTGGTGATACCACGACGTCGATGTCGTTTACCTTGACGGCGGTTCCTTATCTTCTCGTTTCTTATTGGGGACCGGCGGCACCAACGAGTGCTTGTACGGCGTACACAGGATTCTTCGTGGCCGCTGTCACTACTACCTCAACCATCTACACCTGCGCGGCAGGAACCTGGACAGCGGTGACGCTGCCGTGATGACGCAGGAACAATTCGAGAAGATGCATTCGATTAAGATTATCGAGTTGGATGCATCTTCTCGTTTTTCCCACAAGGTTGAGTGTTCTTGCGGAGTGCAAGGCCATTTCTTTTCGAAAGAAGATGCTGATAGGTATGTTCAGCTTCATCTTCAAAGAAAGAGACTGTCACCACACTAATGCCTAACCAGTCACATTCAGGCATGCATGGAGATCCTTGGCACGTTTGCGACAGGTGTGGCCAGGACTACCGATGTTCGCAACTACGTCGACAGACAGGCTTGTCACGAGGCCTCCTTGTATGTCCGAAGTGTTTTGACGACCCAACTACGTTTTACCGTGATATCGTTATTCAAGACACCTTGGCCCAATCAGCCGACTTGGAAATGCAAGTAGCTGACATCTTGAAGGAACCGATTGCGGACGATTCACCTCAGTTTTAATGGTGCCCTGTCTCCTTTGCTGAGCTTGGGGACAAAGCGATGTAGAGGGCCTCGATAAACAGGGCACCTTCGGTTTTAGGCTACTAGTCGCTGCCAAACAGCGCGACCTTTAGGAGGGTCAATGCCACACACAGAATCAAGATACATGCAGAGTTTGGGATTCAATGACGCTCGTCTCTTTGCTGGTCCTGGAGATGCGATTGCCGTAGGCTCGACGGCTGCTCCGGTGATTACAAGAAATGCCGTTGGTGATTGGTCGCTTACGAGAACGTCGGCTGGAGCCGAGACGCTTAATATAGCGGTCAATGTTACACAGCAGATTCTTCGTCGTACAGGGTTCTTCGAGGATTTGCAGGAACAATTCGGCGGTGCTGGTATTTCTGCTTCGGCTGCGCCGCAAGGACGTCCCGATACTATCGGAGCGATGAGCACTGGTCAATGGATTACGCCACGAACAGCCTTCAAACTTAAAGGATTTAAGCTCCTTTCGGTTGATGCTGTCTATCGCGTGACCGTTGCTAACCTCACGACGAACACTTTGCGAGTCGACCAAACTCTGATGGTAAACAACGTCGCGCCGGCGGTGACGGCTGTATTGGCTGCGACCGGTATCCCGACGGTTGTACAGGCGAACCCTTACGTAACGAACGTTCCTTTGCCGGCCGCTCAGCAAATTTACCGAATCTCTCCCGACCAGGAGCTCTGGATTGAAATGACGGTCGCGATTCCGAACACGTCGAAGCTTGATTTCTATGGGTTCGATATGCTTGTTGAGTTTAATTTCAACTGAGGAGCCTTGATGCTTCATTGGGACTTTACAATCACCTTTGGGAATGTTTTAACGATAGCATCTATGGCTTTTCTACTCCTTGGGATTAATCATCGAGTATCCAAGTGGTTAGACCATTTCTCGATTGAGCATGAGATTCTTATTCGAGATTATTGTGAACGTCACGACCTTAGGGTAAACGACCTTCCTACGAGATTTAGAACAGGTGGACATAATGGCAAATGATATTTCAGCGCGTCCGTGGTTCATCGATACTCCTGGAGCCTTAGTTATCTATCCATACCAAGTCTACATCAAATTCATCGAAGTTGTCGGAGGAGCCGCAGCCGGAGCTCAAGGTGCGACGATGGCCGATATCCGCGATCGAAACAACAAGTCGATCGTCTTGTCGCTTTTTCAGACAGTACTCGCCGGCGAGATTCAGACCTATAACCTAGAAAACTGGTTCGAGGGTCTTATCGTCGCGACGCTTGGAGCCGGCCCAACGACCTTGCGGGTCCATGTCAAATGAGAGGAGCACCTCCCTCAAGTTTTGACGGACCCTGAATTGAGCACGATGTGAGTAGGTTTCTTATCTTGAGTGACTCTGGTGATGGCGTCGGATTGGCTCTACGGCTGAAGCTCGAAGGCCACGACGCTAAGATTAAGATATTCGACCACATGCACAACACTCAAGGAAAAGGACTTGTCGACTACTCGGAAGAGTACCAAATGGGTCAAATCGTCATCGCAGACTGTACCGGCTTCGGGGAAGTACTTGACTCCTTCCGCGATGCCGGGATTCCCGTCTTCGGTGGTGGCTCATTTGCCGACAAGCTAGAGGCAGACCGAAGGTTTGCCGAGGAGGTGATGCGTAAAGCTGGAATAGAGACTCCCAAATCTGTGTCAGTTACTACCTGGAAAGACGCCGCGAAGCAGGCTGAACGGCTCGCGGAAAGCACCGGGAAGGTGGTTCTGAAACCTGAAGGCGACCTTAGCGGCGTCGTTCCTTCGTATGTAGCGTCGGATGTTGAGGATGCTCATACGATGTTACAGCAGATGGAGAAGGAGCATGGTGCTGGAGATGTTGATCTTACCGTCCAGGAGTTCATTGAGGGAACCGCCGTGTCAACCGAAGGTTGGTTCAACGGCGAAGAATGGATCGAAGGGATGTTCAACCACACGATTGAGCGCAAGCAATTCCTCAACGGTGACCTTGGCCCCTCAGGAGGCTGTACAGGCAACGTCGTGTGGCCTGTTGAGTCTAACGACCCTCTAGTGAAGCAAACGTTACTTTTGTTAACAGAAGCCTTGCGCGCACGCCGATACGTCGGTCCTATCGACGTTAACTGTGTTGTTAACAAAGGAGGTGTCTATGGCCTGGAGTTTACCCCCCGCTTCGGGTATGACGCGTTTCCTACTCTACTGCATTCTCTTTGTGATTGGGACTATGGCGTTTTTATCGCTGATTGTGCTAGCGGCTCTAGCTACGACGTACGTCTTATGGAAGCTTTCGGGGCCGGGGTTAGGTTGAGTATTCCGCCGTGGCCTAACGAGAAGTATCACAACGAGGATTGTGTTCAGCTTCGTGGTTTTGACGACGAAGCTAAGGAATACTTCTATCCCTATGGAGTTCAGCTCACCGAGGATGAGTTGACAAGCTCACACGGTGTTGGTATCCTTGGTGTAATGAATTACGAAGGGCGAAGCGTTGGTCAAGCCTTCGCTTGTGTGTATCACCAAATCAGTAAGCTGAAGATACCAAACCTTCAGTACCGAACCGACATGACCGAACAATGCTTGAAGGATTATCGAGAGCTTCAGCATATCCTGACAGGCGATGAAGGTGAGTGGGTTGGGGTCGACCTCGATGGGACGCTCGCGAAGTACGGTGGTTGGAGCGAAGAAATTGGAGAACCCATTCCTCTAATGGTTCAGCGTGTAAAGCGCTGGATTCGTGATGGCAAGGAAGTACGTATCTTAACAGCTCGTGGGTCGGTCGAAGGCTCGGAGAAGTATGTTCAGCTTATGAAGGTCTACGACTGGGTCGAGGCTTTTATCGGAGAGCCTCTAGAAGTGACGGCTCAAAAAGACCCATTGATGCTTAGGCTCTACGACGATAGGGTCGTACAAGTTGAGGCGAACCAAGGAGTGTTAGTCTAAGATGCCATTCCCTCCGGTATTTACAAACGTCTGGGACGTAACGTTCCCTCCCGATACGCAGCTCGCTAACCTACTTGGACAGGATTTGAGGCAGCTGCGTGTCGACGTAATGCAGCGGATGTCGTTGCTGAGCGGGACGCTCGGAAATCGTCCGACACCGGAGATACTCAACGCAACTTGGGGAGGGGCTGGCTTTGGGCTTACCTACTACGCAACGGACACGAATCAGCTCTTTCAATGGAATGGAGGAGCTTGGGTTCAGCTTGTCGCTGGCTTGCCAACGATAGGTGGTGTTTTCATTGGACCTGTTGCTGCTCAGACGGTTGTTATATGGCAAGCTCCTTTTGCGTGTACGGTCACGAATGTAAAAGGCTTTCGGAGCGGAGGGACCGGCGCGACTGTGAACGCTCAGAAGAACGGAGCGTTGAACCATCTTGCGGCTGATTTGAGTCTCGTTGCCAACAATACTTGGACGGACGGAGGGGCTGTTCAGAACACGGCCTACGCCATCGGAGATTATCTTAGCTTGATGCTTACAGGGGAGACGGGAAGTCCTTCTCAAGTGAACGTTCAAGTGAACTTTACACGCTGATGCCAAACATAACACAAGGACCGTTTCCCGCGTCAGTCGCAAGTGGTTGGCTGAATTCGAATAGGATATTCGTCCAGGATGGAAGCTACGCTACCTTTCCTCTTACTCACGGACAAACATCCAACACTCTTATCGCTACTGGCTTCGGATTTAACATACCGCTCTTTGCAACGATTTTGGGGATTTTGGCTGTTGTAGTTCGAGGAGATATTGGAGGAACCTTAGCCCTTAACAACACTCTTGCTCAGTTGTTGAAGGCCGGAGTTGGTGTAGGCAGTAATAAAGACGGTCCGGTCGGCTCGGCTTGGGGCGTTCCTCCTGAGACGGTTAACTACGGTTCTCCGGGCGATTTATGGGGAACTGGATGGCTTCCATCCGATATAAACAACGCCGGGTTCGGTTTTCAGCTACAGGTCAAAGACACAGACCCATCCGTAAGCGATACAGCCGGCGTGGATTTTGTTAGTTTGAGTGTTACTTACTCGATAAACACTTCGTTTTTCGGAGTTGTAAACACGGAGTAAAATGCCTCAGCTTCAAGATAGAAATCAAATACGCTCTGAGGAGCAATACGAAGCCTCTTTGACTGGCCCTTTCGGTGGGGTGCAGTCTGAACTTCCTTTGACGGAGATAGAGTCTTTTGGCTTTGCTGATGTTAAGAACTTTATCTTCCGAAAAGGAGCTGCTTACGTTCGTTCTGGATGGACGGCGTTGCCTGCTTTTCCCGCTCCTGCGAATGAGCCGATTATGGCCATCGCTGATTTCTATAATATACTCGGCGCCCATATTCAGTGCGTTATCACACCGACGAGATTGCTTCAGTTTGTAAACGGGAATTGGACTGTTATTACTGGTCCGGCTTTCAGCGGGAACGCGAATCAAATCTTTTCTTGGGATGTTTTGAATTATCTTCTTTGCTTCTCGCAAGGTGTTGACAAACTCTTTACATGGGATGGTATCGCTCCGACGTACAATCAGGTCGCCACGGCGCAGCCTTTTAAGTATATTGCTGAGGTAGGGCTGCATCTCATCGGAGTGAATCCTGCTTTCCCGAACCGTTATTACTGGTCAGGAATTGGCGACCCTACCGACTGGACGAGCTTTAGCTCCGGTCTTAACGACATAGTGAACAATCTTGGTCCTATTAACGGAGTGATAAAACTAGGACAGTACGGTGCTGGAGTTCACCAAAACGGATTCATGCAGATTATTCCAACAGGAATAGGTCTTGCTCCTTTCAATTTTGTTCCTATTATCAACGCAACGCAAGGAGCTATTGCTCCATACAGCATCGACCATTTCGACGACAATGGACGTGAGATGGAGGTTCATCTCGGTGTTGATAATGTTTACGCTTTTGACGGCTCGTCGATGCAAACCATTGGTGATATGCCTATCGATCAACGTCGTAGGCTTGGCGCTCGTTCTAGGATTCTCACTGACGTAATGTCGGTTAATCCTCAAAAGATTTTCGGCTTTCCTACGTACTCAATAAACGGACAGCCTTTTCGAGCTTATTGGCTCGTTATTCCAAACGTATCGGTATGGGTTTACAACTTTGACGAAGGGAATTGGACACAGCTTACTTTTAACAAAACGATTGTCACGGTTGGGAACTTCTTCAAGAATCAAGCAATTCGGATTATCGACCTTGTAGGAACTATCCAAGCCCAAACTTGGACACCGGCTACTCTTCAGCAAAACAACCCATTTGAGGGGTTCTTGCTCGGCTTTAATGACGGTACTGCCGGCTATATGGACTTCTCGAACTATTCTGAGATACCCGCAAGCTTAACCTCGGGAAAGCTTATCTTTGGTGACCGTCGTCACGAACATCAAGTTAAGAAATTTCGGCTGTCCTTTATCGACCTTGGCCCAACGACGTTTACAATTACGTTGTCGAATCAGCAAAACCAATCGAAGGCTTTTTCGTTTACAATCGGTTCTGGAAGCGGTGATGTGTTGAGCTACGTTCAAGAATTCAACATGACCGGACTTCGGTTTCAGTATGTTGTATCGGTACCGGCGTTGACAGCTACTGCAATCGTCGAGTTGTGCCCAATCTGGGATGTCGGCGGAGAACAACGAGGCGGATTGGTGACAAATTGAAAGCAACTCCTAATCTCGACTTTACGGCTATCGAGCCTACGAAGCCGTCTTTGGTGTCTTTCGTAGCGATGATTCGTAAGATTTATCAAAATCTTACGGACGTCATTAACGGAAAGCTCGGCTTCGGTGATGGAACGAATCGTGATAATATCGACGGGACGTGGATTAACGTAGTTGCTCCGGTCGCTCCGAATACAGATTTTACAGTGAATCACAATCTTGGACGTATTCCTGTAGGATATTGGATTATGATTAAAGATAGGGCTGTTGATGTTTACACTGGCTCGATCGCCGCGACTAATACAGCACTGACCCTTCGTGCGACTGTAGCGTCGGCAGTAATACGTCTTTTCGTTGTTGGATTGTTTCTTGGTTTGTTCGTACCACGAAGCGAAGCTCAAGGAGCCAATCATACAAATATCGCTTTAGGCTCTGTTAAACTACCAGGCAATCTTGGGGTTTCTAATCCGGTTGCACAGCCGATTCCCAACGCGATTATAACGGTTTGCAACGGTACGACTCTTCCTTCGCCAGGGACGGTTTGTTTGGGAACATCTCTTATCTACTCAAACGCTGCTTTGACGTCGGTGTTGTCGAATCCAACAAACGCAGATGCTTTCGGCAATTATACTTTCTACGCAAACGCCGGATTTCAGTATGTCGTAAGCGTGAGCGGGACCGGTTTTACGACGTATTCGTATGTATGGAGTGCTCCTATTCTTAGTTCGTCGAACCTTGTACTTACAGGTTCGGTGTCTATAAGTCCTCCTGGATCATTTTCATCCACAGCGACGTCTAACATCAACAACACGCTTTACATCAGTTCGTTCCCAGGCGCCGACCTTGGCGCTCAGATGAGAGCGGCGGTTACGAATTGCACCGTGACTCTTGGGCTTTTCGGTTGTAAGTACATCTTTGATGTTGGTGGAACCGTTTCAACTTCACCGAATTTTCCTGTTGGTTCGATTATTGAATGTACCGCACCAACGCCAATTACCTTTACTGCTCCTTGGTTGTTTTCTCATCATGGGGTTATCGTTCACCAGAATGGTTGTATTATCAAAACCTCGGTTACTGGACCAGCCATTGACATTGGCAAGTTGGCAGCGACAGCAGCCGTAGCCGGTACTGTCAATACAAGCGGAACGTCCGTGACACTAGTTAGCGGGCAATCCTTTTTGGACATTGACAAAGGTGATTATTTAATCGTCCAGGGGGCGGGGACATTTCAGATTGCGAGCATCAATTCAGGAACTAGCATCACTACCATAGGAACGGTTGGAACTTTTACCGGCGCTCAATACACCGTACAGATGAGCCCCGAGAACCCAGTCTCAGGGAACCCCACAAACACCCCTATCGTTATCACGGACGGTTTCTTGCAGTTTGTCGGTGGAAGCGGGGAGGCTATTAGAGCCACCGCTGCTGGCAACTTGGATCTCGACGTAAAAACATTTGGAGGATATTCCACCGGCGTTCATTTGCGAGGCACAATCTCTTCAAACATCAAGCTCCTCAGTTCCGGGCATAACCCGTTCCTAGTAGAGGATTTTACGTTTGGCGGTTTTACTAGCGGCTCAAACAATAACCGTTTAGCTGGTGACTGGTCAGGCGCTCCAAACTCAACCGGGGCGTGCGTAGACATCAAGAACTCGGGCGCGAATAAATTCGTAAAAGGCAGTTGGAGATTGGAGAGTAATAATTGCCGGCAGGGTATTTTTCTGGAAGGTACCACTTCCGCGACGGTCATCGACGGCGGTTACGTCGAACGGACCGGAGACGGAACGTCCACTTCAAACAACATTTTGGTCAGTATTGGAGTGACCGGAACGGTCATTTCTCGAAACCTTTTCACGGATTTTGGGACGGCGTTTAACAACGGAGGCAATGCGATTGCAATTCAAGGACCAACGAACACCGGAACGAAGATTAGTGAGAATTTCTTCAACGGTAACAGTAGCTCCTACTCTTCCGCAATCCATTCCCTAGGTGGCGGAACTGCTAACTTGGACTCTAACACCTATCAGGGTACGTACAGTGGTGGTGCAGTCGTCGGATTTCCTGGCGGCGGATATCTCTTTGACATTGCTGGCAATATTAGCACTACGGGAGCAATCACCTCGGAAAACGGCGGAGCACCAACAGGAACGGGGGTTCTTGTCCGCGCTACATCACCGACGCTTATCACTCCCAACCTTGGGGCGGCTACGGCGACAAGTCTTACCATAAACGGTGTACCAGTGGCCGGGTCGGGGTTTACAGGGATTAACGTCACTCCCACAACTGTCAACACGAATACATCGTCTGATCAGAACGGTATGGCGATTACCATCACCGCCGGGTCGTTGAATTTAGTGTCAAGAACATTGCTAATTCAGTTGGCGGGAGTTTATTCAACGCCAGCGGCTTCGACGACTACGATTACGCATAAGCTGAAACTTTGTACAGTATCTGGGTGCGGGAGCGGTACGGTTATCACACTTGCATCATGGACAACTTCTGCGCTCGGCGGCATCCAAGCAACGAACAATCCGTACAACTGTGTCACAAATGCCTCCACCCAAACGGCGGGAGCGACGGCAGCTTTTGAATCGCACGGAAACTTAACGATTGACTTAGCAGCTCTAGCTTCAGCAGCGGAATCCGTGTTCGCTGACAACAACACGGCGACCGTAGGAACGATTGATTCGACAGCGCAGCTTTTCTTACAGCATACGATTGCGTTCGGGACGGCGAGTTCAAGTAACTCTGCAACCGACAGGCAGATGATTGCAGATACGGTAGACTAAGGAGGCCTTCTTGAAGAAACTGTTACTTTTGTTAACAATAGCGCTATTTCCAACCCTTGCTGCTGCTCAGTCCACGAGCGTAACCCTACAAGTAACCGACGTCGGTTCGCAGAGCTGGAACAACGGCTCTTACACTGTCGTGTTGAAGTCTCAGCAAGGAGCGACGAACTTCGGGCCTCCTTTTAACCTTGTTGGAGGTGGTGGGACGGTTCCGAATCAGACACAGAGTGGCTCGCTTAGTACAACTGGCGGAGCTTCGCTAACGCTCACCCCAAACGCTTCTGTACTCCCCTCGCAAAGCGGATGGCAATTTTCTGTCTGTCCGCAGCAAGGAATTCCTGCTCAGTGTTTTGTTCAAACCGTCACGATTTTTGGTGCTTCGCAGACGGTTACGTTGACTCCTCCTACGATTTCGGTAAACTGCGGACCAGGAGTAAACGCCTACGCCGACTCGGAGGTAAGTTGTTCTCTTGGAGGACAGTACTACAACGTAACGACTCCGACGCAAAGACAATGTACGGCTTCAACGGGGACGGTATGTAATACATGGACTGCCGTAGGCGGCAGCAGCTCCCCCATTACCGTGCCAGTAATAGTAGGGACAGGCGGGTCGATTACTACTACAGGGACAGGAGCAGTTACAGCAACGAATCTTCCGCAAGGATGGCGTAGGCTTGGGACGATTATCTCCGCCAATTTGCCCGCTGACCAAAACAACGTCCCAGAGAATCGCACCATCATTGATACGAATTGTCCGCTGCTTCCGAATCTGCTCACAGGTGAAACCTGCTTCCGCACCTGGGCTACGACTGGCTGGACTGCGGGCGGGGTTAGGCTATGGGAAGCTCCCACGACTGACCCTTTCGCGCAAACAGCCAGCGCAACAGTTTCTCCCGCTAGTCACGCGCATATTTCTGTGACGAAGTGCGGCTCGACTTATTTCCTGACTGGCAGCAATGCGCTTGGGACTTCCACGGGCATCGACCTCTACTCATCTTCGACGGGCAATCAGGATTGGGTGCTGCTTCAAGCGAACGTTGTCGTTCGCGGCGCTGGTGGGCAATTCGATTCCAGTAACCTTGCGAACACGGACTTGCATTGCGCTGGCGACCTCGATGGGACCGCGAATGTGTACCTGTATTACGAAGGATTCAACGGCACGAATTGGGCCTTCGGCTTAGCTACCTGCTCATCGGCTTGCTTCGGCGGCTCCGCGACATGGACAAAATCAGGTTCCAATCCAGTTGTGACGGTATCTGGCACGACGATGGGGGGCTGCCAGATTAAACTTTTCAGCGCGGTTTACTATGCCTTCTGCCACGGTGAAATTGGGCCCACGTCCGGCGCTCTGCCATCGGACTTGTGGAAGTTTACGTCTTCATCCCTGAGCGGGCCTTTTACCACATCTGAAACTGTTCCTTTCTTGGCTCGCTCAACGTGGGATGAAGGGCCTCTCACTGTTCTCGGCCAACTCAACAAGCCGAGCATGCTGGACCTGAATGGCGTCTGCTATATGTTCTACACCGCCACGACGGACGGCAGCCAGCAGTTCGGAAGTTTCCACGTCAAGCTCGCGGTGATGAATGCGACTTGCCCGGTGATGGCGCTCACCAACGGCAACAGCATTGAACCGGATAGATTTTCAGGGCAAGAATGGGCGACTATCAACACCGCTTATCCACCGCCGTCACCCGGATTGCTCATTGGAGAGGGAAGTTCAACGACGCTGTCCCCCGCGCCGGATTTGATGATACATAGAATTTTCAACGTCGCTAGAACGCAGTCGAGCGCCCAAGTGTGCAACAACTGTGTAGCCATTCCCGGCGCTGTGCCGAACTTGATTAAGAGTGCTTGGACTGGCGCGGGCTGGTATTTCAACACTTCGGCAACATCGACTAGTTCGCTCACTCAGTCCGCGTGGTTCATGGTGGACACGGGCGGAGGCAGGCATCTAATCCTGCAATCTCCATTCGACAGCAGTGGCAACACGCCGCTGAATATCTTCGCTCCCTACTGGCTAACCACTACAGCGAGCAACACGGACATAGCAGGAGAGCTTGCATTCTCGGCGGCGACCACCGCGACGTACACATGGACGGGCATCTACACTTCCCACC
>Ga0210399_10000398_pt1 | contig 35005 bp, 33 predicted proteins | sample IncBWC14MmetaG_FD_150865 | JGI IMG/M metagenome (GOLD analysis project Ga0210399, IMG submission 150865) | Forest soil microbial communities from Barre Woods Harvard Forest LTER site, Petersham, Massachusetts, United States - Inc-BW-C-14-M | ecosystem: Environmental > Terrestrial > Soil >... | reverse complement strand
AGCGAGGAGTGGGGAAGCAAAGGGAACGAGGCCGACTACCTGTCCAAGCTGTGCAAGCTACTCGCGAAAATGGAGCCGGACGACCAAAAACTCTTGTTGCACATGGCGCAAAAGGTCGCAAAGCGCAACTAGCCGACAGCCGCCGTACCAGGACTTGACTTGTCCTCTCTAGCGGCTCAGCGATTCGCAGCCATCAGCACCTGATCTCGGATGACCCTCTTTTGCTCCTTCAAGAACAGCAGACTTTCCATCAGCGCCTGCCGAATCTGACTGGCTCCCCACTGCGGCTGCATAATCCCCGACGTGGAGTGGCCGCGAACTCCGAGCAGATGCCCAAGCTCGTGCGCGATCACGCAGCCCAGCAGAATGGGTAGTTCTGACGCGGAGTTGTCATTGTGGGCTCGCCGAGCAACCTCCTCGTAATAGATTGTGGCATACACCGGAATGGAGGCCACACCAAACTCCTTGTACAGAAACTTGTTCATGCCCGAGATCAACTTCAGCCCGTGAGTCTGCGACGTCCAACCCTTCGCGCAGAGCTCGCCGGTTTCACCGCTGAGCTGCCTTTTGTCCCAGCTATTCACCCACACGACGCTCGCCCCCGCCGAGTCCAAAATCCGTGCAGCCTCCCGCTCGGCCGAGAACAGCGTTACCGCCGACGCTCCCGTATAGTTGTAAACGAGCACAGTTAGGGGCACTCCCTCTGCCCTGACTGTCTGCCCCGGGAAAATCAGGCCAGCGACCGCAAGCGCGCCGTAGACAAACCCCAGACGCCCGAAGCGTCTGGCCGAAGTCGGCGTCCTGCATGAGCTCCCAATTTGACTTCGGACTGATGTTTTCATGTAGCCTCCTTAGCTTTTGGCTTGCGGAGGTGACCTTCGGTGGTCGTTGCGACTACCTTAATGCACGGCGAGTCAAGACCAGTCCATAGTAGGGTCGAAAGAATCTCAATCAGGAACTCATTGGATGGAAGGAGGTTAGCCGGTGAGGTCCGTTGCGAAAAACTCCCGAGTTCGATGCTAGACTACCGCTACTTGAGGTTAACGATGATGGGGGCGGGTGTCCGCAACAGCCAAGTGGTGCGTTTCGCCGCATTTGAGCTTGATTCCCAAGCGGGGGAAATCCGCAAGGGTGGCCTGAAACTCAAACTCACCGGCCAGCCTATTCAGGTTCTAACCATCCTTCTGGAGCACCCTGGACAGGTGGTTACCCGCGAAGAATTACAGAAGCGCTTATGGCCGGACACCTTCGTTGACGTCGATCACAATCTCAACGCCGCCATCAACAAGATACGAGAGGTGCTCGGCGACTCGGCGGAGAATCCGCGGTTCATCGAAACGCTGCCGCGGCGCGGCTATCGATTTATCGCACAGTTGAACGGACACGCAGCAGCGACGTCCGACTCTCCATTGGACAAAGTGGACTGTCACTCTACAAACACAGCGGGCACAGAGGTTCGAGAAATGCCTAAGACCAGCAGATCATCTGGTCTAAACTACGCCGCGCTGACTGGCGCTGTCTTGATTTCCGCCGCACTTCTCGGCTTCGGGTTAGTGTCTTGGTCCCCACCTAAGGTCATCGGTTCTTCTCAGGTAACCAGTGACGGCCAGGCGAAAACCGCTGCATTCGGTAACGAACTCGCCTCACCATTGTTGAGCGACGGATCGCGACTGTACTTCATGGAGTGTGCGCTGGGCAGCGCCCGGCTGGCCCAGGTATCCACTGGCGGCGGTGAGACCAGCATATTTCCTGCGGGATTCCGAATGCGGCGAGTTCTGGACGTTTCCCCGAACCGGCACGAGTTGCTCGGTCTGAGTTACGACGGGGCTCAGATGGAAACTGCCGTAATGGTCTTGCCCCTACCTGCAGGCACGCCACATCGGTTGGGTGATGTAGTTGCGCACGACGCGAGCTGGTCACCTGATGGAAAGCGGATTGCTTACGCCAACGGGCAGGATTTGTTCGTGTCTAAGAGTGACGGCAGCGGTGCTCGTAAACTCGCCACGGTACCGGGTGGCGCCGCGTGGTGGCTTCGTTGGTCGCCGGACGGAAGTTTTGTGCGCTTCACAGTTTTACAGGTTTTAGGTCTTCGTAGGCTCTGGGAAGTCTCGTCTGAGGGAGGTCGTGCTCATCCGTTGTTTTCCGACGGAATCCAACCAATCGACGAATGTTGCGGCAACTGGACTCAAGACGGCAAGTATTTTGTGTTTCAGTCCGAGGGTCAGCTCTGGGCTACTCGAGAGGGCGCAGGTTTTCTGAGGAAAGCTCGGTTTCGGTTGACTAATGGTCCGATGACCATGGCTTCTCCACTTCCGAGCGCAGATGGCAAGAGAATTTTTGCTGTAGCCGTGAGTCCACGCGGGCAGTTGCAGCGCTATGACGGAAAGTCCCGCCAATTTGTGCCGTTCCTTTCTGGAGTTTCGGCTAATGGAGTAGATCTCTCAAAAGATGGACAGTGGGTTACTTATGTCGCTTTCCCAGAGGGGACGTTGTGGCGGAGCAAGATAGATGGCAGCGAGCGCCTTCAGCTTACGATGCCTCCGATGGAAGTTAGCCTGCCTCGCTGGTCTCCCGATGGGAATCGTATTGCCTTTGTAGGTCAGGTTCTGGGCAAGCCCGTGAAAATCTACATCGTTTCGGCCGACGGTGGGACCCCCACTCAGGCAATACAAGGCGAGCAAAGCGAGGGCGAGGCGGGCTGGTCACCTGATGGAAATTCCCTGATCTTCGCACCTTGGCATTGGCTGCAAGGAAGCACAGGTATCCGCTTTCTTGACTTGAAGACCGGGCAAGTCACCATGCTACCCGGTTCCGAGGGGCTTTTTTCTGTGCGCTGGTCTCCAGACGGTCAGCGCCTTGCGGCGCTCAGAGCGGATTCGTCGCAAACGCTGATGCTCTTTGAATTTGAGACCCGAAAATGGGAGGAACTGGCTAAAGATGCGGCTTACCCGAACTGGTCGCGCGACGGAAGTTACATTTACTTCGAGAGTCCGTACGTTAACGAGCCAGCTCTATATCGGGTACGGGTCAGCGACCGAAAACTTGAGGAGCTAACGACCCTGAGTCCGCGAATTTTAACTTGGGCCACAGCAGGCAAATGGACGGGCCTTGGGCCTGGGGATTCCCCCCTCGTCTTGCGCGATACTAGCTTGGAGGAAATCTATGCTCTCGACTGGGAGCGGTGAACGGAAACGCCTCCCCTTGGGTCCCGATAAACACGGTTACCGAAAAGGAGGTCTCAATGTCCGGTAACCCGTGCCAGCTCAACCGGTCGATGCAACACCATCTAATCAATTGATCCGACACTACTTCCCCAGGAGAACTGATCTGAACAGAAACGGAGCGCCTTTTTGAGCGTCCCGTCCTTTACTTAAGGTGGTCTTTCCCACAACTGGCGAGTCGTTCCGCCTCTTTTTTATCGCGGATGCCCGTGGTCGTCGTCCCAGTCGTGATCCGTATGCCATCCGTGGGTTTCGACGTCCCACCATCTGTGGCTGTGATTCCAACAATATTCCCGCGCTTCGTGCAGTTCGTGACGCGCATGCTCGGCTTGGCTGCTGTCCCAACCGTGATGTTCGATCGCTTCATGGAGGTGATGATCGGCCCGTTCTGTCCGGTGCTCGCATTCCGACTCGCCGGCACGGACACGTGGTGCGCCGGTGAAGATCAGAAATCCGACCAGCGCCGCTAGCGTTACCAACAGCTTCCCGTATTCCAGCATTCCTAAACGTTGTTCACTATGCATTCGCTTCTCTCCTGTGAAGCTTTGATAAACGGGGTTTGACGACTAGGTTGGTTAGCAATTCTAGATTTCGGGAGAATACGCCGCCATACGGACTCGACGGGAAAATTACTGGGGAAAACCTGTAGTGGTAGTCCTGCGCCTACGCACTCCGAGGTACGTCACCAACATTCGTGCCTCTATCCGCAATTAGATTGCGATTCCGGCACACCTGTACCGTCGGCCTATTCCCGCATACCGAAAAGAGATGCTAGTTTCGATCTGATCTGCGTGTCGGAGAGATTCCCCGACTTGTGAGGCGAATTGCGGTTACGTACCAAATTCCTGCTGTCGCTCGTCTTGGTCACCGCCGGACTGACTTGCGGCACCTTGCTGCTGGTGCGTCACAATGCCCAGGAGCGGGAGCAGCGGGAAATGCACGAGCACGCTGTCAATGTCATCCTCACATTTCAGCTCGTTCAGCAACAACATCAACTTGCGCTTAGCCGTAAGGCGGACCTGCTGGCGTCGCTGGCGTTCATGAGAAATGGGGACGCAACGACGATTCAGGACGTCAGCGAGGATCCGTGGCAATCAGACGACTGTGATTTGTTTGCCCTTGCGGATGGCACTGGCAAGATTGTTGCCTTGCACACGACCACCTTTGAGTTTCCGGTCGCTATTGCTGAGGATTTGCTTCATCGCTCCCTTAAGGAGAGGAACAATTCTGCGTGGTGGTACAGCGGCAAGCGTCTGTACCAGGTGGTCTTGCAACCGTTCTATGAAGGAGCTCCTGCCCACAGTCCGCTCCTCGGCACGGTGATTGTTGGTCGTGGTATTGATCCGACTGCAGGCGATCTTAAGCCAATCTCAACCGGTCAGTTGGCATTCCGATATGGCCCGGATATCGTGGCCAGCACGCTCTCTTCGGCACAGGAGCGGGACGTGGTGCGCCAGTTGCAGGGGACGAACTCTGAGGAACAGATCCAGATTAACGGGGAGCCGTTTCTTGCGAATTCGTTCGAGTTGACTCCCGGCTCAAATCCGGTCTTAAGTCTGACAATTCTAAAATCCTACAACGAAGCTCGCGCATCTCTGCAGAAACTCAACCATCTGCTCGGCGGCTTATTCGTTTTGGCGGTGCTGGCGGGCGGTTTAATGGTGTTCGTGATTTCCGATAGATTTACCAAGCCTCTAGCCACCTTGGTCGAAGGTGTTAGCGCGCTCGAACAAGGGGACTTCGAATATCCCCTGTTGGCACAAGGCGGAGACGAAGTGGCGCAGGTAACCCGCGCCTTTGATCGCATGCGGCAAACTTTGAAACGGAACGAAACCCAGAGACAGCAACTCGAAGATCAGCTTCGCCAGGCGCAGAAGATGGAAGCGATGGGTCGGTTAGCCGGCGGGGTCGCCCATGATTTCAACAATCTGCTGACGGTTATAAAGGGACACAGCAATTTGCTCATCGATCGGCTGGAACCGGTAGATCCCAGCCACCGCAGCGCTTGCCAAATAGACAAAGCGGCCGAGCGGGCTGCATCGCTCACCGGCCAGTTGCTGGCCTTCTGCCGCATGCAGGTACTACAGCCGAAAGTGCTGGATTTGAATTCGCTCGTCACGGACATGTCTAGCCTGCTCAGACGCCTGGTCCGAGAGGATGTAGTGTTCACATTTCTGCGGGGAGAACCGCTAGGACGCCTGAAGGCTGATCCTGGGCAAATCGAACAAGTGGTCATGAATCTGGTTGTGAACGCGGGCGACGCCATGGCAGATGGAGGCCGACTAACGATCGATACGCGCAACGTCACCGTGGATGAAGCATTTGCGCAAGCGCGACCGCCCATGCTGCCGGGCGAGTACGTTCGATTGACGGTCGCCGATACCGGCCAAGGAATGGACGCGGCAACGAAGGCCCGTATTTTTGAGCCTTTTTTCACGACCAAGGAACAGGGGAAAGGAACGGGGTTAGGCCTCGCGACCGTATACGGTGTCGTGAAGCAAAGTGGCGGCTGTATCTGGGTCGAGTCGGAACCAGGAAAAGGAACTCGATTCGAGGTTTACCTCCCCATTGCACACGAGGCTGAGGAACAAACGCGTCCCGCAGGCATCGCCAACGCACGCGCCCATCGATCTGAGACCGTTCTGATTGTAGAGGATGAAGCAGAGGTTCGAGAGCTCGCCGCTTTATTCATGAAATCGGCTGGCTATACGGTCCTGACTGCGCGAGACGGCGTGGATGCACTCGCGTCTGTGCAGTCATCGAAAAAGCAAATAGATGTGGTGGTCACGGACGTGGTGATGCCGAACATGCGAGGTCCCGATCTCGCAAAGCGATTAAAGTCCCTTCGACCCGACATCAAGATTATTTATATGTCCGGCTACCTCGATTACAACGGAGGCCGTGGGGAGTTCTTGGAGGACGGCTTCTTCCTACAGAAGCCGTTTACGCGTGACACTCTGTCAAGCAAGGTCATGGAAGCCTTGGAATCGGAGCGCACCAGCACTAGCCCCTCCGTTTGAACTTGCCAACTCACCGGCGAGCTTATAGAGAGTTCGTCTGGTGCCTAGCCGCGCGACAAACGACCAAACAGAACCCGAAGATATCGAGCAAATCTTTGGCTGCTTCGATGTGAATACGTTCATCCTTCAAGTCGATGTCCCGAACGTGCAGCGACAGTAGTTCCGACACGCGAAGGCCGAAGCGAAATCCAACCAGCAACATGCATTCGTTGCGCAGCGCATAACGGTCGTCCTTTGAGACTTCTATCATCTGTTGAAGTTCTTCAGGTGTAATGCCTTGCTGGTCAGTTGCTTTCCAGCGTCTGGTCGCTTGAAAAGGAGAAGCCTAGTTCCCTCCAGTTGCTGTTGGAACGAACTACACCGTGTAGGCCGAAAGGCTAACAGTCGCCCGGTGCAGGGGCAAAGGGTAGCGGCATCAGTAGCCAGGTGGAACCGCCTGGTGAAATCCACAAGGCCGCAGATAGTCCTGGATCGCAATCCCTGGGCAAGCTGAAATTTAATTCGACGTGGAACCACGTCCAATCGGCTTGTGTTAATTGGCGCTACACGATAAGCATCTAAAAGTTTCCTACCTAACAGAGCAGTGGAATTTTTCAGATCAATTCATCAGAGACTTGTTCAAGGACGAGCCTGGCGTTTTCAGGGTTCTGCGTCCTTGAAGTCGGGACGGCGGAACGGCTGGCCCTCGGGCAGCTTGTTCAGCAGCGTGACCAGACGAGCCGGAAGAAAACACCTCAAGCGCCCCGAAGTCGAGCAAGGCTCACGCACGGTACCGTTCACAGATGCGGAGTATGCTGCGATCCTCGCCCAGGTCCAGAAGGGCGGCGGACGGGTCAAAGCCGGAAGGTCGGCCAAAAGGCTTTGTCGGACTCCAGCTTCACGGAGCTAACAAACACGGCGGCTGTGGAATCACCGAAGGTCTATTGTTTTGACACACCTTTGTAAGTGTTGATTATAAACGGCTTACTGCGGCTCCGGAGCGGGCCTCAGCGAATGTGCCCAAAGAGAGGCTGACAGGCAGGTGCCTGAGCAACTTCCTTTCCACTTTCGGGTTTAAAGTTTTGGGAGTTATATAAGGTTAGCGACCGCCAGGTGGAAACGTCGCACTCCCGACGCATCTAATGTATTGAGCCTAAACAGGGGACCTTTCGATGAAGACCAAATTCGCTGCTGCGAGCAAATCTAAATTGTTGTTGTGGCTGGCCGGTCTTCTTTGTTTTGCGTTCGTCGCGCAGAATGCACGCGCGGACGAAGGCGATCCTCCGTCGCGGGTGGCGCGCATCAGTTTTCTAGATGGCACGGTTTCGTTTCAACCCGGCGGCGCGGGCGATTGGGGAAGCGCTGCCATGAATCGTCCGGTGACAGTGGGCGACAAGCTCTGGGCAGACAAGGCTTCGCGCGCCGAATTGCAGGCGGGTCAAGCCACCATTCACATGGGGAGCATGACCGCTCTTTCCTTTTTGAATCTCGACGAAAACATCATGCAGGTGCGCATTGCGGAAGGCGCGATCAATTTCCGCGTACGCGAGTTGCGTGAAGGGGATACCTACGAGGTTGACACTCCCAATCTTGCGTTCACCGTGAAACAGGCGGGTGCCTTCCGAGTGGATGTGAGCGAAAACGGCGACGCGACCGCGATCACGGCGATTCGTGGTGAAGGCGAAGTCGTTGCGGGCGGAAAGACGTATCCGGTGCACACTGGTGACCGCGCGGAATTTGACGGTGTCGACAATCCCGAATACAAGGTCACTGCCGCCTCCGCCGCTCCCGACGGCCTCGACCGCTGGTCAACTGAACGCGATCTGCGCGAAGACAACTCGACGTCGCAAAAATACGTTTCACCAGACGTGCCTGGGACTGCGGATCTGGACAACAACGGCACCTGGAATGAAGAACCCGACTACGGCCCAGTGTGGTATCCCAATTCGGAAGCTCCGGGCTGGGCGCCGTACAGCGACGGGTATTGGAATTACATTGGTCCTTGGGGCTGGACCTGGATTGGCTATGAGCCTTGGGGCTTCGCGCCATACCACTATGGTCGCTGGGGACTCATTGGGGGCCGGTGGGGATGGTGCCCGGGTCCGATTCACGCGCGTCCGTTTTATGGTCCGGCATATGTTGGCTACCTGGGTGGAACCGGTTTCGGGGTCGGATTCGGATTCGGATTTGGCGCCGGCTTCGGAGTGGGCTGGTTTCCGCTCGGATTTCATGAGCCGTATCACCCAGGCTTCCACGCGAGTCATGTTTACATCAACAACATCAATATTCGGAACACGACGATCCACAACGTCAACGCGCTGAATTCCAGCGCACACAACTTCAATTACGCCTACGCCCATAACACAAATGCAGTCACGGTGGCTTCGCGCAATGCTTTCGTTGGCGGGCAGGCAATCAATCGTGGCACGGCGCATGTTACCGAAGCGTCTTTGCGGGGAGCCGAAGTCAGCAACCATACGTCGTTCAGTCCCACTCGCCAGAGTTCGTTCGGCGCGGCGAACACGACTGCGCGTCGAATACCGCCAGCGTCGGTGGAAAACCGCTCGGTCGTGGCGCGCACCGCTCCCGCAGCGGCGGCTGCCCATATGCCGGTGCGCACGATGAACACCAGCAACTTGTCTGCGGGCCGGACGGGCGGACAAGTAGCGGGTCGCACGATGTCACCCAACAATACAGTCGCGACCGCTCGCCAGAACCAACTCTCACAAAGCCGGCCGCCTTCGACGATCGGCGGGGCAAACAATCGCGGACTGAGCAACGGCACCAATGGTGGCCGCGCCTGGGAAGCCCAAGGTACTTCCACGGACCGCGGGCGTGCCCCGCAAGGTTTTGGCACCGAAGCGAACCGTGCCGCAAACACGACCAATGGCGCGCATAACAGCAATTCGACGCAAGCCGCAAGCTTGAACCGGTCGAATCGTCCGCCCTGGGCGGGTTCTGGGCCGAATGGCGGAACACCGCGTTCCGATTCCAGCGGTGGTCGAACGTACGCGCCGCCATCACGATCGTACTCGGCCCCGACCCGGAGCTATTCGCCTCCGCGGTCAAGCTATCCGGCGGTGCGGTCATACTCTGCGCCGTCACACTCCAATTCGGCGCCGAGCCACAGTTCTTCCGCGCCGCATAGTTCTGGTAGTGGCGCTTCACATGGCGGTGGCGGATCGCATGGCGGTGGTGGTCACCACTGAGGGCTGAATATTGAGCTGGCTGGTTGGGCTTGCCTTGGCCTGGCTTTTTTCCATGGATTTCCAGAAACGACGACTCGACTGCGACTCGAATACGGGTTTGCTCGGCGGTTTGCACCACACCGAGGTTGACGTCGGGCGGGGCAAGCCCCGCCCCAACAACGGAAAGACAGCGTAGCGTCGGCGCCCGGAAAAACAGCGCGGGGTTCGCGCAACGGAAAGGGAGCCGCAGCGTCCGCGCAACGGGGAAACAGCGCGACCGTCGGCGCCCCTAAAGACAGCGCAGCATCCGCACACGGAAAGACAGCGTAGCGTTCGGGCGACGGAAAAACGGCGCTGCGTCGCGGTCTGCCGGCGGCACAACTCTTTTTGTTCGTGCGGGTTGAACATATTACATCCCGCATTTCCTGTTTCGACATACGCGGAAAATGCAGGATAGGCCGAGACGCGTGAACCGGTGATAGTCTTGGTAGAACCTGCATTTCCGGCAAGGGCGTTGATCAGGCCAACAAAATCCGCGGCGCACCCCAACCTCGCCGCGCAATAGTTTCAGGAGAGAATCGGATATGAGGAAACTTGCGCCTAAGCTACTTACGCTGCTGAGCCTCGCGCTTGCAGTGGCGTTATTGACGCCACTGCGGTCGCTGGCCGACGATGAAGAAGATCCGCCAACGCGCGTTGCGCGCCTGAGTCACACCGACGGCAACGTCTCCTTCAATCCCGCCGGGACAGATGATTGGGTCAGCGCCGTGATCAACAGGCCGATGACTACCGGCGACAAACTCTGGTCCGACAATGGGGGTCGGGCGGAGTTGCACCTTGGTTCTGCTTCTTTGCGCATCGGCAGCACCACAGGGTTTAGTTTTCTGAATCTCAGCGACAACGTCGCACAAATCCAGGTTACCGAAGGCACCGTCCGCGTGCGCGTCAAGCGCCTCGAACAGGACGAAACTTTTGAAATTGATACGCCGAACCTCGCATTCTCTGTGCTGCGTCCAGGCACTTACCGGGTCACCGTGAACGAAGCTGGTGACACCACCGTCGTATCGGTGCTCGGTGGCGAAGGGGAAGTCACTGGTGGCGGCCAGGCTTTCTCCGTGCACGCCAATCAGACCGCCACGTTTGTTGGCACCGATCAACTCGATGCTGATGTTCAAGATTTCAGTGGTGGGGATGATTTCGACCAGTGGTGCGCCGACCGTGACCGCCGCGAAGACCGCTCGACCTCCGCTCGCTACGTTTCACCTGACGTGGTCGGGTACGAGGATCTCGATGATTACGGCGGCTGGCGCCCTGTGCCGGAGTACGGCACGGTGTGGTTTCCGCACACTACGGTAGTCGGCTGGGCCCCCTACCGCTATGGCCACTGGGTGTACATCGCTCCGTGGGGCTACACCTGGGTAGAGGATGAACCGTGGGGCTTCGCTCCATTCCACTACGGCCGCTGGGTTACGGTTGGCGGCGTTTGGGGATGGGTGCCGGCGCCGGCGCCAGTGGTCGGCGTCGTGTATGTGCGTCCGGTTTACGCCCCCGCGCTGGTTGCCTGGGTCGGCGGGCCGCACTTTGGAGTCGGCATCGGAGTCAATGTCGGCTGGTTCCCGCTGGGGCCGCGTGAAGTTTATGTGCCGTCCTACCCGGTGAGCCGCCGATATGTAACCAATATCAACATCACAAACACGCGCGTTGAGACGACGGTGGTCAACAACTACTACACCAACATGGTGGTCAACAAGCAGGTCAACGTGACCAACGTTACCTACGTGAACCAGCACGTCAACGGTGCGGTCACCGCGACATCGGGCGCCACTTTTACATCCGGGCAGTCGGTATCGCACAACGTCGTTCGCGTAGATCAGCGCGAAGTGGTCAGCACCCAGGTTGCGGCTCCGGCGATTGCGCCGACGCGCCAGGCGTTTGTCGGGGCAGGCGCGCCATCCAACATGCGGCCTCCGCAGACGTTTGCCAATCGCGCCGTTGTGGTAAAAAGCGCGCCACCTCCGCCAACTCCGTCGTTCGAACGCCAACAGGTAGCCATCCGGGAAAACGGGGGTAGACCACTGGCAGTTACGCAATATCACCAACTGCAGCCGGCAAATGTGCAGGCTTCGGCACGCATGAATGTGAAAATCGCCCCGGCGACGCGGACGGTCACGACGATACCGCCACATAACGATGTGGTGAAACGGACGAACGGCAATGTTGCCGGCGCGAACGGGCGGCCTGCGAATACCGCCGGTACCGTTCCCGGCAATGTTCCACCGAATGCGAATAACCGCCCTGCAAATGTGCCCAACAATGTTCCGGGAAACGTTCCGGCAAACAACAGTCAACGTACGTACACGGATCGACCAGCGGCCTCTCGTCCGCCCACCACAAACCCTCCGGTCAACGCGCAGCTCGAGCAGCAGCATCAGCAGCAACTCGAGAATCTTCACAAGCAGCAGGATCTGGAGCGGCAGAAGGTCGAACAGCAGCAAATCAAGGAACAGCAGAACGTTCAGGCCCAAGCCAACGCGGAGAAACAGCAGCAGATTCAGCTAAAACAACAACAGCAGCTGGAACAAATGGAGAAGAAGCACGACACCCAGCAGCAACAGCTGCAACAAAAGCAAGTCAATGAAAAGGCGGCGGTCAAGGGCGGAAAGCCTGAAAAGGAAAATAAACCGCCGAAGAACGATCATCCCAATCGCTGATCGAAGCTGGCCTGAGCAATCTCACGGCACGACGCAAGTCGTGCCGTGATTTTTTTGGCGCCCGTTCGGATCCCCGTGTCAGGGCGGCCCGCTTCACGTCACACGGGTCCGTCCGGGGGGTTTCACTCCGTCGCACGATGCAATCTCCCGCGGCTTCGCATACACTCTCGATTCATCCGCACATGAGGAAATTCCCCCCGCCCAGATCTGGCAGCAGAAAGGCACCGCGAACGGCTGCGTCCATTGAGATGCACCCTATTCCCGGACTGCCCGAAATTGAGGCGGGCGACGATCTAGCGGGGGTAATAGCCGCAGCCACTGGGCGCGCGCGCATGGTGTTCAAGAATGGCGACGTCCTGGTGATCGCGCAAAAAATTGTTTCCAAGGCGGAAGGGCGCATAACGAATCTTGCCGATGTGACGGCGTCGCCCCAAGCGATTGAGCTGGCCGCCAAACTTAAGAAGGACCCTCGTCTGATCGAAGTGATCCTTGGCGAGTCGAGGCGCATCGTTCGCAGCGATCCAGTGCTGATCGTGGAAACGCACCAAGGTTTCGTGTGCGCGAACGCCGGCGTCGACCAGTCGAACGTGCCCGGAGGCGACATGGTCTCGCTTCTGCCGCGCGACCCGGACGGCGCCGCACGCAACCTTGCCGCCGCGCTGGGCAAGGTCACCGGTAAGCGCGTTGCCGTGATCATTAGCGACACGTTCGGACGGCCCTGGCGGCTGGGCCTCACCAACGTTGCCATCGGTGCCGCGGGTGTTCCCGCTCTTCTCGATTTACGGGGAACACGCGATCTGCATGGCAAGCCGCTTCACGCCACGATCCTCGCGGCGGCCGATGAACTCGCGGCTGCTGGGGGGCTGCTGATGGCAAAGGCTGGCGGTCTTCCCGTGGTCATAATCCGCGGCTACCGCTACCGGCGGGCGCTCGATCCTGCTGCCCGGATCATTCGTCCAGCAAGTGAGGATTTGTTCCGCTGAGCAGGTGGCAAACCTTTCAAGAAGCTGGCATCCTGAAACCGTGCGAGAAAGACGCACGGCTGGGATGCGGCGGTCCGGCACCGGCTTTTGCGAAGGTATCATTGCCGATCAAACGGCAGTCGTGCGTGTATAGATACCCGTTTGTAGATACCCATTGATATGCGGCCAGAAACTTCATGGCAAAGTTCGACGCTTAGAGTAGCTGCAAGGACCGCTACCTCGGAGCAAGGGCTCGACTGTCAGGCCCTCACACGCGACATGGCGCTGCACCTCGCCTTGCAGGCTCCGTTGCCAGAACTTCTCACGGCGGCAAACTCACTTCGCGATCAGGGGAAGGGAAGCACCATCACCTTCTCGAAAAAGGTTTTCATCCCGCTCACCACGCTTTGTCGCGATTATTGTGGCTACTGCACTTTTCGCAAGGACCCCGGCGAGCCTGGCGCGCATTTCATGACTCCCGACGAGGTGCTTGCGCTCGCCGAGCAAGGCCGCCGCGCGGGCTGTAAGGAGGCGTTGTTCAGCCTTGGTGATCAGCCGGAGCGCATTTTCCCTGAAGCGCGCGAATTTCTGCGCCAACAGGGGTTTGCGCGGACGCTCGATTATCTTGCCGCCATGTGCGAGCTCGTTCTGGAGCACACTGGGCTTTTGCCGCACGCCAATCCTGGTGTGATGGATCGCGCGGCGCTCGAGCGGCTGAAAAACTCGAACGCCAGTGTTGGGTTGATGCTAGAGACCGTCAGCGTGCGGTTGATGCGCGGTGAATTGCCGCACGCCAAAGCACCGGACAAGGTGCCTACGCTGCGGCTCCGCACCATAGAGGAAGCCGGCAAACTTTTGATCGCTTTCACGACCGGAATTTTGATCGGTATCGGCGAAACAATGGAAGAGCGCATCGACTCGCTGTTCGCGATTCGCGCGCTTCACGAAGAATATGGGCATATTCAGGAAGTGATCGTGCAGAATTTTCGCGCCAAGCCCGACATTCCCATGGCGAAACATCCGGAGCCCTCACTTGACGAGATGCTTCGAACTATTGCCATCGCGCGTCTCATCCTCGGACCGCACATGAACATTCAGGCGCCGCCCAATCTCAGCTATGCGGATTTTCCACGGCTGTTGGATGCGGGCATTAACGACTGGGGCGGAATCTCGCCGGTCACTAGGGATTTCATCAATCCCGAAGCGGCCTGGCCACAAATCAGCAAGCTCAACGCAGAGACCAGTGCCCGCGGCTTCACGCTGCGCGAACGACTGGCTCTCTATCCGGAATTTATTCGGCGCGACGAGTTCTCATCATCCGCGATTCGCAAACGCCTCGACGTACTCGCCGGCACCGACGGTCTCGCGGTGTAGCTGCGACGTCTGGCCCCGCATCCTACGGTCTACCATGAAGAACGCAAAGGAAATCTCGATTGCCGCTCTGGCCGGCGGCGTGGGCGCATCCAAGCTGCTGCTCGGGCTCTACGATGTGGTTGATCCCGCGCGGCTCACGGCTATCGTCAACACTGGCGACGACATCACGCTTCATGGGCTGAAGATTTCGCCCGACCTCGACATCGTGACTTACACGCTGGCCGGAGTGATCGATCCTGCAAAAGGCTGGGGTTTCCGCGGCGAGACTTTTCACGCGCTGAAGCGGTTGGCGGTGTTCGGGCGCGTCAACTGGTTCAATCTCGGCGATCGCGATTTGGCTACGCACATTCATCGCACGGCAATGCTTGCCGAAGGCAGATCACTCAGCAATGCGGCTGAATCCATCCGCACTGCGCTCGGTGTGAAGTCGCGCATCCTTCCGATGTCGGACCAGGCGGTGCCGACGATCATTGAGTCCGACGAAGGCGCGCTGCATTTTCAGGAGTATCTAGTGAAGCGTCGCGCCGAGCCGATCGTGCGCGGCATCCGCTTCGACAATGTGGAGTCCGCCAGTCCTGCGCCCGGCGTTCTCGAAGCGATTCGCGACGCCGATCGCATCATCGTTTGCCCAAGCAATCCGCTCATCAGCATCGGGCCGATCTTGGCGGTCCGCGGGGTCCGTGAAGCCCTGCGCGCCCGGCGTAAAGATGTGATCGCCGTTTGCCCCATCGTCGGCGGTAAATCGCTCAAGGGTCCATCCGACAAAATGCTGGCGCAGCTTGGGTACGAATCGTCCGCCAGCGGCGTGGCCAAACTCTACGCGGATTTCACGGGCACCTTCGTAGTGGATCCAGCAGATCAGTCGCAAGTGAAAGCAATGGAAACCCTGGACATGAGAGTAGTCGTCGCGCCGACAGTGATGAAGTCTCGTGCTGACAAACGCAAACTAGCCCGCGCGCTGCTGCGATTGTAGGGTCGGAGCACGGCTGCGTCTCATCTCGGCAAGATCGTTCCGCGGGAGAACCTCTACAAAAACAAACCCGTAAAGCGCAGGCCCGCGCTGTGAACCTTGTAACGATTATTCAGACCAATCAGCAGCGCCGTGAGCGATTCCACGATCCGAGCATTCTCGAGCTTCCCTCCGTTCAAGGCGCGCACTCCGGGAATTTTCTCCGCTAGCTCGGTGGCTACCTGCTTGGCCTTGTCATCATCGCTGCAGACCAGGACGTCGCACTCCACTGCCGCGTCGCCAGTCAGCAACGCCGCGCCCAGGTTGTGAAATGCCGCTGCGATGCTCACGCCTTGCGGCAGCAACTCCTTGGCGGCTTCGGCGGCCGAGCCTTGCCAGACACCCAACATTCGCGTCGGCGCGCCGCCCACCGAAGCAGCCAGCGGCACGGTGGTATCGATCACAATCGTCCCCGGCTTCCACACCGTTTTCAATTGCTTGAGCAGCGCCGTTAGGCCGGAGAAGGGAACCGTCAGCAGCGCGACCTCGCACTGCGCCGCAGCGGAAGCGTTATCGGTCCCGCCAATCTGCGTCAATCCGCCGATCTGTTCGCGCAATTGCTTTGCCACGTCCTGGGCGCGCTGCGGGTCGCGAGAACCAATCACGACGTGCTCGCCCGCTCGCGCGAGGCGATTCGCCAATCCAGTTCCTTCGGGCCCCGTGCCACCTAGAATTGCCACCGTCCGCGCCATGTGCGTTTCTCCGTTTCGTTCCTGGTCCGTCTATTCAACAAATGCGTTCCCGGGGACATCACCCACAATCGAGACCGTCATTATACGTAAGACGCTTCCCAGAATGCGGACCGCGGTTTGAAATGCGGGGCCCAGGCTACAGGCATCTTGTACGCGTTAACTTTGCCATCACACCCGTACTTGCGGCCGGTAGCGGGTGGAGTCTTTCGAGGTGAAACTGGGAAGGCAACCAGGCCTGCGGAATCTCCCCAAGGAGAATAAACATATGGGCCTTCTTGACTCCATTGTAAGTCGGTCGTTCAGAGACGACCCGGCCGGCCGCGTGGTCGTATTTGGCGGAGAAGTCCGCGGTCGCGGCTATCTTGTAAAGTCCAAGGCCGACGAACTCAAGATCAAATCGTTTATAAAAATGTTTATCTTTGCTGAGCTTTCCATTCAGTTGCTGGGGCTCTGGTTGACGCTCGCGTGGATAGGGCAATATAGCGAGGCCCGGGATAGGGCGGCGCATCTGCTGAGAGCGATTTGCGCGTTTGCCGGGGTCTACTCTGTGATTGTAATACTCCCGCTGTTGTTGCTGTGGAGGTCCTATAAGAAGGAGCGTTTCAGTTTCGTTTCGGCCGAGGATGAGGTCCCGGTAACGAGCAAGCGTCCCAGGGACCAGCAGTTTTTCCAGATTGTCGCCCTCATTGCCGTCGCTATCCTGGTTCTGATTGGCGTCATCTTTCTCATTCGGTTCAAATGATTGCGGCGTGATAATCAGGGCGCTACTTTGGCAGGCTCCCGCCACGCCAGTATGATATCTTCGAAAATCCTGAATATGCCGACGAAAGCTCCTACTCCAGCCGAGTTTCGTTTAGCCTGCGGACAATTTGCTACAGGGGTTACCGTGGTGACCGCTGAGCGTGCGCCCGGCAGGGTCCACGGCATGACCGCGAACTCTGTGACCTCGGTCTCGCTCGAACCGCTGCTGCTCTTGATTTGCGTGGACCAGCGCGCACACCTGCTGCCCATGGTGAAGAAACAAGGCCGCTTTGGCGTAAGCGTCCTAAGGGAAAGCCAGGTGGCTATTTCGAGGTATTTCGCGCAGACCGGAGAAAACCTCGACACGGAAGCCAAGCTCGGCATTCGCTATCGCTGGACACCGACCGGAATACCGCTTCTCGAAGATGCTCTCGTCCACCTTGCCTGCAACGTCGCGGCGTCCTACGTTGCCGGAGACCATACAATTTTCATCGGCGAAGTCGAAAGTACGGAAGTGTTCGATGGAGAGCCACTGCTCTTCTTCCGAGGCAGCTACCGACGCATCGCCCCTTGAGTTTCTCTGCGACCACAAGGTGCCAAGACTGAAAAGATAACGCGAAGACGCAGAGAGCGCCGAGGTTCGCAGAGGACGCAACGACGGATTAGAGCGAGTTTTTCGGATTTCCGATTCATTCCTAGGTCCAACATCCAACTTCTGTCCTTAGTGATGGCCGCCCAGCGGGTCGCGCTTTGTCCCATATTCGGCGCCCCAGCGGTCGGTCATCTCGCCGCGTATCTCCCAGAGTTCTGGAAAAAACTTGTGCCGCATGCCGTCTTCCAGGATCTCAACGGGCCTCCCTTTTAGCGATTTCGAGCCGAATCCAATGGTGCGGTGAATCAGCTGCATGTGCTCGTACCGGAATTTCTGAAACAGTTCGTCGAATTCTGCCAGCGCTTCTGCTACTACGTAGGCGTCGCCGTGGGAATATTCCGAGTCGTAGATTTTCTCCAGGGTCAGGCTGTGCTTGTCGAGGTAGTGTTCCTTGAACGACGCCCACAGCGGTTGATACATCTTCAACAGGACACGGAATCCCGGCGACTCCTGGCCGCTTCCGTTGCCCAGCCGCTGCCGAATGGCCTGATATTCCTTTGGCGACATGATTTCCAACAGCGCGATCTGCTGAGTCATAAGCCGCTGGGCTGTGTGCACGCGGCGAAACAGGGTAATCACGCGGTTGGTGTTTTGCTGCTGAAGGTATTCGTCGATATCCAGCAAGGTGTACGCGATCAGTTTCATCCACAGTTCCTCGACTTGATGTACCACCTGAAACTGCAGCTCATCCGCGTTGCATAATTCCTCGAATTTTGTCTGGCAGGAAAGCAGCGCCTTGGTGTTCAGGTACAACTCGTAGTCAAGCGTGCCTTCTCCACCCATCAGCTCATAGAACTGTTCGCGATTCATCGTTCGATCCTCGGAATAGTGGGCTTACTGCTGTAGCCATTATGACTTGCCGGCCGTCACCTTGCTTGGTTTGAGCGGGACACAGACGCTTCGAGGCTGAGCGTAAACCGGAGTGTCTGTGCTACTCGGAGGGGACTTTCAAATGAAATTGACGTTACCGTTCAGAATTGCCGGAAGGGCGAGTCTGCTCTGTAGAGTCGCCCATCTCCTTGCGATGGCTCTTCACTTCGCGCAGCGCGTAGATGGGCTTGTTCTGCGATTCGTAATAGGTCCGCGCAATGATCTCGCCCAGGAGGCCCATCGAGATGAACTGCACGCCGCTCACAAAAAGCGCGACTCCGGCGAGCATCAACGGTCCGTGTTGGGTCATGATGGTCACGCCGTGCGCGAACTTCTCGTACAATAAATAGGCCGCGTCCAATGACCCCAACAAAACTCCACCAACGCCCAGCAAGCCAAAAAACTGCAGAGGCCGCGTGGAGTAATCCTGCAAAAACTTCACAATGATCAAATCCAGAAAGACGCGCAGTGTTCTGCCAATGCCGTAGTTGCTCTTCCCATTCTTCCGGGCCAGATCGGTGATAGGCACTTCCGTGATTCGCGCGCCGGTAGAACCCGCCAACGCCGGAATAAACCGGTGGAGCTCGCCATACAACTGAATCTCTTGAATGATTTCCCGGCGATAGGCCTTGAACGTGGTCCCAAAATCATGCAGATCGATCCCGGAAAGCTTCGCCATCATCCAGTTGGCCACACGGCTGGGCACTTGCCGCATCAGCCAGTGATCGCGGCGCGCGTAGCGCCACCCGCTTACGAGGTCGAATCCTTCTTCAATCTTCTCCAGAAAGCGCGGAATCTCTTCCGGGTCGTGCTGCAGATCGCCATCCATCGAAATAATAATCTCGCCGCGCGCGAAATCGAATCCAGCCTTCAGTCCCGCGGTCTGTCCGAAATTTCTCCGCAATCGTACGATATTCACACGATGATCGTGCTCGTAAATTTCCGACAGCACCTTGAAGGTATTGTCGCGGCTGCCGTCGTCCACAAACACCAGTTCGTAGGGTTCGCCGATGGCGTCCATGACCTCGGTGATCTTCATGTACAGCGGCGGGATGTTCTCCTGCTCGTTGAAGAAGGGAACGACCACCGAGTAGCGAATTGTGGAGTCATTTCTCATGTTTCGCTGGCTACAAGTCCATAGTCTATCAGGCGAATCCCCTGTGACGCGACAAGATTTCTAATCTCCACGTCGGTCAGAATCTCCAGCTCCGATTGCCGGGAAGCTTGCAATCGCGTGTGGGTATGCAGCAGCGCTTCGTCCGCGTATCCCGGATGGCACATCAGTTCCGTGGTGCCCTCCGGCAGGTTTCGCAGCAATTGCACGACCCCTTCCTTGGTCATCTCACCGGTTTGCGCGATGCCGCAAAAATAGTCGGTCGTAGAAATTCCGACGCGCTCCGATTGCTCCCGCGCATCGCGCGCAAGCAGTTTCAATCCGCGCGCCTGCACGCCCTGCTTCAGCACCGCGGCGGTGTGCAGTTCTTCGCCGATAGAGAGCGCCGCGCGCAAGCTCGAAGCTTCATGCGCCACGCGAATCGCGCCGATTTTGTATCGTTTCGCCAGCCGCAGCGCGAGCTCAAACAGACCCGGCAGCATGTGCACGTGCTTGTGCCCGTCCAGGTGCGTTGGCTGAATTCCTGCATCGCGCACTTTTTCGATTTGCGCTTCCCATTCCTGCTCTACTTCATGGAGCGTCAAACCGCGGCTGGCAATGCGCAGCAGCAGGTTCTCCGGTCCGCTCTCGAACTCCCCCGCATCGTTCACCAGGCTGGTGACCAGCTCCCGTGCCGCCACGGGCGCGCCATCACTCAAATTTAAGTGCACGCCCACACCGAGCCCCGGCGTCGACCGCGCTACCTCTACTCCCGAGGTAAACGCCGTGCCGTTCGCCAACAGCGACGCGCTGGTCACAATGCCGTGGCGATGCGCTTCGGCGATCCCGCGATTCACGCCCTCGGTCCACCCCAAGTCATCCGCATTTACGATCAGATTCTTCACAAATTTAACCGCCCGTGCGCGCCAACCTGTCCGTTCGACCAGCTACCCAAAGGAACGCGATCCCGCACACGTACCATTGACCCTCTCTCTCTCCAACTTTAGCATGGCCTAGTCGAGGGATAGATGCCTGTAAAGAGCCGGGAATTGAAGCAAGTAGTGCCGCGCCACAGCGAGAATCGCCGCGGGCGGCGCATGAACTCACGTGTTCCGATTCGCCTGGAATGGGACGATCCAAAAGGGCGGCGGTGCAGCGAGGAGGCTCATACGCGCGTCGTCAATCCCTACGGGTGCATGGTTGTGCTCGACCACGATCTGAATCTTGAGCATCGCTTGGCCCTGACCAACGTCGCGACACAGACCAGCAACTCCGCGGTGATTGTTTGGAAGGGAACTGAACGCCCGGAAGGCGGTTGGGAATACGGCGTCGAGCTTGTCGCGCCGGAGATGGACTTTTGGGGTCTGGAACTATGAAGCCTTTGACGAATTCGAAAACGTTGCCGGTGCCCTCCGCGCGTCCGGCCCTAAACCGTCCGCCGACCGCGGAAGAACGGCGCCGCGCGCAACGCGTGCTGCTGCGCATCTCAGTCGTCGTGCACGTCGCGGGCAAGCCGCCGATCCATGGTTATACGCACACGGTGAGCGCCAGTGGAGCGATGATTGTGATGTCCGAGCCTCTGGCGGAAGGTACCAAGGTCACCGTCGAAAATATCAAGACGCAGAATAAGGTGGAGGCCAAGGTGGTCCGCCCGCCCCAGACCACCGGGGAAGGTTCGCTGGTGCCCGTGGAGTTCTCGACGCCCTCGCCCACTTTCTGGAACGTCTTTTTTCCACCCTCGATCAACTAGCCTAAGTAGGAAAGATCCCAGGTCCTCTCTAAAAAAGGCAGCGGCCGCAAACTTTGCGGCCGCCGTTGTCTTTTGCTCGCGATTCGCTACTGAACCGAAATCGTCACGGCTGCTGACGTCGATGCTGCGTAGGTGCCATCGCCGCTATACACGCCGGTAATGCTGTCGCTGTGTGGCGTGGTGCCCCCTCCGCCTCCGCCGCTGCTGCTGCCACCCCCTCCGCATCCCGCGATTCCTGCAACAACGCAGGCCATGAGCAGCGCGCCCGCACAGGTGTATCCGAGGCGCCTCGTCCAAGGTGCAAACCGCGGGTACCGCAGGCTAAGCATGAATGCAGCCAGCAACAGCCAGGCGACGAGCCACATCGGTCCAACCGGCAAATCGCGGATCCGGTTTGCGGGCGCAACGGGTGGACTCAGAAGCGCCAGCGCGGTCATCAGGGTTGCGGTGCACGTTCCCGGAGTCGAGGCCGTGCCCGCCGTGGGCGTGCAGGTGGCTGCTGCGCCCAATGCGGTGGTCCCGTTCATGAATTGCACGCTTCCGGTGGGTCCGGCGGCGTTGTTGTTGGTGCCCGTCACTTTCGCTGTGAAGGTTACCGTGCCGCCTGACGCGATTGTCGTGACGCTCGGTGTCACCACCGTGGTGGTCGCTTGCGTTCCGCTTGTTACGGTGACGGTGATAGCCACCGAAGTGGACGGAGCGTAGTTGCCATCGCCCGAGTAGGCAGCGATGACGCTCTGCGCCCCGGCTGCCGTGAAAGACACGCTCGCCGAAGCGGTTCCGCTTGCAGCGGCTCCTGCTCCCGTAAAGACCGCCGCGGTTCCGGTTACCGTGCCGGTACCGATGGTCTTGCCACCCGCCGTAAATGTTACGGTCCCGGTGGGTCCCGCACCGTTGCTTCCCGTGGCAATCGCGGCCGTCAATGTAACCGCCTGGCCGACCGGCACCGAAGCCACCCCGCCACTGCTTGCCGTCGTCGTCGTGGGGGCAGTCGTGATCGTGAAGGCATCCGCCGTCGAAGTGCTTGCCGTGAAGCTGTTGTCTCCCGAATAGGCGGCCACCAGGCTGTGGGTTCCGCCGACGAGCTGAATCGGTTGATCCTCGGCGAATCCCTGGCTATTCAGTTTTGTGGTGTTGCTTCCCGAAAAATCTTTTAACGGACCGCCGTTATCGGTCAGCGTCACTGTTCCAGTTGGGCACGCAACGACGATGTTGGCGCATTGATTTCCGCCGCTGTCGGACACAGCGATCTGCAGGATGTAGTTGGAGCCATAGGCCGCCGTCGTTGCGTTCTTGCTGATTAGATTTCCGTTGGCGTCGGAGGTCCAGACACTCACAGCGGTGCTGCTCGCTTCCGGAGTCACGGTCACTGTAACGGGCGCTGACGTTCCTGCCGCAAAGGTCCCGTCGCCGGAGTAACTCGCCACTACCGGATACGCCGTCCCGCCCGGTAGCTGGTTTGTATTGATTGTGGCTGTGCCGCCGCTGAGGGTAGTGAACGTGTTCTCCGAGAACGAGCCGATTCCCAATTGGGGATTGCCCGCCGTCGTCGGAGGAGTTCCGGACCCGGGCGTGGCAAGCAGCGAGACCGTCCCGCCGTTCGCCGGGGTGGGCGTCACCTTGACATTGAAAGTGACCGCGGTTCCGTGCGTGATCGTGAAAGGAGCCGCAGGAGTCGTGCTCATAATCGCAACAGTGTCCGGCGTGAACGTCGCCGTCGACCACGCCGTCAGAAGGTTTGCGACGTTCAGCGAGCCAAGCCCAGTCGCCACGTCATAGTTCGTTGTCGTCACCCAAGCCGGATTAGCTGGGGTAGCTGGATCGACAAGGATGCCGAACTGATTTGCGGCCGTGCTCGTGTTGCTGCAGTTCGGAGACCCGCCCAGGCACGCCACGGAATTATTCCCCGTCACTGTATCGTAGAAAATGCAGCCTGTCGCCGTAACAGCGGCGGCGTTCGAGGTACAAATGGTCCCTGCGGTGTTTTTCTTGTAGAGCTGATACAGCACAAAGTTCGCGTTGCCCTGACGCTGGCCGGTCTTCTGGTTGACCAGCGCCATAACGCCGGCAAACGCCGGTGCTGACGCCGACGTTCCTCCTACGCCCTGAAAATCGTTGAACGGCGAATTCAGGTCGCACGAACTGGTGCTGCTTCCCGTGCCGGTATTCGCGTCCTGTTGGCAGATGATGTAGAAGCTGCCGTTGAAACCATTCCCCGCGAAAAACGAAATATCGGGGAGAACTCGGAACGTCTGCGTCGCGCTGATGCCTGTAGTTCCCTTTTGCCAGATAGGTATGGGGTTCACAGGGCTCCCACCCGACGTAATACTGCTCGGCCCGCCACCCCCCGCAACCAGATCAATTCCGAACGTCATAGCACTGGGATTGTTGTTTGCGTTGATGGTGGCCGCCGTGCATTTGTTCAGAGCCACATTGCCCGCGGTGGCCGGCGCGGCGCAGGAATCGTTCCAGGTGGACTCCGGAATGTAAGATTTCGCGGAGACCTGCGTCAACGTACCGCTCGTGGTGTTCGTCGTGTTCCAAAAGGGCGAGGGCACGCTTCCGTTCTGGAAGTCGGTTCCGCCGAGAGCAACGTTGTAGGGCGTCGATGCCAGTCCGCTCACCGCGAGTCCAAGCGCAGCCACATCCTGATTGCTCGCGGTAGACGATGGATCGCAAGTTGCCGATCCAATGTCACCCGCAGCAATACTCACGGTGATCCCTTGGGCGGAAGCTTGCTGCCACAGCCGGTTGTAGAACTGTTCGCCGCTTACTCCGAGGTCCGCTTCGCAAGAGCCGAAGCTTTCGCTCATGATTGGCGCGATGTTGTTGTCGATGATGTAGATCGCGGAGAGATCGATTCCCGCGGTCCCAATACTCAGGGAGTCTTGAGAAACCACCAGATCGACGGTCGCGCCCGGCGCCACCGCGCCCGCCCATTGCACGTCGAGATCTGCTTCGATTTCGTCGCCGGTCACGCTGTCCGGGCCTTGAATCCCGGGATCCGGGCCATTCAAAATGATGTTGCTGGTGGAAAAATTCGCCGGAAGCCCGAAGAGACTCCGAAAAGAAGTTACGTCGGCAATATTGATGTTGGAATCTTGCACGATCGCGATGGTCACCCCGGTGCCGTCCACTGTACCGGGCGTATACGGCACGTTGTAGATTTTCTGAAAGTCGCCCGGCCCGACCGCGTAGCAAGGCAGCGTAGACTTCGATCCGCACCCCGCGAAGGTAAATAGCGGCTTCACCTCGCCTGTAGCTTTGGTCTTGCGGAATGTTCCGAGCTTTTGCACCTGGGCCCTCGGCCGGAAGTCATGCAGAGAGAGCACGCCGCCCACCACGGGCGCAAGCGCCGCCGGAATCTTCGGATCGGACACATTCGCAACGTGCATCTTGCCGTTCACGAAAAAGTGATGGAACTCGGTCTGAAAAGCGTTTCGCACCTGGCCCACGTTTCCAGAAAACTCGATCGTGGTCCGGCCGGCGCCGACCTTGATTCCCGTAAATCCGCGTGAAGTCAGCCAGTCGGTCACCGCCTGGATGTCACTATCCGCTGGACCGTACTGCTTTCCGAATTGATCGGGTGCGAGCCACTTGTGATAGTTCGGCGAGGTCTTGTCCTGCTGTTGCTCGAGCAACTGGCGAAGCGCCGTTTCCTGGTCGGAGCTGCGCTGTAGCAGCAGCGTCATACGGCTTGCGGGTTCCGAATCCGCCACGGCGCCGCGATCGAATTCTGCGCGCGCCATGGGATGCACATTTCCGTGCAGCGTCACGCGATTCCCCTCATCCACCGTTTGCGTTACGCGAGCGGGAATCCGCGCGGCCTGCGAGGCGGTTGCCGCCTGCGCGTCCGGCGTTTGCCCGGATGCACTGAACCACGGCAACGCGAACGCCAAAAGGGAACTACCCAGGATCGCGCCTCGACTCCGTCCGAACCCATTGATCTTCATGAACCCGCCCATGCGTTAAATTTGTCGCTCTCGTGCGTCGCGCAGTCCCCAAGGCACCAAACTCCGCGAAATAAACCATGACTAGAAGATAGATTTTACTTGGGAATGGTTGCCCACCGTCGGCGTTGATGCCGGATACGTCCTCACTTTGACATCGCGGTAACTGGGCCGATAGCGCGGGTCAACATGCTGGAAAAAAGCGCGTTGGAGGGTGTTCGCACCTCTTCTTAACCTTTTCCTCCACGCCGCGGATTTGGTTCCCGCTGGGACACCAGAGAGCCCCCGTGAATCATCGAAGATGAGGCACAACTATCGTAATCGATTCTCGCCAGCTCGTCGCTGGTACCCGGAGACACCTGACCTCATCAGTGAACGTAGGTCGCAAATTAAACCCGGGCCTCTGTGGAAAGTTGCACGGCTCCTCCAACTATGGAATCCGCGCTCTCTCGAAGCGCTCCTTGGACCGCCGAACCCGCCAGTTTGAGTATAATGGCCAACGCCTGCTTATCAACCGAGGAGGGCACATGGCTGAGCCGTCATACGAGGAACTCAAAGCGCGTCTCGCAGAGCTCGAGAAGCAAAAACCGGGGCACCGCACGGGCCAACTCGATTTTCGTGTCGGCGAAAAGGGAGGCGTGAGTGTCTATGGCTTGGGGCGTTTTCCCGTGACCTTGTACTACGAGCAGTGGGTTCGCCTGCTGGACACGGCCAAGGAGTTGCGGGAATTCCTGGAAGAAAACAAAGCCGAAGGCAAACTCAAGCTCAAAGACAAAGCGTCGTCGGCTACCGGCGCCGATTGAGCGGCCGTGGACTTTGCACCACTAGGTTCACGACGCAATGTTGTTGATGGTTCGAGCCCAGCTTCTTGCCCGGGAGCGCGCGAAGCCTAGAAGAATCCGTGCCGCTAACTAGGCTCACGTCCGAACCGGCCGCGCGAAAGGGAGCTACAAATTGAAACACTTCCTCCTCGGCGTAGTGACCGCGCTGCTCGTCTTCGCGATTGGTGGCGTCCTTTACATGAGACTCGGTCTCGCGGAAGTTCGAGGCGACCTTCCGCCGTCGCCCTGGGAACGATCGTTGATGTCCTCCGCGGTCCATGCATCGGTCCGCCGCCGGGCCCCCGAGGTTCCGAATCCGATCGCGCCGACGGATGAAAATCTAATCGCCGGTGGCAAGCTCTATGCCAACGAATGCGCCGGATGCCATGGCACTCCCGGAAAGCCAAACGAGTCCAGTGACACTTTGTATCCGCCGATCCCCGACCTTCCCGCCGCGGGCACGCAATACTCTGAGGCGCAAATTTTCTGGATTGCCAAACATGGCATCCGCCACTCCGGCATGTTTGCGAACGGCAAATGGGATTCGGATGAAAAGCTGTGGACCATCACCGCCTACATTGCGCGCATCAAATCGCTTCCTCCTCGCGTCCAGGAGGAGTTAGCCAAATCGAGCCCCGCCAAATAGAGTGCGGCAAAGTGTCAGCGAGACGAACATTCGAAAAAATTCCGCTTCAGCGAAAGGAAGAGCAACCAAACCATGGCCGCAATACACGCAAGGCAGGCTGCAATTCACCGAACGATAGCGCCATTCCTTCTCTTACTCCTGGTGACTGCAAAATCAACTGTTGCGCAAACTCCATCGCCCGCGTTGCTGATCCTCGAGAAAAGCGACGACACCGTCGCCATTGTCGATCCAACGAGCTTGAAAATCGTCGCCCGCGTTCCCGTCGGTGAGGATCCTCACGAAATCGTCACGTCGCCCGACGGCAAAGTGGCCTACATCTCGAATTACGGGGGCAACGACAGCAATCTAAACACGATTTCCGTGGTCGACCTCATCGCGCAGAAGCCTCTGCCTCCCATCAATCTCGGCGCTTTGCGCTCCGCTCACGGGCTGGCCTTCGCTGGCGGCAAACTCTATTTCACCGTGGAGACCAACAAAGCCTTCGGTCGCTACGATCCCGCGACGCAAAAAATCGATTGGGTTCTCGGCACCGGGCAGGATCGCACGCATATGATCGAGGTGTCCGAAAGGTTCGACCGCATCTTCACTGCAAACGTCAATTCCGGCACTATCAGCATCATCGAGCAGGTCATGCCCTCGTTTCCCCCGCAAGCCGGGCCTCCTGGTGGCGGTCCTCCGCCCGGCGCGGGTCCCGGCCCCGGTTCGGGAGCGCCTCGAAAGACCTGGAAGATAACGAATGTCCCATCGGGCCAAGGTGTGGAAGGATTTGACGTCTCGCCCGACGGGAAGGAAATCTGGGGCGCAAACGCGCAGGACGGCACCGTCACGATCATCGACGTCGCCCGCAAGAAAGCCATTCAGACTTTCCCAATCTCGGTGAATCACGCAAATCGCCTGAAGTTCACTCCCGATGGTAAGCGCGTTCTGATTTCCGGCTTAGGGCCAGCCGCAACTCCCAAGGGATCGAACCTCGAGATTCTCGACGCTGCAACGCACAAGGAAATCAAGGGATTGAATCTAGGTGGCGGCTCCGCGGGCATCCTGATCGTAGCCGATGGCTCCCGAGCCTTCGTGGCCGTAAGCGGAAAGGACAAAGTCGCCGTCGTAGACCTGAAATCCCTAGAGGTCACCAGTGAAATCCCAACGGGCAAGCAACCGGATGGCCTGGCCTGGGCCCAGTGAACTGAATGGATCGAAGTTTGCTCGTTCGTGCTGGTCGAAGCAATGCAAGCGCTGGGCTTTAGCCCGGCGCCCCATCCCGCCATCCTATTAGGCCAGCAGGGCAGCAACTCTCTTCACCAGCGCGTCAATCAACACGTCGCGATCCAGTCCCAAATCTCGCAATTCACCCTGCGCTATCGCGTCCGCGGTCCGCTCCATCGTAAACAAATGAATCGCATCCTCTTCGCGACGATGCCGCGGCGCACCAATCTCGCCACGAATCCTGGCCATCAAGTCCAATTGCCGCTTTCGCTGCTCGCGATAAAAGCGCCTAACCTTGGCGTCGCCAGCAACTAATTCCATCAGCGAAGTTCTCAGCCCTCGCCAGCGCGTATGGAAATCCACCGTTAGCGCGACGAGCTTGCGCGCGGTCGCCTCCGGCGTTCTACCCGAGGACAATTGATCGTCAACCGCTTTCCATTCCGAAACCACCCAGGTTTCGTACGCCGCTAAAAAGATCTCGCGTTTGTCGGCAAAGTGTTTGTAAAAGACACCGGTCGCGTAACCAGCCTCGCGAGCGATCTGGTTGGAGTCCGTGCCGTGATAGCCGGCGCGATTGAACAGGCGTGCGGCCGCGGCCACCAGCCGTTCCCGTGTCTGCGCGGGAGACCCGCGTCGCGGGCGCGGCGTGTCGAGTTGTCTATCCAGATCATGAGCCAAGCGAGCGGCCTCCTTTTTGACATCTTCTACTGTTAATGATACACCTATCACTAGTAGTGATATAAAGCTCACTAAGGAACGGAGCCCAATCTCATGCGTTACCTCGTTCTCGCCGGAAGAATCCTCTTCGCCTTGATCTTTATAACCGCATCTCCCCGCCATTTTTCCAGGGAGGGCATTGAGCACGCGGCTCAACTCGGTGTCCCGCTATCCGGGCTCCTGGTCCCGATTTCCGGAGTGATGGCACTCGCTGGTGGATTGAGCATCGCCCTTGGCTACAAAGCCCGGTGGGGCGCGCGGACGCTCGTCGCGTTTCTCATACCCGTCACATTCATGATGCATGCGTTCTGGAAATTGCAGGACCCCGTCATGGTGCACACCCAACAAGCGATGTTCGCGAAGAATGTGTCCATGCTCGGAGCGACACTGATGATCGCGTACTTCGGCTCGGGGCCCTGCAGCATCGATGGCGGTCAATGACTCGAAGTCTCGCCAAGCAGCACTCTTGCAATTTAGTTAATGTGTTGAGGAATGTCGGAAGTTTTGTTTGATGCGGCCGGCCGCATCAACCCACAGTCACGCTAACTCTAACCACGAAGGGAAGAACCTGGTAAATTCGGCGTTACGACCCTTGCGGCCCGGCTTCCACTTCGTTCGCGGCCGCCATCGCGCCCTCGGCCGTTCCATTGCCCGTATTGCTCGCGCTGCCAATTTCGCGAATCGCCTTGCCGGGATCTTTCAGGCCGTCCAGCGTGGTTTTCGCGTGTTCGTCCACGGCCCCTACCGCCGCCACCAGGCAGGAGTACAGAAACGCTTTCATACCCGTGCGGAATTGCTCCGTAGACTGCTCCGTCGCGCGCGCCACGTCGCTTTCAATCGTCCGGCGCCGGGTCTCGCACGCCGCGCGATTTTCCGCTTCCAGCGCCGCCAGCGAAGACATCACGCGTTGCGTCGCTTCCGAGATGATCAGGTCGACCTGAACTTCGGACTGGCGCTTAAACTCCTCCATCGTCGTGTTCGCGGAACTCTGCAGTTGCGCACGCGCCCCCGCGCTGCAGGCGTCCATCTGCGCCGCCGCCTCGCGCGTCACCATCAACTTGTCTTCCATTAGGCGAACCAGTTGCCGGTCGGAAACACGGGTAGCCGCCGCTTCAAAATCCTCAGTTACACGTGTGACCGAATGGGCCAACTGCTCGCGTATCCGCGGTTCCACTTCGTTGCTGGTTTTTTCCAGCAAGCGTTGTGCCTGGGTCAGGCACCGCTGCGTCTCTGCGGCAAGGTGCTCGAGCCGCTCCGACAGTTCCTCCGTCCGGCCGTGGAACTCTTCCTGGTGTTCTTCCCAGCGCGTTCGGTCTTCCGCGAGCCGCACTTCCATCCGGCTCAGCACTTCTTCCCGAGCCGTGCGCATCATGGTTTCCAGGCGCTGCTCGGAGTGCTCCTCGATCTGGTGCACGCTGGCCTTGCACACATCATCTATCTTGGTTAACGCCTGGCGCACCGCACTCATCAGGTGGTCGTTGATTGCCGTATGCACGGCCTTTTCCGCCGCAGTCTGCAATTTGCCGTGAACTGCAGCAACGAGCTGATCCGAAGTGATGACCACGCGTTCTGGCTTCGCCGCCGCGGCCGGTGGCTGCGACGGAAACGCGGTGACACCCGTGCTGCGGTATTCGGGTTCCGCAGGTGTTGATTTTGCGGCAGGCGCGGATGTCGCTGCTTCCGGCTCCCTCGCGGGCGCCGCTGCGGTCGCCTCCTGCATTCTCGAACCGTTTGCTCCCAGCGCTTTCATCCAGTCCTCAGGTGGTGTAGGGACGCCCCAAACATTTGCCGGTGATTCCAGTTCTACGCCAATCTGATACAGCTCCCGCGGACTCATGGGCGGATGGATTGACCGCACCTGCGCGCGCATGACCGGAGTACTGCTTTCTCCGTTCGGTTCCAGCACTTGCAGCCCGATCCACGAACCCACGGCGTAATCATGTCGCGACGGATAGCGGCACCCGTGCAAGTTCAAACTCACAGCCGAAGTCCGCTCCTGAAACGACAAACCCATCTTCGTCTGGCCCACCACCACCAGCGGCACGGTTCGATCGATCCGCGTGCTGCGCCGGGATTCAATCCCCGAAAATCGAGCTGCTGCACTCACTTCTAGCCTCCCCTACCCAATTGGAGAGCCTACCACCGTCCACAGCGCCCGCAAGTGAAAATTTAGGCAATACGCCGAATCCAAAAACGAGCGCACCAAGGCGGCAACACGGAGTACTGGGACCCGGTGTTAAACCCAATGTAACGAGGTAACCCCCCGTGTTCCAACCGAATTCGATCCACCTTGCAACTGCTGCCCCCGCTCCTAGGTAGTGGGTCAGTTTCCGGTTACCCGACTTGGCGGCTGGCATGTCCGGCAACAGGTACTCTAGCCACAGTTGCGACTCCATTGTGACGCTGTAAGAATCTGGTTAATGGACTCGTTAATTCACGTCACAGCTTGGGAGAGAGTATCAACGGGAAGGCGAGTCCTCTGCGCGTTTGTGCGCGTGGCGATATTGTTTCTTCTTGTCTTCATGCTTGGGTATTTGGCTTACGCAAAACGATATCAACTGGCAGCCAAATTCTGGCATTGGCGACATGGGAATAGCATGGCGATGGGCGACTACGAGGTGCCTGTGCCAGAACACTGGTTCATTTATGACCAGAACTATCTGGCTTTTACGATGATGAATACGGCGCCGAACTTACCCAGAGATCACAAATTTCACACAACGGCTGTCGTAACTGTCTTTCCATTTCGACAACGCGCCATTGGACCTGATGGACTGGCGTTGTGGCTCTCGCTTCAACGTCGACGGCTTGCGCGTGATGAGGTTGAATCCGTCGAGGAGAAAACGTTGAATTTTGCGGACGAATCTATCACCTGTATTGGCGGCCGCGAACTGAACGCAATTTTAAGGAGTAACCCAAATCATCTTGAAACGGACATCATCTCTCGCAATTGCATGTCGCAGAGCGGCCTTAATATTCTATTTGTAGGCGAACCGTCAGACCTCCAGTCCTTCAATGCGCTTGTCTCGCAGATTCGCAGAAAAACAGAGTCTTCAGCTCTAAGAATGGTTTCGTTTCCCAAGTCCTGATTGTCACCATGGAACGACCGGCTCCGATTCGCAGCGCGTGGGTTACGCTGTGAGTCGGTAAGACCAAAACGCAGAGCCACAAGCGAAAGGAGCCGGTCTGTGAAAAGAATAAAGTTTGTCGGTTTGGATGTCCACGCAGAGACGATTGCGGTCGCCGTTGCGGAGCTAGACGGAGAGGTGCGATCGATTGGAGTAATACCAAATCGATGTGAGTCCGTTCGTAAATTGGTAAAGAAACTGGGTCCTGTTGAAGAATTGCGATTCTGTTATGAGGCCGGCCCGACGGGCTACGTGTTGTACTGGCAACTGACGGCGCTGGACGCCAAGTGCGAAGTAGTAGCGCCAACACTGGTACCGGTGAGGGCGGGAGATCGCGTGAAGACGGACCGGCGCGATGCTTTGAAGCTGGCCCGGAGCTATCGCGCGGGAGAGCTGACAGCGGTATGGGTGCCAGATGCCGCTCACGAGGCGTTGCGAGATCTCGTAAGGGCACGTGAAGCTGCCAAGAGAGACCAATTGCGGGCACGAAATCGTCTGACCAAGTTCTTGTTGCGCCATGGGAAGAGGCCACCAGAGGGAGTAAATCCCTGGACCTTGAACTACATGAATTGGGTGAGGAAGGATGTGCATTTCGAACCGCTGGCGCAACAAGCCACCTTGTTAGATTACTTACACGAAGTAGAACACATGGCCGCACGAGTTACGCGGCTCGAGCAGGCCATCGAGGAAGCAGTGCAGTTAGCGCCCCACCAGATGCGTGAGGTCATTGAAGCCCTGCAAGCCTTGCGAGGGATTGCGAAGGTATCGGCGGTGACGATCGTAGCGGAGCTCGGAGAGCTATCCCGGTTTGGAGAAGCTCGACAGTTAATGGCCTATAGCGGGACCGTGTCGCGGGAACACTCCAGCGGAGAGAGCTGCAAAAGAGGTGGCATCACCAAGACCGGCAATGTGCACCTGCGTCGCATTGTCGTGGAGGCTGCCTGGGCCTACCGCCACGCGCCAGCGGTAACCGCATGCTTGCGCAAGCGACAAGAGCGAGTAAGTGAAGAGGTAAAGGAAATCGCCTGGAAGGCGCAGCATCGTTTACACGGTCGCTATCGAAAGCTCACCGCGCGTGGCAAAAACACAGGAAAGGTGATCACGGCAGTAGGGCGCGAACTCTTGGGGTTCATCTGGGCCATTGGGGTGAAAGTGGAAGCCGAGCAAAGAAAAGCACTGGGTCAAGCGGCATAGGCTAAATATTTTGGGAAAGTAAAACGCAATGGAGGTGGTACAGGTTGCGGTCTTGGAGCCCACGGGAAGGAGAATCCTCGGCCGCGTTATGCGGAAGGTCTATGGACTAACCCGCGCAGATTGTCCGAGGCAGCTCCCGACGGATCACGATTATGCGGCATCGACCCGCGAATATCTGAGTGATCAACCGTCGTAAAGCTTCCTCGACCGCAACCTGAACCACCTCCTCAGGAGGAAAGAATGAAAAACCATTGCCGGTAGTTGACAGGTCGTTCCATATCTAACGCGGTTACCGGACAAGTCACTTTCGCACGGGGCTCGGTACGATTTAGTCTAGCGCGGCTGCTCCCAGGATTGCCGCTCTCTGGCGCACGCGGGCGATTCCGGAGCACGATCCAATGCTGCTTTAGCGGTTCACCGCGCAGACTCCCGCTTCCGCCGCCCCTTCAATTGAGGTGAACACGTAGGGAAGCCACGACTCCGGGCGGGGCAGGTTTCCGAAAGCGCGAAGCATGACGCCGAGCCGCTCAAGCCGCCCGAGATGGCCCGGACGCAAATAGCCACCTTCAGACGAATAGCGCAGCGGGGCACATGAGCGGCATCGCCAACTGATTTGCCGGACTCGATTTGACCATCCAGAAAAACTATCCCATTCCCAGCCGTAGACATGACGGCGTGGTGTTTTGCAGTAGGAACAGAACAGCAACAGTGCCCGCCCACCGTTGCGTGGCAATATGCGCCAGGCAATTCGCAGAACTGCAGCGCTCCCATCGAGTCGTTTCAGCTCCACGTGATTTTGTGCTGCGCTGGAATCGTGCGGATCAACGTAGCGTGCGAGACGCACAGTTTCCTTAATTTCGCCACCGTGCCTCTCGTCCTTCCACACCAACAGATACGGGATTTTTCGCGGATCGTTAAGATTGCGTCGCACCAGCCAAGCCGGGATGACGGGCATGTTCTCGCAGTTGAGTCTCGCCCACGAGCCAATGAAGTGCTGATGCCGCCCGCGCGCCTGTTTTCGCTGCTCCACCGTCTAATCCCCGTGATTGTTCTTTCCAACAAAATCCCACTCAGAGGGTGCGTTCTCAAAGAAAGCGTCAAGGTCCGCACGCCTAAATTTCCAACGTTTTCCGATGATTTTTCCCCTGATTTCACCGCGTTTTACGTATTCCCGCACCGTTCTTGTGCTCAGGCGCAACACTTCGGCTGCCTCGCGGAGCGTGAGGAATGTTTCCCCGATTGGACGGCCTTCGCTGCCTTGTTGCCGCATAGTTTCTTGTCCCGTCCCTTTCGATATTTTTCTATGTCACGTTTAGCGAAAACTGCTCAATTCTGATCATCGTGATTCTGCGCAGGCGCTTGCCTCGGCTCAAACAAGAAGTAGCGCCTTTTCTTTAGGTTCGCTCTGCGGAACAAGATCAAAGATTCTGTGCGCGCGGACGATTCTAATTGCGCAACTAGCGTCTCCGTACAAATTCGGGCGACCGTGCGTCGATTGATGCGTAATTCTCGTGCAATTCTTGCCTTCGGCCAGCCTTCTGCAAACTTGTCGCGTACTAAATCCGCTAAGGCACCGTCAACACGGTTTGCCGGGTTCTTCTTGGGAACGCGGTAGTAGCCTCTCATTGCACCCTGCCTCCCGCTTCCCAGCGCTTGCGCCATGCCCTGTACTTTTCCAACTCTCGCTCTGGCCTGAGCAAGGCGTAACGGGCTCACTGGAAGAAGGTGTGCCGGGACCGAAGGCTCCGCAAGCTGCAGCCCAAGTGCCGATTGTTCTATGGTGCTAAGCGCCGCCCGTGTGGTGGAATGCGACACGGTTGCTCCTGTACTATTTCGGGAGCAGCAGGACGCTCATTGGCGTACCGATGTTACCCCATCGAGCACACGCAATGGTGGTACGTCTGTCAGCCTGCAACGGCGTGACCTGCACTTTCCCATCCGACTTTCGTCTGAATAGTTTCCTCCGTAGCGACTAAACGGAACTTGTTTCATCGGCCACTCTCTCAACGCTGTTTGCCGCTCAGTTCAAATCATGGAGGATCAACAACCTGGGTACGCCCTCTCGTTCTCCCTTGAGTAGGGCT
>Ga0210399_10000397_pt1 | contig 35024 bp, 26 predicted proteins | sample IncBWC14MmetaG_FD_150865 | JGI IMG/M metagenome (GOLD analysis project Ga0210399, IMG submission 150865) | Forest soil microbial communities from Barre Woods Harvard Forest LTER site, Petersham, Massachusetts, United States - Inc-BW-C-14-M | ecosystem: Environmental > Terrestrial > Soil >... | reverse complement strand
TTACCAGAGTTCGCGCTGCAAACACGGGCGATGGTAGAATCCCGCCTTCCCATGTTCTGCTCCTCCTGCGGCGCCAAGAATTCTCCCGAGGGACGATTTTGCTCAGCCTGTGGCGTAGCCCTCAACCACGACGCGGAAGCCACCATTCTTGGCAGCGATCCCGCTGTGGAAGGCGTGACGCTCGATCCCACCACGCCGAAGATACCTCTCCCCCCAAGGACGCCTGCGGCTCGAACCCCTCGGCCTCGCAGCGCGCCTCGCGCCCCGTCAGGCTCCTCTGGATCTTTGTTGAGTTCGGACCCTATCGGCGGCGGACGATTCGTCCCTGGCCAAATCGTCGCCGAGCGCTACCGCATCGTCGCGCTGGCGGGGCGCGGCGGAATGGGCGAGGTCTATCGCGCCGAAGATCTCAAGCTCAGTCAGATCGTAGCCATCAAATTTCTACCCGAAACGCTTTCCAAAGACGCTGCGGCACTCTCGCGTTTCCACTCCGAGGTGCGCATCGCGCGTCAGGTTTCCCATCCCAACGTCTGCCGCGTGTTCGACATCGGGGATGCGGACGGCGTCACTTTTCTCACGATGGAATATGTCGACGGCGAAGACCTCGCGTCATTGGTGCGCCGCATTGGCCGACTCCCCGCCGATAAAGCCACCGAAATCGCGCGTCAAGCCTGTGCAGGTCTCGCGGCCGCGCACGAACGCGGGGTGATCCACCGCGACCTGAAGCCCGCCAACTTAATGCTCGACAGCGCCGGAAAAATCCGCATCACTGATTTCGGCTTGGCCGCCATCGCCGCCAATATTGAGGGCGCGGAGGTCCGCGCCGGTACCCCCGCCTACATGGCGCCGGAACAACTCGCCGGCAAAGAAGTGACGGTAAAAAGCGATTTGTACTCGTTGGGCCTCGTCCTCTACGAAATCCTGACCGGCAAACGCGCCTTCGAAGCGGCCACACTGCCCGAATTGATGAGGCTGCGCGAAGAGTCCGCGCCTACCAGCCCAACCTCGATCGTTCGAGATCTCGATCCATTGCTGGAGTGCGTGATCATGCGCTGCCTGGAACGAGACCCGGCCCTGCGTCCGTCTTCCGCTTTGCAGGTGGCCGCGGCCCTGCCCGGCGGAGACCCGCTCGCCGCCGCCCTCGCTGCTGGTGAAACCCCTTCACCACAAATGGTCGCTGCCGCTGGAGAGAACGCCAGTTTGGCTCCGCGCATCGCGCTGGCATGCCTCGCAGCGGTTGTCCTGGCGGCAGTCCTGTTTACTTACCTCGGCTTGAAAGAAAGCGCGTTGGAGCGCCTTCACCTGACAAAGTCTCCCGAGGTCTTGGCCAACAAGGCTAGCGAAACACTGGCGAAGATCGGCTACCCCGAACGTCCCGTCGATAGGGCATGGGGCTTGAATTACAACTACGATTTCGTGAATTACGTTTCAAAGAATGACAAGACTCGCGCCAATTGGAGTCAAATTGTCGCGCAACGGCCGGAGCTGCTCGAATTTTGGTATCGGCAAAGCCCGCGCGAAATGGTTTCGCAAGATTTGTGGGGATTCGGGCTGACACCCGGGGGCGTGACCTTTGACGAGCCGCCGCCGACCCTGTCGGGAATGATCACCACCTGGTCTGACGCCGAGGGTCGCCTGCAATGGCTTCAGGCGATTCCTCCCCAAGTGGAGTCTCCCACATCGCCGGCGAAAGGCGCTGCAACTACCGTCGATTGGAGCGCGATATTCGCTGCCGCCGAAATCGATCCGGCAACACTTCATCCGGTTGCTCCTGCCTGGAACTCTCTCGCTGCTGCTGACGTTCGCGAGGCATGGGACGGTACGTGGCCCGCAAGTGGTCGTCCTCTGCACGTTGAAGCAGCCGCCTGGCACGGCAAACCAGTTTTCTTTTCGCTCATCGGCCCTTGGACCAAGCCCGACCGTATGCCGGCACAAGACGAAGACAGTAAGGCACGGGGCGCAAATATTTTCGCATTAACGTTGGTAATCGTAGTGGCTCTCGGAGGAGTGTGGTTCGCGGTCCGGAACATTTCACGCGGCAGAGGTGATCGCAAAGGCGCATGGAGGTTGGCATGTGTCGTGTTCACAGTGGAAATTGCCGCCTTCCTGCTCCACGCACATTTCGTACCCGTAATCGATATGCTTCTTCCCGTCGTGCTGGCCATCAGCACCGCCTTGTTTGCCTCCGGCGCGATGTGGGTTCTCTATATCGCACTTGAGCCTTACGTCCGGCGCACGTGGCCGCAAACGATCATTTCGTGGACACGTTTGATGGAGGGGCGACTTCGCGACCCGCTGGTTGGTCGAGATGTGCTCTTTGGCGTACTCCTGGGCATGGCATGGGTTTTGGTTTATGAATTAGGCGTGCTGTCCAATATCCGCCATGGCGCGCCCTTCGCGCTGCCGTCCAGCTCTTTTCTCCGCGGGACGCGCGAAGTGGCCGCCATGTGGCTGAGCATCGTGGTCAACTCCTCGGTCGGCAGCGCGCTCTTCTTTTTCACGCTGGTATTTCTACGCGTTCTGCTGCGCAATAGCTGGCTGGCGGCGGGGGCATTCGTCCTGCTCCACGTGGTGCCGAGAATTTTCGTGAGCGATTACGTTGTCTCGGACACTATCGTGTGGCTGACGATTTACATTATCGCCGCCATCGCGCTCGTGCGTTTTGGCTTAATCGTGTTGGGAGTCTGCTGCTTTACCACGAATGTGTTGGCGAACGTTCCCTTCACACTCGATTTCTCCAACTGGTATGCCGCGACTAGTCTAATCATCGTGCTGTTCTACGTAGCGCTTGGCGCGTGGGGATTTTATCTCTCGCTTGCTGGTAAGCCGCTGTGGAAGGACGAACTCTTCGAGTAGCTGGATCATAAGTTTCCGCTGCTCCAGACGAAGACTACGAATTGCCATCGTTCTGTAAGACGTCGGCTGTGACTTTCGCACTCAGCGTTTCGACCTCGGTGAGCGCGCGGCTTGCCGCCATCCGCGCCTTCTCCATGAATGACGAATCCAGCAAAAACGCGCAGCGGTCCACGAACGGATGGTTTGCCGCCTCGAACGGCTTGCGCCGGCGCGATGTCCCGGTGCGCGCGATCAATACCTCGTACATCTGCAAGTCTCGCTGAAAGTCCAGCGCATCGCCCAGGCTCCACTTCTGTTGCCGCGTCAGTGCATTCAAGAATTTCCGCCGGAACAAGGTAGCGTCCTTTCGCGGCATCGGTTTGGGCTTAGCTCGGCCCCGCGCCGGAGGTGGCTCTGTCGTCGCCACTTCCAGTGCGTGCACGGTCATTGCGATCAGCGCCTCACGTTGCAGCAATCCCAGCAAATCGCGGTACAACGCCGCGTGCACCTGCAAACCGTATCGCCCATGCTCCTCCACGTAGGTATCCACGAATCGCGGCACGATCCGTTCGCGCAATAGGGCCTCCGCCAGCCGCCCCGGCAATTCCACCGGCGGATCATTCAAGTTGTGCCTGGCCCGATCCATGGGTGCCATAGTAGTAGCACAGACACTCCTGTCTGTGCTCCCTTTAACACCAACCACGCAGTAACGTCAGGCAGTCACCGATCTTCGCGAGTCAAAGTCTCCCAAGCTGCAAAATCTCAATGCGCAACAAAAAAAGGCCCGGCGAAATACGCCGGGCCCTCTGGTCCGAATAAAATGTTCCGACGCGCAGGACGACCGCGCCAGAGTCAACGATGTTTAGTGAATCGCCCGCGGTGCATCCGGAGGCAAGCGCTTCGCCTTAGGCTCCGGCGGCACGATCGGTGGCGCCACCGGATCCTTCTGCAGCGCATGCTCCAGCACTTCGTCCAGCGTTCGAACATAAGTAATCTTCATATCGCCCAGAATATCCGGTGTAAGATCCGCTACAGCGTTGGGCTCGTTGTCCGCAGGCAGCAGCACTTCCTTGATGCCCGCGCGTTTCGCGCCCAGCACTTTCTCTTTCACGCCACCGATTGGCAGCACGATCCCGGACAAGGTCATCTCGCCCGTCATCGCCAGTCGATCGCGCACCGGCCGCCCGCTCAGCAGGCTGACCAGCGCCGTCACCATCGCCGCGCCCGCCGAAGGTCCATCCTTCGGCACTGCGCCCGACGGCACGTGGATGTGGATGTCCTGCTTCCGGAAGAAGTCCGGATCGATGCCGTAGCGTTCGCCGTTCGCGCGTGTCCACGTCAGCGCCGCCGTCATCGACTCCTGCATGACTTCTCCCAGGTGCCCGGTCATCGTGAATTGCTTCCCGCCACGCATTCTGGTGGCTTCGATAAAGATGATGTCTCCGCCCACCGGGGTCCACACCAACCCGACCGCAACTCCCGGCCGCTTGACGCGTTCCTCGACTTCCTTTTCGGTGCGGAATTTCGGCACGCCCAGAAATTCCTTTACGACTTCGGGCGTGACCACCATCTTTTCCGGTTTGTCTTCCGCGATGCGTCGTGCCTGTTTTCGGGTGATCGTAGCGATCTCGCGCTCCAGGCTACGCACACCGGCTTCACGCGTGAAGCTGTGGATGATCTCGCGCAGCCCCTCGTCGGTGAATTCCAGCTGGTCCGGCACTTTCACCCCGTGTTCCGTAGCCTGCTTCGGAATCAGGTATTTGTGCGCGATGTGCAGCTTCTCTTCACCCGTATACCCAGGTAACTCGATGATCTCCATGCGGTCCCGCAAGGGCTCGGGAATTGGATCCATCCAGTTTGCCGTGGCGATGAACAGCACCTTCGACAGATCGAACGGCACGTCCAGATAGTGATCGCGGAACGCATTGTTCTGTTCCGGATCGAGCACTTCCATCAGCGCCGATGAGGGATCGCCGCGGAAATCGCGCCCGAGCTTATCGACTTCGTCAAGCATCATCACCGGATCGTTCGTCTCACCACGCTTCAAGCCCTGAATAATCTGGCCGGGCAGCGCGCCGATGTACGTCCGGCGATGCCCGCGAATTTCCGCTTCGTCGTGCATTCCGCCAAGAGCGATGCGCACGAATTTGCGGCCAAGCGCTCGCGCAATCGATTTGCCGAGCGAGGTCTTGCCCACGCCCGGAGGTCCAACGAAGCACAGAATCGGCCCTTTCATCCCTGGCTGGAGTTTCTTCACCGCCAGGTAATCCAGGATGCGTTCCTTGACCTTCTCCAGGTCGTAGTGATCTTCGTCGAGAATCGTTCGCGCCTTGGCAATGTTGATCTCTTCCGCACCGGAAGATTTGCTCCAGGGCAACGACGTCATCCATTCCAGGTACGTGCGCGAAACCATGTATTCGGCCGAAGCAGGCGTCATCTTCGACAGCCGCTTCAATTCGCGATCACACTCTTTCTTGGCCTCCGCCGTCATTCCGGCTTCGTCCACCTTCTTGCGGAGCTCGTCGATCTCTTGCATCGAATCGTCGGATTCGCCGAGTTCCTTCTGAATCGCCTTCATCTGCTCGCGCAGCAAATACTCACGCTGGTTCTGGCTCACCTGCTCCTGAACCTGCTCGTGAATCTTGGAGCGCAATTCGAGCACTTCCAATTCCTTGGAAAGCTCACGAATCAACGCTTCCAACCGCTTTCGCACGTTCGGCGTCTCGATCAATTCCTGCCGAACAAGTGTCGAGAGCGAAGGCAGCGTGCCCGCAATGAAGTCGGCCAGGCGGCCTGGATCGTCAATCGCCGTCGCCACCGACTGCAAATCGTCGGATAGCTGCGGTGAATGGCTTACCACGTCGCGGAACAAATCCTGCGCGTTGCGTTGCAGCGCTTCCAGTTCTGAATCCGGTTCGCCGGAAATATCCGGCTGCGCTTCCACCCGCGCCCGTAAATACGGCCGCAAGGTGATCAATTCCGTGATCTGAATGCGCTGCAATCCTTCCAGGAAAATCACCACGTTACCGTTCGGCATTTTTACGGTCTTGTGGACCTTTGCCAACGTGCCTACCTTGTGGAGGTCCGCAGCCGAAGGGTCTTCCACCCGCGGATCAAGCTGGGCGACCACGCCCAATTGCTTCTCTTCGCCCTCCAAGGCATTTACCAGTGCCAGCGAGCTTTCCCGTCCAACCGTCAGCGGCAGCACCGCCCCGGGAAACAAGACCGTGTCCCTAACGGGCAGGATCGGTAGAACCTGTGGCACCACAAATTTCTTCTCAGCCATGATGTCCCCAATCTTTAGCGCGGCTCCCCCCTAAGGTCAGGGGAGTGATAAGACAACCACGCTATTCCAACTTAGATGCACGAGGTTCCCAAACGATCTACTCAGATGCATAATCAAAGAGCAGAAAATCTTAGTGCCTTGTGCTAAAGATAACTCCGACTTTGTCCTGCTTCTCAAGATCCCATTTAAAATCAATCTATTTAGTAATTTATGGGCACTAATGAGACCCGCTTCGTCGGAGAACCCTGCCGTCCTTATCGGCAAAGGGCTCCGCCTCTTCAGGTTTTTCCCGGTCCTTCGGCCTAAATTTACTTCTTACGTACCGCCTAGCCTCATCCCGGGTCGACACCTTGCCCTCCAACTGCGCATCCTCCAAGGAACCCAGGATCTGGCTGAAAACTGGCCCCGGCTTGTAGCCCATCTCGCGCAAATCATCGCCCGTCAGTAATTTAGATGGCCGAATTTGTTCGGGGGGTGTCTCCACCAGGAGCCGCCTCACAAAGTTATACGCGTCCAAACGCCGATGGCTCGACGTGCAATCCAGCCGGTGCAACTCCATGTGCTCCTCGAATCGTGGCAACCGAACAAACCGCTTCAGCGTGGCGGGGCGCATTTGTTCGACGTCTTTAAACCTCATATGGTTCGCAATCAACGCGAGAATTTGCTCCGTTTCTTCATTCGAGAACCGGAACCGGCGGCAAATCTCTTCGCCCATGCGCTCCCCTACACTTACATGCCCGTCAAACCGGATGCGATCTCCGGTCTCCGCCACCGACCGGAACGTAGGCGGCTTGCCCACATCGTGCAGGAGCACTCCCCACGCCAACGTCTCGGGTGCGCCCGCCTCTAGCCCATCGAGCATCAGCAGCGTGTGAGTCCAGACATCTCCTTCTGGATGGTATTGCGGCGGCTGCTCCACGCCCTTCATCGCCGCCACCTCTGGTAACACCACGGTGAGCAGTCCGGTTTCGTCCAGGATCTCGAATCCCTGCCGAGCCGCCCCCTCGGTCAATAGCTTCGTCAATTCGTCGCGCAAACGCTCCGCGGACACCGCCATGGGGATCTCATGAGCATGACGGCGGATCGCCGCAAGCGTTTCCGGCTCAATCGCAAACCCAAACCGCGCCGCAAACCGCACCGCGCGCATTAACCTTAGCTTGTCTTCCGCGAATCGCCGGTCAGGCTCACCGATAGCCCGAATCACTCCAGCCTCAAGATCGGCTTGCCCGCCAACAAAATCCAGCACTTCGCCGTTCTCAGGCCGCATCAGCAATCCGTTGATGGTGAAGTCCCGGCGTTTTACATCTTCTTCCGCCGACTTGGTGTAAATAACCTGATCGGGCCGGCGCCCATCCGAATACCCGACGTCCGCGCGAAACGTAGCCACTTCCACCTTGAAGCCCTCGCGGAGAATGACCACGACCCCAAACTGCGCTCCCACGGCCAGCGCGTCTGGAAACAGCTCCATCACTTGTTCAGGAGTAGCGTCGGTGGCAACGTCATAGTCCACGGGCGAGCGCCGGAGCAGCAAATCGCGCACACATCCGCCCGCCAGCAGTGCCTGGTAACCCGCTGCGCACAACGTCATACAAACCGAATCTGCCAATTTCCGTGCCGTCACAATTCAATTATGCGCCCCTTAATAGCGCAAGGAACAACCGAGTCTCACGCAAGGTGCCCGTTCCACTGTTAACTGAATTGCCCGCGCCAAAAAATCTGGGGGCACTTCCATGTAGCCGCCCTCTCTGAGAGGGCGGGGTTTAGACACCAACTCCCTCGCACCGGGAACAACTTGCATCGCTCGATTTGATGATGTGAAGGCTGGCAAGGAACCGAAAAACTGCGAGTTCAGCCGCGGCGGAAAATCATGCAGGTAATGTCGTCGGCTTGCCGCGTAGCCCCAACAAATTGATCCACATTTCGCATCAAGTAGTGCAATGACTCCTGCGCAGTGCCATTCGGCAGCGCGCGTATCGCCGCCAGCCATCGCTTGTTTCCAAACTCCTCACCGGCCGCATTGAAAGCTTCAATGCAACCATCTGTAAAGAAAATCAACACATCACCTGGACGAAGACAGGCGTTCCCGATCTCGTAGGCCGAGTTAGCTTCGATACCCAGCGGCAATCCGCCTTTATCCAGTTCTTCCAGCGTTCCATCCGCTCTTCGCAACACCGGCGCGTTGTGTCCGGCGTTTACATAGGTAAGTTTGCCTGTACCGCCCTCGTACTGTGCCAGCACCGCTGTCGTGAACCGCCGCCCATCAAGGCTATAGGCGCTCGCGTAGCGATTCAGCCGCGGCACTAGCACGTCCAGCGGCGCATCCTCCCCCGCCACGGTGCGAAGGCTCGCCTGCATCGTAGCCATCAGCAACGCCGCCGGCACGCTCTTTCCGGCCACGTCCGCGATCACCAGCATCAGCTTGCCGCCCTCCGCCGCGCCCACGGTCGGGTAAAACGCATCGTAGTAATCGCCCGCCACCGAGTTCTGCGGCCGCGTCGCGAACGCGATTTCGCCTCCGGGCACATCCGGTGGCTGTGATGGAACCAGCCAGGTTTGAATCTCTCGGGCGATTTCCAGGTCCCGCTTCATGGTTACTTTGTCGGCCAACTCCAGTGAAAGTAGCAGGAGCAACAGCAGCGCCGAGAACCATTCGAACTTAGCGTCAAAAACGAAATCGTTGCTGAGTTGAAACCGCATGCTGGACAAAATGAAAAGGGTCAACGCCACCAGCAGCAGCACGCGACGCGCCGGCGAAAGTTTCATCATCAATGCCCAGAAGAATTGCTTAGCGATGAAGAAAGGGCGTCGCCAGCGGGGCAGCGCCTCCACTTGCTCCCAGTCCACGTCTTTTCCGTAAAATCCGTAGCTGGCGCGGGCATCGGCAGTAAACTGCGCCCACAAAACATCGATATCCTTGCCTTCGCTAACGCGCTGCCAGAATCCGCGGGTCCGCCGAAATCGGCCAGGCCAGCGGGGTTCAGGCGTGTGTGGAACGGCGGGAGGTGCGACTGGGCTCATCGTCGAAGAGTATACGGTATTGGGCGAGCTCAGGACTCATCGCGATCGCGCTTCGGTCCATCGGAATGCAGTGAGCCCCCAAACTTCACAGAATCGAAGCCGAAACGGTCGCGCAGACGGTCCGCCGCGCGAGTCAGCTTTTCGAGCTTGCTGCGCCGTTCTGCTTCCAGAAGATCGAGTTGCTGGGTCCCATGCGAAAAGCCACTCAGGGCTACACTCAGAAGGCGAATTTTGCGCTTCATGTTGCGGTGCTCGCGAAAGAGACTCTGAAAGACCGCGAAAATGTCGCCGTCAAGCAGCGTCGGTTCTGGTAGCGTTTTCGATCGCGTGTAGGTGTCGAAGCCCGCGTAGCGAATGGTCAGCGTCAACGTCCGTGTGGCCAACCCCGATTCCCGCAGACGCTTGCAGGCTTTCTGCGAAAGGTGGCTGAGCATGGACACCAGCGCTTCTGTGTCGTTGGTGTCTTCGCCGAACGTGTGATTGTGCGAGATCGATTTCGGCTCGGCGTCAATCACGAACTCGTAGGAATCGCCTCCACGCGCTTTCCTGTACAGTGCGGTTCCCCATTGCCCAAAGACTTTCTCCAATTTTTCTTGCGGCATATCCGCAAGCTGCCCGACGGTCTCGAGACCTAAAGCACGCAGTGCCCGTTCCGTCACTTCGCCAATTCCTGGAATTTTCCGCAGCGGAAGCGGTGCCAGGAATCGCGCCTCGCTACCCGGCACGACCCAAACCAATCCACGCGGCTTCGCCTGCTCCGAAGCCACTTTCGCCACCAGGCGCGTAGCGGCGAGTCCGCCGGAGCAGGGCAGTCCGGTACTGGCGGTGATCATGCGTAAGAGTTTGTCGGTGGCCGCAAGCGGCGGCCCGTACAGGCGTTCGGTACCCGCAAGGTCGAGATAGGCCTCATCGATCGAAACCATTTCCACGACCGGCGAAAATTTCGCCAGGATCGTGGCGATACGGTCGCTCCATTCCCCATATTTGTGATGGTGCCCGTCGAGAAAAACAGCGTGAGGGCAAAGCTTGCCCGCGGTCCGCAACGGCATCGCCGAATGCACGCCAAACTTGCGCGCCTCATAACTGGCTGCGGTAACGACGCCACGTTGATCCGGTCGCCCGCCAACGATAACGGCCTTGCCAATCAATTCCGGCCGCTCCAGCAATTCCACCGAAACAAAGAACGCATCCATGTCCACATGCAAAATCGAAGCGGCCGCGGGCAGCGAGTGCTCGTCTACCGCCCCATGAATCGCCCGAAACCGCGCCAGCTCCGGCATCCCCGTAGCCTAGCCCGAATTCACTGCGGTGCCAATCGCTCTGAATCGGCGACCATGCCGAGCCCAGCGTCCTGTAGCCGCCCTCTCCGAGAGGGTGGGGTTTAGATGACCCACGAACACAACCATTGCCTCGCAATGAACGCGGAAGCCCCAAGGCGGAGTCGTACGCACTGCAACGAGGTGCCGATAGGGTTCTCTAGACCACGCGGTCGGTAGACCGCGGCTACAGTTCCATCGCTTTTATGTTTTCTCAGCAGCGATGACCCGGGGAATGCCGGCTAGATCGTCGGTGATGCCCACTCTAGTCCAATTGGCGGCGTCGAGGAGCGGTTGCACGGCGGGAAGGCTGTCGTGGCCCAGTTCGAGGACCAGTATGCCGCCCAAATTAAGGCTTGTTGCGGACTGCGAGATCAGATCGCCATATAGCTCGTAGCCTTCTTCACCGCCGAACAACGCATGTGCCGGTTCGTGCTCTCGAACTTCACGCGCGAGCGTGGGAGCTTCGCGCCTGCCAATGTACGGTGGATTACTCACGACCAGATCGAAAGGGAGTGGAGCGGCGCTCTCAGCACTCGTCATCTGCTCCTCACCACTTTTATCAAGCAAATCAGCCTGAACAAATCGTATGCGCTCGCCAACGCCATGTCGCGCCGCGTTGCGTCCGGCGACTTCGAGCGCCGCTGGTGAAATATCCGTCGCCACAAATTCGGCCTTCGGCAGTTCTTTCGCCAAAGCTATCGCAAGGCAGCCGGATCCCGTGCCGATGTCGGCGATTTGCAGGCCTTCGCCGATTGTTTTTTGCGGCCGCCCAGCGCGGAGTTCTCGCAGGGCCAGGCGATCGAGGGCGACTTCGATAACGTGTTCGGTTTCGGGGCGGGGAATCAGGACGGCGGGTGTGACTTCAAACTCCAAACCCCAGAATTCTTGCTTTCCAGTCAGGTATTGCGTGGGTTCGCCTTCAGCCCTTCGGGCAATCAACGCAAAGAAACGATCTGTGATGTCTTGTGGCAAATTTTCTTCGGGGTGGGAGTACAGCCAGGTGCGATCGCGTGTTGCGACGTGGAGCAGAAGAAGTTCGGCGGACAGCGTGAATGACGGCACGCCCGCTTCACGGAGTTTCGCGATACCGGTCTTCAGTGCGGTGCGAACGTCCATCGGAGTGAAAAGTCTCGTCACCCCGATCATCACGCTTCAGAGAGCTCTTGCTGGAGGCGCTCGGATTCGTAGTGTGACATGAGCCCGTCGACGAGTGGGCCAAGCTTTCCGTCGATGACTTCATTCAATTGGTGCAGCGTGAGACCGATGCGGTGATCGCTCACGCGATTCTCGCGGAAATTGTAGGTGCGGATTTTCTCGGAACGGTCGCCGGTCTTGATTTGTCCGCGGCGTTCGGCGCCAATCGCAGCCTGCTGCTTTTCCATTTCTAGTTCGTAGAGGCGCGTGCGGAGAACGCGCATGGCCTTCGCGCGGTTCTTGATCTGCGATTTCTCGTCCTGTTGCGAAACGACCAACCCGCTGGGAATGTGCGTGATACGCACGGCGGAGTACGTGGTATTGACGGACTGCCCGCCGGGACCCGAGGAGCAAAACGTGTCGATGCGCAAATCCTTCGCTTCGATCTTGATGTCGATATCGTCGGCTTCGGGTAGCACCGCGACGGTAGCTGCCGATGTGTGAATACGTCCCTGCGTTTCGGTGGCGGGGACGCGCTGCACGCGATGCACGCCGCTTTCATACTTCAGCTTGGAATAAACCTTGTCGCCCTGAATCGCGACCACGATTTCTTTCAGTCCGCCCAACGACGAAGGAGAGCTCTCCAGCACTTCCACCTTCCAGCCCTGGGTCTCGGCGTATCGCGAATACATGCGGAACAGGTCGCCGGCGAACAGCGCTGCTTCGTCGCCGCCGGTCCCTGCGCGGATTTCGACGATGACGCTCTTATCGTCGTTGGGATCTTTGGGCAGCAGGAGCAGTTTCAGATCACGCGCGACAATTTCCATGCGCGCCGTGAGTTCCTTTTCTTCGTCATGCGCCATCTGCTTCATCTCGGCGTCTTCCGCTTCCAGGAACATCTGGTGCGCGCCGGCAAGATCTTTTTCGATCTGCTTGAATTCCCGATGCTTCTCGACGATCTGCTCGAGCTCCGCGTGCTGCTTAGCGACCTTTTGGAACTTCGACGAATCGGAAGTGAGCTCCGCCGTCGAAAGCTGCTGGGTCAGCTCGTCGTAGCGGGTGCCCAGCTGATTCAATTTTTCATTAAACGTCAGTACGCCCATAGGAGCCTCGAAAAAGTAAAATTTGCGACCAATCACATCTGTGGGAGGACGTGCTTGCCCTGAGGCGAGCGGAGTGGGATCAGCTAATAGAAGGCGGCGTACATCGATATTCTCTACTAAGAATACGCTTGAATCCGGAAACACGCAATTGGATGCGCAAGCCGTGACCGCGATTCCACACTCACAACCGCTTATCCTACATGCAGATGCGAGAGCCCGTAGAAAAGCAACACGGCGAAGCCGATGACTACCGCAATCATGCCGAGCCAGATGAAGACGAACGGCCGCTCGTCCTGTCCGGGCGGCGGAGCGGTAACCCCGAACACCAGCGAGAATCCACGAAATATGTTAGCCAGAAATTTGATCATGATTATTCCGATTACGTGCGCCTACGTCGTGGCTGAGCGTAGGCGCCGAGCTTTAGCCCGGCGCCGCCAACATTCGTGATCATAGCCCGAATTGTAAGGACCGAGCCCCTCTTTTGGTGATCCAGGGTTGGGCGCCGGTTGCTGAGATACGTTGGCGTGTACTACGATGCAGCTGAATCATGAGAGAAGCGACGCCCGCAATTTTGCAACAGACGAATGGCACGGCCGCTAGCGAGGCGGAACGCGATGCCGATCTCGGCTTCCTTTGGGATTTCTGGTATCCGGCTCTTCGGAGTACAGAAATCGTCGGCGACCGGTTGGCTACCGCAATGTTGCTCGAGGTGCCGCTGGTCTTGGGGCGCACTTCGGACGGTAAGACGTTTGCGATGCGCGATTCCTGCCCGCATCGGGGCATTCCTCTTTCTTACGGGCACTTCGACGGCAAAACGGTGGAATGCAGCTATCATGGGTGGCGCTTCGATGCGTGCAGCGGACAATGCGTCGAAATTCCCTCGCTGACCAGCCAGGACAAACTAAGAGTCGATCGCGTTTTCGCGGGTCATTACCCATGCGAAGAGCATGATGGCTACGTCTGGGTATACATGCACGCGCCAGGGTCCCGCTTGGGGGAAACGGTGCCGGCGGCGCCGAAGTTGGCGACCTTCAGCGCCAAGTACAAGATCACGCATCTGGCTTGCGATTTGCCGGCTCATGTTGATCACGGAATCATCGGGTTGATGGATCCGGCGCACGGGCCCTTCGTCCACCAATCATGGTTTTGGCGCAGCCGTGGCAGCATCCACGAGAAGCAGAAACAGTTTGAACCGATTCCGAACGGGTTTCGCATGAGCCCGCACTCCCCGAGCTCCAACAGCTTGCCTTATCAATTGCTAAAGAAGCGGACCGGCGAACCGGTGACGACGACGATCGACTTCATCTTGCCGAACCGGCGCCTGGAAGAGATTCGCAGCGGAAAATTGTGGTTCACCAGCCAAACGACGGTGACGCCAGTGCGACGGGACCTGTGTCGCATCGATTTCGTCGCCGCATGGAATCTTTTCTTCCTGCCGGTGTCGATTTTCCGGTTATTCGGTAAAACCTTTCTGCGGCAGGATCAGGAGACGATGATCCAGCAGGCGGAAGGATTGAAGCACAACCCCCACCTGATGCTGATCGATGACGCCGACCGCCCGGCGAAGTGGTACTTCGCTCTGAAAGCCAACCTGCTGGAGTCACGGCGGACGGGGGCAGCAGTTGCGCATCCGATGAGCGGTCCGGTTACGCTGCGCTGGCGATCCTAGAGTAGGCCTTATCCAAAAGGCCGTTCCAGTTCTTCGCTTGGGCGATGGAAATGACGTGAAAAATCGCGAAGAGCGGCACGAGGAACGTCGGAATCAGGCTCAAGGGCAAGATCGTCATGGCGCCCATGGGAGCGCCCTGCGGGTCGAGAAGCCCGGCAGTGGTGCCGAGACCCACGGCTGTGATCAGGTCGACGATGCCGAGTACCTGCCAGACGATGAAGGCGCTGCGATGACCGGGATCGGCAAGTTTCCAGGCAACATAGGCGGCCGTTGCGCCGATGGCCATGTCGCCGTAGCCCGCTGGCAACGCAAAGATTGCCGGGAGGACGCCGCGCGCTTCCAAGAGTAGGAACGTGAAGCCGATGATGCGCCAGGACTGCAGCGACGTCAGAACCCGCGGATTCAAAGACAGAGCGAACCGTCGAAATCCTTCCGACGATGCAAACCACAACGAGAAGATGATCATTGGCGTCACAGCCGCGAAAGCTACGGCGAGTCCAATGCGATTCGCGTCGTTCTGAAACAGATGCAGGGCTGACGCGGACAGAGCCAAAAAGAACCAGCCGGCGATCAGACCAATCGTGAGTTTTCCGTATTTTTTCATAGCGAGCCTCCTTGAGTGGTGACAATCTCTGTAACTCGATGCGTGACTTGCAGAAGACTGTTCCAAGCCTGCTCCCCCAGTTGACCGCGGAGTTGCGACTGAGTTCTTTCCCAGACTGGCATCGCACACCTGAGTTTTCTTTCTCCGGTGCTGGAAAGACGCAAGCGGCGTTCCCGCTTATCTTTTCCGCGACGCCCTGCGATCCAGCCTTGCCTGCTCATGATGGCAAGCGTTCGAGTCAGGCTGGTGGTGTCCATGGCGAGCATTTCGCCGAGTTGGCCCTGCGAGACCTCTCCGGCGCGCGAGAGCGCCTGGAGGATGGTCAGCTGCGTGGCCCGCAGCCCCAGCGGACGAAGCGCGTTCTCATACAATTGAGTCAGAGCGCGAGAGGTGCGGCGAAAGTTGGCGCACATGCAAGGCAGTGAGGGTAGGGGCGATCGCCTCATGGCAATATAGATGCATATACAACAATTGTGGTTACAAGGAACAGGGTTCGCGGTGAACGTCATAGTCTGGGGCGGCCTCGACTATCGATCAGATCAGATGCGGCGTTCGACGTTGGGGAAGTCCAGCCAGACTTTTACGCCGCAGAAGTGCGAGCCCTCGGTGCAGATGGGTGTGGTGATTCCTGCTCGGACGTAGCAAGGCGGTCCTACGTACCGCGCGAATTGCGGGTGGACTTCGCGGAGCTGTGCGACTTCGTCCATCGACGCGCGGTAGATTTCTTCCTGCGCGTTGAAGCAGGTCCGCATGGTCCATTTGTGGAGAAGATGGAGAAGGGAACCGGACTCGACCAGCCGGATGGCCTTCGCGTTGGGGAGAACGTAGAGCGCGATTTCCGCGGGGACGCCGCGATCGAGGAGTTCGTTTTTGGCGTTCCACGCGTCATACATCGCGCGTTCATAAACTTCCTTGGCGCGAGGATTGCCCTCGAGCAGCATGGGCGTGATGTAGTCGGGCTCGCGCGTGTCGGAGAGTGTCAGTAGTGGGCGCGAGCCGGGGACCATGCGGTGGCGCTGGTCCTGGCTGTCGGCGGTGTGGCTGATTTTTTTCGCGAACGTGTAATTGACATGCTGGAGGGCGCGCATCGCTGGTGCATGCACGCCGACGTTCAGAGTCTCGAGTCGATAGAGATTGCGCGCCGGATTGAGCAGTCGGTCGATGGCCTCGCCGTCGCTGCATTGCGATTCAGTCTGGCCGAGGACGGCGCGGTAAGCTTCGGCGGCGACGCGCGGGGCGTTGGGCGAAAAGTCGATGAGCTTGGAGGTTTTGCCGGAGAGCTTGGCGTCGAATTCGCGAGCGAAGGCTTGACCGGTGGAAGTTGCTATCGCTCCCGTGCCATTTGAAGGAGAGCGATCGGCATTCGCAATCGCCGCGTGGTCATTTTCCTGCGCAACCACAGAGCGGTTGGCCCACTCCGGCAATTCTCCCAAGGGTTCCGTGCCAAAGCGTTCAAAGAATTGCGGATCGATGTCGCGAGCCAGCGCGACCATCTGACCGATCACCTCGCGCGCTTCGGTGGGCGTGTCCGACGCATTGCACATGCGCCACAGCCGATGCAGCACGATTCCGGAAATGGTGTGCACCATGGTCGTGAATGCGGCCAGCGGCAGAACGTATCGCGCGATTTCGATGGAGCGCTTTTCGGCCGAGCGCTCGATCTTCTGGATGCGATTCACGTGAGACATCGGGCCGACATGCCAGATGTCGTTGAGGATGGCGCGCGCGTCGCCGGCAAGGAGCGCCGATAGTTCGCGGTAGTAATTCCAGGATTGTGCGATCGAACGCTCGTAGATCGCACGGCTGCCTTCATTGAAAAACAGCGACTCGGCGGGAACGTAGGCGTGCGCGCGGTCCAAACGAACGTAACGCTGGCTCTGCTGCTCCGAATTGTAAAAAGGATGCGCGTGAAGAAACGACCAAACGAACTGGCGGCTGATATTTTCCAGGCCAAATTCGAAATGTGCGTGCTGATAGACGGTGTGATGGCCGCTGTAGAAGGTAGCGGCGCCGATGTTGATGCGCTGCTTGTCGGTGATTTCTTCCGGGCCGATCAGGTGCGTCGCGTAGCAGGTGCGTGCGGCGGCGATGGCGGAATCGAAGGGATGGGCGAAGGCGTTGCGCAGCGTGACGCGCGGCGGCGACGTCTCCACCAGTTCGCCGGAGCGCGCGGGTTCGAACATGCGGGATTGAGAGGCCACGATGGAAGATTATTCTACACGGGCGGGAGGAAGGAACACAGGCTTGTACCGGGGATTTTCGCGAGCCGGTGGTGGACCTTACTTCGCGGCTGATCACCCGAGTAGAACTGCGTGGGCGGACTCGGTGAGAGCCCGCCCCGCCCATCGAAATTACGGTCGCACGGAGGCCACAGCCTTGACCTTGGACGTCTCGCTGAACCGCGCCAGGTCAAAGTCAATCATCAGTCCCTGCTTCGACAAGCAAAGTGAGCGAGCGGCTAAGCCGGTGCCATCGGAAGCCAGCGTAAGCCCGGACGCAGTGTCGCACGCCTCTGCCGAGGCCATCGCAAAAAGAGAGGCGACTGGTCCGGACTTGGCATCCGGCCGGACGAAGACCAATACACGAGACGCCGGGCTGGTAACGGTTGTCAAAGGCTCGACGGAAACAGTGTAGTGTCCGGCGGGAAGCAGCGTCGTGCCGAAGCGTGTCTCCGTGTTCAGGGTGAAGGTGCCCCTCACCAGATCCTGGGCGTTAGCCGAGCTTGTTACGCCGCCCGCCAGCAAGAGCGCGAAAAGGGACAGCTTTACGATTGAGAAACTGCCATACCATGTTTTTTTGGATTGAGTCATTTAATACCTTCCTTAATTTAGTTTTTATTCAACGGGCAGGCTTCGCCCACACAGCTCAACATTTCGTTTCACACCACGAGGTCACGAGGTCGGTCCGACTGCGGAACCGGAGAGGCTAGCGAAAGAACTTCGGGGTTCTCATCGAACTTGCCTGCGTTGCGAACTTGCCATCTACACGAGCAATCTTGTAGGTGCGTCAGTATCTTGTCCAACGCAAAGAATGCGAAAGAAAAATAAAACGATTTGATGTTGATAAGACGCGCGGAAAACTAATTTTGATTTAAGTGAGAAATGGTTTTGTTCCCATTCTGGGACTGTACAATTTCGCCCGTCGTTAATCAACCGGGATTCCAGAAATCCTGGTCATAGCAGCGGCGATGACCAAAAGGAACGCACGTTTGAATGGAGAAATTCTATAGTTGATTCTCTTCTTACTGCTCCACCGGCGGCGGGATTAAGGCTTAATGCGTTGGGCTCGACGTTGCGGCTGGCCCCGTGGCAGATGGCTCCGCGAAGGAGCGCAGCAGCAGAATAAGCCGCCAGCGCTGGTCTTCCGTGAGCCGCTTTTTGAAAGAGGGCATGGGCTTGCGCCCTTCGGTGAGTTTGTAAAAGAGCTCGCCGTCGGTCACCGCTCCCAGGCGCTTCGCGTCTGTGAAATTTGTGGGCGCGGGATCGTACAGTGACGCATCGTGCCCGTCGCCTTTGCCCAAATCGCCGTGACACGACGAACACTTATCATGATAAAGCGGACGAACCGATTGCAGGATGGCGTCGGAGCTTGTCAACGGATTTTGCACCTGCTTGGCCTGCTCGGGAACGGTCCACGGGCGATTCTGCAGAACCGTCCAGATGATGGCGGCAATGATGACTAGGAGCAGAACCGCGAAAAGAGACTTGCGTGCTTTGAGATTTTGCGGCGCGCTGTTCGTCATGGGACGCGAAGAAATCTTCCCACATCCGCGATAGTGGTCAAAGACGAACGGGAACCAGTGTGCTCAGAATTCGAAGGCAGAACGCGCGGGAATATGCTGATTAGCCCCTACGCGCGGAGAATCAGCCAAACGTATTCGAAGTTGAGGAAGAGGATGATGGCGGCAACCGTCCAGGCGATGATCGATGTGAGGCGAGAGTTGACGAACTCCCCCATCTTGGCCCGATTGCCAGTGAACTGAATCAGCGGAATCACCGCAAATGGCAGCTGAAAACTGAGGACCACCTGACTGAGGATGAGCAGCGAAGTGACTTTACCTTCGCCCGCAATGCCAATGACCAGAACCGCGGGAATGATCGCAATCGCGCGAGTGATCAAGCGACGTACCCAGGGCTTGAGGCGGATGTCCAGAAAGCCCTCCATGACGATTTGCCCGGCCAGCGTGCCAGTCAGCGTGGAGTTTTGCCCAGAAGCAAGCAGCGCGCAGGCAAACAGCGTACTAGCGAGACTGGCGCCCAGAACTGGGCTGAGAAGCTTGTAGGCGTCCGCGATTTCGGCGACGTTGTTCAGGCCATGCGTGTGGAAGGCCGCCGCGCCAAGGATGAGAATGGCGGCGTTGACGAAGAGCGCGAACCCAAGCGCGAGCGTGGAGTCGAAGGTGGCGAAGTGCAGAGCTTCGCGGCGATCGCGAATCGAACTGCCGAAGGCGCGTGTTTGGACGATGCTCGAGTGCAGATAGAGATTGTGAGGCATCACCGTGGCGCCAAGGATGCCGATCGCGATGTACAGCATCTCCTTATTGCGGAGAATTTCGGCACGCGGAATCAGCCCGTGCGCGGCTTCCCGCCACAGCGGCTGGGCAAAGAAAATTTCGTACGCGAAACACGCGGCAATAGTGGCGATCAGCGTAACCACGAAGGCTTCGATCAGCCGGAAGCCGCGGCCCTGCAGCGCCAGCACGATGAGCACATCCAACGCGGTGATCAGCACCCCTGCCAGAAGCGGCAATCCGAACAGGAGCTTCAACGCAACCGCCGAACCCAGAACTTCGGCGAGGTCGCATGCGGCAATGGCGATTTCGCAAAGCACCCAGAGGATGAACGACGTGCGGCGGGAGTAGTGTTCGCGGCACGCCTGCGCAAGATCCCGGCCCGTGGCGATGCCGAGCTTGGCGGAAAGCGCCTGCAGAATCATCGCCATGAAATTGCTCAGCACGATCACGCTAAGCAATGTGTAGCCAAATTTTGAGCCGCCTCCGATATCCGTGGCCCAGTTTCCGGGATCCATGTAGCCAACGGCCACCAGATAGCCCGGCCCGGCGAAAGCCAGCGCCTTGCGGAACCACGTCGCCCCCACGGCGATAGGAATCGTGCGGTGAGCTTCCGGCAGCGAGGGAAACGCGCTCGTTCGCCCTCGCGAGGGAATCGCGGAGGCTGTTTCCGCGCTGACCGATGGTTCTGTTTCGAGTTCCGGAGCGTTCAGTCTCTGCATTGTGCGAGTTAATTACAGTAAATATCGCTTCTAAACTACAATTAACATCGGCCGATGTCAATAGTTAAAGCCGCCGATTTTCGCTCGCCGCAACCCGTCCAATAATCGTTCCTGCCATCCACTGTAGGGGCGGGGCTAGCCCCGCCCGGCGCTGCCCAAACCAAAAACGAATTGAGCGCCGAATCGTAAGCCATTTGCATTACCCACGTTTCCACAGCACACCCCGGGAGCACACCTCTACGCCGCTGTGGTACCTTGAACGAGTTCCTCACCGCGAACACAATCGATCGGAGAAACCAAATGGATGAGCAGCGGCCCGCGCAAGGGCAAGTTCAGATCAAGGCGGACGAAAAGGAATTGCAGGGCGAATACAGCAACCTGCTGATGATCCACCACAATCTGGAAGAGTTCACCCTGAACTTTATTTATATTTTCCCAAATGGCGCCCAGGGAAAGCTGCTGAAGAGCATGATCGTAAGTCCGGGCCACGCCAAGCGCATCTGGCGCGCGCTGGGAGAAAATATCGCCCGCTATGAGTCGCAGTTCGGATCGATCAAGGAAGCCCCGGAAGTTGCTCCGCCGACCGTTGGTTTCGTGCAATAAAGGCACAGCACCGAGAAAAAGAATGATCAGCCGATAGAGCAATTTCGCGGTGGTCGTGGTCGCTGGGGGTTGGTAAGTCTATCCGGCGACGCTTCGATGAATTCGTCAATTCCGGACGCCCGGGATATACTGCGGGAAAGAATACAGCCGAGGGGTTCACCCATAACCATGGTTCGAAAACTCGATGGTCTGACTACCCTTCTGCTTGCAACCATCTTTGCCACGTTCCTGTTGTTTTCGTGCGCCGCGAAACAGGCGCCTCATGAGATCACCGTCAAAGTTCCGGAAAACTATTCCGGCGCATTGACTCTCGATCCCGGTTCACCGGACTCTTCGGCGGAGGTCGTGGTGAACTCCCATGGATCCGCGCGGACCTCCGCGTGCCCGAAACCTGGTGAGAGCGTTACGCTGACAATCGTCCAGGGCAGCGTGGAGCGTCGGATTTCCCCCGATCAGGTCACCATCGAGCGTGCGGGCGACGGCTTGCCTGTCGCTATTAAGACGCGCATTCCGGCGCGGTAAATTCCGCCGACTCCGAATGATTTTGCGTTGGCGGTCATTGTAGGTCGCGGGCGCGCTTTTTAGCTGTGCCTTTAACGCCCGCACATCCAATCCGGCTTTGGCCGCTCGGGGCCGGTTTTTTCGGGATCGCCACAAAAACTCTTCAGGAAAGACGAGCGCGCACGCGGTCGCTTAGCGCTTTGCCGTCGACGGTCTTGCCTTCCAGGGCGGCTTTGGCCGCTTTGACGACGGCGCCCATTTGCTTGATGGAGGTGGCGGAGCTTTCCGCGACGGCTTTGGTGATGGCGGCGTCCATTTCGGCGTCGCTGGCGCCCGCGGGAAGGTACGTCTCGATGATGGCGAGTTCCTTGGTCTCCTTGTCTACAAGATCCTGGCGATTGCCCTTGGTGAATTGATCGATGGACTCTTTGCGCTGCTTGACGAGGGTTTGCAGCAGCTGGATGCATTCGCTTTCGTCGAGGGGGCGGATCTTTTCGGTCTCTTTATAGGTGATGGCGGACTTGATTCCGCGCAGGACGCTCAGGCGCAGTTCGTCTTTCGCGCGCATCGCGTCGGTCAGATCTTTCTGGATTTTCTCGGAGAGCGTCATCGGATCCTCGTGGAATGAATATAGCAGAGGCCGGTAGCACAGACACTCCTGTCTGTGCCGCCCGAAGAAACAGCGAGGCGAAAGACAAACGGCGAAAGAATTAACACAGAGGACGCAGAGATCGGCGCACGGAGATCACGAAGACAACGATCACGGAGATGTGCAGTGAATTTGACTTGGTGGAGTTGGCTCGCTACCGTTGTTCTCTTGAGTTTTGACGATTTTGTCGCCTTGGGCGACCGTATTACAAACCAACCACGGATGAGGACGGATGAAAGTCATTGTTGCGGACAAGATCAGCGAGCGGGGAGTGGCACTGCTGAAGGAGCAGGCCGGCTGGAACGTGGTGCTGACCACCAAAGATACGCTGAACGCGGAGATCGCAGATGCGGAAGCGCTGATCGTGCGCAGCGCAACGAAGGTCACCCCGGAGTTAATGGAAAAGGCGCCGCGGCTGCGCGTTGTAGGGCGGGCGGGCGTGGGCGTGGACAACATTGATCTGGAAGAAGCCACACGGCGTGGTGTGCTGGTGATGAGCACTCCTGGCGGGAACGCGGTGAGCGTGGCAGAACACACCTTCGCGCTGATGCTGGCCTTGGCGCGTCAAGTGCCACGGCTGGACAAGGGTATGCACGAGGGAAAGTGGGAAAAGGGCAGCGCTGCGGGCACGGAAGTGCGCGGCAAAACGCTGGGTTTGATTGGGCTTGGACGCATTGGAAGCGAAGTGGCGGTGCGGGCGGAAGCGTTTGATATGCGCGTGCTGGGGTACGATCCATATATCAGCGAAGCGGCCGCACGGGAATTGCAGGTGGAATTGGTCCCGTTGGAGAAGTTGCTGGCCGAAAGCGATTTTGTTTCGTTGCATACGGCGGTGAGCCCAGCGACACAGAACCTGATTAATGCTACGACCATTGCGCAGATGAAGCAGGGTGCGCGGCTGATTAATGCGGCGCGCGGAGAATTGATCGACGAGGGGGCGCTGGCGGAGGCGTTGAAGAGCGGACATTTGGGTGGGGCGGCGCTGGACGTGTTTGTGGAAGAACCGACCAAGAATGCGGCGCTGGTGGGGTTGCCGAATGTGGTCGCCACACCGCATATCGCCGGCTCGACGACAGAGGCGCAGGAAGAGGTCGGGACGCAGGTTGCCGTGCAGGTGCGCGATTATCTTGCGGATGGAGTGATTCGCAATGCGGTGAACTTGCCGGCGCTGTCGCCGGATCAGTACCGGCGGGGCCGACCGTACGTGGCGTTGGCAGAACGACTTGGGTCGCTGGTTGCGCAGGCGGCAGCGGTCAGGCCGGCGCGGATTCGGATCCGCTATGCGGGCGAGGTAGCCGAGGTGGGAACGAACTTGCTGCGCAGCGCGGTCTTGGCGGGACTGCTGAATGCCGTGCTGGATGAAAAAGTGAACGTAGTGAACGCGCCTCAAGTAGCGGCGGCTCGAGGGTTAACCGTCCACGAAGAGACCCGGCGGCGCGAGCACGGATTCCCGAACACGCTGGAAGTATCGGCCCTGCCGGAGAAAGGCGCCTCGGGAGCGGGGGCGGAGTTCACGGTTGAGGGTACGGTTTTGCACGACGGGACGCCGCGCGTTTTGCAAATTGGCGGAATACCGGTGGAGGCGCAGCTGGAAGGCACGATTTTGTATCTGCGCAACCGCGACGAGCCCGGAGTCATCGGGCAAGTGGGCTCGACGCTCGGCAAACTTGGCGTGAACATCGCGACTTTTGCCCTGGGGCGGCGCGAAGAGGCCCGGGGGGCGGAGGCGGTTTCGCTGGTGCGGTTGGACGGCGAGGTCACACCCTCTATTTTGGGGCCGATTCGGGAGATTTCCGCGATCACCGAGGCCAAGCTTCTGCATTTGGGTAGGGCTTAAGTAACGACGAGCGATTTTGGACTTCCCACGGTGAGTTTGGACCCTCGGCCTTTGACCTTCGTGGGTTCATGTTAAAGCGAAGTTTTAAGGCGATGGTTTTGGTGCAGTCCTGCTTCGCGTTGGAGCTGATACAGACAGGAGTGTCTGTGCTACCCGTGCTACCCCCTACCCTCTTCGTAAGTGTTCATTCTAGACGCTTAAGTGCCCTTTAAAGTCTGTAACTTACAGATTTAATGGGCTATAGATTCTAGGAATTCTACAGATTCGCCGCTGTGTAGGCCAAATGTATGCCAGTTCTAACCATCCGTGCTTATGCAAACTATCGCATTCTGCGTGACGCGAGAGACAGGGGATGGCCGATGGGCTGGCTCTCATTGGCTTTGTAAAACCCTAGCGTCGCATCGTGAACGTAGGGACACCGTCTATAGTTGCAGCAATGAATAGGCTTCGGAAACGGACCGCTCGGCGTTTTTATCCAGTGCGTTGCGGCAGCCATCGAAATTTTGTGAACTGGACATTTCGGGGCATCTTGCATGGGGACCTCCTCAGAACAGAGGAAAATGGGAAGGCAGGATATCACGAACTTCCCGCGATTCCGAAGATCCCGCACCTGCTGGAACATCTAAGAGCTTGTTGAAAAACACCTTTCAACTGCAACTTTAATTAGATTGCAGTAGTGTCTCAGTTTGACATTCTCGACCAGCGCCACGCTCTATGCTGGGACCTCGCCACCATGAGGGCCGTAAAATTCACGCCACAGGGCGAGGTCCTCGGTAATTGCACCAAGGTTGTCATATCGTTCTTGGTCACATCGACTGCGGGGAACCGGCTCCACCTGTGCATCAAATGGCTTCGGTTCATCGACCCGCTACTTAGGATCGTCGCGGTTAGTTGCACGCAGTAGGTAAAGCAGATAGCCGATGAGCGCCAGCCCGCCGATAATGATGGCAATTAATATTCGGGCGAGAATCATCGTGCTGCCCCGAGAAGGCTATACCGTTCGGAAGGTCTTCATGCTGCGCTCTACTTAGGATGCCGTCTCCGCCACTCCGCTCTCGCCTCGTCTAGCTGAATCTTGAATGCTGGATTCGGTTTACCGAGGTTCTTCTTTGGATCGGATAAATCCCTGGCGGCGCGACCGTATTTGCGAAGTTCGGCGTCTGACATTTTACGGATGCGTTCGCGGATTTGTTCGATGTTCTCGGAATCAGATTCAATCATAATTACTTCAGATAAAAAATTGCCGCCAGACCGGGAAATGCCCTAGTCTTTGTACGGATCGAATTCAGTAGCCCCCGCCATCGCGACGCCGACCGGAGTTAAGGTGTGCAGAATTCGAACCGAATCCGCAACGTGCTCAGTGGCGGCAATCATTTGCGTATAATAGTTTCAATACTCCAGGCGCAATTGAAACGCGATCATCCGGGGTGTGCTATCACCGCCCAAACCCACGCCCAGTAAGCCAGTCGGCGGGGAAGTCGTATAAGTAAGCCCACCAAACTCAGTCTGCGTGGTAGGCTTCCCCGGAATGCCAGCTAATACCATGCTCGGAAGGCCAAAATTCGGATGGTTGAACACGTTGAAGAACTGGACGTCAAACCTGAGCTTCAGCTGCTCAGTTAAGGGAAACAGTTTGGATAGGTAGAAGTCACTCCATGTGAAATTGGGCCCGCGCAGCGCGTTGCGACCGAGGTTCCCGAATTGACAGTTCTTGGGGCTGTTGCCAGCAAAGCATGCCCCAGTGCTCGGGTCCACAGTAGAAACGAAAGCATCGGGATTGAGCCATTGAACCGTGCCTGGTTGTGTGACACCTGGAATGGGATTGTGCTCGTAAAGTGGAACTCCGGGAACAACGCTTGCGAATTGCGGCCCACTACCGTTCACGATCCCATTTCCATTCGCTGAATAGGGCGCACTCAGGACGGAGAACGGAATTCCACTATGCCAAAACACGGTTCCCGACACCTGCCAGCCGTTCAGCGCGTAGCCAAGAAGATGATTTTGGACCTTGACCAGAAATTGATAGACATATTGAGCGTTGAGATTGTGCCGGATGTCGTAGTCGCAGGGACCATAGTCGCGGGCTAAGTCTCCGGGGAGTGGGGACAGGATTCCTCCTGCCGAGTACTGTAGGAATCCGCCGTTAGAGACGGTGTCCATACAACGGCTCCAGGTATAGTTGATTTGTCCCATCAGGCCGTGACCAACACGTTTCATGGCGGACAATTGCAGGCCATTGTAGTGACTGTTCGCACCGGTGGAAAACTGCGTCACGGCTCCGAATCGAGGATCGGTGGACTGCGCGTACGGAAACGGCGCGAAGCATCCCTCGCAGACCGTTTGATAGCCGTTCACCTGCGTCAGATACGGCTGATTTACGGCACGGGTGCCGACGTATTGTGCGTGGATGCTTCCCGTGGTGCCCAATTCATGTTCCAAACTAAGACTCCACTCCATGAAATAAGGCGCATGAAGTTTTCCATCGGGTACCGCCGTGATGGCGACTGGGGAAAGACAAGTTGCGGGATTCGCTTGCTCAGACGCGCAGGAAAGCTGGCCCTGCGGAAATCCCAAGCTGAAGGTCTTATTTGCGATCACGGTTGCGTCAATCGCGCTGTTAGGAACTCCCGGCGCAATCGCTGTACCGCCGACAGTACCAAGAAGGCCGCCCTGGAAAGATTTGACGTAGGGTGGATTGACACCAACGACATCGGCGATGCTGCCGGGCAAAATGTCACTGAAAACGCCGAAGCCAGCACGCAGCACGGACTTTGACTCAAATTGCCATGCGATCGCCGTTCTCGGTTGCAGGATCGCAAGCGGCGTCGAGGAAAATACGTTACCGAGACCCGTTTGAATGGCGGCGTTCAAAGGGTGATTCACATCATGCGAGATAGAATCGAAAGAGCCACTCACACGAGCGATGTGCAGATGCGGATTTAGTGGATTGGAGTTTAGAGTGTCCCGCATCCCGAAGGTCCACGTCAGCTTTTTGGTTACTTTCCAGGTGTCCTGCGCATACAGGTCGAGATTCAGGAAGTTAAAAGGTTCGTTTGCAGACGTGGGAAAAGTCTCCGTTGCCGTGGTTGCGACTCCATAAATGTATTGCGACAGGGTGGTGTAAGTTACAGTTGGGACGGTTCCCTGCCCGAAGTCGTAATCATTCAGCCGAAGAATCCGAGTATTGGTTCCAAAACGCAACTCGTGTGCCCCAGTGCTCCAGGCGAGGTTGTCATTGATAAAGAACCGGGAGGCGCGTCTTCCCTGGACCCAAGTGTCGTCAAGTCCCCCGACACGAGTAAAAGGCGCATTCGCGCCGCTACCCTGCAAAACGATCGGGAATGCGGAGAGCGTTTTTTGAAAATCGCTGGGACCAAACAGGCTTCCATACCAGGAAAACGCAGGGTTGAAATAATTCACGAGATTCTGCGAAAAGACGTGCGTATATCCTGCTGCAAATGAGTATAAGGGTTGAGGGGAAAGGGCGTTGAACAAGGGATTGATGGGATCGGTGTAGGCAGCTTGGAGTCCGTTGTCAGTTTGAAAGCGAAACCAGGTGGTGTTTTTCTCATTGATGTTGTAATCGATCCGAAGAGTCTGGACCTGTTCATGATCATCGCTCGAATGAGACACGCTCTGCCGATTTGCGCAACCGTCTCCATCATTCGCAATTGCGGGCAAACCTCCACCAACATCGAACGGACAGCCAAGTACGGTGAGTGGTGTTCCACTGGTATTTGCATAGAGTGAAAACATCTTTTGATAGAACGGCACCAACTGCGGTTCGGCCTGATACTTCGACCCAGTGACTGAGTCGACTCCGCCCAACGGGAGTTGCTGCAAAACGTAATTTTGAAATGCCGGAGTTGGCACGGTTGCCGCAGTGACGATGGGCAGCGCAATGCGAACCCACTCGCTATCGAAGAAGAAAAACAGCTTGTTGTGGACAATCGGACCGCCCACGCTGCCTCCGAAGTGGTTCACAGTTGAGCGTGGCTTGTGATTTCCCGGAGTGGCATTCGTGAAATAGTTGGCCGCGTTGAACTTCGAGCCATTCCACAACTCATATAGGTTTCCGTGAAACTGGTTTGAACCTGATTTTGTAACATAGTTTACCTGGGACGCCCCGTACCGCCCCTGGTCGACGGCATAGGAAAGTGTGTTGACCGTCACCTCCGATATCGAGTTCAATCCGAGAACGAGGTTTGTCGAGAGTCCGCTATTCAGATTGGTCAGCGGATCATTTGTTTCCAAGCCATCAACGATATAGCCGTTTGAGAGAGCGGGAAGTCCATTGAACTCAACGTTGCCATACCCATTCGTACCGCCAACGAAATCATTGCCGCTCCCTGCCGTGTTGACGAGTGCGCCTGCCGCAAACTGAAGTGGATAGGTTAAATCACCGCCTGGATTGGGAAGGTCTTCCAGCGCTTGTGCGTTGAGTGTCGTGGACGTATTTGCATTCTCCGGGTTGAGGATCGGGGCTTCACCGCTTATCTCAACGGTCTGGTTTGACTGCGCAATCTTGAGTCTGAAATCGACGGTTTGCTTCTGACCTAGGGCAGCGGATACAGCGTCATTCTGCTTTGGTTCGAAGCCTTCTGCTTCCACCTTGACTGAGTACGCACCGGGTTTCAGCTGCGGAAAGTTGAATCGGCCCGAGTCATCGGTACTCGCGCTTCGCTTCAGTCCAGTCTCCTTGTTCGTAACCGTCACGCTGGCACCAGGCACCGCCGCTCCGCTTGCATCGCTCACTTGGCCGACGATCGCACTGGTAGTTTCACCCTGGGAGAAGGTTGCTTCAGGCAAGAGAAAATAAAACAACCCGACAAAAATAAATATCCAAAGAGTTGAACGCAGCATGGTCGTAAGCCGAGTTCCGTTCATCCGGACCGTTCGCATAATTAACCGTACTTAATATAAGTACTTAACGCAAGTAAATAAGATGCGACAAAGATCCGAGCACGGCCAACCGGGCGCAAATACGGTGGCTCGATGACAGGAACTTGGTCCACTTCTACTCGTAGCTTTAGAAGAGATGGCTTTAGATACGGAGTTTTGATTATACTATACTATAGTATATTATATGGAGACATGGAGAGAGGAATGGCTCACACGACGAAGAACAAGGCGAGTCTTCTGGGCCGTGTTCGCAGGATTCGCGGGCAGGTGGAAGCCATCGAGCGAGCAGTCGACGCCGACCAGGAGTGTTCCAGTGTGCTGCAACTCATGGCTGCTTGCCGTGGCGCATTGAACGGATTGATGGCGGAAGTGCTGGAGGGTCACGTCCGGTTCCACGTTCTCGATCCGAAATCCGGCAAGAACTCTCCGCAGTCGGAAGCGGCCGAAGAACTCATCGACGTGGTTCGAAGGTATCTAAAGTAGTTTCGCCAATCCTCAAAATTTTAGAGAGATGGTGGTCCGTTATGAATCAAACGCGATTGAAAGAAGGGGAAGTTGCCGGGAATTTGGAAGAAATGGAAGCATTACAGTCGTCCGATGGCCTCGAAGACAGCCACGAGCACGAGCATGAACTGAATTGGCGAGAGATCAACCGGGTTCTGTTTGTCGCCGCCGCCGCTGCGGCCGTTTGGTTTCTCGGTGGGGCGCGGAATCCCTACCTAACGGGCATCGGCGTAATTTGCACGCTCGTTGGTGGATTCCCGATATTCCACGAAGCGTACGAGAATATCGTTCAGCGACGGATGACGATGGAACTCTCGATGGCCATTGCCATCGTGGCGGCGCTCGCGATCCGCGAAATATTCACTGCACTCGTTATCACCTTGTTTGTGCTCGTTGCCGAGATTCTTGAAGGTCTCACCGTTAGCCGTGGACGCACTGCAATCCGCCATTTGGTTGGTCTGCTGCCCACGACTGCGACAGTACGCAGAAACGACGGCTGGCAAAATGTTGACACCAAAGAAATCGCTGTTGGCGACATCGTCCTCGTGAAGCCAGGGGCGCGAGTCCCAGTCGATGGCCTTGTCACCGGAGGCCACTCGTTCGTTGATCAGGCAACGATCACTGGCGAATCGATGCCCGCGGAGAAGACCAACGGGTCGTCGGTCTATGCCGGAACGATTAATCAGTCCGGGGCGCTCGAAATCCGGGTTGATCGAATAGGTCGCGATACTACGTTCGGCAAGATCATTAACGCTGTAGAGCGTGCGGAAAAATCGCGTGCCCCCATTCAAGGTATCGCGGACCGTCTCGCGGGCTATTTGGTTTACTTTGCTCTCGGAGCAGCGGTTCTTACATTCCTAATCACTCACAATGTGCGCTCCACGATTTCCGTTGTCATCGTGGCCGGGGCCTGCGGGATTGCAGCGGGAACACCCTTGGCGATTCTTGGCGGAATTGGACGGTCCGCTCAACTTGGTTCAATCATCAAAGGTGGTCTCTATCTGGAATCGCTTGCGACCATCGATACCGTTCTTCTCGATAAGACTGGGACCCTGACCTACGGCACGCCGGAAGTGGTCGATGCTCGCCCTGCCGACGGGGTCGCGGTGGCTTCCTTGCTGCAAGCGGCGGCAACTGCGGAATCTCGGTCCGAGCACCCGGTCGCTAAGGCAATCTTAAAGAAGGCGTCAAATATGGGAGTCTCCGGCGAAGAACCGGAAAGCTTCGATTACACCCCTGGGAAAGGAATCGTCGCAGCTCGTCAGGGGGTTGAGATCATCGTTGGCAATCGGCTCTTTCTTGAGGGACATCGGATTGCACTCCCAACCAGCACAGTCTCACAGTCCGAGTCGGAGATTTTTGTGGCGCGAGTGGGCAGGTTCCTCGGAACTCTCGTGGTTGCAGATATGCTTCGGCCGGAAGCAACAAAGGCGATACAGGATCTCAAATCGATGGGATTGAAGACCGTTCTTCTCACGGGAGATTCCAAGACCGTGGCCGAAGACATCGGTGTAAAGCTTGGCGTCGACGAAATTGCCGCTGAACTCTTGCCTGAGGACAAGCTGGAATTTGTCAGCAAGCTCACCAAGGCGCGGCGTAATGTCGTTATGGTGGGTGACGGAGTCAATGACTCTCCTGCTCTCATGAAGGCTACCGTCGGAGTCGCGATGGGCTCTGGAACAGACGTTGCGCGTGAAAGTGCAAACGTTGTTCTCATCGGCAATGATCTATCGAAGCTGGTCGAGACCCTCAGGATCGCCCGGCGATGCCGCCGCACCATCATGCAGAACTTTGTCGGAACGCTGGTCGTGGACAGCATTGGTGTCGGCTTGGCCGCTTTTGGATTTCTCAATCCACTTCTCGCTGCATTCATTCACGTTTCCTCGGAAATGACTTTCATTTTGAATTCCGCAAGACTGCTCCCGCCGGTCTCTTCGGCTAAGAAGCTGGTTCGCGAATTCTTTTCTCAACCGTCTGCGGCCGCTCACGAGTAGCAGTCGAGGTAGGGTGGACGAGTGGGCTTATTCGTTGCGTCGCTGACACAGCATGGATCACAGGGACAAGCTCTTGCTGATCACAAAGAGGCTCGTTATCGGACAAGTCGCAGTTTGCCAAGGGTGCTGTTGCGGGAACACCGCGAACGGCGGACCTCCCGTACCGGTGGATTGGCTCAAGAAGGAGTGGCGCGCCAGAGGGTTGCTGAAGCGGGTTCAGCTCACAATCAGTGGCTGTCTGGGACCATGCGATTTACCCAATGTAGTCACCATCTCGAATGAAAGTGGCGCCTGGTGGCTCGGGGGATTTACAGAATTCGAGCAGTATCGGGCTTTGGTTGACTGGGCGAGTCGGTCGAGAGACGCGGATGAGCTGCTACCCCTCCCGAGTGAATTTCGTCAACACACCTTGAATCCATTCCGTTGACGGAGTTGTGGCGTTCGCGTGCGAGAAGATTTGCAGGCATCAGACATGACTCAATCGACGAAGTCGAGGGTCATGCCTTCGTGGCGGTAGACAAGTCCGACGAACTTGCCAAAGTCGGGAGAGGCCACGTTGTTGTAGACCGTGCTGAAATTCCCATGATTGGTAACGTTTAGCGAGTAGGCTCCGAGGCGGAAGTGATGGTCTTTCCCGTTCTTGCCTTTCCAGAACGGTATCCGAAATGTGCGATACGCCTTGAGGTCGAGTGAGAAAAACGTCGGGAATCGCTGCCCGTTTGGTGTGCCCACATACTGCTGGGTGACGTCGACCGACGAGTAGGGAAAGCCGGAGTGAAGGTCGATCAGCGGGCTGAGAGTAATCTTCCATGGCAGGGCGAAAATTCCCCAAGTGATGAAGCGATTTGGAATATCGGAAGCCAAAATGCCGTAGACGTTGGGGCGGAAAACAGGCACGGCGAAGGGGATCATGACGCTGGAAAGATTGTTGAGGTCACCGCGAGCGTGGCTCCAGATGTAGGAAGCTTTGAACTGATCGCTATCGCGAAAGGTATAGTGCACGGAAGCTTCCAGTTCGTGATAGTTGGAGGAGCCGGTGTTAGCGAGCCCCATGAAAGACTCGTCCGCTGGCGCTGCCGCGGTGAACGGCTCCACCACAAAGAGATAGCTTGTGCGGCTGTTGAGGTAGCTCACATCGAGCTTCATATTCTTGCGCAATTCCCTAACCGCGCCGACATTCCAGGTAACGTTGCGGGGCGTGGTATTCGGTTGCGCAGGCAGGACCGGAGAAGCCAGCGGATTCAGGCCTGCCGTGTAGACGTTGGTATAGGTGACGGGAGGCGCAGTCGGCACGCCGGAGGTATCGAATTGAGTGATCGTTCGAGCGGGGTTGTCCGCCCAATTGGCAGCGAGCAGCGGAAGCGCGCCATAAAACAGACCTGCACCAGCGCGAATGACTGTCTTTTCATCCTTGCCGGGCGCGTAGGCCAACCCCACCCGCGGAGCCGCACCCGCTGGCCGGCCGGTAGTTTCCGTGCTCAGGCGGAGTCCCAGATCGGCGCTCACATGCGAATTCAACAGCCAATGGTCCTGCACGAACTCGGCAAAAATGCTATCGGAAGGCGTTTGCGCAGGGACCGAGCTAAAATTGACCGTTTCCGCGAGTGAATTATCCCCTCTCAGAATTTGAATGGGATGCGATTCTGTGGTTCCAAAAAAACTCCGCCAGTCGATATCCACGCCCACGCGGATTTCATGGGAGCCGTGCCACTCTTTCTTCGAGAACTCGTACGTTGAGAGAAACTGAAACTCCTTGCCGCGACGGGACCACGTGTTGAAGTAATTCCCGCCATAGCCTTGCGGAGTGATCAGCATGTCCTCCGGGCCATAGCCGTGGGCATTGCTGTCGAATCGCGTGTATTGCCCCTCGGTGGAAAGGACGGCGTGGGACGCGAACTCGTATCGATCCGACAGGGCGATTGCCACGCCGCTCTGATTCAAGCTGTTGGAGGCGGGCTGCGGAATCAGTGCGCTGATGTCGATGTGCTCCGTTCGCAACGGAAATGCATTCACGGTCAACGTCAACAGGTGGTTCGTTCCGAGAATCACCTCCACTGTAGAATACGAATTAAACCCTTGCTTCTTGCTGATGTCATACGGCCAGGGCAAACCTTCCACGGTGGTTTTCTTCATTTCATACTGGAAGGCTTCCGAGACGAGTAATTTGTGAGCGATCAAAGGGATGTCGAAGGTGATGGAGGGATTTGCGCCGCCCAGTCCAGACATGTGCCCATTTTTTCCCAAAACTGTGATTCCGAGCTTGGTGACATTGAAGTCCAAGCTATCGGCGGGAGATTTCGTTGCTATGGTTGTCAACCCACCGGAAAAACTCCCGAGGCTTGCGTCGTAAGGTGTCTTATAGACCGCAAAAGACTCGACCGCATCGGTTGGCACAGTGATGCCAAAGCTGCCGGTGACCGGGTCGGTGTTCCGCGTCGAATTGATGATCAGAAGGCTTTGATTCTCGTCCGAGCCTTTGAACACGAGTTTGCTGTCGAGCGTCCGCACCACGCCCGGAGTTACGGGAATCACTTCCTTTACTTGTTCCTGCTGAGTGGGCAGGGTAACCAACTGCGTATTGGTAACAACAGAGACTGGGGCGGAGGAGCTTTCGGTGGACATGATCGTCGCCATTCCGGTCACCTGTACGGTCTCCACGACGGTCGCGACATCGAGACTGAAATTCTGGACGCTCTGCTCTCCGTCTTTCAGGAGCACCGCTTTTTCGGCTCTTTTGAAACCCGCGCCTTGGACAGAAATCGAGTAGTTTCCCGACTGCAGATTGGGGAATTCGTAGTGTCCGTTCTCGTCGGTTTCGGCGGTCACCGGAACGCCTATAGGTGGAATCTTGACGAGCTTTACGGTAGCTCCCGCCAGTACGTCACCATTTTGTGTAGTGACTGTGCCTTTCAGAGAGGTGCCAGGACGGTTCGTGGCGTTGGACGCCTTCTGGGCAAACGCGACAAACGGCGTGAGGAGAAAGAAAAGTGCGCTCGCCAATGGCAACAACCATCGCCGAGGCCGAGCCGAAACGCCATCGCGGTCGTACGTAAGCCTTGTGAGGCGCCAGAGATCCGGAGACCGATTCATTCTTTGGGCTCAGCCAGGAAATCAGGATAAGCCAATATGTATATGTTATTTGCAACTAGAGCGTTATACCCATAGAGTACTTTAACCCGGACAAAGCTTCTCTGCTTAAAACCCGTTGATGTATGTGCTTCATCTAGTGGCCAATTCTGCGTAGGAACTGAACGAGGCTTGCCTGGTGCAAAACTCCTCCCCTCAAGTGCATGTCGTCCTTTTCGTTGGCGACTCCTAGGCACCGCCAAGCCTAAATCTCAAGGCTCGCTAGCCCATGAGACTGTATCAGGAGCACATTCAGGTCACGCCAAAACAGCTGGTTATCGGCCAGGTTGCGGTTTCCCAAGGATGTTGCTGTCTAGCTGAAGGCTAATTCCCGGTTATCTCGAGAGTAGTTCCGTCCGATTCACCATTATCGCAGGCACCTTTATCCAGCCAGTGAACATGTCCTTCTTTGTCAATTTCCAGCTCTGAGATAGGAGGGCCTGCTAAATCCGGGTGTGCCTCCACCTCCATCTCGACGAATTGATGGGCGAGCTTGACGTAATCACCCTCCGCCCAATCCGGATGAGACTTGACGTGAGCGCGGATGTGGCCATTGAGGCCCAGAAAAAATCCGACCCGCGAGTAGGACGGAGCAGTGCTCTCGAACCGCTCCGCACTTATTCTCCCTGCTGAATTGACCACCAGGCCTCTGACGATCAGCGCAATCTGTCCATTTTGGATGCCCGCGAAAATCACTTCGGTTGCCTT
>Ga0210399_10000396_pt1 | contig 35071 bp, 32 predicted proteins | sample IncBWC14MmetaG_FD_150865 | JGI IMG/M metagenome (GOLD analysis project Ga0210399, IMG submission 150865) | Forest soil microbial communities from Barre Woods Harvard Forest LTER site, Petersham, Massachusetts, United States - Inc-BW-C-14-M | ecosystem: Environmental > Terrestrial > Soil >... | reverse complement strand
AACATAATGGACCATCTGACCCGTATCCGGATTTAACCTGAACAGACCCTTCCCTGTTGCCAACCAAAGCATCCCGGTCTGATCCTGACTGATTTGACTGACAGTGTTGGCAACTTCGCCGGCGTCGATACGATAGTGAGTGAAAGTCTCGTGAACACTGTCAAACCTGTCCAGAAACTGATCGCAGCCCACCCAAAGCGATCCCGAACGATCCTTAAATAACGAGTGGATATAAACACAGCTCAGGCTGTTCGCGTTCGCAGGATCATGTGTGAACACCTTGAATTCATATCCGTCGTACCGATCCAAACCATATTGAGTCCCAAACCAGATGAATCCTTGATCGTCCTGTACGATTTCATTCGCTTGGGTTTGGGAGAGTCCTTGAGCAGTCGACAGCCGGGAGAATCGAATGTCGTCGCCATCGATTGCTGGAATTCGCACGGAGCGCGGGTCGCCACGACGCTTTTCTGAGGAAGCATTCGTTGAGGCGATCGCCGTGGAACACTGAGACAAGACAATTAGGAGTAATGCAGACGCAGAGATAAGCCTCCTGTCTCGAAGTGTTGGCCGGCTCGTTTTTCGTTGGCAAAGTTGCACGTACAACTCTCCTGGGCAAGCTATTCCTGACGATTTCTTCCAGCCTTCAGATGGTCGCCTCAGTCGTCATGAACCCTAGCCACAGAATTCATCAGACTCCACAGGATTGAAATGTTATCGGAATTACGGCTCGCCTACCACGTTGCCCTCCGGCGCTTATTTCGTACGTTGTTTAGACGCAGCGGCAAGCAATGATCGCTCTTCGCGTCTGTGCAATGCCCCCCTCAAGAGGGTTGCTTGAGACCAACTCTTTTTGGGCTATCGACTGCCGCTGGTCTCCGGGTACGGTGCTCGGTTTGGGGCCGTTCGTGAGTCCTTCGGCATCGCGAAACAACCTCAAGAATTGCAGTTTTCTTGGGCGTGGCAGTTACATCCCAAGACAAAGGATTCACTGCTGTGCAACGCCTATTCTCCATGTTTCCCAATGGATGGCCTGGAGCTGCTCTGCTCCTGCTCAGGGTAGTCGCGGGTTTTCTGCTGATCTATGACGGAGTCGTTTCTCTCCGGACAGGGCCTGACCTGCAAACCACGATCCTGCAATCAGTGGCGATTGGAGCCGGGACCCTGCTGATATTGGGGTTGTGGACACCTATCGCCGGTACGCTGGTGATCCTCGTTGAGGTTTGTTCCGGGTTTCTCGGAACAACTCAGGTGCGAATTAACATTCTGTTGGGAGCTTTGGGAGCAGCGCTCGCTGTTCTAGGACCGGGCATTCGATCCATCGATGCGCTACGCTATGGTAGAAAACGTTTTGATATTCGTGATCCGTAACTTTCTCGACGAATGTCCGGCAGTCGGCTCCTGAGCGCGGAGTACTTTGCCGCTGGTGCCACGAATGTTGGTATAAGGCCTTACGAGTGCATAAACCTGGACATGGTGAATGCACAACCGCTTCGCATTGACGTGAACATCCATGGTGGCGAAGGTCGGAGCTTTCGAGCTCCTGGCATTATGAAGGAGAAACGGTTTACCGCGCGGTGGCTGCAACAAATGGCAAATCGCTGCTGACAACTAGTCCACGCGTATCGGTAAGATTGAAGTAGTGTGCTGTTACGCCACGCGGTAACGTAGCTTGAACTTTGTGCAAGCCTTGGGCCACTGTGGTCCAGTGTCGGCCCTTCCATTCGCCACGGTCCGTTGTATAGTTGAAATCTACCTTCGTAATTGGAATTTGAGGCGTATAGCTTAACCAGACCAGTTCTCCCCGTTGTCTCGCGGCCTGCTCGCTAACGGAGGCATTGATCCGAGCAGCCGATCTGCAAAGCGTAAATCCCCTCGGGGCAATGACACTCTCACAAGTTTCGGCTGCTGACGCAGTAGCCTGATAGCTCTTAGCAAGAGTCTCTTTCGAGAGCTGCAAACTTGAACTAGAGCTAATCATGATCGTTAGCGTGCTCTCTGTGCATGCTAAAAGATGATCTTAAGGCTAAACTCAATCTCACGTGGTGACCCGAGTGTGAATAGGCCGGTACCTACGCCCACGCGATTAGTGTTATGTGCGGCAGGGTCCGTGCCATTGATCGTACCACCGGTGCCGGTCAGGAGACCGGACATGATGCTCGTCGGCAGGTCAAAGTTGGCAAAGTTGAAGATGTTGTAGAAGCCGACTGATGGTTTGACCGTCACTCGCTCGTGGAAGGAATGTGTCCACGAAAGAGTTGTGTCGAAGACCCGCAGCCAACCCAAGTTCACCTGATCGGCAGGTGCTTCTGGCAATCGTGGAGCGACGGCCCCTAACGCTGTTAGTTGAGCCGATGTCATTAAGCCTTGTTGGATTAAAACCTGGCCCGCAGGCGTGGGACTGCCTGCGACTGAGTTGTTGTAATTGTTGATGACACGGTTGATATTGCTAGCGTTAATCCCGCGATCAAATTCTCCAACATGCGTGCCGGGCACAGGATCCTGTGTCGTACCGTCGCCCGTGAAATCGGTTCGGAATACTTCACCGGCTCCCTTGGCGGTATTGGGTACAGTGAGAGTGGTCGAAAGGGGGCTATAAAAGTGCGACATCAGCGCAACTTGAAATCCGCCCGGCAGATCCAAATAGCCTCCGAACGATAGTTGATGTGTTCGATCCAAGGTGGAGGGTCCGAAGTATCGGTTCGGATCTCTGTTATCCAGCGCTGCAATAATGTAGTCCTGGTCAGCCTTGTTGGAACCAAGCGCACCGCCAGGAGTTGTGCCGCCGCCCGTGTTCTCAAAGCGCGAGAGGGCGTATGAGATCTGAAGGTTCAGGGTTCTTGCACCGGGAAATGGGCGCGTGATGTTGGCAGCCAATTTGGTTTCCAGGCCGTTGTATACAGATCGACCAATCGACGATAGAAAACCGAGCGGCGGAGCCTGTGGGTTTACCCCTCCAAAGGCACACGGGTAACCGAGCGCAGCAAAGCAACTCTTGCCACCCATATCGGATGAGGAACCCAAACCAAAACTGGCATAATTCGACAGTGTCGCCCCAACGCCGCCATTGTTTACGCCCGAAATGGCGCAATCAACTCCCGCTCCAGGAGTGGGGGCGCAACCGAATTTTCTGTTCGTCGCAGCGATGGCATCCAGAGCCGCGGTCTTGTTGAAGTAGCGTATGTCCCCGGCATGATTTTCGTCGACGCCTAGCAAATAATGCGTCTCAACGTTGCGGATGTAGTCGACACTCAACACGACCCCAGGCTTGAGCTCCCTCTGAACCCCAATGTTCATCTGCACAGACCGGGGGGATTTGTAGTCAGGGTTGAACAGCGATGCCGGTGCCCCTTGGGTTCCCGAAGCGAAAAAGCAATTGGGTCCTCCCGTACTGCAATCGCTGAGGTATTGTCCTACGTATGAAGGATTTGGCGCCTGAAGATTGAAGGGTGAATCAGCCTGGTACGTTTGCTGCAATGCGACGATCGCCGGCAAGGCATTGCCGATCAAAGAAGGGCCACTTGACGTCCCACAAACCGAATCGGGAGTGCCTGAGCTCGGTATGAGAAAGCCCCCTGGAATCGGTATCTGTGCTGGCGTACCCGGGGCAGCGCAAGCGCTTGGGAATTGTTCAAACGCACCGGTTGTCTCTCGGTTCGGAGCATCAAACAGGATGTTATTCCAGATGGCATTTTCGTAGAACAACCCCACCCCACCTCGAACAGAGGTCTTGCCGTTTTTCCACGGATCCCAAGCGAATCCGATTTGCGGCGCAAAGTTGAGGTTGGGCTGCGCTACCCGGTTACCCAGGCTCTGTCCCGGAAGCAGTGCATTGAGTTCGGGGAATCCGGCATATTGACTATCGGTGCGCCCGGTATCCCGAACCCAGCGCAACCCGTAGGTTAGGTTGAAATTAGGAGCGATTTTCCAGCTATCCCCCAGATATGCGAGTATGCGGTTGTCCGGTCCGAGGCCACTCGCGGGAAATCCCAAGGCTGGCTGGGTTGTGAAATAGCCGAGACCGTTGGCGATTGTGATCGAGTCGGCCGGGTAGTTCAGTGGATTTGATGATCCACCTGGGAATGGACCCGTCGCAGCCGCCGCGACTTCGGTCGTGGAGACGCTCGACACAATCTGCGGCCCGTATTGCAGGAACGACCCGTAAGAGAAGCCCTGAATGTGGTTGAATGAGACACCATATCGGATCACGTGCAGACCAGCGACTTTCGTGCCGTCGTATTTGAGCTGGTGATCACTCTGTGCAGTAGACTGCGGGGCGAGGAAGTTTGGCCCGACTGCCAGACCAGTACTGCCCATCACGACTTGCGCTCCCAGGTTGTTCAGTGGCAACGCATTATTCCCAAGCGTAGCGTCTACGATTTGGTTTTGAAATTTAAGATACGAGAAACGAATCGTGTGTAGGAAATTGCCGGTTTTGAAGTCGACACCCAGTACGTGGTTGCGGGTAATGTTTTTGTTGTCATACAGCGAGTAGCCAAAGCCTGAGGTTGCCAACAGCGAGTTCTTGAAATACGAAAAACGATAGAAGGAATGAACGCCGTGAAACTGGGAGTCGACTCTGCCCAACAAGTTGCCTTCATGAAATGGGGCAGAGAAAATGCCTGAATATTGAGAGAAAGGAGCAGAGACGGGTACTGGTGCAGCGGTATGTTGAATGTTCCGCTCGCCGTCCATGAAGAAAAACAGCTGGTGCTTTATCACCGGTCCTCCCAACGCGCCGCCGTACTGGCTGCGCTGATAAGGAGCCGTGATTCCAGGGGGCGTCGGTAACACGGCGCCGAACGAACTGTCGCGGAATTGACCGAAGGCCTCGCCATGATAGTTGTTTGTTCCGGATTTTGTTGCTACGTTCACCGAACCGGAGGAGGTCAACTCAGTGGACATATCGAGGCTTGATTGACTGATTTGGAACTCCTGTATGGCACTGAAGGGAATGTCGGTAGTTGTGGTGCCTACGGTTTCGTCGGAGACGTCGGCCCCATCTACCTCGATACGTGCAGTCCGGCCGAAGCGGCCGCCGAAAGAGATAGAGAAGTACCCTCCCTTTGTAGGGTCAACATTTTGACCGTCCTGAATCTGGATGCCGGGTTCAAGCTGGGCCAAATCAAGGAAGTTTCTCCCGTTTACCGGCAGATTCGCGATCTGGCTTGAAGCAAGCACTCCCTGAACAGTAGCTTGGACTGTATTTACTTGGAGCATGTTGCCCAGAACATCAATTGACTCCGCGGAATCGCCCACTACGAGCTTCGCGTCCCCATTCGCGGTTTGGTCCACCTTCACCATCAGCGACAACCGTGTCGTTTTAAAGCCCTTGGCTTCGACAGTCACCACGAAGTCGCCTGGTTTTAAGAAAGCAAATGTGTAAGTACCCGCTGAATTTGTAGTGATGGAAGCAATTTGTTCAGTCGCCACACTATTGAGGGACACTTTGGCGCCGCTGATTACGGCCCCGCTTGGGTCGATAACGGTCCCCTGGATGCCTCCTGTTGAAACTGTGGTTTGTGAAAATACCGAAATGGCAAGCCCAACGATAGCGACTAGCATGCTGGCGAGAGCGCGATAGAGTCTCTCTGTCGGCAACATGTTTTCCCCCACAATCGGCGAGCGGAAATTCACAAATGATATATCGTCCGGATGTCAAGACAAAATCGAATGGCCGAGGGTACTCTCTTTCAAGAACGGCAGGAACGGCAAAAAGAGCGATCCGAAAATCATCATTTCGGCTCTTTCGGCACGGACACAGACTACGATCAGATCGTCAAGGTGCCTCTGCGATCCGTCGGCCTATCAATGGCAACCCTGAAACCGTCTGACTCTTGCGTTCAGCAGTCGCGCACCGTGCGAAATATAAGGACTACTGATTCCTATTCGGTTCGAGATCTGAGGCTGGCAGACGAGCCCCGATTTCCGGTACCATCTTGGAGTCTTTGGCTTCCGAAGAGGTATCGTTGGGGTCCCGATATAGCGGAGGCGATTCCCTGAGACCGGAAGAATTCATCTGCTACGGCCCGTCCGGAATGTTTATGCCTGCAGCCTTGCGACGACTGAGTCGTCCGTCGGCACGCCGAACTTGGGGTTCGGTTCTTGCATTCGCTTCGACCCTAACAGCACTGTCTACCCTATTGCCGGTGGCCCAGGCTGACAGTCGATCCGCTTCCCCAATTGTGACGCTCCAATCTCATAGCCTACCTGGTGTCCGATTGCCGGTAATCGATGGCAATGATATTCGCTTCTCGCGCCTTTCCACCGCTCAAGGCTTATCCCAAACTAGAGTCCTTCAAATCGTCGAGGACAATCAGGGATTTATTTGGTTCGGAACGCAATACGGTCTGAACCGTTTTGACGGATATGAATACAAAATATTCGCGCACGATCCTGCACGTGAGAACAGCTTGAGTTGTGTTTATATCCATTCGCTATTTAAGGATCGTTCTGGCACACTCTGGGTCGGGTGCGATAGTTTTCTCGACAGGTTCGATAGCGTTACGGAAACATTCACTCACTATCAGATCGCACCCGCGGCTCCCGGCCAGGTTGTGAACGCTATCGACCAAATGAGTCAGGATCGGACTGGCCTGCTGTGGCTGGCAACAGGGAAGGGTCTGTTCAGGTTAAATCCGGATACCGGTCAGATCATTCATTACGGGCACGATTCGTCAAACTCATTCAGCCTGGGCAACAACCAAGTCAAGTGCACTCTGGAAGATAGCACTGGTCGGTTCTGGGTAATCGACGGCGATGACCTTGAAGAGTTTGATCGTAAGAGCGAAAGGGTCCTCCTGCGGTTCCGGTCGCTTGGCACCAAGAATGACGCTTCGCTCCTTGAGGATCACCGCGGTGTCCTCTGGGTCACTTATGTCAGTGAAAATGGAAGCGGACTAGCCGTCCTTGATCGAAGTACAAATCGCCTGATTCCCTATTCGCTTTATGACAAGGAATCTGGCAAAGGAATATACGGTGGGTTCTTTTCAATGCTCGAAGACAAGAACAAGACACTCTGGTTCGCCGGTTTCGGTGCCGGGTTGCTGAAGTTTGACCGCGAGCATCATGTTTTTATTCGCTATCGGAATCATCCGAACGATCTCGAGAGCCTTAGCGAGGACCGAGTGATTTCGCTGTGCGAGGACCACGAGGGGAATATTTGGGCGGGCCTGCATGCGAGAGAACCCAACTTTTTTCGTTCTGAGCACTCACTCTTCATGCCTCTGTCGCGCAACCAAAACAATCCCAACAGTCTAGGTGAGACGTTCGTGAATGCTATCTACGAAGATCATGAGGGTGTCTTGTGGACGGGGACGACAGGCGCTTTAAATCGCATTGATAGACGATCCGGACAATCCTTCTCTTACCTCCCTCCTGGCCCGGGACTTTCAAATGACATAATCGCGATCAACGAAGACGCATTAGGAGTTCTCTGGGTCGGTACATTAGGCGCGGGCTTAAGCCGATTCGACAGGAGGACAGGCCACTACAAAACTTACCTGCATGAGCCGAGCAACCCATCGAGTCTGAGCAATAACATCGTGAGCCGGTTGCTCCTCGATCATAACGGCACAATGTGGATTACAACATGGAACGGCCTTGATCGATTTGACCCCAAGACAGATAGTTTCGTTACATACAAGCAGGACAAGACGAGTGGTGAGGAGCAGTACTTCAACATTACGGAGGACCGAACCGGCTCGTTCTGGATGGGCAGCTACGGGGCAGTCAACCGTTTCGACCCGAAAACTGGTCAATTCACCATCTATCCATACAAAGCCGGCGATCCCAGCTCTCTGAGTAGCGACGAATCCGTTAACTCGGTCTACGTAGATCATTCGGGGACCCTTTGGGCGGCCACTTACAACGGATTGAACAAGTTCAACAGTAAAAGCGGGACGTTCACCCGCTACTTCGCGAAAGATGGTTTGCCCACCAACAATTTGAGCTGTATGCTCGAAGATCGATCCGGCATGCTCTGGATGAGCACGAGCCGTGGTCTATCCAAGTTCGATCCCGTTGCGAACAAGTTCACAAATTACTCCACGGCCGATGGGCTACCCGGAAATGACCTTACTGGTTGGGACGCTTGCTTCGAGAGTCGAAGCGGTGAGATGTTTTTTGGTGGGTTCAACGGCGGCGTTGCATTCTTTCCCGATCAGGTTGTGGATAGACGTGATCCACTACCCCTGGTTCTGACCGATTTTCGGCTGGCCGGGCATTCAGTAGAGGTTGGGCGCAATTCTCCTCTCCAGAGGTCGATTAACTACGCTAATGATGTGACACTCAGTCACGACCAAAATATTTTTTCAATAAGTTTCGCGGCACTTACTTTCGTAAATCCAGATGCGAACCGATATCGATACAAATTGGAGGACCTGGAACCCAACTGGATTGAAGTGGGCAGCGATCGGAGGGTCGCGACGTACACAACTCTGCCAGCCGGCAAGTACACATTTCACGTGCAGAGCGCGACCAGGCAAGGAGATTGGGGCGAACCTGGCTTAGCATTAGCCATCAACATCTTGCCGCCGTGGTGGGCTACGACCTGGTTTAGGCTAATTTCCGGCGCGTTCATTCTGGCGATGTTTGGTTTGCTCTACAAAGTGCGCCTAGGACAGTTGGACCGTCAATTCAATGCCCAGTTGGAGGCGCGTGTCGCCGAGCGGACGCGCATCGCGCGTGATTTACACGATACGCTGCTGCAGTCTTTTCATGGACTGATGTTTCGCTTTCAAGCAGCTCGCAACATGCTGCCTCGCAGTCCGGAAACCGCAATGCGAACTCTGGACGAGGCGATTTCTAGCACGCGGGATGCCATCACCGAGAGCCGCGATGCAATTCAGGACTTACGTTCCAAGCCGGTCGCAGATAGGGATTTAGTTCAATTGTTAGAGGCAGATGGTGAAGAACTAGCGACCGTTCTGGGTGCGGACCCAACGCCAGCCTTCCACGTTATCGTGGAAGGCGAACCCCAAAAGATATCGCCGGCACTCCATGACGAGGTGTACAGAATTGCTCGCGAAGTGATGCGAAATGCCTTCCGGCACGCCGGTGCCAATAAAGTCGAAGTCGAGATTCGCTACAACAAGAACCAGCTTCGGTTGCGAGTGCGCGATGACGGAAAGGGTCTAGATCCCAAAGTCCTCGAGGCAAGTCGACGTCCTGGACACTGGGGCTTGGCGGGAGTCCGTGAGCGCGCGCAGCAAATTGGAGCGCAGTTAAGAATCTGGAGCGAAGACGGGGCGGGAACAGAAGTTGAACTAACGGTACCTGATATCACGTACAAAGATGCGAATAATAACTCCCGATTCAAGCTATTCCGCAAGGACAGGGTATCGTGAGCAGCCTTCCCGATCTTATCCGAGTTCTCACAGTGGACGACCACCCTCTTCTGCGCGAAGGGATCGCGACGCTAGTGAATGCTGAAGCCGACATGAAATTGGTTGCGGAGGCATCCAGCGGTCGAGAAGCCGTCCAAATGTTCCAGTTGCACCGTCCGGATGTAACCCTGATGGACCTCCAGATGCCAGATATGAACGGTACTGAAGCAATTGGCGAGATTCGAAGCGAATTTCCCGACGCCCGCATCATAGTGTTAACGACATACACTGGTGACGCTCAGGTATTGAGGGCTCTGAAAGCAGGAGCGCGCGCTTACCTATTGAAAGGGGATGTACATCTCGAACTCCTGCAGACGATCCGCTCCGTTCATGCGGGGCATAAAAGAATACCTCCCCAGATTGCAGCGGAACTGGCTGAACATGCTGGCGATGATCCTTTGAGTCCGCGCGAAATCGAAGTGCTTCGCCTTATCGCTACCGGGAGCTCCAACAAACTGATTGCCGACCAGCTCTCGATCAGCGAAGCGACCGCCAAGTCGCATGTGGCAAACATATTGTCCAAGCTGGGTGCCAATGATCGAGCTCATGCGCTTGCAATTGCCATGAAGAGAGGAATTATCAACCTGTAAATCCGCCGAAATGATGATTTTCGGATCACTCCTTTGGCCGTTCCCACCGTTCTTGCAAGACAGTACCCTCGTGTTGAAGAGCAACACTGGAGCATCTCTGCAACGCCTATTCTCAACGTTCGCCAACGGATTCCCCGGTATCGGATTGTTGCTACAGCGCTCGATCACCGGCGTGGCTATAGGGTTCTCTACTTTTGCGCGCTTTCATGTCATGCCACAACATGGCTCAGTCGCACTTCTGTTGATCGACGGCGGGGCGGCACTTCTCCTTCTAGTTGGGTTGTGGACCCCCTTTGCGGGTGCGGTGATAGCATGTTGTGAGTTGTGGGTCGTTGTCTCAGGAGGAGGAGGGTTCTGGCCGCCCCTTGTCTTGGCGACCCTCGGAGCTACACTCGCCATGATCGGACCCGGTGCTTGGTCTATCGATGCGCTTCTTTTCGGAAGAAAACAGATCAGTCTTCTGTCTCGTTAGGTGTGTACCGCAATCGCTCGGAGCCGAGAACCCGCCCAATGTGGTGATTTCAAAACTCGGACATTTGCCGTCTTCTGCTGTCCCGAAATCAGCCCATGATTGACGCTCCAGATCGTCAATGACCCGGTTCCTTTCGGCCTGCCACGGCTTGACATATTAACCGATGAAAGGCATCGCCATCTTAGAATGTGAAGATTGAAGTCCGTTTGTTCACAATATCTCTGGCCCCATTTGCTGTCAGCGTTGGCTTCATTTGGAAAATTAAAGTACCAATTTCCGCGAGCTTCAATTCTCTTCCACGCTCCACCATATTCGACGACGAGATTCCACGACCCATATCTCAGAGGACGAGCGCTTTTTCATGCTAACGAGTAATTGGCGCCCTGTCCTTTGGGAGGGAAACAAAAACGTCACATCGGGGGATGCGCTTTCACTTTGGAAATAGCAAGATGTGCGCAGTAGAGCAGGTGGCGAGCGTGAACGCAGGAAAATCTACTCTGGGCTCAATGAATGACACGACCGAGCAGTTAAGTCCGCGCTTGAGGCCGCTGATGGAAGCGAGTGGCAATGCCAGCGTATTAGGTCGTTTTGAACGCTCACGAAACATGGAATATGCAGTATGGTGCTGCCCCACTACTATCGACGGCATCCCGATGAACACCGCAACTTCAGAACGAGTGCTGCTGGCAAGATGCGAAGTTGGGGATCACGTTGCCTTCATGGAGCTGATTCGGCGGAGTTCCCCTGTTGCTTTACGTGCGATCCGCAACATTGCACGCAATCCCGCTGACGTCGAGGATGTGATGCAAGATACCGTTGTGAACGCATTCAAAGGGTTGCCTTCTTTCAATCAGCAATCCAAATTCTCAACCTGGTTGACACGAATCGCAATCAACAGTGCATTGATGTTGGTACGTCGGCGACAAAACAGCATAGAAATCAGTTTTGGGGAGAGTAGCAGCAGGCCGTTGCAGTTTGCGGACCACAGAATTAATCCAGAACAAGCACTGATTCGCGACCAATCAATCAACATCATCAGGAGAGCCGTCCAGACACTTCCGTCGACCTTACGCGAGTATGTGGAACAACGTTGTCTGGAAGAACTGCCGCACAGAGAAGCGGCACTGTCGTTAGGCATATCTTTAGCAGCAGGAAAGGCACGTTCATTCCGCGCCCGACAGAGACTCCAGTGTTTGTTGGCTTCGTGTCGCGATCGACCGGGAAAGAAGTGGCGTGTGACTCGGCACTGCCTGCCGCCGGTTTGAGCACTCGTACACGCTAGGGAGTGCTAGAACCCGTTGGAGAACGTGGGCTCTCGCCTGGGGCCATTCAGAAACGGCATAAGAAAGCATTCGCACTATTTTTTCGGTAAGCAGAATCAACGGAGGAAAGAAATGGCAGAAGAAACGAAGCATGAACTGGTGGCGCGCCGGTTGCTGGCTCATGCACAACGTACCGACATTGCGCCAGAGTCCGTGTTCGAAATCTCGATTGCGCTAAGCATTCTATTGGCTGACATTTTTGCGTTGTATATCAAGACAAAGAACTTCCACTGGCACATGAGCGGTCCACACTTCCGGGATTACCATCTGCTACTCGATGAGCACGGCGACCAACTCTTTGCGATGACCGACGATATCGCAGAACGAGTCCGAAAGATCGGCGGTACAACGTTGCGCTCTATCGGTCACATCGCGCGAATCACCCGCGTTGCCGACAATGATGCGGATTATGTGACGCCAAGGGACATGCTCAGTGAGCTGTGGGAAGACAATAAAGCTTTGGTGCGCTTCATGAAGAGCCTGCATGTCCTTTGCGATGATGGCGGCGACGCAGTCTCTACCAGCCTTCTCGAGAATTGGATCGACGAAGCCCAAAGACGAGCATGGTTCCTCTACGAGACATGCAGGGGCTGAATTTCACAATTCAGCGACCGCTTGGTCTTCGGATCACGCGAATGGGGACGATATTTTGTGGGGAGATATGATGTATGGAAGCTCGCTGCTTTTCCTTTGGACCGTTTGTACTCATTCCTGAACGCCAACTGCTGCTGAAGGAGGGTTCGCCTATTCGCGTCGGGACACGAGCCCTGGAGATCCTGACTGTACTTGTGGAGCGGTCGGGTGAATTGCTTGGCAAGCAGGAGATCATCTCCCTGGTGTGGACGGACACCTTTGTCGATGAGAGCAATCTCAAAGTTAACATCGCGGCCATCCGCAAGGCGATTGACCCCAGTGATTCGAAGTTAAGCTGCATTGTTACTGTGATCGGTCGGGGGTACCGATTTGTGGAACCAGTAAAGGTTGCTGCTATGGGTGGGGATATCAGTTTATGGAATGTGTATCCTGAACGGAAAAGCACAGCAGACCAGCAGTCTGCAGGATTCAGTGACAGTCTGCTTTTAAGTGCATAAGGGCGACGACTGCGGCCCTTCTAGAAGAGTTATTGACGACGTGCTCTGAAGATGTGCAGGCTGCCCGAGGCGATCTTGGGCAGCGCTGTTGGTAATCTCCTTAATCTCCTCAAGCGACTGATCGCTTCTGGCTTTCGGTCTTCTCCATGATCGCTGTTGCCGCTTTCCGAATCACGTCCAGCACAAAATCGGGTTGAGACAGCATCGGGACATGACTGCTGTCCGTTTCAAACGTTGTTGCCCCCATGCGTTTTGCAACGAAGCGCTCTAACTCGGGCTGAATGGTGTGGTCCTTCGTGGCTACGATGTACCAGCTCGGCTTAGATTTCCAGGCGGTTCCTTCAACCTTTTGATTGAAGAGATCGGCAACAGGCGCCCCTTGTGTTGCCCAGACGAGATTCTGCTCCTGCTTCGACAGATCACCCGCAAAGGAAGGAACACCGGTTGCTTTCAGCCAAACACGTCCGTCTGCAACTTCTACTTGCGAGAAGATATCTGTGGGCGGAAACTTTTCCTGTAGCTTTTGTGTGGTCTCATCATCATCTGGGGCGAATGCAGCGATGTAGACCAGCGCGCCGACGCGGTCATCCGTTCCAGCGGCGGTGATGACGGAACCGCCATAGGAGTGGCCGACCAGGATTGCGGGCTCGCTGACTTGACCGAGAGCCCTTTTGACACAAGTGACATCCGCAGCATGGGAGTCCAAACCGTGCTGGGAAGCGATGACCTCGAAGCCTTCTTTTTGAAGCGTCGGGATCAACTTGGCGAAGCATGAGCCGTCGGCCCACAGTCCGTGAACGAATACGATGCTGGGTTTACGCTGATTAGCCATGAAAGTGCTCCTTTGTTCTGATTTAGTGTGACTAACTTCTTTTGCTCTTTACTTCCTTTTGTCTTTTCCAAAGCTCCGTTGCACATTTGTTTGGCTGGACCGAACGCCTGAACAAACTCGAGCGCTTCACGCCGCCTTCGGTAGCGCTCCGTACAGTTCTAATTTGTCGAACACCTTCACGCCGCGCTCGGCAGCGCTACGACCACTTGCTGGGTTGGTGCCCGTCACCACTCGGCCGGAAGTGATCGAGTAATCATCGAAGGCGCCCATCGGTCCGCTATAGAACGCTCCAGCCGCAGTAACGGCGTCAATTACGGTGACGACTCCGTCCGCTCTCAACTTGTCCAGGATTCGGAAGATGAGCTCGCCCTCAATCGTGAATCCGGTCACTGTTTTGCCGTGGATGATGGATTTACCTGTCTTGGAGTCGATGATGCCCGGCAGTATCGCGGGGCCGTGGCAGACGGTACCAACGACACCCCCGCGCTCCCAGATGTCGGTGGCAACGGCTTGTAAGCCCTTCGCTTTCGGGTAGTCATACAGAGCAGCATGTCCGGCAGAAGCGAAGAAGAAGCCATAGTCATCTTTTTTCAGATCGGAAGCCTTCTTCAGCTGCGACTTTATCTTGACCATGAAGGGATGCTTGGGATTGTTCAGGATCGCGTGCTCACTTCCGGACAAGAACGGAGGCGTGAGTGAAATATCGTCGAACTCGAACGTGCCGGTTTCGGATGCCAGATCCACTTCGAATCCTGCTGCCGTCAGCACTTCGTACGGATGTAAGGCCTCCACGAAGAACACACCTGTCTTGTGGCCTTCGGGATAGATAGCACCATTGAAGCTGGAAACTGCGATAAGGGCTTTACGAGGAAGTTTATTCGCCATGATTTTTCTCCTGTAGGTCAATCGATCTGGAAGGAGCATAAGTAGAATGCGTTTCGTTGACCAGTTAATGTGGGTAAATACAGGTAAGTCTCGACACGGCTTGCAAATGTGTTTAGGGCAACGCGACGGCTGCGGCAGACAGCGCAGTCGGTAGTGACCAAGCCCAGTCGCCTAGATACATGACGGCTGCCGCAGCTACGACACAGCCGACAAAGAAGCCGAAAAGGAGCTGGAGAGCGCCGGTCAGTCGCCCGCTGTCGCTCCCCATCAGCGGCATTTGCGAACTTGAGTCCACAAGTGCCAGTACAGCGTTAGTCAAGTTGCCCGTCATGACCGCGGTTGACGGCGCCACCGGCAAGGTTAAGCGCAAGAGAGCAAACTGACAGCCCATGGCGGTAACTGCGATCATTGCCGCGATCTCGGGTATTAAGCCGTTCGGATCGGCAGAAGGTTTGGCGACTACGCTGAAAATCAACACCCAAGCGATCAGCAGAAACTGAATCAGGAGAAGCAAGCGCAACAGGCCGACACCGCGCCTGCCCGATGCCCTGGCAACCAGCCAAGTAGCGGCGACCGCGACGATAAAAACCGGAATAGCCAGGACCTGTGCGGGGTTTACGCGATTGTGACGCACCACGAGGGCGCCCATGACAACGATGTTCCCGGTTACGTGCGCGGTGAAAATGCCAAGGCTCAAGAATCCGATCACGTCAACCATGCCCGCAACTACGCTAAGCAAGGTAGGGAGCCAGCGTTCCGATCGCGAAGAGATCGTGACAAGCGATGCGCGAGTTCCAGCATTTACGGCGGTTGGTTCTGTCGCAGACATCGCCGATTCCTTCGTCACTCAAGACTTCGCCGCATTCTCGCTAATGTAGTCGATGATTAACTTCGGTACGACAAGCCCGAAGCTCATAGCCAAGATAATCAGGATGGCGGCCGAACCGTCAGCTAACGTTGCGTCCAGAAGAGCCCACGAACGTGGTGAGGTGTAGGTCAGTTCCAAAATCCCGCTGGCCATCCTGAACATGAAGACCCCTGGCACCATTGAGACCACCGAGGCAAAGCCAACGGCAGCGAAGGGCATATGCCAACGGCGAGAGACTGGTGCGAGGATCACTCCAACGACAAAACACGCAACAAATGCACCCGTTGCTGCGCTGGCCCCAAAGGCCGTAAGCGCGACCCACCTTAGAGCGTGAGCCACCGCGCCGACTCCCACCGGCCAAGGCAGCATCTTCAGAGGCGAGGAGAAGAAAATACTGTAACAAGCGACCGCAACGCCCGCGGCAATAACGTCATACCAGAGAGGCACCGGCCTGCCGGCCGGGTCTACTGGTAAGGAGACGCCAAGAAGACCAAGCCCAATCAGCAGCCCTGTCGAAATGGCTACAACGATGAGCACTGCGTAGATCAAGCGAGCTGATCCGAGATTCACTCGGCCCTTGATCAAGTCCAACATGCCATTAAGGAAATGTGGCCCAGGCACCAGCACCATGCACGGGCAGACTGCGACAAGCCGGAGCGACGAGCTCAGTTGATACCGAACCGCGAGCGCCCCAACTACACCGGCGACCAATGCCGCACCGAATGGTTGCAGGAAGATGTTGGTGCTGTAACGGACCAAAGCACGGCGCAGAACAGCACCAACCGCTCCGCTCCCGAATATGAGCGCCGCTGCGGTCAGATGTCGGACACCGAATAGCACCGCCAAGGCCACAGCGCCAACCGCAGCCGCTAGAGTGAACATCCACGTTGGCGCAGGGCGTTTCTCCGCGATTCTGCTGATTCTTTCCATTGCGTTGGCCGTGGCCAACCGACCGTCGCACAACTCCTCAACCGTTCGCAGAGTCGAGGCCACGCGATCCATCTCTACGCCGGCAGGAGCGGCCTCAATTGACGAAATGAGTCTGCCATCAGTGTCCTCGGTTTGAACTTCCAGCTCTCCCCAATGCGGGAAGATCGTAACGCGAGATCCCGGACAATTGCCCACGCGTTCGGCGGCACGCAAAGTCTGATCTGTGGATTCACCGTTGATATACAAAACTCGGGAAAACGCGAGGACTAGATTCGAGCGTTCCTCGCGCGTCATCCTCATGTCTAATGGCGGCGGTTTAACGATTGCGGCACTCATCTGAACCTCTGACCACACGGTTTAAGTGGAGCCGACCTGAAGTCAAGCCGGCTCTAGCGTTTGCGTATATCGATATTCGTGTATGCGTATCCTAGGCAGCGATGGGCGTCGCTACATAGGGTCGAACCATTTTCTTCGGATCGACCACGCGATCGAATTCAGCCTCCGTTACGAGGCCAAGCTTCAGCGCTGCGGCCTTGAGCGTGAGATCGTTGTCATTCGCATAATGAGCGATCTTCGAAGCTTTGTCATAACCAATCACCGGCGAAAGCGCTGTGACCAGCATCAGCGATTCCTCGACATATTGGTTGATCTTCTTCAGATTCGGCTTGGTCCCTTCTACCAGGAACTTCCGGAAGTTCGTGCATGAATCCGTCATGATGGTGATGGAGTGGGTCACATTGAAGATGATGAGAGGCTTGTAGACGTTCATTTCGAGATAACCACCGCCGCCACCAAAGCCCACTGCGACATCGTTCGCCATAACCTGGACAGCAACCATCGCAAGGGCTTCGGCCTGCGTGGGGTTCACCTTGCCGGGCATGATCGAGGAGCCAGGTTCGTTCTCTGGAATCTTTAGTTCGGCGAAACCTGCTCGAGGACCGCAGGACATGAGGCGGATGTCATTCGCAATTTTGTAGAGTGAGACGGCTAGCGTGCGCAGTGTGCCAGAAAGCTGTACCAGCGCATCGTGAGCGCCCTGCACAGCGAATTTGTTTGGCGCAGTGACAAAGGGCAGGCTTGTAAGCTTGGCAATCTCAGCTGCAGCGGATTCGGCGAAGCCGGGCACCGAATTGATGCCGGTGCCAACGGCGGTGCCGCCCAGGGCGAGGCGATAGGCGCCCTTCAGCGCATCTTCGATGCGATCGAGATCATCCGCTAGCACCCCTGTATAGCCAGACCACTCTTGCCCAAGAGTGAGGGGCGTGGCGTCTTGCATGTGGGTGCGACCGATCTTGACGATGTCGTCCCACTCCTCCGCCTTTGCGGCAATCGCATCACGCAGTTGTTTGACCGCTGGGACCAGACGCTGCTTCACGTTGACCGCAGCTGCAATATTCATGGCCGAGGGGAAGGAGTCGTTCGACGACTGAGCCATGTTCACATGATCGTTCGGGTGCACTGGCGTCTTGCTTCCCAGTGGCGTCCCGGCGAGCTGGCAGCAGCGATTGGAGATGACTTCGTTCACGTTCATGTTGAATTGAGTGCCACTGCCTGTCATCCACACATGCAGCGGAAACATGTCGTGATGCTGGTCGGCCAGAATTTCATCGCAAGTCTGCGTGATCAGTTGGTATTGCTGATCGCCCAGCCGCTTGCCGCCGCGGTTTGCTTCCGCAGCTGCTTTCTTCAAAATGGCATAGGCCGTGATCATCTCCCGCGGGATCAGGTCCTGGCCGATGCTGAAATGTTCGAGCGAGCGCTGAGTTTGCGCGCCCCACAACTTGTTAGCGGGAACATCGACTTCGCCGAGACTATCCGTTTCCTCGCGCATGTTTGGTCTGCTTAGGTCAGTAGTTGTACTCATGGTCTTACCTCTCCTTTTACTCATTGTGCCGTCATTCTTTAGCCGCTTCTGGTGTGGCATGAAACGCCCCCGTTGTACTTGATTCGTCCGGGTGTCTCCCGCGTGCGCTGCGAAACTTAAACATGACGCTCACGCCAACGGCGGTCTTGTGGAACGGACGGAAAAACTCATCGTTCTGGCGCATGAAATACAACTGAATGCTCGTTCGCTCGTCTATCAGCCTGGTGACGCCTCCGTAGTATCTGGTTCGGCTCCACGACTCGACATTAGCGTTGTAAAACTTCTCCCACATCACAAACGGCGAATACTTGTTGATCGGACGTTCCAGGATGACTTGATTTCGATATCTCTGTGTGAACGTCGCTCCCGCGGGTGCTCGCTCCCATCGGAGCTCAGGTCGCACTCTGTCCGAGAGCAGAAGTCCATGAAACGCTGGAGCGCTGAGTGTGGCCTCGCCGTAGATCCTGTTTTCAAAACTTATGCCGCTGAGTTTCGGATTTGCATGAAGGTAGAGATATCCCGTGGCAAGTGAAATCCACCTCGATAGGGGATAAACTACCCCCGCACTCGCTAGTTCCTGATCGAATTGAGAAACGTCGTTCCCAATGTGTACTTCACCTAAAGTGGAAATCGCCAACTTTGGCTTTACCTGCCACGCGGCCGCAACGGTCGTCCACTGTTGGAAATCTTCGGCTGGGGGAGTTTGTGCCGTGGCGCGTCTCCCTACAAGCATCAGCGCAAACGTCCAAATGATGAATTGGGAACGCTGAACCATGCGTAAACTCCCAGCCGATGTCTTGCACATCCCGTGTGAACGCCACCAAAACCCAGTTCTTCGACGACCGCGTCAGCGAATGCTTCTTGGCCATCGACTCTGCGAGCAGGCTTAACACCGCAACCCAGTTGACCTTTCTTAATTCGCCATTCAATAAACGTATAAACAGGCTTTCTACCCGTACCGCCCGGGAACTATTTACTGACGCTTTTCGCGGCATCCAATATCACATTCAACACTTCATTCGGCTTGGAGAGCATCGCAACGTGACTGCTCTTTAGGATCGTCGTTTTTGCATTCGCTCTTTTTGCCATTCTCTTTTCGAGTTCAGGATTGATGGCATTGTCTTCGGAAGCAACCACATACCACGATGCTTTGGTTTTCCATGCGGCATTGACGCCCACATCGCTGAATACTTTTTCGAAAGCTGGTTGCTGAACGGCGTACACCACATCTTGCTCTTTCGGACTCAAATCCGCAGCAAACCCTTTGGCAACTCCTTCTCTCGACAGCGTTAAGTACCCGCTTGCATTCTGAATGAAACCCGGAAGGATTGTCGGAGAAACGCTGTCGCCCAGCGAACCCGCGGTTTCGCCTTTATCCGGCGCGAATGCGGCGATATACACCAGCGCCTTGACACGCGGATCCGCGCCCGCTTCGGTGATCACAGATCCACCCCAAGAATGCCCGACGAGAACGACGTCACCGTCGGCACGGTCAAGCGCTCTTTTGGTCGCCGCCACATCGTCTTCAAGGGACGTCGTGGGATTCTGTACCGAAATTACCTTGTACCCCTTGTCCGTAAGCGGATTGACTACCTTGCTCCAGCAAGAACCGTCGGCCCAAAGCCCGTGGACAAAAACAATCGTAAGTTTCTTGTTCATAGAATCTCCAGTTTGTGAAACAGCGTTTGAACCCAGGAATAAAACGCCCGCGACAATTCCCGCGAGCAGAGTTTTCGTTGTCTTCTTCATCGCATTCCTCCTGACCGAATTGGTTTCGCTTGGTAGTTCTTCTGAACGCTGGCGTGCCGAAACACTGCTTGGTTGGTGCCCGTTTCTTTGAACGTCCTGGAAAAGGCAGGCATGTTCCCGTTGCTCGCACATCTTCCCTAGGCTGCCACGGGCGTCTCGGGCTTCATCTCATATGATTTCTCCAGACTCGCGGGTCGCGACCCGAGGCCGTCTTTCACCTTCTTGCTCCAGGGAGCCTCGATGAGGCGCTTTGTCTCCTCGATCATCGACTTGGGCTCGAGGTTGCGATAAGTATCAACCTCGCCCGCCGCGACAGCGGTCATCGTGGCGTAGACTGGCTCGGGATCGAATTGCGCTCGGGGAAACGCTAGCTCGGAGTAGTCGAACAGTCGCTGGGATGGATCGTCTTCCCAACTCTTCCACGTATCAAAACCACGGTCGTTGAAACCAGTAAGGAAGGGCCCCGGATTGATAGTTGCAACCTCGATGCCGAATTCTTGAAGTTCCAGGCTCATCGTCTCCGCGACGGCTTCAACCGCGTGCTTTGACGCGGAATAGATTCCAGTAAATGGGTTCACGTTCAGGCCCTCGCGAGACGACACCCACACAATTCGCCCCTTGCCGCGCTTCACCATTTGCTTGGCGATCCGCTGCGTCAACAGCAATGGCCCAATCACGTTGACCTCGAATTCGTGACGCATGTTTGCCCCTGGAATGTCGAGAACAGATCCACCCTCAAGAACCCCGGCGTTGTTCACCAGGATCTCGATGTTCCAAGCGAGGGCCTTCTTTCGATCGCCCTCATTGGTGACGTCGAGCTTCTCGACTCGTAAGGTGACACCGCGTGCGGCCGCTTCGCGCTTCAACGTTTGAACCTGAGCGTATATTTCGACCGCAGCGATCACGTCGAAACCCTTTCGGGCAAGTCGCATTGCTACTTCATGTCCAAAACCAGTGCCGGCTCCCGTAATCAAGACCTTCTTCATTGCTGCCTCCTTTAGGCCTGCTTGATCACAGACTCTAAACCGTCACGATCGTGATCCGAAGTTAATCCAGGTAAAACTGCGTAAGGAGTTCGGTGGAAGCAAGTCTGAGCGAGGGTAATCCAGTCATCTCGAATGTCCCCGGCATGATTTTCATCGATGCCTAGCAAATAATGCGTCTCAACGTTGCGGGAGAGCTCTGGTTGCCCCTGGTCTTGGCGACCCTCGGAGCTACTCTCGCAATGATCGGACCCGGCGCTTGGTCTCTCGATGCGGTTCTTTTCGGCAGAAAACAGATCACGCCTTTTTCGCGTTAAGCGCCTACCGCGATAGGGGACAACGAGCCCACCCGATGTGATGATTTCAAAACCCGCCCATTTGCCGTTTGTTGCAGCCTCGCAATCGGCCCATAATCAGTTCCAGATAGTCCATTACTTATCATTCGGGAATGGATGTCCGGTATGGCGGATGCAAACCCAGGAAAGTCTAGTTTGGCCGCATTGTGCGAGACGCACCAGGGGTTGAGTCCATGTTTGAGGCAGCTGATCGAAATCCTGCTCAACGACGCAATCACGAAGCACAGTGAAGTTTCCGCTGTGAACAACATCAATTCGGAAGATGCCGAAGGGCGGATACCCGAAATGGAATGGAAAAGCTCGCCTAAGCCTGAAAAGATCAGGCAAGGGCCACTACAGGAGAAAGCGAACATGATCTCATCGACATTTTCCCACCAAAAGAAGCGGCGGCGAGTCCTCGACAGAGAGCTGGCATATGTGGAAGTGGGAGAGGGCGACCCCATCGTATTCCTGCACGGCAATCCCACTTCGTCCTACCTTTGGCGTAATGTGTTGCCACACCTGCAGCCGCTCGGTCGCTGCATCGCCCCCGACCTGCTCGGCATGGGCGACTCCGACAAGCTGCCTAACAGTGGACCTGGCTCATATCGCTTCGTCGAGCATCGGCGCTACCTCGACGCTCTGCTTGAGGCGCTGGATGTGCGCGAACGAGTCACCTTGGTCATCCACGACTGGGGCTCGGCCCTCGGCTTCGACTGGGCCAACCGCCATCGTAAGGCCGTGAAGGGCATCGCATTCATGGAGGCGATCGTGCGACCGCAGGGTTGGGACCACTGGGATGTGATGAACATGCGCCCCTTCTTACAGGCGCTGCGTTCCGGTGCCGGCGAGAAGATGGTCCTAGAAGAAAACTTCTTCATTTCGGTCTGTTGGTTATTGATGACCCGCTGATTGCAGCATCTCAATTCAATTGGCTTGTCATGTCTGAGCCGTTGAATAAAGCCATGCTGTTGGGGGATAAGGTGATTCCGAAACCGACAGCACTTCGGCGTCATGCCGCTGAGGGAGTGCGCGTTTTCCTTGCAGCTTATGGGAAGAAATGATCCCAATTCGCCGAATACACGACCGCTGGTTCACTCATCGAGCCTCGCGGATTAGTACCGAGATGCCGGCTTGGGGGAATGTTGATTCAACAGGATGCGAACCAAGTCAAAGGTCCTCGAAGCGCGTTTCTATTCGAGTGGGCACGCGCCGCGAATCTGCCGGACATCGGATTCAGGCATCATCGGTTCAGGTGACCATCACTGACGCGGGGGCTCGGGCGTGACATTAACCAGCATGTTCGGCCGCAGATTGAGGGTCTCGACGGTCATCTTCGAGATCAAGCCGTACACTTTGTCCGGGAACGCTTGATCAGCGCGCTCATCAAGAATGGCCGCCAAACTTGCGCGCGGACGCAGGCGAACGTAGCGCGGTCTATCGCCGCCCACGACCATTCGATACCAGAGCGTCTCTCCCTGCAGTTTTGATTGCTCCGCGGCGATCGCTGCCTCGAAATCCTTGCCCGCCCCCTGGGTGAGCTCCACCGTTGTGTACTCAGCACGAAGGGTCGGGGTCGGCACACCATTCCCGCGCGAGAGCGCCGGCAGGAACTCGTAGACCGCGTTCCCCAGGAATTGGGCGTGCGGCAGGACGTTGATGAGGTTGTCCCGCTCGTCTTCAGCCGGCGATATGGGGTTGCTCAGTTCGGCCGCCGTATGTCCGAATGTTGCGTACATGATCCATCGCTGCCGTTCCGTTGATGCCCAGACCGAGTAGCTATACCAGCCAAACGTGTCTTTGGCCTGCCGGTGCCACTCGAGGTGGCGGATGTATCCGGCCTCCAGTTCGACCGTGTGGCCGTCAAGTGCGCGCATGATCGCGATACGTGCGTAGGGACCGGGAGCCTGTTCGGCTTGCGCGGTCTGAGCGGTTTGAGCGATGAAGATCGTCGGGAATGGCGTGCCGACGAGAACTATTGCGCCAACGATCCTGATCCAACGATGCTTCATGATCTTTCCTTAGGAGAGCGGAATTGACACAATCTGGATATTCACGAACCTGCCGCTGCATTCTCAAGATCGGAATGCCTGTCTCAAGCGCTGGATTGTAATGACAACGGATCACCGTTTATCGACAGAAGTCAGACGTTTTCCGCCAAAACATCATCCTCCGCTTGCCGGGGAAACGTTCCCGTTGCATATTTGACTGACAGATGTCGAAGACAAGCTCAAACACAGATTGGGGCGGAAGTGCGCGCCTGAAGCAAAGGCGAATCATCGTTGTTGTAGTGCCTCCTATCGATGAACTTGATCTCGTTGGCCCAATTCAAGCTTTTGGCGCCGCGAATCGCCTGGTTGGCAAGATCGTCTACAAAGTTGAGATTGTGACCAATGCAAAAGAACTGAAAGTTCAGGGCGAGGGAGGACTACTCTCTTTCGCGGCGCAAGGGCACTTCCAGGATGTTAAAGGGAGAGTTGATTCACTTCTTCTTGTCTGTGGGCTTGGAACACGTACGGCACGCGACCCGGTTCTTTTTGCGTGGATGCGAAAGATGGCCCCGGGGGTTCACCGATTAGGGGCGGTTTGCGTTGGGTCTTTTCTATTGGCCGAGGCGGGGCTGCTGAATGGAAAGAGAGCGACCACGCATTGGAAATTCGGACGCGAATTGGCAGGGCGCTATCCTCGGGTGCACGTGGAATTCAATCCGATCTGGGTCAAAGATGGAAATATCTACACCTCGGCGGGGATTTCAGCGGGAATCGATCTGGCGCTCGCCTGGGTTGAGGAGGATTGCGGAAGTAGAATTTCTCAGGAAATTGCGCGCGAGTTCGTTCTGTTCTTGCGCCGGCCAAGCGGACAAACTCAGCTGAGTGCTTACTTGTCGGCACAGGCATCGGAAATGAAGGCGATTCATGAGCTTCAGGTTTGGATTACTGAAAACCTTAATAGCAATCTGTCAGTTCAGAAGCTAGCAAACCGAACCGCAATGAGCGTTCGCAATTTCGAGCGCGTATTCACGCGCGAGGTGGGAAAAACGCCATCCCACTATGTTTTGCAAATGCGAGCCGAAGCCGCGCGCCAGCAACTAGAGAGAACGGACCAAGGCCTCAAACAAATCGCGGCCGCCTGCGGATACAGTAGTGCCGATTCGATGCGGCGTGCGTTCCTGCGATCCGTGGGAACCACGCCCGACAAGTATCGCCGTCAACTCCACAATAATCTTGGAAAGCGCGCCTAATTGCTGGAAGACTCCGCCCGGGAACTTCAGTGCGCACCGATTTCGAGGCCCTTCTTCAATTTAATGGACACAAGCAATCCACATCGGCTGTCGATGTCGTTGCCCCTAGCTCACTCCCGGCTGATAAATGCGAACCGAACGGCGCCCATGACTCCCCGGAAGTCCTTGTAGGAAGTTCGCCAGATCGGTACGGGGAACCGCCCTGCTCGTCATTTCTTATCACACCAGCTCCCCACCTCTTATCCCCCAGGTCGCCCGTAACGTCGCGTCCTAGAATTCTACGCAAGTTTCGGTTTGCTAGCTTGGCTTTGATTTCCGTGGCTTTGCTTTTCGCACACCGAATTTACGCTCGGCGATCTGTTGTGCCACCCAGGTCAAGTTGTGATTTCTTTTTTCAGCTTCGCTATCTTACGAATCATCTTCTGTTTCTTCTCTGCTCGCCGACGCGAGCAAGACCTCTCCCTGGGACCACTGCCCCTCGTACCGCTTCCTGCGCATGAAGTTGGCGACGAAACCTTCAGGTTGCGGCTGGAAGGTGACAGTTTACGTCAGCCTGGCACGCGAAAGTTGCACCTTTTTATGTGCAAACAGACTCTTTGCGGAGCATAGGGCGAGCCTCACCTTGGCATTCTGTCCGCCCAACTGCGTTGCAATTTAGCCAATCCAGTTCGACCGGTTCTGACTTCGATCTTCTTAGGATTTCGAAAGCGCAATGTGCCGGCTAGCGGGTTGAGATGAGACGTTTAGAATTGTGTCGAATGACAACCCACACCGTTTCTGTCGCAGCAAATTCCACAAACTTGGAGTGAACTTCGGAGTCCACACTTTACCGTCATCAGCAACGCCAGCGAACACGATGCACATCGCGTTGCCGAACAGTTTGAAATGATCCGCGCCGTGTTCCTGGACTATTTTGGCCGCACCGGCACGAGTGATCCACCCATAACAATTCTGGCAGCGCAGGCATAACCTACCCTCCGACTGCACATCAGAACTCAGACCAGGACAGCGGTCTTGCGAAGCCTGTGCTGGACTGAGTTCACAAAATAACTCTAGGCTAATGTGCTTCCAAGAAGCGAACCAAATCTTCCTTCTGTTGCTCTGATAGACCTATGTTGAAGCGCGCGTTGTAGAAGTCAACGATGCCCACAGTCGAGTCGGCGGCCGACCCGTGGAAGTAGGGTGAGCGGGGCGCTAGTCCCCGCAAGGTCGGGGGCTTGAATCTCCCGATGTCCGCCCATTCGCCGCTGATCATTGCGCGTCCAGGATCACTTGTAATCACATCACCGGGTATGCCGTTGTTCGAGTCTCCTTCGTAATGTCCACAGGCGACCTGGTCGAGGGTCGGAGCACCCGCGGCAACGGAACGTAGGCAGTACTGCGGCAGCATTTTGGTGCGCGTCACAAAGTCTTCCAGGCTCGGTTCCTCGGGATGTGCGTCGGCGAGTTCCTGCAAAATCGTAACCGAATCGCTGCCGATTCGAACGAAGAAGGACGCGTCGGGGTGATTACCAATGTTGTTTGTTGCGTGGCAAGTAGTGCAGTGCGCGGTGTTGCCTTGCAGGCCCGGAATAACGACGTCGGAGGGAACGTGAAGCACGGCCCTGTTGAAGATTTCCTCACCGCGAGCAATGGACGCCCGGCTAAAGGTTCTATCGCTAAGGTGCGCTACCTCCTGGAACTCTAGCCAAGGCCTGAAGTCGGTCATGTTCGGGCCACCTTGGACCACAGGTCTGCAAGTAGAAGGCGTCAGAGTGCCAGGACCATCGGCGGGGTAGTAGGTGACTAAAGGAGTAACCGTGTGGGTCCGCGCACCGGTAGCATCGAAGAGACAGGGTGCGGTTGCGCTGAAGGCCGTCCTGCGCATGTTTCTGGTCCCGCTCCGCGCGTCCTCCGCAGACGTGCTGCCCGCGTGCGACGGTGGGAAGCTCGCTCTGTCATCAATCACCTGGTCAGTCAGAACGCCAAGCATGAAATTTGCCACATCATCTGCGTCCGCCGGGGCTGGGTTAGGATTCAAGAGAAGTGTTTTAGCTGCTCCCGTGACCTGACCTCTAATGTTGGTGATGCTGGCTCGCCCATCCCAGAGCACGGCGCTATCGAAGCGCATATTAGGAACTAGCGGCCTACGAAACAGCGAAAGTGTCTGCACTCCAGGGTGTTGTGGATCGTTGGAATTTGGCAGCGGACCAAACTGGTCGGTGTTTTGTGGTGCGACTGCGAATTCTGCCGTGCCCGCTGGGGAAGGGAGCGGAAGCACCTCTCCGATTCGGGTAACACCGAGTGCCAAGGTAAGGCTATAAGCATTTCGACGGGCGTCCTCGGTAGAAACGTCGGCGTCCGGACGATTCGCAGTATCGTTTGGGCGGAAAAGGGGATCGAGACCATGCGTGGCATCGAACGCACTATTGATGCTCAGGCAATTTGGTAAGTCCGGACCGCAAGACACGTGAATCGTGAAGCCATCCCTAGGCTGGTGACAGGTGGCACAGCTCTGGCCGTTTGTGCCAAAACTGGTTTTGAAGAAGGTGTTGGTTCCATCGATGTTGCTTCCATTGAGGGATGAGAAGTTCGGCAAGCTTTGTACCCAGCCGTCATCATCTCTGAAGATCCGAAAGATTCCTCCTGAACGAAAGTTGCCCTCGGAATCCTCACCTATGGCCGAAGTGATCAGCCATCCCCCAACCAGCACCGAGACCAGCACGGCTGCTATGGTTTTTCTACGTGACGCTAACTTGTTCCGAAGACTGCGTTCTACCAGTCCGCTCATAACATCTCCTTAGTCGCCCGCATGCAAGCTGCGGGCCAAGTGTTCTGTTTCATGAATAGTGGATCCTGATCCCCACGCCGACGCTTCTTTGCGCTAGACGTGCGGATCCACGGGATTCCTTGGAATCGCCAGATTTAAAACAATTTTCGAGGACGGTTAGTTCGATTTGGTGGGAGGCGAACGATCACCGGTCCTGCTGCTGCAAACTCTGCCCTTGATCTCGTCGCCGGAGACGGAGGCGCGTGCTGTCACGTCATAACTGGCAAATTGCGGCGTTGGGGGAGCAAGCGCGGAATGGACTGTGTAGATTCGGAAGGTCCGGAGATTGGATGCTGCTTTATAGTTGGCGCGAACACATTGCTTTGACTTACTATGTTGAAAACACTCCTGTTGGATGTCGTCGTCAACAGGAGAGATTGCGGAGAAAATAAAAGCGAGAAATCCGAAGGCGGCGAGCAAGCTCAGCAGCGGAAAGCGATGACCGCAGCGACGCGGGCGGCGGGAGAACAATGTCTCCGCTTTGGTTATGCGTTTCGCGTAGTTGGCTGCCGCATCCATGACCATTCTCGGCACATTGGGCCTAGATTTCGAGAGCCTTTAGGAAACCTTCGATTCTCTTGCTTTGGTTCGCCCCGGACCAGGATAGGACTTGTTCGCCTCGGCGGGTGCGCTTCCCTTCGGAGAGGCGATTGCACGGGAGTGTGCTCCCGGTAGGAGCAGGAGTCAAGCGAAATCAAGAAAGTTTAGGCGGCTTAGGTAATCGACGCGCCCCGCGCCTAACGCGGCATCGGAACGCCTAAACTTGCTGCAAAAAAAACCCCGCAATCAAGCCCACGGTCAGCCACAAAGCCGCAGCGTAAACCAGATACCACACCACCTCTTGGCAAGCATTGACGCGAGGTGGGCTTAGCATCACGAGTGACCCGGTCGAGCTTGCATGCATGAGTTGCACCAACGGCACACTTTTCGTATTGATGTACATCCACCCTATCAGCACCCGCATTGGTGTCATGACGGCAGTGAAGGCAAAGAAATACGGAAGCAGATACCTGCCGTGGGGGGTGGCTGTCCCCAAGAAGTCAATCACGGGCAGATGCCAGACGCCCCAGAGCAGACCAAGCCAAACACTTGCGGCGAGTGTGGAGCGGCCTCGGCACATCTTCGGGAAGGCGTAGCCAGTCCAGCCGATTTCTTCAAGCAAGCCAGCAGGAATTCCAAAGGCAATTCCCATTATGAACCAGCCCGGTGCGTAAACAGGGGAGATGATGTTTTGCATGCAAAGCAGGACTGCGGCGATGAGGCACGCTGGGATAAGCAAGGGTAAATACCACACTGTTCGAGCAGGAAATCGGCGCATTCGAACCAGCAGCCCCTTCAAGCCCTCACGTCCGTCAACTACCCGCGCCAGCACCAGTCCCGCAATGCTAGGCCCGAGGAGCATCACCGGGAACATGAGTATCCCGCTGAGTTTTGGAATCGGCTCATGTATCAGCAGATGTGGAGCGGCTACCGCCAGAGCGCCGAACCATGAAATTGAGTACGCGAGCAGAAAGTAACTGAGAATGGGGTGTCGCCGAACGGTATTCGCGTCCTGCCGGACAACGGTATCGTCTGACATATCAGGCATTCTAAGGCTGGAGACCCGCGTCTTTACGTGAGGTATGCGTGTTAGCCCTCAACGTCGCCTAGCCGGAGTGTCGGGGACTCTGCTCGGCAGCAGACGCCAAAATGCTGCCAAAGCCTAAACCATGGGCTATGTGCGAGCATTTCATCGTGCCGTCGATTGGCAGCAGAGATGTCGCTTGCGCTGAACGGCCTAATGTCCGGCGCTTCGAACATTTCCTGTAGCTGCTCGATGTCGTCAATAATGCGTTCAATGTCCATGCGTCACAATCTTCTAGGAGAAAGCGCGGAGCGGTCAACCTGAAGCCGCATCGGTCCTTCGTGAACGATTCGTGCGTCGCCAGTCGATGCGCCAGCGCCCGCCTGCCACGGGCAGCCAGAACAGTGTTTTGATCGGCGTTCCCCGCGCATGGTGGTACAGCACAGCCGCCCGCTCGTAGAACCCGCGTGTGTGCCACGAATCCTTGAACCCGAATTTCTGAAAGTCGAGGTGATGACAAAATTCGTGACATAGCGTGCTGAGGAATGTTCCGAAGGACGTGAGTGCCTTTCGCACCGCCGTCCGCATTCATAGCCGGATCAACATGGTTTCGGGACTGTAGTCCCCGAAGAGTTCGGTCGTCCACTGTTCGCGAACTCGCAGAGGTCGGGCAGCTAGCACCCTGACACCGCAGGCAGGGACTTCGTAGAACTAGGAGGCGATAACCAGAAATTCTCCGCAGGTACGGCGAACATCCGTGCTTCCTCCTCTCCTTATCGCCGACTCGATGGATCTTGTGACCGTGAGCAGACTGCCATCCTGCGGCAGGTCCAGTGTCCTAGTCTGGTCACTCTCAAGAAAACCAGCCCGGTTCGCCTTGCGCGGCGGAGCGTCCGTAAGCATCACATCCTCAGCACACGTGCGAATTGGCAGAAATTGGGAGTGGAACTGATTGATCTAGTGTTCAATGTCGAAGTAAATTTTGGTTGTGGTGCGGTACTGGGCTATCTTCTGACCGTCGAGTTCCATTTCTAATTGCGCCACTCGCGCCCACTTCAGGCCTCGAACCGTTTTTGCAGCTTCTGCCACCGCGTTTTCCGCAGCCTTGGCAAAGCTCTCTTTGGATGTTCCGACTACGTCAATAACTTTTTGCGCCATTGCGGTTCTCCTTTTGATTTTGATTACTCATTTTGGATTGTACCGCTGGTCTACGCCGTACCGCCCCACCCCCGGCAGTGCGCCGTGCCCGTTGTTCCGGTTGCGAAAAGAATTTGAGGCGTACCATTGGATATGAGCAGAATACATCCGGAATGCCCCGATTCAGACCCTTGTGATCGGTCGGTAGCCGCCGATGTCGTCGTTCGACAAGAGCCAGACGAGGAAGACGAAGAGGACGGCAAAGAAGATAACGATGATGACGACAATGACGACGACGGCTACTCGCAGTGAGCCTGCCCTTGCTTATTTCAGTGGGTGAAGGATGAAGCGGGAACATTTCGTCAAAGTGGTCGACCCACGGTGACGATGAACCCACCACCTCTGCGCCTTCTCAGCGGTTCTTGGGAAAAACTGTAAACCATGTTTCCGCTGAGCCACTTTCGGCGTTCGCTAAGAGGCTCTCATTTGAACCAGCCGGACGCAGGGTTTGAGCCCTGGCGGAACCTGGCCAACGGGTTCTCTTTTCTCTTGCTGTCGGCAATCCTTCAGTAACCCGGTGCAGAAGGGGCATTTAGGGACGAGTTCCCTCCGCCCCGCACCGGGTGATAAACTGCCGCCCGCCAGTGGAGTAGTCCAGCCCACATGAAGCAGGGAACGGCACAAGGGCCCATTCGCTTCGGTGTCTTTGAATTTGACCCGGCCACGGGAGAGCTGCGCAAAAACGGTCTCAAGGTCAAACTGCAGGGCCAGTCGCTTCAGGTCTTGCAAGTACTGCTGGAACGCCCCGGGCAGGTGCTGACACGGCAGGAGCTACGGCAAGGAATCTGGCCCGCCGACACCTTCGTAGATTTCGATCACGGGCTTTACAACGCGATCCAGAAATTGCGCGAAGCCCTGGGCGACTCGGCCGACACGCCCAGATATGTAGAAACTCTCGCGCGGCGCGGGTATCGGTTCATAGGCACTGTGAACGGCAACAGCGCCGTGCAAGCTACCCCGGCGATCGAGATTCCTCAAGCCACGCCTGGCCCCGCGACCACTCGAAAATGGAAACCATCACTCGCCATGCTTCTCGGCGCTGCCGTTTTGGTCCTGGTCTTGGCTCTTATTCTTGGTCTCAGAACAATTCGTCGCGGGGAAGTGCGCCCGGCCAGTGCCGCGGTTGTAAAGGTAAACTCCCTCGCCGTTCTCCCCTTTCAGAATCTTTCCCGGGACGCGGCGCAGGACTATCTTGCCGACGGCATGACCGATGTGCTCACCAACGATCTTTCGCAGATCAGCGAGCTCAAGGTAATCTCGCGCACCTCGGCGATGCGCTACAAGAACACCGAGAAGTCGCTGCCGCAGATCGCGCGCGAACTGAATGTAAACGCCGTTGTGGAAGGGATGGTGCTGCCCTCAGGCAATCGCGTCCGCATCACGGCGGAACTGATCCAGGGCGCCACCGACCAGCATATTTGGGCCAGCAGCTATGAGCGCAATATTCAGGACGTCCTTGCCCTGCAAGGAGAGATCGCTCAGGCCATTGCCGCAGAGGTGCGCGTAAAACTGACTCCGCAGGAGCAGGTGCGTCTCAGCCGCGCGTCGCCCCTGAACCTGAAGGCTGTCAACGCGTACCTGAAGGGGAGATACCACTATCAGAAGGCGAGGGGCATGGCGGCGCGCCGAGGCGTCTCCAAACCACGTGAAGAAGAGAAGCAACTGGCGCTTGAGTACTTCCAAAAAGCGATCGCCGAGAATCCGAATTACGCTCCTGCGTACGTCGGCATGGCTGAAATCCTGGGGGTCGCATCCTTCTTCCCTTATCCTTCCCGCTCCGATGAACAGGCTGCCAAGCGGGCGCTGCAAAAGGCGCTGGAGATTGATCCCATGTTTGCCGAAGCCCACGTGGATCATGGGAGAATCGAACTTCGCGAATGGCATTTGGCGGAAGCCGGGCAGGAATTCAAGCGTGCCATCGAACTCAATCCAAATCTCGCGAACGCGCACGCTCTCTACACGGAGTACCTGGATGCCGTCGGACAGTCGGAAGAGGCGATGAAAGAGGCCGAAATCACCAAGACGCTCAATCCGGGTGACGACACTTTTACATGGAGGTTCTATGTCAGGCGTCATTATGATCGTTTCATTGAGCTGAAGACCAACGACATCGAAATCAATGCCTTTGGACCCATTGACCACCTGTATGTGGGCGAGGCATATGAGCGGATGCACAAGTACCCGGAGGCGGTCAAAGAGTGGGAACAGGCCATGACGGGGCTGGGTTACAACGACCTGGCGGGTGCACTCCGGCGCGGCTATGCAGCGGGAGGCTTCAAGGGCGCCATGCACTCCTGGGTCGAGGGCTGGGAAACCCTGTCGCGGCGGGGTGAACTCGTGCATCCGGAAACGGTGGCTTATATCTACGCGGTTCTTGGAGAAAAAGACCGTGCGTTCGCGTGGCTTGAAAAAGCGTGCGACGAGCACACCATGGGCATGCCTTTTTTGAAGGTTGATCCCACCTGGGATGACATTCGCTCCGACCCACGATTCGGCGACTTTGTACGCCGCATCGGAATACCGTAGGAACCTCCTGCCCCAAAGTCCGAGATAGCAGGTGCACCCTGTTGGGATTCGTGGACTTCGTTAGGACGGCAAGTCCTCAAGGTATATCTGTGAGTTGGGGTCGAATCCTCCGATAGCGAGCCGGATTGCAAGGCTTTCCCGACGGCGTGCACGAACTGCCGCCAAGGACCCCAGGACCGAATGGATCATCCGATAAAGGAACGCGCGTAACGATCCGATGCGTCTCTTGGAGCGTGTTGAGGTCTACCACGGAGAGTTTGTTTGTAATTCTGAGATTGACGGAGATGTTGATGTCCAATGGCTGACCCGGCTGGGGAACGTCGCCAGAAGGACTGTTTTGAACGTACTCCGACCGGATGGTCGTTACCAGTACAGTGCCGTCGTCGAGACACGTCCAACTGCCAACCCCCGGGATAGTAGTTCCCAGAAGAATTAAGTCAAAAGCCCCGCTCGAAAACGAATACGCCGTACCATCGATGCCCAGCGTGAGTTGATCTATATATGGACTAGTTTGACGAACATAAGACCCAGCCACCGTGAAGGGTTTGCATGTCGGGGCAGCGAATGCCGTTGAACTCAAAATCAAGAGCGCTACCAATGCCGCCAATATGCTCTTAAGCATAGAAATTCCTCCTAATCTGGGTGAGTTGGGATTTCATTCCGGTTCCGAATAGCCGACGGCGCACGCACGGTCTCGAGTTTGGCCACCCCGGGACAGCGATTCCGTATGCCCCCACATTGTTGAGGCCCGACCGTTCAACCTAAACACTGTTTGGCCCATCGGAGATTGAGCAAGCACTATCTCCCACATTGAGAACACCGGGTGCAATGCATGCTGGGAGCAGAAAAGCAAACTCTTGGGGAGTGGTAACGCAGCGTGTCGGATGGCGCACTAGCCCCTCCTATTCTGAGCATCCCGAAATCGCTCGAGGCACTAAGTTGGAAACGCGCGAAAGCGAGCCCGACTGTACCCTTTTTCAAGATACCGTCAATGCACTGGGTCTCTTTTCTGGTGCTCTTGCAAATCCTCTCGTAACCCACTGCAGCCCAGCCGTTTAGGATGGGTTCTCTGCTCCCCGCAGCGCGCATCTGCCATTTCTTTTTGGAGGCTTCCATGAAACGTTGTTCCAGGTTGACGATTGGTTCTGTTCTGCTGCTGCTTTTTGCGACGGTCTCAACGCGCGCCCAGGCGCAAAGTGCCTGCCTGGCGCACCACCCTCAATACCTTGAAAACGAATTTGAAGTGAGGTACAGCTCCGGCTGTACCGGCCATGATGAGCCGGAACTTGATCCGGTCTCTAGCGCGCCCGGCTCCGCTCGCGATCTTACATGGACGGTGGTGCTGCCGACGGCTGGGCGCTCGCTTGTGTCAGAGCGACGCTGACCCCGAAGCGGTCGTGCGGCTTTAGCTGAGTTTGTGGGCCGCCAGCAACGGGGCCCGATTTGTGTGGGCGTGTACTGTGTTCTTAGCAAATTGAAATGTCCGGTTTTCGTAGCAAGTGAAATGTCCGGTTTCGAAGTTGTGCCCTCGCTGATTGGGTTGGGTTGTTTTTGGGGAGGGGTTGCAGGGGAAGGGGCGCTTCTGGAGTGCACCCCAAAACTGAGACAGGAAATTAGGGGCCAGCTACAGTGATTGGAGGAGAACGATGCTGCTGCCCCGACAAGAATATTCCCGTGAATTGAAGATCGCCTGCATGCGCGAGTTGGACTCGGGCAAGGGCGTGGCCGAGGTGGCCCGTCAATATCAACTCAGTCCCAAACGGTTGGAGATGTGGAAGGGCGAATGGCGTGCCAAAGGTGAGCTGGCATTTCCCGGCAAAGGTACGCGTCCCCCAGGCCCGGCTGGATAGCGAGCGCATTGCCGTACTCGAGCGCAAGATCGGACAGCAGACCATGGAGATCGATTTCCTAAAGAAGTCTTGCGGCGTTTCAAGGAGCATCCCCTGGGGGTCGTCGCCAATGGCGGTGCCGCATCTACCAGCAAATCCAGGAAACGGCCAAAGCTGCGGCAGGCGTGAATCGACTCTGTCAGATCACCGGCCTGAGCCGAGCCGGATGCTACCGTTTTCGGATCATGAATCCAGACAAGCGGGACTCTGCGGAACCGTACTTGGACTCCCCAAGAAGTCCCCAAAGTAGGAGCTGGCAAGGAATAAGGTGTATCGACAACAACTTAGGAGAGCGCTGCTCTGACTCTTAATCAGTAGACCTAACGTGCTGGTTCCTTCCGCGTCCTTCGGTACAACTCGGTACAATTGAGGCAAGAAAGACCTAAGCGACGCCAGATGAAGCTCTTAGATTTTGTCCTGCTCTTGGTGGGGACTAGGCAATCGCTTTCTCACTCCTCACGAGAGACCGCCGTTCAGAGGGAGCTCAATTCTTACCCAGCAGACCAACGGCCGCCGTTTGAGATTCGTTCGGCGTGAC